>WBZP01000901.1_pt1 | contig 38712 bp, 32 predicted proteins | sample 5204301 | NCBI WGS metagenome assembly WBZP01 (sample SAMN12412401, study PRJNA552823) | activated sludge metagenome | isolation source: activated sludge from nitrification reactor of wastewater treatment plant... | place: USA: Pennsylvania | collected 2017
GCGCTTGCTCGGCATTCAGTCACGCGGTACGTTCGCCGCCTTGCTGGTGTTGAACGTGCGATTCCTACTTCTTGCTGTTTCGTTGCGGAGGCGACCATGAGTCCTCTTGTGAAGCGTGTCTGTTCCGCGCTGCCATCGGTCCTGGCCTGGATCTTTCTGTTTCAAGCCACCTGTGCGGAGGATCGCACCGGACGTTCCTACGAAAACGATCCTGGCCCGACGGTTGCGATCGATATGTCGATGGGCAAGCCGCCTTGCGCAGGGCTCGGCTGCAAGATTGCGGAGTGTCCACCGACCGGCAGTGACACCGTGGTCTACGGCAAAGTCACCGCCCCGAACGGGATCGACCCGATCCGCGAGGCGATTGTCTACGTTCCCTCGAGTGGCACTCCGGAAGAGTTCCCCGGCGAGGTAAGCTGCGAGGTCTGTAACAGCCCTGTCGGCGGAGTTCCGGTCACCCAGACCATCACCGCCATCGATGGGACGTTCGAGCTGCGCCGAGTTCCCGTCACCGACGGCACCCCGATCGTGATTCAGAAGGGTCGCTGGCGCAAGATGACGCGCATCAAGGTCGAAAAGTGTGAGCGTCAGGCTCTGTCCGCAGAGGACGCCCGCTTGCCCAAGGTGCAAAATGAAGGCGGAATCCCGCGCATGGCCGTGGCCGTCGGCAACTGGGATGCCATCGAGTGCGTGCTGCGCGGAGTCGGTCTGTCGGATCGCGAGTTCACTGCTCCGAACGGAGGTGGCGCGGTGCACCTGTACAACAACCGCGCTGACGGTGATGGCGCGCCGGGAGCCGTCAGTGTGCGCGAGCTTCTCACGGACCTCAAGAAGATGAAGCAGTACAACCTCATCTTCCTAAACTGTAGCGATGACACCAACTCGGCGACGCTGCTCACCGATCCCAAAGTCAAAAAGAACCTGGTCGATTATGTCGCGGCGGGCGGTCGGATGTATGTCACCGACTGGTCCTATGACTTCATCGGTCAGCCCCCGGAATTTGCGCCGTACATCTGTTTTAACGACAACAAGCCGTGTACCGACCTCACCCCGCACGGACGGTTTTCGGCGACCGGACTGGGCAGAACCGGTAGCGTCAACCCACTGTGGGCCGAGATTGAACAAGGTCACCAAGGTGGACGCAACCTCGCGGCCTGGATGTCGATGCTTCCCGATCCTTCACCGGGCGGAAAGGTCAAGGTTGTCGATGACGTGGGCTCGTGGGTGCTGATGCGCCAGACCGCGCAGGATCAGACCAAGTATCCTTCGACCACCTGGCTGTGGGGGACCATCAAGGGAGAGCGCCGCCCGGTCACCGTGACCTTCGACTATCCGGCGCAGAATGCCTGCGGCAAGGTGCTGTACGCGACCTACCACACCCGCGAACACAACGAGAGCGGACTGTTCCCTGCCTACTGTCCGAAGACCAAGCTCATCGCGCAGGAGCAAGTCCTGGAATACCTGATCTTCGAGATCAGCTCCTGCATTGGCCCGATTGGCTGATCCCCACGCCCACCCAGGGATCACCTTGGGCGCTACTTTTCTTTGGCCGGGAAGCGGAAGGCCCCCTCTTGACCGGCACAGTCGTTGTTGATGTAGAGCCACTCGACCCCGCTGCCACTCGCGAACGCGAGCGGACCGAGAACCTGATAGCCGTTCCAAGAAAAGCTGGCCTCTTCGTTGAGACGGCACATCCACAGCGCCACATCGGTGGTCTGTGCCGGCTGCCAACGGGGCCTTTGCCCCTGTCCACCACAGGCGTCTCCCGATAGCAGCGTGGACTCGCTGGGCAGGACTCCCACCACCGTTCGCAGACAGTGCAGCCCGAGGTTCTCTGGAAACGATTCGCTCGCTTCCTCATCATTGATTGTGGCGACACGGCTCGGTTTCGTGGGCGTTCGATCTTTTTCCAGCCACAGCTCGATGCCGTACGGATGCGGAATCCAGCGACCCGTGTAGGAAATCGTAGCCGACGGCGCACCGCGACACGGCCCGTTGCCAGTTGCCTGATCCTGGGCGAGCTTGGGACAAGTCCGGGTGCTGACAGAGAGCCGAGCGGTCTTCTGTGCCCAGCGTAGCTCCCAGCGTACTTGACGCGAAACCGGAAGGATCCCTGACAGCCGCTGCTGGAAATGGAGCGTGGTGGACGATGGCAGCGCCGGAAATGGCAGTGCGGTTTCCCCACCCCTTGAGCTGGATCCAGCGAGAAACGTCGCAGTCACTGCGGAAGCCAGAAGAATTCCTCTCATCAGTGCTTGTTTTCCGGAGCCGGCGGATAGATCGCCGGATTCAGGTCGGCGGGCAGGCTGGTAAAGAAGCGCAAAAAGTCCTGATGAACCGCCTTGGCGTCGCGGCGGCCCAGCTCGATTAGCTGCATGGCAAACTCGCCGTCGAACAGCAGATACGACAGAAGGTCGCTTTCGTCTTCGGCATCCATCTCGCAGATGATCCGCGCCAGTCGACCCAGCGCCCCGGGCGTTCGCTTGGCAAACGTGGGTGAACAGACATAGTCGACCGCCATCCGTCCGATGTTGTCCGAGGCTCGCACCAGCAGCGCCGACAGCGGCTTCATGCCCTCCGTTTTGTTGTGATAGCCCATCGTCTGGTTTAACTTCGGCAGAAACTCCTCACCAAATTGGCTCTGCCCGGCGAGCAGGATCTGGTTGATGCGCTGGAGCCGTTCGATGTCATTTTCGACTCGATCGAGCAGCAGCGCATTGAGCGCTTTGCCCACCAGAAACAGCGGGCTCGGCATCTTGGCCGATGGATTGGGTCGCTCCGGGATCTTCTGGATCTCCCCCACGTAGCGCGGGCTGACCACGATCATTCCGTTGGCACCCAGGTGCCGAGCCGGAGACAGTGGGACGTTTTGACGAAGACCGCCGTCGCAGTAGAACTCGCCGTCGACCCGCACGGATGGAAAGACCAGCGGAATCGCAGCCGACGCCAGCGCATGTTGCATCCGCAGCCCCGCCACCTTGCGCGGCACCACCTTCGGGTCTCGGGACCAGCGCGGCACGCCGTGGCTCGATCGCGAGATAAAGACCACCGTGTTGCCGGTCGCAATGTGCGTGGCCGAGGCCGTTACGGCCTGCAACAGCCCTGATTGTAAGTGCTCGGTGATTCGCTCAAACGGAATCGCGTTGCGGATGATCGACTCCATGCCCGACGGCTCGATCAGCCCACCATAGCGATCCTCGGAGATCTCGGAGGCGCGTGGGGCGCGACTGATCAGGCTGCGCACAAACTGCGCCAGGTGCATCGGCTTGATGCGCACCACATCATCCATCTTGAGCGACTGCCACTGCGACACCAGACGCCGGGCTCGACTACGGGGCGCATCGGCAAACGCCGCCAGCCCGCAGCCATTGATCGCCCCCACCGAGGTGCCGCAGATGATGTCGAGTGGCACGTCACGACCAAGGTCACGCGACACTTCCTCGACGATGTGTTGGACCACGCCCACCTCGTAGGCACCACGTGCGGCACCGCCAGCCAAGACCAGTGCCACCCTACCTGGGGTTTTATATAGAATGTCGGGACGAACCGGGATCATCCGGCTATTGTCGACGAGAGTCCTGGCTACTTTCAACCAGTGCGCGGCAGCGACGGGTCCGACCGAACGCTGGTCATCTGGGTCAACAGCTCTGGGGGTGCCGCAGTCGAAGAATCGACCGTTGGCAGGGCCGACTCGACGGCCGGCGGCGCGATCGCTGGCAGGGACTGTGGCGAAAAGCGATGCTTCCAAATCTCGACCAGCGTCACCCAGGCCGCCCGCAGCGAGTTGAAGCTCGACGAGCCGATGACCCGAGGGTGATAGTCAATCGGCATCTCGCTGATTTGAAAGCCCAGCCGGTGCGCTTCCGCAAGTAGCTGTCCATCGATAAACACCGAGCTGGCGGTGAGCTGAATCGCATCAAGCACCCGTCGATGCACGAACTTGAACGAAAAGTTCACGTCCCGCACCCGCACCCCAAACAGCGTCCGCACCAGCAGGTTATAGACCCGCGAATACAGGGCACGCCGAGGCGTATCGAACCGCTCGCGACGGTACCCAATCAGGATGTCCGTCTCCAGCGCCTGCGGCAGCGCGTCTTTTACCACCGACAGATCGACCGGGAGGTCGCTGTCCGTATAAAAGACCAAGTCGCAGCGCGCCGACTGAAAACCGGTCCGCAGCGCCGCCCCATAGCCGAGGTTTTGGGGATGCTGCACCAGCCGCACGCAGGGGTTGTCTTGCATAAAGCGCCGCACCACCTCCGCCGAGCCATCCTTGCTACCGTCGTCGACGACCAGGATCTCGTATTCAGAAAACCCGAGCTTGGGAACCACATCGAGGGTCTGCCGGAGCGTCGCCGCGATGTTGTCCCGCTCGTTGTACATGGGGAAAAAGATCGAAAAGCTTTGTGCCGCCCGCACAGCAGCGATGTATCGCGACCCGATCGTGCCGTCTAGCTATAAACATGCTGTTTTCGTTCGGACTGGGTTTGGCAGCTAGCGTTTACAACGGCTCATGCGACCATTTTTCCTTCACCCGAATCGTCTGGGGCCATCGCCTGGACGGACCCGCGCTGTGAGAGAGCTTGTGCGTCACGCACTCCTGTAGCGAATCGGTCCACCGTTTTTGCGAGCCGCTTTGCAGCCCTGATGATCGTGTGACATAGCGTGAGCCGCTGCGCGCAAGCCAAACCTCGCCTTCCATCCGCGCAAGCTGGGCCGGCTCTGCCAGATCGCGGAGGCAGCCCTCGACCGCCTGAATCGCGGTAGCTCGTTCGCAGCGTGTGCCCTTGCGACAAGTTGCCTCGATACGATCCCTAGACCGAGCGGATTGTGCTGCACGAGGGGCTGGGCTTCCTGCACGCACCGCAGCTTGTTCGGGCGGAGGTTCTGGTTCTTCCTTCACTTGGGATGGCAGGACGGAAAGTTGGGGCGCGTTCGCGTCGCCATCGTCGGAATGTGCGGTAGGCAGTGGGGGCCGAGCGGCTTCTTGCGACCAGTCGTGATCCGTGGCCAGGCGCGATTTGCTTCTGTGCTCGATTCCTGAAAACACCAACATCATCACACAAGCCGCCGCACACAGTGAGGTCAGGATGGACTTGCTCCACAGCCAGGGCCTGCGACCCCGGAGCTTGAGCGTGGCGTCGAGAGGACGAAGCTCCGACATCGACATCGGCTCGCCCAGCATGATCGATGAGGTCTTCACCCCGCCTATCGGCTGGACGGACTGCCGACTCACCATACGGCACGTGAGCGATTGTGAGTCCTCCACGAACGGCATCATCCGGTCGGGCATCTGGTGTTGGGCCCTCAGAAGGGGCACCTGGCCCGGCTCCTGATGGAGTGGATAGACAGTCAGAATACTCATCCCAAGCAGCGAGGGCAGTTTTCCAACAACATAGTCCTCAAAGATTTTGTGGAAGGCGAACTCCGCACCCGTGCAAATCAGGATGACACTGCCGCTTTTGACATCTTCAATGGTCAGCTCAGAGTCATCGGTGTAGCGACGCAAATGGCGTAATAAGGCTTCCACTTTGTGGCGATCCGTTTCTTCGATGGTGGCTGACAGGATAATGACAAAGCGTCGCCGCTTCTCTTCGCGCAGCTCGTGGGCGGCCAGCTTGGCCATCTCTGCGTGGAGCAGCTCTTCCTCAACCAGTTGTGGGAACTCACGCTGCAAAAGCTCGGTCAAGAGCTCTTCTTTTACTCGCACCAATAACAAGTTTAGTTTCTGTTCGCGATCCATTGCCGCGCCGGTTTGGCGGTGCACTTCAGGGAAGTAATCAATCAAAAATGCCTCGAAGTCGCTCGGCGTTCCAAGTGCCCGATTCAGAACTTGCCGCAATATTCGTCGGCACAGCGCCACGGGCAAGTGTGGCAGTGCTGTGTCAGATGGTCGTGTGGTACCCGCAGAGGAAGATACAGGCTCACATAGGCTCATCGCAGAGACCCCTTATGTGCAGCGGCAGAAGCAAGAACAACGCCAACGCGATAAACTCTCACCTGGTCCCCCAAAAGCAGCTACGCTCAGGCTGATTGCATCGGTTTCTATGGGTATCTACACCGCCAGTCAGGTCTTTCGCGTTCACGTCGAACTCACGACGCGCTGTAACGCGGCCTGCCCGATGTGTCCTCGAACTCGCGCCGGCGGCGAACCAAATCCCAACCTACCGCTCACCGAGCTGACCCTTGCCGACTTCCAAACCATGTTTCCGCCGTCTCTGCTGCGACGGCTCAAGCAGTTTTTGTTCTGCGGCAACTACGGCGATGCCCTGACCGCCCGCGACACCTTGCCGATCTGTGAGTACCTGCGCCGAGAAAATCCCAAGCTGCGGGTGAAGCTCGTGACGAACGGCTCCGGGCGTGACGCGGCGTTTTGGTCGGCGCTGGCGGGCCTCGTCACCACCGTGACCTTTAGCATCGATGGGCTCGGCGAGGTCAATCAGATCTATCGGCGGCGGACGAGCTGGGAGCGGGTCATGGACGCGGTGCGGGCCTATCTTTCGGCGGGCGGACGGGCCGAGTGGGACTATCTGGTGTTTCGTCATAACGAGCACCAAGTCGCCGAGGCCGAAGCGCTTGCCAAACAGCTTGGCTTTGCCAAGTTCAACGTCAAGCGTTCCCAGCGCTTCCTGGTCGATGGTCAAGCGGTCGATCGCTTTCCCGTGCTCAAGGCCGAAGGCGGCATCGCTTATCACCTAGAACTACCGACGCAGCCCGATTACCAAAACAGCGGCTTTGTCAGCCTGTCGAGCCTGCGGGAGCGCGGCCAGAGCTACTCCGAATACCTCGGCACCACCAAGATTGCCTGCAAGGCGGTCCGCGACCAGCAGATCTACGTCAGCGCCACCGGCCACGTCTTTCCGTGCTGCTGGCTTGGGCAGATCTACGACTCGTGGCCGTCTCCGATGGCTGCGGAGATTCGCGCCCGCATCGCCGAGCTACCCGAAGGACTGGCGACGCTCGATCTTCGCCAGCACCGCTTGGACGAGATCATCGACGGCCGGTTTTTCCAAGAGCTGGTCGTGCGCGGCTGGAGTCCGGTGGCACCCGAAGGTCGGCTTTCGGCCTGCGGCAGGATGTGCGGAGAGATCGACACCCACTCTCGGCAATGGGAATCAAACAGCAGCACCCAGGTACCGTGATACCCTGCCGAAATGAGCAGATGGGCTCTCCTGTTGGTGCTGGCACTCGGTTGTAGCAAAGGTGGCGCAATGCCGGGCGGACGCGACGGTGGTACCGATGCTCGCGTGCCCGATCCGTCGGACCTCAGCGGCTCGGTCGAGGATCTCACCTCCGGCAGCGGAGATCTGGCCGGCCTCGATCTCGGTCGCACCGCCGATCTGAGCGCGCTTGTGGATCTCGCGATGGCTGCTGATCTGCGGCCACTTCCCGACCTGAGCACTCCGCCCGATTTGGCCTTTGTGCCGTACCAAAACGTCGACATCTACGTCGACAACACCTGCAAGATGGACGTGGTGCCGAAGAAGTTTGACGTTCCGGCAGGTACCTTCCTCAAGCTGACCTATTTCAACCGCAGTCGCGATTACAAGGTCGACGTCTGGAGCTCCTACGGCGGCGGCTTCACCGACCTCATGACCGGCGCATCCTGGGCCGAGCGCTTCGAATACTGCCGCTATCCTCGCCCCTACAGCGCCTACGTCGATATCTCCACCGCCTGCTCCCGCTACCGCCTGATGATCAACTGTCTGTAGGTCGTGTCAGCAAGCTCCGGCGGTTTCTGGGAAGTCCGCCCGCCACGCCTAGCGAGCGCGTCGCCTGATCCGCACCCACACGCCGTCTTGCGGGCGGAGCGTCGTCCCGACATGCACCTTCGCGCTGCGGCCCGCGACCGGGACCACGTCATAGTGCGACAGGATGCGCGCCAAGATAAAGACTCCCTCCATCAGCGCGAATTCCTTGCCGACACAGATCCGCTGACCGACCCCAAACGGCATAAATTGAAGTGGATGCGCAAGCGGCGGAGCACTTGGTAGGAATCGACTCGGGTCGAAGCGCAGCGGCTCCTTCCAGAACTGTGGATGGCGATGGATGACGTAGGACATGACGGCTACCTCTTGGCCTTTGCGGATCTGGTAGCCACTGATGACGTCGTCTTCCTCTGCGGTGCGCGGAATCCAATACACCGGACCGTGCAGCCGTAGCGATTCCTGGACCACCGCCAGCGTACAGGGGAGCTGCCTTTGATCGGCAAACTCGGGCCGCCGTCCTGCCAGTTGGGAGTCCAGCTCGGCCACGACCTGTTTGTGGACCGCAGGCGATTCCCCCAGGTGATGAAACGCAAACGACAACGTCGCCGAGGTGGTTTCATAACCCGCCAGAAACATCGCCATCGCTTCATCGCGCAGCTCGCGGTCCGTCATCTGCTGGCCGGTCTCGGCATCGACCGCATCGAGAAGCATGTCGAGCAGCTCGCCGCCCTGCCGATCCTGTTGCTGTTTGCGCTGGGCGATGAGGTCAAACAGCACCGCATCGAGTCGCCGCAGCGAGTCCGCAAAGCGCTGGCGACCGGGAATCGGCACCCAATGTGGCAACTGCTTGGCCACCATTCCCATCAGCATGTAATCGAGGACATAGCTCATCTCGCGACCCACTAGGTCGGCAGTCTCGCTGGCGAGCTTGCTACCAAACATGGTCCGCACAATCACGCGCATCGTGATGCGGGTCATCTCGCGAAACAGATCGAGCGGCTCTCCCGTGCTCGCGTACGCATCCCAGCTCCGCAGCTCTTCATCGATGGCATCGACCATCAGATGGGCCATCGCCACCAGTCGATCACGATGAAAGTGTGGCTGAATCATGCGTCGCTGGCGCAGCCAGAAGGCTCCCTCACTGACTGGCAGACCATTGCCAAGCAGTCCCCGGATGGAATCCCACAGCGCATTCCCTTTGCCGTACCGCTTCGCTTTGTCACGCAGTACGTGCTGCGCATGATCGGGATGGTTGAGCGCAATCAGGTGGGTGACGCCTAAGTCCAGCCGATAGACATCTCCGTACTGCTCGCGCAGCGTCAGCAGGTGATCGAGCTTGTTCCACAGCAAAAACGGTAGCTGGCCCAGCAGGGGTACACCTCGGGCAATCGGTGGAGCCAGCGGAGCAGCGGAAGAAGGGGCAGATGGGGCGGAAGCGGTGGACGGCATGGTTTCTTGTTCCTGACCAAGGGGTGCACAGGTGCACGGTCCATCAGTCGGGCCAGCCTGCCATGAAGCGCGCCGCGTTGCCCAGCGCTGATCGAGCGGAATGGGACTGCGAGAGGAAACTACCGATGGGCGGCGAGATCCTTCGCTTTGTGCTCGGCCAGCCAGCACAGACCCTCTTCCCGGCTGGCGACAAAGCCCATCTGAACGTGAGTGGTACCGAGCAGATGCATCGCCCGCACGACCAACGAAATCAGGATCCGGTGCACCGTGCTCGCGCCGAGGAGCGCCGCACCACGAAATGCAGTCAGCCGAGGATTCACCGCCGCCAAGCGCCGCGCTGCGGGGTCCATGCTGGTCATATCGTTCACATCCCCGAGGATCCAGTAGCCGGGGTGCCGGTCGGCGATTGCATTTCCCATCTGGATGATCGTTTGCAGATCGCGCTCGGTCACAACCCCATGGATCGTAAGGAAAATGATGTCGCCCTCTAGTCGGATGTCATGAGAGCCACACTTCTGATCGGAGAGATGGGGTTCCGTGCGCAGGGAATCGGACTCCATTCGGGCCGCAGTATCTCACGATTTGCGGTACGGCCGCTGTCGGTTTTTTGCGACCGGACGGAGTCGAGCGGACTACGCCAGGTGATCGCGCAGTCGCTCGGCCAGCTCGCGTGGCTGGAGCGTGGTGTAGTCTTTGTGAACGGCTTCGCTGATGTGCTTTTGCAGGTTGTGGTCGGCCACCTCACGTAGGTGACCGAGGAACTCGGGGTTGGCGACCAGCACGATCCGACCACACTTGTGATCGTTGAGACCTTTGGTCAGCGCCTGGCACAGCTCGCGGGCGAAGTGATCATGGCTGGTCTCTTTGTTGCTGTGCGTCTCGGAGGCAGCGTGGCCCGCATGATGGTTGTGGCCGCGACCTGCGTGCGGGAACTCGCTGACCAGCTCGAACACGTCCGAGCCGATCTTGACTTCAAAGATTCGCGCTCGGCTGGCATCGGCGACGAGAACCCAAACCGGAAGATGTGGTTGCATGAGCGTCTCCTTACAGGACAAAATATGCGCGGGCAGTCTGCATGAATCCACCGACGGGATGCAAGCATCTCGATCCAAGCTGGCGAAGTGGGCTCGTGTTCACGATAGTGTGAGAAACTGATCCAACTCCTGGCAGAGCTCTCCGAGCGCGGGCACCCGTGCCGCCACGTGTAGCACCAGATTTTCGATGTCGAGCGCTGCGACGGTGCGCTCAATCTTGGGCTCCGTCTTTTTCTGCGCTTTGAGGTAGCGCAAACCAGCCTGCGCATACACTCGATCCAGTGCGTCGCTGGGATGGGCAATGTCTTCTATGCAGAGCGTCTCCGGCGGGCCACCCAGAACCGCAGCAACCACTTCCGCCGTAAGTCGTGTATCCAGTTGTGAATAGTGTCGCTCTTCGGCCAGAAACCACGCCTCGATCTCCATCACCGCAAGGATCATCCGCGCAGTCACACCAGTTCGCCGCAGGTGCTCGTCCATCATCCGCTGCTTGCTCGCCAAGGTGGACCGCGCCCCTGGAAATAAATCGGTGAGTCCCAGCACTCGGTCATAGCCAGCTTTCTTGAGGCTCCGATACTGGTCGCCGAGATCCGAGAGCACGCGGCTGTCGGTCGCGCTGTTGTAAATCAGGACGAAGAACTCGGCCCCTTCTGGAGAAAAAAACCGCACCTCTTCCCAGCGGCGGCATCCGCTGGCACCGCCCGATCCAAGCTGCACCGCAAACGCCAGCTTGTGCCTACCCGCTAGCTCCGTCAGAAGCCGCAGCGCAAAGATCTGCTCGGTCTTGCCTTCGACAAACAGCGCCAGCTTTTTCATGGCCTCTGCTCACGATGCACTGTCGTCGAGGTAACCGCTGCTAAACAGGTCGAAGTGGTTCAGTCCAATCTCTCGGAAGGAATCAAACTTCTCTCGTGCGTTGCGATAGGTCAGCAGCCGGCACTTTCCACCTTGTCGCAGCAGCACCGCCCAGTGCTCAAGCGGCACCGCATTCATCACAAAGCGATCGTTGGTGGCCATCAGGATCTGGGAGCCGCTGGCCTTGCCAAGCTCTAGGAGGATCTCAATCATCAGGGTCGAGCGCTTGTAGTCCAGCCCCTCCCCGACATCATCCAGCAGCACGCAGCTTGGCTTTTTGGCCAGGAGCGCATACGTCATATGCACCATCAGCGCCAGCGCTCGAAACATCCCCTGCGACATGGTGATCTGATCAATCCAGTGATCTCCCAAGTCCTTCTCTTTGACCGCCAGCCCCAGTAGCGGCCCAGGCAGAGGCTGGGAAAGCTGAATACCGGTCGGCTGCCGCGCATCAATGTCCTCGATGGAGTAGTCGAGCCGCCGCAAATGGCCTTTGATCGCATCGATATAGGGCTGGCCAAGCTCTTTTTTGCCGCGCAGAAAGACCGCCACCGTGCGTTTCCAGTCCGATGGATCGACCGGCGGCGCATCCTTCACCAGGACCGCAAACTCTTCCCTTCCCATGTGCGATCCGAAGGGGTACAGGCGCACTCCCTCGGCCCAGGCGTGCAGCGGTTCCAGAAAGGGATGTAGCCTGCGATCTCGCTTCGCCGCCACCGCGAGCGCGTCTTCCTCGATCTGAAACGGCAGCTCCTGCATCGTGGAATTCAGAGCTGCGCAGATCGTGCCGCTGCCATCCGCTCTTCGAGACAAGAGCTCCTTGCCATCTACCACGAGCTGCTCACTCAGGACCTTCGGATACTCACCCTCTAAGCTGTAGAAAACGCTCTGTCCCTGCGGATCACGGAAAGTCGCCTCAAAACGACCCGTGGAAGGAAGTCTCTTTGTTCGAACGATGGCCGCCAGCGAATGGATCACAGCCAGCGTGCGGGACTTGCCGGTGGCATTTCTTCCGACCACGAGCATCGCATCCTCTAGGTCAAAGCGCTCTAATGACCACTCGCCAAGCTTGCCTAGATTTTCGCTGTAACTGAACGCGCTAAGCTGCATCTGAAACTGACCTTTCGTCCCTCACCGACGCCACATGATGCGAGGGATGGCGTTCCCCTGTCAATCCAGCCAAGCGGCCCTACTGCTGCCCCATCGCCTGTTGGCGGAGACATTCGTAGAGCAGCACGGCCCCGGCGGCAGAGACATTCAGCGACGCGCCGTGCAGACCGGACGGCATCGGGATTTCTGCGCGCAGGTCACAGGTTTTGCGGACGAGCGGACGCAGGCCACTGCCTTCGCCACCGAGCACCAGGCCGACCGGGATCGACAGATCCAGCTCCCACAGCGGCTGACCGCCCTGACCCGGTGCCACTGCCGCAACCATCCACAGCCCGCCTTCCTTGAGCTGCTCCATCGCTCGCACCAGGTTCGGCACCTTGACAATCGGCAGCGAAGAAGTCGCCCCCGCCGCCGCTTTGATGGTCGCCGCCGTCACCCCCGCCGAGCGGTCCTGCGGAATCACCACCCCGTCCGCCCCGAGCACACACGCCGAGCGAATCAGCGCCCCCAGGTTCTGCGGATCTTGCACTCCATCGAGCAGCAGCAAAAGCGGTGTCTTGCCCGCCTCCAGCGCCCGCGTTACCGGCACCATGGGTTCCGTCTCATACTCGAACTCGGCACACAGCGCGACCACCCCTTGGTGAACGCCGCCGTGGGTCAGCCGGTCCAGCTCCCGCCGCGACTTGCCGATGGTAGAAAGGCCCGCCTTGGCTGCCGCCGCGACGACTTTTCCAATCGCCTCGCCCTTGGCATCCTCCCCCTCGGCCACAAACAGTGAGCGAATCTCGGAGGGCCGCCGCTCGACCAGCTCCCGAACTGCATGAACCCCGTAGACGACCTGACTGCCCGTGCTGGCTTGCGTTTGCATGGCCGTCCTTGTACGCCAAGTCCGTCGCAAATCCAATCAGCGAGTGGGCAGTGCTGCCGGTGGGTCATTTGAAAAATTTTGGACAGCCGGCAGCGTGGCTGTCCCGCCCGAAACAGCAGAAATCTTCGGCGGCAGATCTGCCCCTGCCCAGAAAAATGTTCAACGATGGGGTGGCCGCGCTGCCAGTCAGCCAAAAATTCGCCAAACCAGGGCGGCTGCTCTGCTGGCCCACGCAAAAAATCAGCAAATGCCCGGCGGCCGCTTTTTCTGGCCCGCGAAAAAAACGCAAACCCGGGGCGGCCGCTCTGCTGGCCCACACAAAAAAAACGCAAGTGAGTGGTGGCAGCGCTGCCCAGCCCGAAAAAAATGTTTTTGGCAGGGTGGCAGCCGTTCCCAACCTCTAAAGACGATTTTTAAAGGAGCTTGCAGATGCGCCCCGCCTGGAAGAACGAGTTTTGAACAGACTTGCTGCCGCTCCCCACCCCGAAGTACGTTGCGCGCCGCCGTGCGCCTGTGCTTCCGACTTCTTCTGTACTTGGTGGCCCTGTTACCACTTCAGCCCGCTGGCGCAGAGCCATTGCGGATGCCTGCGGCGCCACTGCTGCGGAACGCAGTTCCAAGTGGCCTAGCGACATGGCGCGCCAAACCGAACAACGCGACATTTTGAAGAGCCTCCTCGAATGCGAGCAAACAGTGAATTGACCAGCAACACCGTCGAACCGCTTCTTCGTGATCTGGGCGCACGCAGGATGCGGCACAGAGCCGCTCGGAAGATCGCGGCTACAAGCTTGATTTCCTGATGGCCTACCACGAAGTCATCTCTTTGCTAACACAGCAGGCAGAGGCTTTCGGGATGGATGTCCAGATGCTCTGTCTCGATGACATCGACCCGGACAGAGACTTGCTCTGAGCGGACCCATAAACGGAGGGACAGCGAGCAGATCGCGCTATCATCGCCAGATGAACGCTCTTCGATTAGGAGCAATTGTGATGGTGATTCTGGGTCCACTGGTGGGATGTAACCCTGCCGTGCCTTCTTCCTCGATGGATGCGGGCGGAGTGGACCTTGCGCAGTCTGCGACAGCGGATGGGGGTGGCGGTGGTACTTCGTATACTGCGGCGGTGATCACGGCTTTTGTAAAGGCCGGTTCGTACAAGTCGTGGAAGGCGGAGCCTGCGATTCATGCGTCGACCGGACCACATGGCGGCAACGTCCGCACCTTCGTGAACGACACGCTGTATGCCTCGCTCAAGGCCGGTGCCACGAGCCACCCCACAGGGAGCATGGTGGTCAAAGAGTTATACGGCAGCGGTAGCTCCACCATCACTGGTCATGCGGTGGATATCAAAGACGACACCAGCGGGGTGTGGGTGTTCTATGAAGGCTTTGCGCCGGGATACTCGTCGCCGTACTACTTTCAGGGGACGTCGAACTTCTGTGCAAGCTGCCACGCACCCGGCAAAGACTACGTCCTGACCGCCGCCAGCGCGCTGCCGTAGCGTTTTTTTTCCACAGCACGGCGTGGGTGCGCTCCCTTTGCCTGTTTCTGCGGGCACCGCTTGCGGTATAGGTTGCGGTCTTATGTCCGTGACGTCCGACGAAGAAGAGTCTGCTGTGATCGCTGCCACGCCCCTTCTTTTGCTGACTGGGTTTTTGGGCAGTGGCAAAACGACGCTGCTCAATCGGCTGCTTCGCTCGCCGGGACATCCGCGCATCGGGGTGGTGGTCAACGAGTTTGGCCAGGTGGGAATCGACGGCAAGCTGCTACCGGGCAGCGGGATCATGGAGCTGGCGAATGGCTGCGTCTGTTGCGTGCGCGGCACGGAGCTGTGGGAGTCCGCGCTCGATCTGACCGACCGGGCCGGGGCGGAAGTCCTGATTGTCGAGACGTCTGGGCTGGTGGAGCCGCAGGCGCTGCTGACGCAGTATGAGCTGCTACCACCGGCGATGGCGGCGCGGATCGATCTGCGGGGGCTGCTCTGTGTCGTCGATGCGCAGTTTGTGGGGGAGGCGGTGACACGGCGAGCGGAGGCGCGGCAGCAGATAGAGCTTGCCGACCGGGTGCTGCTGAGCAAGCTCGATCTGGCGAGTGCGGAGGAATTGCTGGCGGCGCACCGGCTGCTCGATTCATTGGGGGCGACGAGCGATCGGGTGGGGCTGTCGCTGCGATCCAGTGATGCGGAGATTGCCGAGGTGCTGCGCTGGGCGTTCGGGCCACGGGGGCAGCACTCGCGCCGCAAGCGCAGTGGGGAAGAAAAGCGCCATGGGGCGAGCCAGCTTCAGGCGGTGTCGGTGCGCTTGCCGGGTCCGCTGCTCGGGCCGCCGCTGCAAAAATTACTCGAGGAGCTGCCGGGCGAGGTGCTGCGCGCCAAGGGTTTTGTGCGGCTGTACGAAGGTCCATCGCACGCCGAGCGGCTGATGGTGGTGCAGCTTGCCGGTCATCGCGTCGAGCTGACCGAGGCCTCGGAGGAGGTGCGGGCGGCGGTGCAGGAGCATGGAGACGGCGCGCTGGTGTTTATCGGCGAACACCTGGACGAAAGCTGGCTGCGACTGCGGCTGTCCGCGTGTAGTGCGCAAGTTTGGCAAAAAGATTCCTAGAGATCGCCGGACATTTCGCTATGTTGCGGCTCGATGAAGCGAGCGCTCCCGTTTGTGATGGCGGCTCTGCCGCTGGCATCCCTCGACTGCGTGAAAGACTCGGCGCAGCCGGAACCCGCTGCACGCTTTGTGCCGTCGCCGCCGACCATGCCGCGACTGACCAGCGTGCAGTACCGCAACACCATCAAGGACGTGTTTGGAGGAGCGCTGCCGCAGACGGCGCTGGAGCCGGACCAGAACCCGTATCTGTTCTATTCGATTGGCGCGGCCACGACCTCTTTGTCGGAGCAAGGCACCCAGCAGTACGCCGAGTCGGCGGGGGTGATTGTCGAGGCGCTGTTTGGCGATGCCAAGCGTCGCGAGGCGCTGCTCGGCTGCACGCCCAAGTCGGTGAGCGATGACTGTGTCAGCGGGTTTGTGAAGCGGATCGGGCGGCGACTGTTTCGCAGGCCGCTCGGCGAGGCGGATCTGAATCGCTGGCTGTCGGTGGTGGCGGCCACCGCGGATGGTGATGTCTATCGTGGGCTGCGGCTTTTGGTGTACGGGATGCTCCAGTCGCCCCGGTTTCTGTATCGGGTGGAGGTCGGGGAAGACGATCCGGCACAGGGCGAGACGCCGCGTCGCCGCTATGACTCGTTCGAGATGGCCGAGCGACTGTCGTTTCTGCTGTGGAACACGACGCCCGATGACGAGCTGCTTTCGGCAGCAGAGCGCGGCGAGCTGCTCGATGAGGCGAGCCTAGAAACCCAGGCGCGGCGGCTGCTTGCGTCGCCTCGGGCGCGGACGGCGGTGCAGAGCTTCTTTGATCAGTATTTTGACCTCAGCTCGCTGTCGCAGGTCGAGCGCGATCCGGCTCTGTTTCCCAAGTACACAAAGACGCTGGTGTCGGCGATGCGGACCGAGGTGCAGCTCCTGGTCGATGACTTGGTGTTCCGCAACGAGGCCGACATCCGAGGGATCTTTTCGACGCGGCGAACCTTTGTAAACAGCGAGCTGGCATCGCTGTATCAAGTGGAAGCGCCGGGATCGAGCGAAGTGGCCTTTGTGCCGGTGGAGCTACCGCCGTCCTCTGCGCGAGCGGGGGTGCTGTCGCTCGGAGCGGTCTTGACGATGAACGCCCATCCGACCGATACCTCGCCGACGCGACGTGGCAAGTACCTGCGCGAGCGGGTGCTGTGTCTGATGGTGCCGCCCCCGCCGCCGGGGGTTTCGACGGAGCTGCCGCCGAAGATGGGTGGGATGCCCAAGACGCTGCGCGAGCGGCTGGATCAGCATCGGGAAAACCCGGCTTGTTATAGCTGTCACGCGATGATGGACCCGCCGGGCTTTTTGTTTGAGCACTTCGATCCAATCGGGGCCTTCCGCACCATGACCGATGGGGTGCCGGTCAATACCAAGGCCGAGATCGAAGGCGAGCCGATGGATGACGCGCAGGATCTGGCGGCTCGGCTGGCGTTTGATCCTCGGGTGGCGAGCTGCATCGTCAAGCAGGTGTTCCGTCATGCGAGTGCGCGGCTCGATGGGGCAGGGGATGAGCCGGTGATTGCGGCGCTGACCGAGCGCTTCGGCGCGGCGGGTTTCCGATTCCGGGATCTGCTGGTCGAGCTGGTGAAGAGCGAAGGATTCCGTACCGCAGCCAAAGAGGTGACGCCATGAAGCGCTTGCAATTGTCTCGTCGCAGCTTCCTGCGCGGCACGGTCGGTGGAATTGCGATCTCGCTGGCGCTGCCGCCGCTCGAAGCGATGCTCGATTCCAACGGGGCGTATGCCGATGGCTCCGGTGAGGAGCCGTTTTTTGGCCTGTTCTACTGGGCGAACGGTCTGCCGTGGAATGGCAAGCACGGTGCGATGCAGGGAAGCTCGGGTCAGCAGGATCTGTGGACGCCGGGGCAGGTGGGGGCGGGGTATGCGGCAAGTCCGCTGCTCAAACCGCTCGAGCGTCACAAGGTCTGCGTGGCGACGGGCCTAGAGCCCAAGACCGAGGTGCCGCCGCTCCCGCCCGGGCAGAGCGATGGTCACATGCGCGGCTTTATGGTGGCGATGACCGGGGATCGAATCCGGCCCATGGGCTTTGATCATCCGTCGCATACGCTGACGGCGCTGCGGCCCTCGCTGGATCAGCTTGTGGCCAAGCATCCGAGCTTTTACAAAGCCGCGCCGCGCTTTCGTTCGCTGCAAGTGGGTGTCAGTCGGGCGCGCTTTCACGAGTATGGACACTGGAACGCGATCTCGTACAACGGGCCGGACTCGACCAACCCGCCGATCCTGAGCGCAACCGAGCTATTTGATCTGTTGTTTGCGGTGCCGGGCGAGTCGGCGGAGCTCGGGCGGCGGGCCAAGGCGCTCGATGCGGTGCTCGCCGATGCCAAGCAGCTTCGAGGACGGCTGGGGACTCGGGATGGGGCGCGACTGGATGGTCACCTCGATCAGCTCTCCGAGATCCAGCGGCGGTTGAGCATGACCGCTGTGGCGTGCAAGACGCCGGGCCGTCCGAGCGATGACGTCGATCTGCACAAAAAGACGACCGCGATGGCGGACTTGCTCGCGATTGCGGTGAACTGCGGGCTGACGCGGGCGTTTTCGTTCATGCTGACCTCGCCGGCGACAACGCATGTCTTTTCGAACCTGGGGGTCGGCGATGACATGCACAAGGTCTGTCACGACGGGCGCTGGGAAGACATTCGCAAGATCACGCTGTATCAGATGGAGGCGTTTGCGCTGTTTCTGGATGCGTTTGCGAAGGTGCCGCAGCCATCGGGCAAGACGCTGCTCGACCGCGCCGTCATCTACGGAACCAGCGAGTACGGCGAAGGCTGGCAGCACGGCGAAAGGGAACACCCGATTGTGATTGCCGGACGGGGCGGTGGTCGGCTGAAGGCGGGCATTCATACCCGCGAGCCGGGCGGTAACCTGTGCAAGGCGCAGCTCACGGTCCTGCGGGCACTCGGGCTGCCGTTTGATAGCTTTGGTTTTAACGGCGCGCAGACGAGCAGCACCGTGGAGGGGATGCTGGTATGAGTCGGTCGCAGAGCCTCTCCCTGTGGTGTATCGGGCTGTGGGCGGCGTGTACTCCGCCAGTGGTGCCGCATCCGGTGGATGACAAAAAGACGGTTCCGCCGGAGTCTTGTGGTGCGCTTACCCGCTGCGGCAGTCTGTGCGTGGACTTGCAGAGTGATCCGGCAAGCTGCGGACTGTGCGACCGCACCTGCGTGATTCCCAATGGGACCGCCGGCTGTCAGCGCGGCGAGTGCGTGGTGGCCGCGTGTCAGGAGGGCTATTACGACTCGGACAAGAAGGTCAAAAACGGCTGCGAAGCGATGTCTCTGTGCGTGGCGGACAGTGACTGCAAGACGCGCTGCGAGTCGATCGGCAAGACGGTCTGTACCGACGGCATGGCGAGCTGCAAGCTCCCGGCAGAGACGTGTAACGCAATCGACGATGACTGCAACGGTGCCTGTGATGAGGGGGCGATCCCCGGCTGTCGCATCGGAGTCCATCGCGCCGTTGGCAAAGGCCACTTCTACACCACGGACCAGACCGCCGCGAGCACGCCGCCGTTTTCGCTGGAAGCGGCGAATTATTTCTATCTGTACAGCGGCAAGGCAGCGGGACTGGTTCCGTTTTATCTGTGTCAGAAACCGAGCACGCAGTTCTTCCTGACCACCAGCGCAACCTGTGAAGTGCTCGGGGTGGCGGGGACTCTGCTCGGCTACGCTTCCCCCGATGCGCGCTGCGGAGCGGCCCCGCTGCATCGCTTGTATAACGGCGCGGGCGACGATCACTTCTACACCACGAGCGAAGCCGAGCGAGACAATGCGGTCAGCAAGTACGGCTACGTTTCCGAAGGCATCGCGGTCTACATCTTTACCGGCCGCTAGCCGCTAGCTGACATCATCGGACAGCTAGGGTTGGTACGGCCGAACCGACCTCTAACTGCTGGAACAGACTGGCGCTGCACCGCACTCGGCATCCATGCTGGCGTCCATCCAGGCGGGCTCCCAGTGGTGGCCATCGAGATCGTAGAAGCTCCAACCGAACATGACGCCGTGATCTTTGGATGGAAGGGCGTGGCGGCCACCGTGCTGAACCGCCGTCTCGACCATCTGCTGGACCGCTTCGCGACTGTCACAGGAGATGCACAGCAGGGCTTCGGTGTGCGTCGCGGTGTCGCAGATTTTCTGTTGGGTGAAGGTTTGGAAGAACGGATCCTCGAGCAGCATCACATAGGCGCTGTCACTGACAATCATGCAGGCCCCTACTTCGTTGGTGAAGCGGAGGTTGAAGGTGAAGCCGAGGGCTGTGAAAAATGCCATCGACTGTTTGAGGTTCCGCACGGGCAGATTCACAAACATCATGCGGGGGGCTGACTTGGTCATGGTCTGTAGGCTCCTTGTTGGGACGTTTCCTGTTCATAGACTGCGGAGCGCGTGCGAACTCATCGGTCCGGGCGAAAAAAAGTGAAGAATCGGTGTTGCGGACGGAGTGGCTTAGGAAAAGTACGGAGCGGGAAGTTCTAGGGGCAGGCCAAAGCGCGGAAACAACGTGGCGGTGTCTAGGAAGGAACACCAATCGACGATGTGCTCGCCATCGAGCGTGAGCACTGCCAGCGCCCAGGCGATGTAACCGCCTTGGGGGCGAAGTCGATACTGCGCAAACGCCGGTGAACCGCACGCGGCTGTAGGAATCAAGCGTGAGCCGCGACACCCGATGCCTCGCCCGAGCAACCAACTGCGCACCGAATCGGGACCACGCAGCCACAGCGTATAAGGAGGCATCGAAAAGGTCGCATCCTCGCGCAGCAGCGCCGCGAGCGCATCGGCATCGTAGCGATGAAAGGCTTCGACATAGCGCTCGAGGAGCTTTTGCTGCGCAGCGGAAAGCGGCTTGGGCGGGTCGGATTGCGGCGTGCTGGCCAGCGTAGCGCGGGCTCGCTGAAGGGCACTATTGATGGCGGGCACCGAGCTGTCCAAGCAGGACGCCACCTCGGCCACGGAAAAGCCCAGCACCTCGGTGAGCAGGAGAGCCGCTCTTTGCTTCGGCGGTAGGAGCTGGAGCGCGGCGACAAAGGCCAGGCGAATGCTCTGTTTCCACATCACCGCTTCCGCTGGGCTCGCATCGCTCGGAATCGCCAGCTCATCAGGAATCGGTTCGATGAAGTACGATCCGGGGCGTTCGCTGAGCGTGTCTGTGACCGTACCAGCAGAGCCTTCGGACATCGGCCTACGCCGCGTGGTCCGTTCGCTGCGGGCATCCAGACAGACGTTGGTGGCGATGCGATAGAGCCAGGTTCGGAGGGACGCTCGTTCATCGAATCGATCGAGGCTGCGCCAGGCTCTGGTCATCGTCTCTTGCACCGCATCCTCGGCATCTGTGAGCGATCCGAGCATGCGATAACAGTGTCCGGTGAGCGCGGTGCGGTGCGCTTCGAGCTGTGTGGCTGGTTGAGACATGGCGGCGCAATCTACCACCAGCCATCCGGGATGAGACAAGGGAATCGCAGAGGTTCCGCGAAGCAGGAATTACCAGATGCAGTGGTGGGTTTCGACGACGCCAAACAGGCCATCTACAGAGAGTGGCGAGACTCCCAATTCCTTCGGACAGAGCGTGCCTTGGTAGCTTCCATAGGGCTGGATGAAGCTGCTACGGATGATTCCGAAGTTGACCTGTTCTTCGCGGGTTCCGTAGGGAGTGAAGATCAAATCCACTTCGCGTACGCCGTCGTTTTTGCTGCGAATGCGCCAGGGCTCGGTGCGTGGATCTTGGGGTAGATCGAACACCACACCGTCGAGAGCATGGACTTTCCCATCCAGCCATAGCGCGTTTTCTTGGGAGTTTCCCTGGGCATCGTCATAGACCTTGGCGGACAGATTCAGGCCGATGAGATTCCCTTGCGCGGTGCGACCTTGTAGCGAACTCCACAGCCAGCGCGTTTCGCGAAGTGCGATGGATCGGGTCCAGTCAATGCTGGCGACTCCTTCGCTCAGATCGATGCCCGTATCGCCCACGCTCAGCCGTCCGCTGGCGCGCAGTCCAGAGGCTTTGTGGGTGTAGGCAGGGAGTCCGCTTGGGAGTCTGTACAAAAGCGCCAGCGCTTCGGCGTCATCGACGCTGAATTCTCCGACCAGTCGGGCTTTGCCAAGATCGAGGTCGACCTTCACCTGCCAGCCGTTTTGGTAGCGGACTCGCAGGGTATTGGCACCGTCTTTCCAGGTGGTTTCACCGCGAACAGAGCTTTCTGCAAAGGACAGCCCGATCGCAAACGGATGCAGTCGGGTGTACTCCTGCTTTTCGGTGGGACGCTCGCGATCGACCAGGTATGCAAACACTTTGCCCGCGTAGCCCAGGTTTACAAAGGCGAACGCGACGAACCAGCGCGGGGTGGCGACACTCAGGTAGTGCCACTCCTTTAAGCGCCAGCTCCCAAACAGTCCCGGTGACACGATGTCCGGAGTGGGAATCGGCTGCTTCCAGCGACCAAAGGAATAGGATTCACCGCTGCGCGCAGTGGGAGGAGCGACCGCAGAAAGAGTCATTTGTCATTCATATCAGCTTCGCATGGAAGCTCGGCGGGGAATTGCTGCTGGGGAAGGAATTCCGTCGCTACTTGCATTCCTGCGGACTGGTCGGGCCTGGCATGAGCTTGAGCCCATCGAGCTGGAAGGGAACGTAACAGCGTAGCCACTTGGCGACCTCTGTGGACATTCTGTGCTCGGCGCGGATGTCCCACAGGATGTGGCGGCCTTGCTCGTCGCTGGAAAATAGGGTCTTGCCATCGGGGCTGATGAGAATCTTGGCGGCGGCTAGGCCCTTTAGCTCGGCGACCAGCTTGCCGGTTTCGATGTGCCACTGCCGGACGGCGTCGTCCTCGTGGGTGGTAAATAGGCGCTTGCCATCGGGGCTGAGTCGCGCATCGCGGAGCGGGCTCTGCGGCTTGGCCAGCGACATCACCAGTCGACCGCTGCTGGTTTCCCAGATCCGAACCGAGTCATCATTGTGGACCGACAGAAGATGCTTGCCACCGGGCCCGAACTGCACTTTTTGAAAGTCCTGCATCGTCACCGGCAGCTCCCACACTTTTTTGCCGGTCGCAGAATCGAGGACCACCGGCGCTAGCTCGGACTGGGCGCTGAAGATCCGGTGACTGTCGTCATTCCACGCAAACACGCCACCGAGCTGCTCGAACACCGCATCGCCGGTCGGAAGCGGACGCAGCCAGCGGCTCTTGCCCTGCGCTTCGATGAGCATCAGCTTTCCGTCGTGACTAAACGCAAACACGATCGGTGGCGTCGTGGTCTTGCTGGCCTGCACCGCAATCGGAGCCGAACCATCAAAGGGATACAGCTTGACGTTGCCGGGGGCTTTGGCATTACCCGGTACCGCAACGGCTGCGTAGCGTCCATCGGGAGTGACGGCGACCTCGGCCGCATTGGTGGGGAGTCGACGCTGCTCACCGAGCGTTCGGCCACTGCCTGCGTCAAACACCCGGACCACCGGTAGGTCGCTGACCACCGCGATCCGCTTGCCGTCAGGAAGCCAGCGCACGCTGCGGAGTTCGGCCCCAAGGCCGGTGCTCTGCGCGAGCATGCGACCGTGGACGAGATCCCACACCGTGACGCGACCCCGTTTGTCACCGATTGCGACGCGCTGACCGACGGGGCTGTAGGAGATCGTGCCACCGGGTAGCTCGGCGAGAGCTTTGCCGCTGACGGTATCGTGGAGTCGGGTTCTCCCGTCGGTGTGAAGCATGATCAGGTGGCGACCGTCGGGGCTAAACGAGCTGTTCTCGTTGCCGTCGCTATGACCCTGGATGTGGACGAGCTGCTTGCCGGTCTTGACGTCCCACGAGAGCAGGTTGTGGCCAGCGTCGCGGACGAGGAGCCTCTGTCCGTCGGCACTAAACTGAGCCTCGATGGCGCGTTGCATCGACAGTGGGATGACCGTGTGACCGCTGGCGGCTTCGCTGAAGCTCCGTGATGCGGCGTTTGCGAGGCTGGGGTCGACCTTGTGGACGCCGATGCGCTGCTGGCTGTCCGCATAGGACAGATAGCGTACGTCGCTGCCGAAGCCGATGCTGGTCACCAGCGGGGATGCATTCATGGTGAATCGCTGCCGCGAACTGGCGACTTCCCAGACGGTGATCTGGTGCTTTTTGTCGAGGATGCCAAAGTAGGCACTCTCTGGGCTCCACTGTCCGTCGAGAACCGGCGCGCCGCCTTGATTGATGACGCCCACCTGCTGGCCGGTTGCAGAGACCCAGAAGCGGACCGTTCCGTTGGCGCTCACCGTCGCCAAGTACAGACCACTTGGGCTAAACGACGCATCTTGGAGTGTGCCGAGGTTGCCTCCCAGTTGCACCTGCCGACCGCTCTGCGAGTCGAATAGCCCGAGGCTGCTGGGGTTTTGCACGAGAACGTGGCGACCGCTGATGCTCCAGGTGATCTTGGTCTTGCTGTCCTCGTTCTCGTCATCATCGTCGAGTGTCGCGATCTTACGTCCCGTCTCGGTGTCCCACAGCGACACGGTGCCGCCGTCGGTCAAGCTGACCACGAGCCTGCCGTCCGGGCTCTGTACGAGCCGTTTGATGCTGCCCTGTTTTTCGCTGAGCACCGAGACAAACGAGCCCTCGTTTACGTTCCACAGACATGCCGAGGTAAGGCCCGAATCGCCATCGCTATCGACGTGGTGCAGGCTCAGGGCGCGGCGTCCATCGGGCGTAAATTGGGCCTCGATGATCGAGGTCTGTTGATAGCGAAGCTGGGCGTAGTTTTTGCCCGTGGTCAGGTCAAAAAGCTGGGGACGGCTGCCGGTGCCGAAAACCGCGATGCGCCGGCCGTCTGACGAAAACTGTGACTTTTGACCTTCTTCGACGAGCTTCAGTCGACCTTCGACGGTGTCCCAAACGCGAATGTTGTGGACGGCCTCGGTGCGTTCGATCAGCACATAGCGACCGCCGGGGGCAAAGCGGACGTCGGTGGTGCCTTCGGCATCAGCGCCGCGCAGCTCGCCGAGTAGCTTGCCTGTGCTCATGTCCCAGAGTTGAATCAGGTCGCTTGGGCTGTCTCCGCGACTGACGGTGAGTAGACGACGACCATCGCCGCTGATCCGAACGACGCTGACATCGACGGCGGCTAGGCTGGCGATGAGTGCGCCCCGTTCTGGCTCCCAAATCTGCACCTGGTTGCGGTTGTCGATCGAGTAGAAACGCTGACCATCGGGGCTGAGGAAGGCATCGACGATCGGTTGACTGGGCACGGCGGGCTGAGGAATTCGTCGACCGGTCGCGCCATCCCACAGCGACAGCGAGCCAAACCAACTAAGCGTCACGATTCGCTGTCCACTCGGGAAAAACCGCGCCAGCTTGAGATCGGCCTGTTGATCGACCAGAGCACTTTCTAGCGAACTGACCCGGCGCATGGCGTCCCCGAGCCACTCCAGGGCCAGTGGCTCACCAACGCCTTGCTCGTAGGCTCGTCCCAGGAACAGCGCGGCCTCGTAGTTGCGACCCGCGAGCAGCGCCCGGCGGCCCTGTTCCAGGTTCACAAAGGGTGGATTGTCGGCCCCAGAGACTCGATGTTCAACTCGGGCAGGTGGTGGAGTCGGGGCCACCGCCACTGGAGGCGCAGTGGTTACCACGGGAGCGGTGGGGGACTGCGGTGTGGCCGTGAGGGGCGCAACCGGTTCCTTGGCGTTTGCCGGAAGCGGTGTCGGCTTGGCCGGAAGCGGTGGCTGGGGGGCTGCTTTTGCGGCCGTGGGCACTGGCGCTGCGGGCTTGGCCGCAGGCACCGGAGCCGTCTGGGCTGGCGATGTCATCTTCGCGGCGGGTGGGGTCGTTTCTTTGGCGGCCGGGGCGGCTGGCTTGGCTGGCGCGTCCGGACTGGTGGTCAGCTTGGCGGCGACAGGTGCGTCCGGTGGCATCTCCGAGCCAGGCGTGGCCACCGCTGGTGGAACGTGCTTGCCCGCTGGCGACTTGCCCGCTGCGTGTTTGGCTGGAGCAACGGGGGCGGTGGGCTTGCCGATCGCTCCGGCGCTGTCTGTAGCCGTGCCGAGTTGTTTTACAGCCGCTTTCTGACCCACGGCAGCGTTGTGCTTGGCGGTTGGAGCGTGGGCCGGCTGGGCTTCCATCGGTAAGGCTGCTTTGGCTGCCGCTGAGTCCGAGGTTTTGGCCGCCGCTTCGCTGGGCTCAGTCGGTTTGGCAGCCGGTTTGGCAGCCGGTTTGGCAGCCGGTTTGGCAGCCGGTTTGGCAGCCGGTTTGGCGGTCGGTTTGGCAGCCGGTTTGGCAGCCGGTTTGGCGGTCGGTTTGGCAGCCGGTTTGGCGGTCGGTTTGGCGGTCGGTTTGGAATCGACAGGACTTGCTGCCGCCACTTCCGTGGAGACTACCGGCTTTACGGGGGCCGATTGAGCCGGCTCACTTGGTGTGGGCTTTTCGGCACCGCTTTGGGCGGCGGTCTGGGACTCGGCAGCCGTTATCGTGAGTGCGAGCGTCCAAGGAATCGCTAGCGAGAACAAACGTCGCTTCATGTACCGCCCCCCCAAGGGCTAGTTACGCAGTGTGCGGGTAGCGGCTCATTTTATGCTGGCTATCGCCCTGAAAGCGATACGAAATGAGCGTACTTGATCCTTCGTTCGGGTGGGGTCGGTGTTACGCGGTGCAGGTAGGACTGTTATTCGTAGCGGAGGCCGTCGACCGGATGCAGGCGAGCCGCTCGCAGCGATGGGTACAACGTGGCTAGCAGCGAGATGAGCACCGTGACCGAGCCCGTGATGAACAGCTCTCCGCCAGAGATTTGGGTGGGCAGGCGCTCGATCATGTAGACATGGGCGTCGAGCAGATAGCCGAGTCGCTCGATCAGCTTGCAGGTCAGCACGCCGATGAAGAGCCCGAGCGACACTCCGAGTGCGCCGATGGCCATCCCTGCGACTCGGAACACCGACGACACCGATGCACTGCTCATGCCCATTGCCTTGAGGATGGCCACCTCGCGGGTCTTGTCGATCACCATCATCGTCAAGCTGGCTACGATGTTAAACGCCGCGACGAGGATGATCAGGAACAGCACCAGTGACAGCACCGCTTTTTGCATCGCCAGCGCCGTAAACAGGTTGTGGTTGAGTTCCTCCCAATCCAGGCTGCGATAGGGCGCGCCACCGAGCAAAGTGATCACTTCTCCACCGGTTTTCTTGGCGTACTCGACGCTGTGGGTCTTGAGTTCCAGGCCGGTCACAACATCACCCTGACCGATTAGCTGCTGCGCTGGCGCAATGCCAATCAGCACCAGCCGCCGATCGTATTCGTCAAATCCAGAAGCAAACACTCCGGCCAAGCGAAACTCTTGGGCCCGTGGCGGTGTGGTGGCTTGTCCCGGCTCACTGCCCGTCAGCGTGTCGAGTCCGATCTGTGGCGAAATCAGGCGCAGCTTGTCACCGATCTGCACCTTCAGCTTGCGCTGCAGTTCAAGACCCAAGAAAAGCCCCGGGAGCGGTGGCCCTCCGCCATTTGGAGCCGCGTCGGTCGCAATCGACTGAAGGCGTGGTTTTCCACCCGACGGGAGTGCCAACAGCCAGCGCGACAGATCGAGCACCGCATTGCCGCGCTCGGGATCGATGCCCTTGACCAGCACCCCCGACGTGAGCGCGCCTTCCTTGGCCAGCAGCATTTCGTTATACACAAACGGCGAGCCAGCAATCACCGACGGATGCCCGAGACACTTCTTCAGCGTGTCTTCGTATTCGTGAAAGTCGATCCCATATTTCAGAATCAGCACATGGGCATTGAGTCCCACGACACGGCTGCGAATCTCGGCCTGAAAGCCAGACGTCACGGCCATCACCACCGTCAGTGCCGCCACCCCGAGCAGCACCCCGAGCACCGCCACCGTACTAAAGACCGACAGAAAGTTGAGCAGCCCACTTACCACCGTCAGAAGCGGCAAAATCAGCGCCGCGATGGCCATCTGTGGCGACTGCCAGCCGGGAACCAAAAAGTACAGCAACTCGATCGCGACCGAGGAGGCGAGGAGCAGCAGCGAGGCCACAATCAGGCTGCGACTCGGTGCGCGACGAAATAGGTAGCGTCCGGCAATCAGCAGCTCGTGGCGACGTGGCCAAAGTGACGACAGCCAGCCCGGCGTCGGCTTTTTGACCGATAGGAACGGTTGATCGTGTGGCATGGCGATGGAAGCGAGCCGTCGTTATATCAGCCTTTTTCGACGGAGAGGAAGGATTCTTTTCCCCGACTGCTTCCCCGGGCATCGTCGAGACGATGGCCCCAAGTTGCAGAAGCAGCCGTCTGGCGTGACGCTACTTGCACTTGCCGAGCAGGACCGACACATTCTGGCTACCGGCAATGCTGGTGGTCGCGACCAGGTCGGGCCAGCCATCGCCGTCAAAGTCGGCGGTATCCACCGACTGCGGGTTCGCCGGTCCGGTCAGCGAGATCACGGGCTCAAACGTCCCGTCTCCTTTCCCGAGCAGAACAGGGATCGTATTATTGCCATATCCTGCGACTGCCAGGTCCGGTTTGCCGTCTTTGTTGAAGTCTCCCACAACCGCACCGCGTGGTACCGTAGTGTTCCCAATGTCAACGTTGTTGATTTGCCCAAAACCCCCGCTGCCATCACCTGTCAGGATGGAAACCACATAGCTGCCAGTGGTAATCCCATTGTTCACTACGGCGATGTCGAGCTTCCCATCTCCGTTCCAATCCGCCGTCGCCACAAAGACCGGACTGGATCCTGCGTTCAGCGCCACCGCCGTCGCAAAAGTTCCATTTCCAGCCCCCATGCGCAGCGACAAGTTGTTCCCGTTCGAGTTCGCGGTAATCACATCCAGCTTCCCATCTTTGTTGATGTCCATGAACAAAGCGATTGCTCAGTAGATGGACTTGAGAGAATTCACCGTGGCGGATTGTGAGTATGTTGTTTGGCCGGACGGAGCGAAGGTTTACATTATCATACGATTCGTTCATTTCCCGGGTGCGTTGCTTTCGAGATAATGAAAAAGGATGCCGACGTGGATTCAGATCGGTGCTACCGAATCCAGAGGTGCGGAAGTTTCTGGCCGAGCGTGGCAAACAGTTTTGGGGTCGCAAAATATCGTCGGTGGTGATTACAAATAGCCTGTTGTTGCGGAGCGCTGGATTACTCCTGTTTTGGGTGGAGACGCAGCCGCTCCGATGCGATCCAGACGCGTCCTTCGAGTTCGGTCCCAAACTGCTTGGTGTTCTGTGGCGACTTCCCAAGCAGGTTCATAGCGCCGAACAGTAGCGCGTTCATTGTCCGAGCCAGGAGTCCCGCGCCACAGAGAGCTATCGCGTCGGGGCGATGTTTGATGCCGTGCTCTACGAGCAGGCGGCGCGTTTCCGGCGGAATCGCTCCCGCTTGTTCCAGATTGGCTAGGATGAAGCAGTGCCCATGACGTTGTTTCACCCGCAGGAGTAGTTCAATTACACGATGTGCGCCATCGGGTGACAGGTCGCCCTTTGGGCGGATGAAGACAACGTCCTCTTCCTGTCGCAGCAGGAGCTTTCCCAGGAAGATATCTTGGTTCTCTTCCTCCATCCAAACATTGTATCGCGGTTGCGTTTTTGGGACGTTGACAAAATCAAGAAGTGGTCGAGGAAGGTCATCTTTCCGATATAGGGAGGAATCCCCCGGAAGACTCGTGTGTGGCCGGTTGTGCGCCTGTTCATGACTGCCAAATTCATCGACAAAGGTAGGCATTAGGAATCATCTCAAAATTCGAGTAAGCGTCCGCCAAAACGAGATGGACCGGACTGGTTCCTACTGCGCTGGAGGAAGCGTTTTGAAAAGTTCCCGAGCCATCATTTTTGTTGAGATAGACACTGATGTTTGACGAAGCAAAGCTAACTGTCACAAGATCGGTGGCCCCATCTCCGTTCACGTCCGCGTCAACGGGCTGTTTTCTACCATCGTAGATAGTCTTAATTCAGGGGAGCTTATTCTGGTTGGGTATCCTCGATGAAGCGTAGGGTTAAGTACGTTTCATCGAGCCACTATGTGTCAGTGGCTAGGCTATCTGTCCGTGCGGAGCGTTTCAATGCCTTGATCGGTGATTGGCGACGAAGGAGTGGTGTAGGTGGGGTTTCCTCCGCGAGGACGATCTTTCGATGCTCCTCGGAGCGGCCACTTTTCCAAGGGGAACCCTAGACATGAGCCATTGAACGTCCTTGCTCAAGTCGGCGGGCTATCTGGCGCAAGATGTCGGCAATGCGCTCAAGCTGGCGTTTGGCGACACCGATCGTGCAAGCGGTAGTCATCACCACCAAGCTTCGGCCAGCCGGCCTGGCTTCTCTCTTATCTGTCAATGATCAGGGTCAAGTCGCCGGCATCATGCTCGCCACCAACTCTGTGCAGTATTCCACCGGGGCTTCAACGGAGTGGGAACGGTCCCGGGACAATCCACGGGTGATGACTTGGCTCCCATACCGCCACCGCCGAACTGAACGCCGGACTGTACAGCGACTGGATCTATGTGACACCTGGCAGCCCAGTATCCGTTCCCATCATTCCCTAAATCAGCGCCAACGGTCCGGATTGGAGCAGCGATTTCCCGCATCAATCAGACGGGAGCGGGGAACTCCCAGAAGCCTTCTCGATAGTTGCTGGTGCTGACCCAGCCGGAGATGCCGTTTGCTGGTCCTCGCTCGACTAGCAAGCAGGAACCAGACTCGTTCCAAGGATGAGGCTGACCAGGGCGAAAACGAAGCGCATCGCATCACTGGGGCGGAGTGATTGCTGGGACCGGATTAGGCGGAATAGCCTTTGGGCGGGATCAACGTCGCGAGTTGATTGAACGTGAGCCAGTAGGGCTTCGAGTCTCGGCAGAAGTTGGCAGGGTCGGCGATGAGCGCCCACTTGGCACCGGCACTATCGGTCTTGTAGCCCACGATCGCGACGTAGTGATAGATTGTGGTGTTCGGATAGCAGGGGGGATGATTCGACGGTGGCGCGACAATATTGGCGACGAGCGCATAGTTGCGATCGATATCGTAGGTAATGTCGTGCCAGAGCAGATCCTTTTGCGCCGTCGTGGGTGGATCGTTTGGCATCCACTTGGTCTCGTAGTAGGTGGTGCGGAGATCTGAATTGAGAACCCCGGTCACGAGTCCGACATGGTTCGTACCGGCCGTCGTTGTACCGAGCTGCGAGGCGAGCGCGGCCTGACTCGGCGGACTCCCCATCCGCACCGAGAGCGCAATCCTCGTCGACGCCGGGCCACACCAGTAGCCAGTCTGTTGAACCTGGTAGGTATAGTTCAGGATTTTCTGTGTTCCCGTAAGATCCGCAGAGGAATCTGTCTGCTCGATGGCAAGGTGATGAACTTCGCTATCCACCAGCGCGTCCATTTCCTGGCCCCCGCAGGCTCCAACGGTTACGCACATCAGCAACGAGAGATATCGACGCATCAGTTCAACCTTTCTACCGGCTCCACCGGTACCATGCGAGCCACGCTGGTGAGCTCACGAGCAACAAAGGCCAAGGCATCCTTTCGTAGATCGACGGTAAGACCGGTGTCAAGAACAGTCCTTGCGACCGGCTCCGGAAGCCCCTTCGCATCGCTTTCGTGATAAGATGCTCGCGCCAAAATAGGAGAACGCCGCATGCATGACTATGAGCTGTTGTACTTCCCTGCCCGTGGCCGCGCCGAGCACATCCGCCTACTCTTCGCGTTCAAGGGAATTCCGTTCACCGAGATCGCGCCCAGCGACTGGCCCAAGCAGAAGCCGACCACACCGTTTGGTCAGGTGCCGGTCCTGACCGAGCGCGGCGAAGGCGCCGAGTTTTGTTTGGCGGAGAGTGGAGCCATCTTGCGGCACCTTGCCCGCCGCTTCGATATGTACGGAAGCGGGCTCACGCAACACGCGATGGCCGATTCGCTGGCAGACTTTGTCGCGGAGTCACGAAGCAAGTACGTTCCGATTGCCTACGCAGCGACCTTCCACACCAGCCCGGAGGCGATTGCGAAGTTCTACGAGCACCTTCCACAGACGCTCGCCATCTTGGAACGCGCCCATGGTCGCAGCCAGAGTCCAGCGGCTGGCTGGTTCATCGGAGATGCGGTGACCTTCGCCGACGTCACGGCCTTCGACTACCTCGATGGCATTGAGCGACTGAAGCCAGACGTCCTAAACGACTTCCCGGCCCTGAAGGGATTCGTGACCCAATTCCGCGCTCTGCCGACGATCGGTCCGTTTTTGGCCGAACGGACCAGACCCTAAGCGATTAGCGTTTGCCCAAGGGACGGACTTCGCGGTTTCGGCTTCCGTTCCCTGTGCCATCCAGCGCGATCATCATCCCGCCAGCCAGGGTGGCGGCAGTGGTCAGTTCGTCTAGGTCTACGCCACGCGCGATCATCGCCTGCGCCATCTTGGCTCCGATACCGGTTACGATCGCCTTGGCTCCGAGCAGGCGTAGCGCCCGTGACGTCTGCACCAGCACCCCAGCGAGCGCAGTGTCCTCGCTGACGGTCGCGGTGATGTCCATGAGGACGATGTGGGCTCGCTGCTGCTGCGCGCCATCGAGAGCGGCCTCCAGGATTTGACTCGCCCGCTGTCCATCCATGCTGCCGTGCAGAGACATCAGCAAGATACCCGGCATGATCGGGATGACTGGGGTCGAAAGTTCGGCCAACCGCTCCGACTGCATCCGAATCACCTCGGCCTGCAAGGATGCCTGCAATTCCTGGTTCCGCTGCCGCTCGGTCAGCTCGATGGTGAGCCGTTCGTTCGCCTCACGCAGTTCCCGGGTCCGCTTGGCGACATCCGACTCCAGCTCCGCGTTGGCCTTCTCCAGCGCGGCAGTGACCCTGTGAACCCGGGCGTACAGCTCCGCGTTTTCGATCGAGACCGCTGCCTGCGAGGACAGCATGCGAAGCAAATCGATGCGCTGCGGGGTAAATGCTCCGTAAGCGACGTTGTTCTCGAGATACAGGACTCCTTTGGGTCGTCCTTGGTTTGCCAGCGATATGCAGGCAATCGAGCGTGGTAGCTGACGGACGATGTAGGGATCACCGGCAAATCGCTCGTCCCGGCATGCGTCATCTAGGACAACGGACTCTGAAGTTCGCGTGACATACCGAACCACCGTCAGCGCCAGTTCCGTACTCTCTTCAAGCGGAATTCCGGTGCCGACCCGGGTCTGCACGGACGCATCTTGAAAGGATGCATAGATCTCGTAGGTCTTCGCATCATCGGGACGTGCCAGGATCAAAAAGCCCCGCTCAGCGCCCGCGTTTTGGACCACAATCCGGAGAATCCGGTCGACCACATTCTCGATCACAAACTCACGCGACAGCATCTGCAACGCGGTGACAAATGCCAACAGGTCTGCCTGATCGATCGCCGCGAGCGTTCCTTCCGCTGGCAGTGCCTTGTACTCCGGTGCCGTCGCTTCCACCGGAATCAGGAAGGGATAGCGCTCTGTCAGTCTGCGGACCTGCGCGAGCGCCCCCCAGCGCGCATAGGCATAACAGGCGTCGGTCATATAGGCGCGAGCAATCCGCTGTCTACCAAGGGCCAGATAGAACTTGGCACACAGCTCGCTAGCGAGCGCCAGATCCCGAGGCCAATCGGATTCCTGAGCGGCGGAAATCGCTTGGTCGTATCGCTCCATCGCCTCTGAATGGTTGCCATCCCGTCGCGCCTTTTCAGCGAGCACCAGTCGGTATTTGTGCAGGTAGTTGGCCGGGCAGGCCCGCGCCCAGGTCGCTAGCTGGGTCAGGCACTGGTCAAGCAGTTGTGCTCGCGCTCCGGCATCCTCCGCAGACTCCGGTTGAGAACACCCGAGAATCGATAGCGCAGTAAAGAAGCGAGCATCGGGCGTAAACGCGATCGACGCCATGGCTGCGGTCCGCCGCAGAAACGGAAGCGCTCCTTCCGGATTTTCATCCAAGAAGAGCAGCATTCCCTTTGCCATGTTGTAGAAATAGATGGCAAAGGACATGTTTGCGTTCTCGATGGTGCGCACGAACTCGGCTTCGGTCCACTGATCATCATCGAGCGTTCGCGGACTCCGGGTTCGTTGTTCCAGACAAGCGATGGTCTGCCGAACGATCGACTGCGTCGCCGCTGCTGCGGCCAGCTTGTGTTTCTCCAAAAGCGCCAGCATCCGCAGACAGTCCTGACGCACCTCGCTGATTGGATCACCGAGCAGAATCCGAGCGATGGAGCGATGAGAACAGGTATAGGACAGAAACATCATGTCCCCGGACTCGAGTCCGGCAACATAGGCCCGCTCTAGGTAGGGCAGCAGCTCCCGCCAGTGCATGGAGTAATGGGACACCGTTGTAAAGTAGAAGCCGAGCATGCAGGCTTCCTGCACCCCTCCGCGCTTGGCATGCAACGAGAGCGCGAGTTTGACCAGGGCATGAGCCTCTGCAAATCGCTCGGTGCTGCTGGCGAGCACCGCACCTAGCAGAGCGTAGGCCGCAGCGGACTCCTCACTGGGTCCATGACGGAAGGAGAGGTTGGCAGCGAGCGCAGTCAGAACGTTGCCAAGTAACGGAGTGTTGCCGAAAGCCGACAGAGCCACATGACGGCCAAGTCGCAACACAGCGCGCATCTCGGGGGATGCCATGGAGGGTGCAGAGGCCAGCTCGTCCAGGGTCCGCTCGCTCATATGGCTGCGCACTTCATCTAGCGCTCTTGCATAGTCGGCGCGCAACTCCGGCTCTGTGTCCGCGACCGCGATGCCACTTCTGCGGAGCGCACCGAGCCCCGCTTTGACCGCCGCATCTGGTCGTCCCAGCGATGCGTCTAGGACCACCCGGAGATCGGATGCCTGTAGCAGCTCGAGCGTAGTCTGGGACTGAGCAAGCAGCGTAGTGATCGTCTGCTCTGCCTGCCCATGCGCCCTGGCCAGCATGGCGCACTCTGCCAGTTCTCTGTGTAGCGCAAACGCCAGCTCATGGTCGCTCTGAAAGCTCAGCGGAGTCAGGACAGAGACCCCCGCCGACAGAATTTGATACGCGGACTCATGCGCCGCTGCGGCCTTCGCCTGCCGGCCCGCTTGCAGATCGAGCTGTGCCAGCTCTCGCCGTTCGTCCGGGTCCGTCAGCAGATCTCGTCCAATGTTGAGATGAGCGACCAACTCGAACAGCTCGTCCCCTTCGCAGTGGTGAGTTCTGTGTTGTAACAGACGTCCGATCCTCAGGTGGAGGGCCGCCCGATCCTTCGGTTCCACCCGCGCATAGGCCGCTTGCTGTACGCGATCGTGCAGGAAGCGATAGACCACTTTGGTAGTTGCTCCCTCACTAAGAGAAGCGCTGTGGACATACCGATAGTCACTGCTCTGCGGAACGATGATGCCTTCCGCCAGTGCCTCCCACAGAGCAGCGGCGCTCTGCAGTGGAGAGTCCTCACAGATCGTCGAAAGGGTTTGTAGATCGAAGCGGTGGCCGATGCACGAGGCCAGACTCAGCACCCTCTGCGTCTGCCGCTGTAGCCTGTCGATTCGAGAGGTCAAAAACTCAATCACATTGTCCGTTGCCGCAGCCTGCCGCACGCTCTCAAGATCCCAGTGGTAACCGTGCGTGGACTGGTCATAACCGAGGACTCCGTCCCGATGCAGAGCAGTCATGAGCTGGATCAAAAAGAAGGGGTTGCCCAGCGTCTTGTCGAACAGGAGCGATCCCAGGGGTGCTGCACGCTCCGGCAGAATGTCCAGCGCATCGGCCACAAAGCGTCCCACATCGGTTCGATCCAGAGGGCCTAGCTCGATGGTGTGGACCTTCGCTCTGGCGCTTACCTCTCGCATCGCCATCGTCAGCGGATGCGCGCCATCTACCTCGTTACTCCGGTAGGCGCCGATGATCAACAGGTGCTTGCTCTCGCCTTCTTGGAGAAGAGACACCAGCAGTTCCAAAGAGGCCAGATCGACCCACTGGAGGTCATCCAAGAACAGCACAAGCGGTCGCTCCAGCGCCGAGAATACGTGGAGGAAGCGCTGAACGCTTCGCATAAGCCGACTACGCGCTGCGGCTCCCTCCATCTGCGGGACACTGGGTTGTGGACCCATGATCATCGTCAGATCGGGAATGAGATCGACCAGAACTTGTGCGGTGGTTCCGAGCCCTGACTGAATCTGTTCGCGGAAGAGATCGAGCGAGGAGGAGGGCTCCATCAAGAGCTGGCGGCACAGGTCGCGGAAGGCGGCGGCGAGCGGCGCATACGGCACGCTGCGATTGAGTTGATCGAACTTGCCGCTGACGAAGAAACCGTGCGCGCCGGTCAGCGCCTTGTGAAGCTCATGGACCAGCGAAGACTTTCCGATACCGGAGTAGCCCCGGACCAACAGGAGCTCCGCAGTCCCATTACTCGCCCGCTCCCATGCCGCATACAGTGCTTGCTGCTCTGCCTGCCGACCGTACAGCTTTTGCGGTAGATGGAGCTGCCCGCCAGAGTCACTCTTTCCAAGCGAAAAAGGGGGAGTCACAGCGCCCTGAGCAAGCCTTGCAAGACACTCCTCCAAGTCGCTGGCCACACCGCCCGCATACTGATAACGGTCCTCGGCATTCTTCTCAAGGAGCCGCATCACCAGATCCGATACGATCCGTGGTAGCGCTGGCACCAGCTCATGGGGGGGCACCGGTCGTTCCGCCAAGTGACTGTAGACCAGCGCCATTACATCTTGGGAGGAGAATGGAGGGGTGCCTGTGAGAAGCTCATAGAGCACCACTCCCAGTGAGTACAGATCGCTCCGTGGGTCGGTGCGGCGGTTCATGCGCCCGGTCTGTTCGGGAGAGACATAGATGGGATTCCCTTCGAGCGCACAAGGCCCAGCGAGCGGCTGACTCTCCTGCGACAATCGGGAAGCGATTCCCAGTCCCGAAAGTGCCACCATGTCAGCGTCCGCATCGACCAGGATGTTCTCCGGGCAGATGTCGCGATGGATGATGTGGTGCCGATGGATTCGTTCGAGGATCCGCGCAGTCTTCGCAGCGATGTTCAGCGCCTGCGCCAGCGTGAGTGGACCGGCTGCAAGCCTCATCCGCAGCGGCACGCCAGCGGGGTCATTCCAGAGCAGCACCAGTCCATGCCCTCGCTCGACCAGCGCAACTGGCTGGATGATGCCATCTAGTGCAAGCTCCTTTTCGAGCGCAAACTCGTGACGGAGTCGGGCAAGCTCGCTGGGACTTGGGTGTTCCTCGGTAAGAACCTTGGCGAGGACTCGCAAGCCGTCGTCGTCCCTGTGTCCGCTGTAGAGCGCGGTCGATGCGGACTGACTGATCCGCTGGGGCAGCGTGTAGTGAGGCAATGTCAGCATGGGAAGGATGTCGCTTTCAAACCGCAGAGCGGGGCCATTTAGGGTACCACATCGCCGCTCCACGCAATGGACGAAGTGACCACATAAGACCTGAGAATGAGCGAGCTGGTGCCGGGGCCGCGATCTTCCGGTAGCTCACCCGCGCTTCGATCGTTGAATTGATTCGCGACAGAACGATCTGCTCGTCTGGATCATCCACCAAAATGCGATACCGAGGATTCTCTGGCGATGGTACAGCCTTGCTTCCATAGGGGGCCTTCCCAAAGTGATAGCCATTCCCACGGATGTGTCCGATCGCCTCCTTCACTCGCTCCCCACACGACTCCCTTTCCATCTGCGCGAACACACGGAGAATACTCACCAGCGCCCGCCCAAGTGCAGAGTCGAGACGTATCGCCTCCCGAATTGCAACCAGATGCTTCGTTCCATCCGCAAAGTGCGTTTCATACAGCTCACAGAAGTGCTTGATCGAACGACTCAGCCGATCAAACGCCTGCATGTCGGTACTCACGCGGACGTATCCCACAGCCGTCCGACTCCGAGCAACTTGTCCGCCAGGGACATTATTCCGACCAAGGTGATTTCGCATTTTCACGGCTCCTTCCGCATGCGCCAAGGTGCGCTGCTGAACGACATGCTTAAACCCCGTTTACATCCCCAGCGGCAATCGCTCTGGGGTCGGCACCGCTGCCATACGTGGTGGACGTACCAAACACAGCGGCTCCCGTAGCGAGTCGAACGGAGATGTCATTGCTGGCGCTGTTGACGGTAGCGACGTCAAGGTTGCCGTCCTTGTTAAAGTCCGTGTAAAGGACCAAATACACTCAGACGTAAATTTCTTAATTCTCCCTCGCTGTAGTGAAGTATACATGATTTTTTAATGTAAGATGAGTTGCTTTTTGTGGGTTCTTGTCCGGTCGAAGGCGTGGGGGGATGACAGGATGGAGGAGGCGGCGGGTGCGGACGGTTTGGAGAGGAATTTGGACATATCGCTCCGCAGCCTTCGGATTGGTGAGCAGACGGTCCTGATTTCGCGCTTCCCCTATCCTGGCCGCTCCCTCTGGAATCGTGGCAGTGAGGGTCGCATCGTGACCGGAGCGGGAGCGAGCGCTTTCCTTTCGCCGTTCAGAATGACATACACGTTGCGGAGGGAGGACGTGGACCACGCTGATTCTGGATCGTCCGGGATTCGAGGGATTTTGGTTGTGCTTCGTAGCAACGAAAGGAGTCTGTCCGAAGTTCAATCAGCGACGGATCCTCCCTGTTTCCTGACCGTGAAGCCATTGCGCCAGTACCATGCGAAAGGAGTCCTCCTACCGCAGTATGTTGCGGAAGGGGGTCGGCATTCTGGCTTCATTCCCTTGACCAGAGAATCGGGCATGAGGGAAGCATGCAACGTCGTCGCACGCTCTCGGTTCGCGAAGACCTAGCGCAAGGAGTTCTCGCGTCTGCTGATGCGTCATGAGCAGACTGTCAACCGTTGCACCGCGTCAGGACGTGTCCTCCGGGGAATCGTCGCCCCTATCCTGCGCAGAGAGAATGCCAACCAGGCGATCGATTCCGTGATGCGGCAACTGCGGACGGCGAAGGATTTCTGTTCCTTTACTCTAATGCTTCCGAGTCTTCCTCTTCGGTCAGCTCTGTTCCGTCGTCGTCATCACCAGTTGGTTCTGTTTCTGCTCGATGTGGGACAGCGGTTTGGGAGTCTGTCGGAGCTACAGAAACGGGCATTCCGATCGGACTCTGTTCATCAGCAGAATCGCGTACATTCGAGGGTGCAGCTGACGCATGGAGCGATACAGAATCCT
>WBZP01000902.1_pt1 | contig 38700 bp, 39 predicted proteins | sample 5204301 | NCBI WGS metagenome assembly WBZP01 (sample SAMN12412401, study PRJNA552823) | activated sludge metagenome | isolation source: activated sludge from nitrification reactor of wastewater treatment plant... | place: USA: Pennsylvania | collected 2017
GGCGTTGGCCATGGTCTTGCGCGTGACCCGCCGCATCTTGACCAGGTCCCGGTGGAACTTCTCGGTCAGCGTCATCGGCAGGCTGGCGAGCAAGGCCTGGCGGTGCATGTAGGCATCGGCGTTCAACTGGAAACCGCGCCCGCGCCAGATGGCATTGGCCGCTTCGTGGGCGGCAACCGCCTTGTTCGGGGCGGTGAACAGCGCCAACTGGTGATACAGGCTCACCAGGCTGCCGCCGGTGTCGATGGCATCAGCCGCCGCCGTCCAGTCCTGGAGCTTCTTATTCACGTCCGGCATCACGTCGGCCATCTTCGACTTGGCGTTCTGCGTTGCCCGCACATGGTTGGCGGTGACCACCGACTTGGTGACGTTGGGGTCCAGGACCTGCACGCCCAGGGTCAGCAGAAAAGGCGCGCTGTACTGCAAGGCCGGCTGCATCAGGTCGCCGATGAGGGAGCCCATCTGCCACAGGGCGAATCGTTCCGGAAAACTCTTGATCGAGAAGAAGCGTGCCTCCAGTACCTCGGGGCTGGCTTCCTTCCACAGGGTGAGGCCGCTGGGGTGCGGGTCCTGGATGGTGTCGAAGTCCACGATCTGGTCGCGCAACTCGCGGCCATCGTCGTAGTGCAGGTCCGGCGCATCGGTCTGGGAGATGCGGTCGGGGTTGGTGAAGAGGGCGCACCAGTTGATCAGGTCGGCGGCATCGCAAACGCGGTTGGGGAGCGAGGCCGAGCGCAGGGTGGACGACATGGAATCGCGCAGCGCCATCAACTCGTCGCGCTTGTTGAGATCCTCGGGGTCGCCGGGGAAAGCGACGCTCAGCATCAAGCGGAAATCCCGGATCGTGTAGTGGAAGCCGGCGGTGAGCGACTTCTGCGCGCCCTGCAGCAGGTGGCCGACGCGCTGGCGGGCGAGTTTCCTGAACAGGTTCCCGTTGCGGGCCGGCCGGCCCCATTGCTTGGCCTGCTCCGCCTGATCCTCGTCCTCGACCCGCAGGTTGGCGTAGTGGCGCAACTGGGTGCGCACCTGGGGCGAGCCGAACAGGTGGAACTGGATGCCGGTGCCGGGCGGGCAGTTGGCATACAGCGAGACCAGGACTTCCGCCATGCGCTCGTCGGCGCCCGACTGCGGCATGAGCTCGAGCATGACGCCCATGCTGTCGCGGTTGACGAAGATTTTTTCGGGGGCGAGATAGGCGGAGTAGGGCAGCCAGTTGGCGAACTGCTCGGCCGGCGTATCCACGGGCTGGGCGAAGGGGAAGCGCTGCGCCTGCCGGCGGTCGCGATGGGGGGCGATCGGGGAATTGCTGTGGGGGGCGTTCATGGCGACCTCACTGCGCACGGTTGGCATTGGGCCCGGCGAACGGGGGCCGTTGCGGCAAGATCGGCGCGGCCGGCGCGTTGGTGCCCGCGTTCGGCTCGGTGGTGGCTTCCATTGCCGACTTCGGAGGCGCCTTGAGTGGCGCATAGGCGTCGCGGATCTGGCGCTGGACGTGGTCGATCAGCCACTGGCCGTTATCCACCTGGACATAGACGTAGCCCTGGTCGTAGAGATCGCCGTCGGCGTCTTCCCAGGGCTTGATCCACAAGCGCAGCAGGCGGGCCTGGGAACGCAAGGGGCTGGGCGTGACGGCCGTGTTGGAATCGCCGGTGGCGACGGACGATGGGGCGGGCCGGGCCGATTCGGGCGGATTCGCTTCGGATGCCGCTTTTCGCGGGGCGGCCGACCGTTTGGCACGTTGGCTGGGCAGATTGTTGTGGATTGCGTTGGCGTAGGTACCCGACACCGAGTCGCAGGCGACACCCTCGGGGGCCTTGCAGGCGTATTTCGAGTCGCCGCCCAATCCGGACATATTCATGCAGGCGCCCAAGGGGAGCAGCAGGCAGAGGGCGCCCATGCGCAGCACGAGCGTCTTCATGGCTGCTGCTCCGCGGCGGCTTGCGGCGTCGTTGGTGAAGCGATCTGTGCGAGGCGCGCTTCCAGCACCGCACGTCCCACGAAGCCCTCGGTACGGCTGCCATCCGACCAGATCAGGGTGGGCGTGCCCTGGATGCCGAGTTGGTGGGCCAGTGCCAGGTTGCGGGCGATCGGGTGGTCGCAGGCGGCATCGGTCTTGAGCGCACTGTCGTCGCCGTGGAGCATCAGGCGCTGCCAGGCTGCTGCGCGATCCTCCGCGCACCAGATGGCGATCGGCTTGGCCTCGCCCTGGAAGGGGACGAGGAAGGTGTAGAGGGTGACGTTGTCGAGGCGGGCCAGTTCGGGCTCCAGTTGCTTGCAATAGGGGCAGTTGGGATCGCTGAAGACGGCCACCTTGCGCTGGCCATTGCCGCGGACCGTCTTGATCGCATCACTGAGCGGCAGTTGATCGAAGCGGACGGGGGCCGCTGCCGTGCGCGCGGTTTCTGAGGCCGATCCTTGGGCGCCGTTCACGCCGTTGGCCTGCGCCAGTTTCGGGCCGGTGATGTCGCGCAGGGTCGCGGTGTCGAACAGGCGGCCGAACAGGAAGTAGCGCGGGTTGCTGGCCGAGACGTAGGCCACGTTGCCGTTCATCCAGACTTCATAGAGGCCGCCGATGGGCGAGCGGGTGACTTCGGTGAAGTGCGTGCCCGGGTGAGCTTTCTGCAAGGCCACCAGCAGGCGTTTCTCGTCGGGCGTGGCGGCGTCGGCGCAGGCGAAGGTTCCCAGGAGTGTCGCGCTCAAGGCTGCGACGAGCACGCGCCGGGGCCGGCACAGGGGTTCAGTAGTTGCCATCGTCGGAGGTCTCCAGATAGCGGGTTTCGGGGGAATTGGTGGAATTCGGGGAGTGGACGAGGCGCGCGGAAGACGGGTCGCCCGACGTCATGGGGACGTCGATGCGCACGCCCTTGGTGATCACCACGTCGACTTCGCGGCCGGCATCCACCTCGATGACCGGGAAGGTGTTCTCGGCGAGCTTGATGTAGTACTGGGCCAGCCGGTCCAGCGCCTTGCCGACGCCGCTGCCGAGACCGGCGCGGTAGGCCTCGGCCCCCGTGGCGCTGGCGACCGTGCCCAGCGCCGAGGTGCTGTATTCCGTCGACGAGGTGGCCAGGCCCTGGCCGATGCCGCTGACCACGCCGGCCAGCAGCGCATTGGCGAGCATCTGGCCCTGCTTGGTAACCAGGCGTCCGCGCATGCCGACCTTGCCGTCCTCGCCATAGACGCTGCCCTGGATCTTCACTTCCAGCGTCGCGCCGTCGGCGCGCACGCAGGACAGGCTCTCGGTGCGCAGGTAGGCGCGCTCGGAACTGATGTCGCCGTAGCCGGCCGCGATCACGAAGCACTCGCGGTATTCGGCGCGAAAGCGGTTGGGCAGGACCGAGTTGTCCGAAAGGCGGATCAGGACCGGGTGGGGATTGGACTGGGACTGGCCGCCGGTCGGCGCATCCAGCCCGCCCAGCAGCGTGCCGCGGGTAAAACTCACCGGCAGGAAGGTGGAGACGGTCCGGGCGACAGCTTGCGAAGTGCCGCCCGAGGCCGGGTCCGCATTGACACCGGTGTTCGCGACCGGAGCGCCGGTGCCGGTGCGGGATCGGTCTGCGACGGTGATGCGGGTGATCGCGGGCTGCGGCGCTGCCAGCGGCGTCGAGAGCAAGGCGTCGCCTGGGGCGCCGCTGGGCATCGCGCCGGCGGACGAGCTCTTCGACGGCGGGGGTGCCGGGGGCAGGCTGGCCGCCGGCGGCAGGGCGGTCGGCGTAGTCGCGACGGGGGTGGGCACCACCGGGGTGGCGGCCGCTTGCTGGGCCGAGGTGAGCCGCTGTTCGAGGTCCGCGAAGCGCTGCATGGTCTTCGCTTCGAAGGTTTGGGCGTTCTTGTTGAGTCGTCCTTGCTCTTCACGTTCGTTCTCGTACTGGGCGAGCTTGCGTCCGGCCGTGCCGACCCATTGATCCACCGGATTAACCTGGCCACCGGGCGGCATGACGCCGATGTTGGTGACCGCACTCGGTTGCCCGGCGGACGCTTGGGCGGCGCCGGTCTTCGGAGCAGTGCCGGTGAAGGCGAAGATCAGCCAGAGCAGCCCGACTCCGCCGGCCAGGAGCGTGCCGAGCACGGCGTATTGGCGTTGTCCGGGGGAAAGGTGCTGCGACAGGCGTTGCGGCAGGCCGCGCATGGACAGGAAGGGCTGCTGCGGCGTTGTCATGGAGCCTCTCCTCGGCGGATCACGTAGACGCTGGTGCTCTCGCCGGGGCGCAGGTTGTGCTGCTCGATACTGACGCCGGCGACGCCGCCAGCCTCGCGATCGAACTCCGGTTCGGCCAGCACCATGGGGGCATTGCTGACGTTCTGCAGCAGGTACTTCTCGCCGATCAGGCCGCGTCCTTCGTACTGACGCACCAGCGAGAAGCGCGCCTCGATCCACAGGGGGACCGAGCGATGGGTCTCTTCGACCCGGACGTCGGGCGGCACCCGGTCCGAAGCCATCGCCAACAGCAGCGCCTTCATTGCGCGGACCGGGTTGGGTGACGGTCCGGCTCCGGCCTGGGCCGCTGTGGCTGGCTTCAACGCCCTGGGCGTCCTGTCGCGGATGACGATGGTGTCGGCGGGCGTGTCCGCACGGCGCAACAGCAGTGTGTAGGTGGTGCTCGCCGAGGAGACGAAGAGGTTGATCGGTTTCACGGAATCGCCGACCGGGCGAACGTAGATTTCGCCCTTGTCGCGGTCGCACTCCAGCACGACCTCGCCGGCCGGATTGATCGCCGAACTGACGCCGCCGCCGGGCGCTGTGCTGCTCATGCCTGGCGTGGCGGGAAGGGCCGTCACCGCGCCGCAATGACTCGAATGGATGTTGCCGAACACATCGGTGATCGGTGTCCCGTCGATGCGGATGCGGGTCGGCTCCTTGATCGACACGATGGCTTCGACCGACACGCCGTCGCTGGCCTCGACGATCTGCAGCGCGTGGGCGGGCACGGCCGTCAAGGTGGCGACGGCGGCCGTTGCGGCGATTGCGGTACTCATTGCCCATCCGTGCCGAGGCACAAGGACGAACTGACGCGGGGATCGGGCTTGGGTTGGTTCAGTTGCCGGCATTGGGCACCTCCTTGAAACTCTTCAAATGCATGCGCGCACCGGCATAGCTGAACTCGACCCGGTAGGCCTTGAGGTCGTTGGCGGTCTCGAAGCCGTTGACCAGGGTGCGCAGGCGCCCGCGGATGACGATGCTCTGGCCTTCTTCGCTGGGTACGAGTTGCTGGGGCGCGAACACGGTGGCGGCATTGATGCGCTTCAAGCGTTCGGCCTCCACTTCCTGCCGCGTCTTGAGCGGGCCGTACTGATCGGGTTCGACGTAGCCGAGCAGGATGTCCTTCTTCCAGTCGATCGAGGCCGGCGTCACGTCGAGCACCAGCCAGGCGATGAAACTGCCCATCTGCTCGAGGTATTCGTTGCTGGCCTGGTCGCGGGTGACCCAGAAGGTCTTGTTGAGCGAGGGCGGCACGACCACGGTGCGCACCGTCCCGAGCAGGTTGAGGATCACCACCAGGGCGAGGATCTGGCCGGCAGCGAGCACGCCGACCGCCAGGCCCAGCCCGCGATTGCGGCGCCGCATCTCCTTGATGTCGCCGTTGAGCCGTTCGAAGTCCATGGGCTTTCTCCTGGCTTAGCCGACCATGCGGCGGATGTGCGACGGTGGCGTGGCGCGCATCGCGGTCATCGGACTGGCCGGAAGATGCCAGTACAGCCAGTGGATGGCGAAGGCCGGGTGCTTGTCCGCCTTGAGGCGCGAAATCCAGCGCGAGACGAAGATGCCCATCGCCATGCAGACGGCGAAGGACAGCCTGCTGCCGGACAGGTAGCCGACGAAGAACATGAACAGGATCGGCGCGGCGACATCGACATCCCAGAAGCCGATCTTCCATTGGTCATCGAGACGCCGCGGGATATAGGTGTCCGCTTGCATATCGGTCTCCTGGGTGTCGATGCAACTGGTTCAGACCACTGCGCCCATGATCGCGCCGGCGATCACGAGACCCACGGCGGCGAAGATGGCGAGGCCGACGTAAAACAGGACCGGGCCGAAGTTGCGTAGCGCGGAAAGCGATATGAGCGCGACCACGAAACCGACGAATCCGACCAGGGCCTTGATTCCCGGTCCGAGCGCGGCGATCTGCGTCAGGGCCGAGGTGAGCGGTCCGGTGATGCCGGTGAAGGCGACCAGGTCCAGGGCGTAGCCGGGAAAAGCGGTGCCAAGACCGACGACGATCATCGCCAGCAGCATCGCGACGGTCATCGGTTTGCGGGTGGCGACGTTGGGGGAAGAGACAAGGACTGCAGTGTTCATGAAAACCTCCGGGCATGGATGGAGCGTTGAAAGTGGGATAGGGGTGGGAAGGCGGGTGGGCGGACGGACGCGCCTGCGGGTGGGAGCGCGAGCGCTCGACGGGTGAAGGACGGGGATGTGAGCGGACAACCGGTGCGGTGTCATGGCAGGTGCTCGTCGGTCATCTGAAAGACCACCTCGACCCGCCGGTTCTGCGTGCGGCCGGCCACGGTGTCGTTCGAGGCGATGAAGCAGCACGCCCCGCGCGCCTGCAGCGTCAGCGTGGCAGCCAGCGTCGGATGGGTCTTGCGCAGGTGGTCGCGAACCGCGAGGGCACGGGCGAGGGCCAGCGGTTCATTGAGGGCCAACGGCCCGGTACTGTCGGTGCGGCCGACGATCTTGATGCGGCGCACGTGGAGTAGGTTGCCCATGGCCCCGTTCAGTTGGGAGCGCGCGGCGGGGCTCAGTTTTGCGCTGCCCAGGCCGAACTGCACGATGACCGTGCGCGAGCTTTCCGCCTCCGTCGCAGGGTCTTGCGCCAAAGCTGCGGGGGCGACGGATTCGGCCGGGGGGGCTGCGGCTTCGCGCGCGATCGGCTGGCTGGGTGTTTCCGGCGCGAGTGTCTTGGGTGTGCGGGTGGGGCATGCCGGGGGCACGCACTGCACGAATCTGGTCCGTCGGCCGAAGTCGAGCTGGGCCAAATGCGCAGGCGTCGCCGCGTGCATCCCCAATGTGGTCTCGGCCGGCACCGATGTGCGGAACAGGCTGCACGATGATGCGAGGGCGGTACAACTGGCGACGAGACCGAGTGCAGCGACGCGGCGCAGGAAGTGAGCTGTCATGGCGAGACCCTCACCGACATCAGGGCGGGAATCGTCGTTGCCGTCGCTACCAAGTGCTTGCCCAACTGCGCGTTGCGTTGCGCGGGTAACTGGCGGTACACCCGCCAGGCGTATTGGGCGCGGGCCTTGATGCAGTCCTTGCCCTTGAGTTGCGAGCAGGCCGAGTTGTAGGCGCCGACGGCATCCCACGTCGCCCCCCGCCGAGAAAAGCTGTCGGCCAGCAGCCAGGCGCCGACCCGGATGTTGGTGCACGGATCAAAGAGATCGGCTTCCTTGATACCGTGACGGGACAGGGTCCGCAGGTGGCCGCTGTTGATCTGCATGAGGCCGATGTCGTAGGACCCGGTGCGCTGGAGGTGCGAGCGGTTGACGGCCTGGGGGTTCAGGTTCGACTCGACCCGGGCAACGGCATAGAGCAGGTCGGCCGAAATGCCGTAGCGCTGGGCCGCCTCCTCCCAGCAGGCCCGTGCCCAGGTGGGCGCGGTTGCCAGGACGGCCGAGGCAGCCAGGCCAGCAAAGTGCAGCGGCAGATGCATGAATCACCTCTCCAACGAAACCGGAACGACCCGCCGGGGGGCGGGCAGCGAGGTCTGGGCCGTCGGCGGTGTGCGGACGGTCAAGGTCGAGTTCGGGTGCGTCCGGCGTCTAGCCGGGCAGGGTGACGGTGAGCGAGCGGGTCAGGAGCGGGTGGATGCCAGTCAGGGGCACCAGTTGAGGTGTCGCAAGCCTCAGCCGGGCGGCGCATCCCGCCGGGGATGGGAACGTTCGGCCATGTTACGGCGGGCCTGCCGCAGGATGCCTGCGCCCGAGCCATCCTCTGCCCGGCACAGCGCGACGCAGGCCGTGGTCAATTGGTCGAGTTGGAACTTGGGGTTGGGGTGCCGATTGGCGGGCGAACGTTGCAGGTCCAACAGCAACTGGTACTGGTGCCGCCACATCGATTCGCGGCGGCGCGGTGTTTCGGGCGAGCGAAGGACCAATTCGGTCCCGAGAAACTTGAAAATGCGCGCAGGTGCATCCTCATGCGAGAAGACCAGCGAGACGCTGGCGCTGATGAGATCGGGAAAGCGGAAGGTCGGCGACACATTGTCTGTGCTGCGCAGCAGGCGGTAGAGCCAGTCGTGCTCCTCAAGCCACAGGCGTGTCTCGATGACATCGTGAGCTTCACTCTCCTTCGAACTGGACGCGGTGTTGTGCTGGCGAGTCGTCGGTGTGGCGATGAACATGCTGCTTACCTCGATTCAGTGGCTGCGGATCGCTTCTGCGACCGTATGACCGAAGGGTAGCCAGCGGTGGCTGTAGCGTCTCCCGGGAATCAGGATCTTATGAGTGGGATTTCGGCACTAGCCGAAGAAGCGATCATTCTGGTGCCGGTACGCGGTTATCTGGCCAAGTTGCTGGACAACGACCGTCGTTCGACTCATCAAACAGCAGCGTCGGTAGTACATGGCGACGATCTTGTCGTTGAAACCAGTGAAGCGCCGCTCGTGCTTGGGGATGAGCGGCGGCTCGAAACTGCCGTGGCGGTCGCGCGGGACGTCGATCCGCAACGGCCCTTCGTCGGTCAGCACCGTCTCGACGGTGACGCCGTTGAGGTGATTGGCCGCGTCGGCCGGCTTGTCCGCGCCCGGCGGGTAGCCCAGGTGGTGACTGAACCCGGCGCCCAGCGCCCGCTCGATCAGCGCCTTCTTGAAGGCCATCGAGGCGGCGTTGATCGCCTCCGCGTTCATCGGGCCGCTGACCAACTGCTCAATGAGTGCTTCCGGGATGGCCGGCAGTACCACCGCCGGTTTCTTCTTTCTCGCCTTGCTTGGCATACGTGCTCCTTGGTGACATGTTTTACGAATCCCAACGGATATCCTGCTGTCGAACAGTGAGGCTGCGAGAGCGGCGGGCAGTAGGAGAGCAGTGATGGCACGGGCGTTGGCAGTGGTGCCGATGAAGTCGGTGGAAGAGTTGCGGGCGCTGGCGCATGTCGAGCGGGATCCACGGGTACGCTGCCGAGTGCTGGCGATTGCCTATATGCAGTCGGGCCATTCGGCTTACGAGGGCGATGAACTGTTCGGGCTGAGTGCGGTCCAGATTCGCCAATGGATCAAGCGCTACAACGCGGAAGGGATCGACGGTTTGAGCGACCGGCCGCGGCTCGGTGCCCGTCCCCAGTTGGAGCCGGAGCAGCACGCCGCCTTTCTGGCCCGATTGCACGCCTGCCCGCCGCCCGAGAGCGGAGTGGCGGCCTGGCTTCATCCAGACGAACCTACGGCACGCCTCCATCGAAACCACGGCTATCTATCTCCATGCCGAGGACGATCGGCGGCATGAAACAACCACACGCCGATGATTACAGTAAACTGCAGACGGCCTAAATATTAGATTCGCGTGTTAAGCAGGAAGCCGGAGTTTGAAGACCGTAACTCCATCGGAAGATTGCACCGATGCATCTCCTCCGTGGGCACGCATAATGGATCGAGTGATGGCCAGGCCTAGTCCCGCGCCATCGCCGTCATGGCGCCGGGAGGAGTCCGCACGATAGAAACGGTCGAACAGCCGTGACAAATGCTCAGGAGCAATGGTCTCACCGGTATTTCCGACGACTACCGTCGCTATCCCATCAACCGAACATCCGACCTGGACATTGACGCAACCACCCTTGGGTGCATGTCGAAATGCGTTGGAGAGCAGGTTGCCCATGGCCCTCCTGAGCATGAGTCGATCCCCCATGACAGTTGCCTTCCCGTCGACGCAGAGCCTGATTCCATTCTCGTCAGCCAGAGCCTCGTAAAATTCGAGGAGGCTGTCTGCTTCCACCCTGAGATCGACTTTCTCCAGATTCGGGACGATCAGGTCATTTTCGGCTTTCGCCAGGAATAGCATGTCGGCAATCGTTCGCGAAAGCCGCTCGAACTCCTCTGCATTCGAGGCAAGAACGTCTCTATACTCTTCCGTGCTCCTCGCCCGCGACAGCGTCACCTGCGTCTGGGTCAGCAGATTGCTGACCGGCGTCCGTAGTTCGTGGGCGAGATCCGAAGAAAAATCCGACAACCGGCGAAAAGATTCCTCAAGACGGGCGAACATCTCGTTGAGGGTGCGCGCAACTTCCGCCAACTCGACGGGAATGGACTCGACAGGCAGCCGCTGGTCCAGGCGGTGGGCGGTAATCTGCGCCGCGTTCCGACTGATGTCGCGCAATGGAGCCAAGCCTCTCCTTGCGGCAACCCAGCCCAACAGGCCGCTCGCAACGGCCGCCAGAGCCACGAAGGTCCACAACGCGTTCCGGAATGACACCATGAAGGTTTCGTGATGGGCGAGGTCGGTCGCCAATTCGACGATCGCCGGCAAAACACCGGGTACACCCATGGGAGCGACGTCGGACAAGACCCGGAGCGAAGTGCCATCGCGCCCCGTCATGCGTATCGGTTGCGCGACAACCGGAGATTTGGCTGACAACGGCAGCAAATCGGCATTTGCCGTGGCATAGACAATCCGCCCATCCGCCGCCCGAATCCGCACCGACAGCCCGTGGTGGCCGATGAGCGCCCCATCCAGGCGCCTGGGCAGGGATTTCAGATCATCGTCTGTCTTCACTTCCGCCAGCGCATCCCGGACGAGTTCGAGCTTGCCGGTCAACAACTCGCCATCGAGTTCCTCGAAATGCCGGTCGACCAGATGGCCGACGACCAGCCCAAGCAATAGAAGGACGAACGAAGAAACGGCAGCGAACAGCAGGGTCAGGCGTAACGTGACCGATTTGCCATGCGGGAGTCTCACTCGCTGACCTCCAGGACATACCCCATGCCTCGTGCCGTATGGATCAGCTTCGGCTCGTAGCCGTCATCTACCTTGGCGCGCAACCGGCGGATCGCCACTTCGATGACGTTGGTGTCGCTATCGAAGTTCATGTCCCAGACTTGGGAGGCGATCAGGGATCGTGGGAGCACCTCGCCTTGTCTGCGAAGCAGCAGTTCGAGTAGGGAAAATTCCTTCACCGTCAGATCGATCTTCTTCCCGCAGCGTGTCACCCGCCTGCGCAGCAGATCCAGTTCGAGATCGGCCGCCCGCAGGACATCGGGCTCCTTCAGCTTATTTCCCCGGCGAAGCAGGGTGCGAACGCGCGCTAGCAGTTCGGAAAAGGCGAACGGCTTGACCAGATAGTCGTCGGCGCCGAGTTCCAGCCCCTTGACGCGGTCGTCTACGGCGTCTTTGGCGGTCAGGAAAAGCACGGGCATGTCCTTGCCTGACCGACGCACCCCCTGAAGCACCTGCCAACCGTCGATGCCGGGCAGCATCACGTCCAGGATTGCCAAGTCATAAGCTTCGGTCAGAGCCAGATGCAGACCATCCAGCCCATCCCGCGCCAGATCGACGACAAAACCGGCCTCGCACAGCCCTTGTCGGAGGTAATCCCCGGTCTTGGGCTCGTCTTCGACGACAAGAATCTTCATTGATATCTCCAGCATCTGATGAATCTCGCCGAAATTGTGCCCCCACATTACGCCAGACTGCTCTTCCTTACGGAAATGTAATCGGCGGGTAAGTGGCACGTTAGCTGCCATTCATCCAGGCTCGCAGGGTGACAAAGCCATGACGAAAAGGTAATGACCGGATCACCTTGCTGTAGGGATCGGGTTTCTAACATGGCGACAACTGGGAAGCGATTCGTTCCCAGCCAAATCATTCTCACTGGATACATAAGGAGAGCACCATGAAACGCAACATCATCGGCCTGACCCTGATCGCCCTGCTGGGTGGCATTGGCTCGACGGCAGCCTTGGCACACGAGGATTATTCGGAAGGCGGATCTCTGCACTGGATTTCCCACGTCGCCGAAGCCAAGAGCCAACCATCGGCCAACGAGCAGGCACCCTTCGGTTACGCCGTCAATGGTAGCGCGGACAGAGCTATCGACATTGGTCCCGGCACCCAATATCTCAACGTGACGCGCCTGGAAACGATCCGGATCAACGCCGGCGGCAAATCCGTCACCTGGAAGTTCGATACCCTGAATACGTCGTCCTTCCCGCTGTCGAAGGTCATTTCCGGCCTGGACGGCATCACGGTCTACGTCGCCGAGAACCCGTCCTATCAAGGCGGCTGATTCCCGCACCAGGAATTTCACCCTCATTCTTGTAAGCAACACCCGTTACCAGTTCAAGGAGCAACTACCATGAAAAAACTGCTGATTGCCTCTCTCTTCGCCGCCGTGTCCGCATCCGTGTTCGCTGTCGATGCTGCGCAGGTGGACAAGTCGATTCCGCTCAAGGACGGATCCACGGTCTACATCTTCAAGGATGGGAAGATGAGCATGGAGGACCAGTACGGTCGCGCCGTCCGCATGAAGGAGAACCAGGTCATGGAAACGAAGGATGGGCAGAAGATCATGATGCATGGCGATGAAGTCATGCGCCTCGACGACTATTTGCACAAAGGCCATCGCGGCTGACGGCATCATGTCTCCGATAAAGTCGGCCCCTCACGGGGCCGATTTTTTGCCAGACATCCAGCCAGATTACAGAAATGTAATCAAAGGGTCAGTTGTTCGTTAAGTGCGCTGGTGGACACTCTGCCTTCGAACGTTTCTTTGAAGCCCTCCCCATGAACAAATTCATTACCGGCGGTTTGCTCGCCATCGTTGCCGTACTCGTCACTGCTTATGGGACTTTCCAGGCCGGGGCCATCAGCTTCGCAGCCGACGAGCCCCACTCGGATACGGTTTTGAACCTGATCGGATGGGCCAGGGAACAGACGATCGCCAAGGCGTCGTCCCATATAACCGTGCCACAGAACCTTGCCAATCCTGAGCGAATTCGCCATGGCGCAGGCAATTACGACGCCATGTGTGCCGATTGTCACCTCGCTCCTGGTAACGACGACACGGAAATTCGGAAAGGCTTGTATCCCGTACCACCCAATCTCTCCCACGCTTCGACGGATGCAGATTCGGATCGAACCGATGCCCGCCGATTCTGGATCATCAAGCACGGGATCAAGGGATCCGGGATGGCGGCCTGGTCCAAGGGGGGCATGGATGACGAATCCATCTGGAATGTGGTGGCTTTCCTGCGGCAACTGCCGCAACTCTCCGGGCCGGCCTACGCGGAGTTGGTTGCCCATAGCGAAGGGCATTCGCACATCGGGCTGGAGCATAACGCACACGGGCGCACACCTCGTCCTCCTGCCTCGGATGAATCCGCGTCGTCGGAGGGGACAAACAGCCAGCACCGGCATGCCCATGACCATACTCACGAGCAACATTCGCATTAAGCCCCCCCCTGATTACAGAAATGTAATTTTTGGGTCAGCTACCTGTTGGGTCCCCGCCGCCATAGTGTCAGCCATTAGAAACGCACAAGGAGCATCGTCATGAAGAAACGTATTGCCATGCTGGTTGCCGCGCTTGCCCTGGGTGCCCCAATTGCCAGGAAGGCCTTGGCAACAGAGGTGGTAGACGTCTACAAGAGCCCATACTGCGGCTGCTGCGGCAAGTGGACCAATCATTTGCGGAGCGCCGGGTTCGAGGTGCGCACGCATGAAGTGACGGATGTCCCCGCTGCCCGAAGGAATCTGGGCATGCCGGAACGCCTCGGTTCCTGTCACACCGCCAAGGTTGGCGGTTACGTCATCGAAGGGCATGTGCCCGCTGCGGACATCCAACGCTTGCTGAAGGAAAAGCCCAGGGCGCTCGGCTTGGCGGTTCCCTCCATGCCGCCCGGGTCGCCGGGCATGGAAGGGCCACAACCTCAGCACTATGAATCGCTTCTCGTCGCGCAGGATGGCAAAACGACGGTATTTGCCCGGCACTAAAAAAGCGGGAGAAAAAATGAATCCCTTTCAGAGAAGCATTCCACCAAACATTGCCCTGCCACGTCGCCGTTTCGTTCAGACACTCGTGGGCGGTGGCGTGTTGGCTGGCCTCCCGGCATGGGCAAGCGCGGCGGTCAACACGCTTGGCCTGACGCCTACCGGCAGTGCTCCCATCCTGTCCGGCACCGAGATTCAACTGACGGTGGCGGAAACTCCGGTCAACTTCACCGGCGCAACCCGTTGGGCGACCACGATTAATGGATCGCTTCCGGCACCCACGTTGCGTCTGCGCGAAGGCGATACCGTTACCATCCGGGTGACCAACCATTTGCCGGTCGCCACTTCGATCCACTGGCACGGAATCATCGTACCCTTCCAGATGGACGGGGTTCCCGGCATCAGCTTTGGCGGAATCGCGCCGGGGGAAACCTTCACCTATCGCTTTCAGTTGCGACAAAGCGGGACCTATTGGTACCACTCGCATTCCGGCCACCAAGAACAGACCGGCATGTACGGCGCGATCATTGTCGTACCGCGCCATGGCGAAACCATCCGTGCGGACCGCGACTATGTGGTCCATCTGTCCGACTGGACCGACGAAGACCCGGAACGGGTTTTCGCGAAACTCAAGGTACAGAGCGACTACTACAACTACAACAAGCCGACGGTCGGCGATTTCCTTCGGGACGGCTCTGTCATGGGGCTGGCTGCGGCCTGGAACAAGCGCAAGATGTGGAACCAAATGCGCATGAACCCGACCGATCTCGCCGATCTCTCCGCCGCGACCTACACCTATTTGATGAACGGCACCACGCCGGCCAGCAACTGGACCGGGCTATTCCATCCCGGCGAGCGTATCCGCCTGCGCTTCATCAACGGCGCAGCCAATACCTTCTACGATGTGCGCATTCCCGGCACGAAACTGACCGTGGTGCAGTCGGATGGGGTAAACGTCGAACCCATAAGCGTTGACGAATTTCGATTCGGGCCGGGCGAGACCTATGACGTCCTGGTTCAGCCGAAGGAAGACGCCTGCACGATCTTCGCGCAATCGATGGATCGCACCGGTTTCGCGCGCGGCACGCTGGCAGTGCGCGCCGGGCTGGAGGCACCGGTCCCTCATCTCGACCCGGTAGAGTGGCTGACCATGGCCGACATGATGGGCAAGATGGAGCACAGCGCCATGTCCGGCATGGTGCATGGCGCTGCCGGCATGTCTCACGACATGACGGGCATGCAGTCTGGTTCAATGCCCATGCAGCACGACATGGCAGGTATGGACCACGGCGGTATGGCGATGGACCACAGCCAACACGGCATGAATGCCGACCCACTGGCCAGGCCGTCGCAGACCGTACGCCACGCGCGGACCGAATACGGGCCAAGTACCGACATACGGGTCGACATGCCGCGCACCGCTCTCGACGACCCGGGCATTGGTCTTCGCCACAACGGACGCAAGGTACTGACCCTGGCTGATCTTGCAAGCATCGGCGGCCCACTCGACGCACGCGGCGCGGAGCGGGAAATCGAGTTGCATTTGACCGGCAACATGGAACGCTACACTTGGTCGTTCGATGGCCTGGAATTCGGCCGAAGCACACCGGTGCATTTCAGGCACGGCGAGCGCGTCCGGGTGATCCTGCAGAACGACACCATGATGACGCACCCCATGCACATGCACGGCATGTGGAGCGAACTCGAGACCGTCGAAGGACGTTTTCAGGCACGCCGCCACACCATCCCGGTGCAACCGGCACAGCGGCTGAGCTTTCTCGTCACTGCGGATGCGCTCGGGCGTTGGGCATGGCACTGCCATCTGATGTTCCATATGCACGCCGGGATGTTCCGGGAAGTGGTCGTGGCATGAACCGGGACATAAAGGGAGAAATGAGAATGAAAGCGCTTCGGTTCCTCATCGCCATGGGTATCGTCGTTGCCCAATCGGCCATGGCGCAATCCGGGCATGACATGGCGACGACAAACCATGATGGCATGACTATGCGGGACGAGGCCTCCCCAGCCGAATCGCGCGACCCGCATGCCTACGCGGATGGTTACACGTTGGACAGCGGCAAATATGCCTTGCCCGGACCTCGCCAACTCAAGCTCGGCGACGAACACAACTTCGGTACCCTGCGGGTAGATCGATTCGAATACGCTGGTATCGCCAATGGCGGCAGAACTGCTTCGTATGATCTGCAAGGATGGTTCGGTCGCGACTACGATCGCCTGGTAATCAAGGCCGAAGGCGATTATGCCAAGGACAGGCTTCAAGAGGCCCGTAGTGAACTGCTGTGGAGCCATGCGTTTGCCAGCTACTGGGATACGCAGATCGGCGCCCGCCACGACAGCGGAATTGGACCGAACCGGACCTGGCTGGCTTTCGGCGTTCAGGGGCTCGCGCCTTATTGGTTTGATATCGAAGCTACCGCATATCTCGGCAATGACGGACGAAGCGCCTTGCGCCTGGCTACCGAATACGAATGGTTGCTGACCCAGCGCCTGATCCTTCAACCTCGCGCCGAGTTCAATTTCTATGGCAAGCGCGATACGGCGAGGGATATCGGCAGTGGATTGTCCGATGGCGTTGCCGGACTGCGTTTGCGCTATGAATTCTCCCGTCAGTTCGCACCCTATATTGGTATTGAGCGCGCGGAAAAATTCGGGCAGTCCGCCGATTTCGCCCGGAGTAGCGGCGAACCTTCGGGGGGAACCCGTTGGGTAGCCGGTCTTCGCCTCTGGTTCTAGCCGCACCGATTACCCGGTTGTATACCTCGGCAACACCATTTGATTCATTTACACAAAGGAGCCACTATGAAAATTCTCAGTGCAATTCTCACCGCCGCCACACTGTCCCTTGCCGTCCCAGCCATGGCCGATTCAGGCCAAATGAACATGAATCACGGCGGCATGAACCACGGAACCGCCATGGTGCACGACGGAGCCATTCCGATGGCCAAGATGTCGGAAGGCGCGATCAAGAAGGTCGACAAGGCCGCCGGCAAGATCACCATTGCCCACGGCCCGCTGGAAAATCTCAACATGCCGGGCATGACCATGGCGTTTGCCGTCAAGGACAAGGCCATGCTCGACCAGGTGAAGGTTGGCGACAAGGTGCATTTCGTCGCGGACAGCGTGAACGGCGCACTGACCGTGACCAAGCTGGAAAGCGCCAAGTAGGCCAGGGAGACTATTCGATGGAGGCTCGCGTGGATCGAGTGCAAGAAAAACCGGTGCGCCTCGCCGCACTGGCCGTCATCCTGACCCTTTGGGCGCTTCCGGGCCTGGCAGAAGAAGTCCCTCTGGGCAGTAAGGTGGAAGACCTTCTCACCTATGCGCGCGAGCACAACCCCGATCTGCAGGGCCGGCGCCTGGATGCCGAAGCCCAGCGGGAGCGCATTGAGCCGGCCTCTGCGCTCCCCGATCCAAAATTCCAGGTGGAACTGATGGATTTCACCAACGCCATGACGCCTGGCAAGTCGGCGTCGCTGGCGCCGGGCAATGTCGGTACCACCCGCTACCGCGCCATTCAGGCACTGCCTTTTCCTGGCAAACGAGGTTTGCGCGGCGAGATTGCCGAGGCCCAGGCTGGTCAATCAGTCAGCATCAGCGATGCGACCTGGCTGGAGATCGAAACGCAGATCAAGACGGCCTACGCCCGCTATTTCCAGGCAGCCGGCCAAGCCCGAATTCAGCGCGAAACGCTGCAGTTGATCGACGCCCTCGAGCGCCTGGTACTCAAGCGCTACAGCGTTGGGCTGGTGCCGCAACAAGATGCGGTCCAGGTCCAGGGGGAAAGCACCCGCCTAAAGCTGGATCTCGTGGACAGCGAACGTCGCCGACGGGAGGCGGCTGCCATGCTCAACGCCCTGTTGCCCCGCGATGCGGACGCACCGTTGGCCGAACCGGCGAGTCTTGCGCCGATTCCCAAACCGCCCACCCTGGCTCAGCTGTTTGCGCGGGCCAAGGGATCCTCTCCGGACCTGGGACGCGAACAACTCGGCGTCACCGCTGCCGAAAAGAGCAAGGAACTGACCTACCTGAACCGTTATCCCGACTTCACGCTGGCCTTGACCAACAACCGGCCACGCTCGGCCATGATCGGCCCCGAAACCTGGGATTTCATGGTCGAGGTCAACATTCCGTTACAGCAGTCCTCGCGCCGTGCCCAGGAGCGTGAAGCTGAGCGCCGGCTGGAATCTGCCCGGGAGCGCGTAACCGCCGCCGAGGCCCGCCTGAACGGCAGGCTGGGAACGACCCTGGCCGCCCTGGAAGCCAGTCTGGACAAGACGCGCCTGCTGCGCGAAACCCTGCTGCCGCAAGCCAAGGCGACCCTAGATGCTGCCCAGGCGGGCTACGAAAGCGGCCGTGTCAATTTCAACACCCTGATCGATGCCGAGCGGCAGATTCTGCGCACTCGCCTCGCGCTGCTTGATGCCGAAGTGGACGCCAACGTGCGCCACGCCGAACTGGAAAAACTGCTGGGAGTTCCCCTGTGAATCGAAGCCTTTCTCTCACGCTCGTCGCCGCCGCTGTCATCGCGGCCCTGGGTGCCGGATTCTTGGCTGGCAGCCGTCACACCACGACCACCGAGACCGCCGCGGCGGCGCCGACGGCGAGTGGCGATGGTGGAGGCCAGCGCAAAATTCTCTACTACCGCAACCCGATGGGCCTGCCTGACACTTCGCCGGTGCCCAAGAAGGACTCGATGGGCATGGATTACGTTCCGGTCTATGAAGGCGATGCGCCGGACGATGCCGGCGTTGTCAAGGTGAGCCCGGCCCGGGTGCAGACCCTGGGCGTGAAGATGGCGGTGGTCGAGAAGGCCGAACTGGAGGCCGCGGTGCGGGCCGTCGGCCGCGTCGAAGTCAATGAGCGGGCGGTCGCCGAAGTGGCCCCCAAGTTCGAAGGCTGGATCGAGAAGCTCTACATCAACGCCACTGGCGATCCGGTGCGGCGCGGCCAGCCACTGTTCTCCGTCTACAGCCCCGAACTGGTGTCGGCCCAGAAGGAACTCTCGATCGCCGAGGACCTCAAGCTCGATACGCCGGGGGCCGACCCTGCTGCCCGCGACAGTGCCCGCCGGTTGGCCGAGGCCGCCCGGGAACGCCTGCACAACTGGGACATCGGTGACCCGGGGGGTAAGGTTGCCCACCGTTTGACCTTTACTTCGCCGGTCAACGGCGTCGTGCTTGAAAAGAAAGCGGTGGAAGGCATGCGTTTTGCCCCGGGGATGTCCATCTTCCGGGTCGCCGATTTATCCACCGTCTGGGTCATCGCCGACGTCTATGAGCAGAACCTGGCGCAGGTCAAAGTCGGCCAGCCGGCCGATGTCGTCATTGACGCCTATCCAAATCGCACCTTCGAAGCGAAGGTGACCTATCTGTATCCGACACTCAACGCCCCAACCCGCACCACGCCGGTCCGCCTGGAACTCGCCAACCGGGACGGTCTTCTGCGACCGGGCATGTTTGCCCATGTCGATCTCGCCACCGGCGGCACGGCAGCGCGTCTTGCGGTACCGAATTCGGCGGTTATCGATACCGGCAGCCGCCAAGTGGTCCTGGTTGCTCTCGACGAGGGAAAATTCAAACCTCAACCGGTCAAACTCGGGTTGCGCGGCAAGGACAAGGTGGAAATCCTCGATGGACTGAAGGAAGGCGACAGGGTGGTCGTCGCCGCCAACTTCCTGATTGACGCCGAGAGCAACCTGAAGGCTGCCCTTGGCAACTTCAGCGACGGGGAAGCGAAGGTCCAAGGGAAAGGAGGAGAGGCAGCAGGCAAACAGTTTCACGCTATCGGCAAGCTCGACAGCATCAATGTGACCGCCGGTACGGTCGCCATCAGCCACCAGGCGATTCCCGACCTGAAGTGGCCAGCCATGACCATGGATTTCAACCTGGCGTCGCCCGATGTCGTCAAGGGCATCGCCCCAGGCACGCCGATCCGCTTCGAATTCGAACAGCGGGGGCCGGGTGAATTCGCCGTCGTCAGCATGAAACCGGAAATGGCCGGTCACGGAGACCACTGACATGCTCGACCGCCTGATCGAATGGTCCGCCCGCAATGTCTTTCTCGTCCTGCTGGCGACCTTGGCTGTGGTCGGCGGCGGCATTTACGCGGTCAAGAAGACGCCGCTCGATGCCTTGCCCGACCTTTCCGATGTGCAGGTCATCGTCTATACGCAATACCCGGGGCAAGCTCCGAAAGTCGTGGAAGACCAGGTGACCTATCCGCTCACCACCGCCATGCTGGCGGTGCCCAAGGCCAAGGTGGTACGCGGCTTTTCGATGTTCGGTGCTTCCTACGTCTATGTGATCTTCGAGGACGGTACCGACATCTACTGGGCCCGCTCACGGGTGCTCGAATACCTCTCCTCGGTGCAGGGCCGGCTCCCTCAAGGGGTGGCGCCGCAGATCGGGCCGGACGCCACCGGCGTCGGCTGGGTCTTCCAGTACGCGCTGACCGGCAAGAACCAGTCGCTCGCCGACTTGAGGAGTTTGCAGGACTGGTACGTCCGCTATCAATTGACCAAGGCCGGCGGCGTCGCCGAAGTGGCGAGCGTCGGCGGCTTCGTCAAGGAATATCAGGTCACCATAGATCCGCACCGCCTGGCGACTTATGGTATTCCGCTGGAGCAAGTCGGCCGCGTTATCCGAGACTCCAACCGCGATGTCGGCGGGCGCGTGGTGGAAATGGCCGAGAAGGAATACATGGTGCGCGGCCTGGGCTATCTCAACGGCGTCGAGGATATCGAGAACCTCGTCCTCAAGGCAGACCGCGGCACGCCGGTGTTGGTGCGCGACGTGGCGAAAGTCGAACTGGTACCCGCCGGGCGCCGCGGCATCGCCGAATTGAACGGCCAGGGCGAGGTTGCCTCCGGCATCGTCATGGCGCGCTTCGGCCAGAACGCGCTGGATGTCATCGCCAACGTCAAGGAGAAGATCAAGGAAATCACCGCCGGTTTGCCGGCGGGGACCGAGATCGTGCCGGTCTATGACCGCTCGACGCTTATCGAGCGCGCCATCGACAACCTCAGCCACACGCTCCTCGAGGAAAGCCTGATCGTTGCTGCGGTATGCATCATCTTCCTGATGCACGTCCGCAGTGCCCTGGTTGCGATCCTCACGCTGCCGATTGGCGTCCTGATCGCCTTCATCGCCATGCGTGCGTTGGGGATGGGTTCCAACATCATGAGCCTGGGCGGCATTGCCATCGCCATCGGCGCCATGGTGGACGCGGCCATCGTCATGATCGAGAACGCCCATAAGCGCCTCGAACACCTGCCGGCGGACGCTCCCCAGGCGCTACGCGCAGCGACCATGATCAGCGCCTGTCGAGAGGTAGGGCCGGCGCTGTTCTTCTCGCTGCTGATCATCACCGTCTCCTTCCTGCCGGTGTTCACACTGGAAGGCCAGGAAGGGCGGCTCTTTTCCCCGCTCGCCTTCACCAAGACTTTCGCCATGGCGGGTGCTGCGCTCCTCTCGGTGACTCTGGTGCCAGTGCTGATGATGTTCTTCATCCGCGGCCGCATCATGCCGGAGGCGAAGAACCCGGTGAACCGCTTCCTCATCTGGGGCTACAGGCCGATCATCCGATGGGTCATGGGGCACAAGATGCTCACGCTGGCCGCCGCCCTGCTTGCCATGGCGGCAACCCTCTACCCGGCCAGCCGCATCGGCTCGGAATTTATGCCGACCCTGAACGAGGGCTCGCTCTTCTACATGCCAGCCTCGCTGCCCGGCATGTCGGTGACCGAGGCGGCGCAACTGCTCGCCACTACCAACCGCATCATCAAGACCTTCCCCGAGGTCGAGTCGGTCTACGGTAAGGCTGGGCGCGCTGCCACCGCCACCGACCCGGCGCCACTCGAAATGTTCGAGACGGTGATCAACCTCAAGCCGCAGAAGGACTGGCGTCCGGGCATGACCGTGGACAAACTCGTCGCCGAGATGGACGCGGCGCTCAAATTCCCCGGTGTCGCCAATTCCTGGACCATGCCCATCAAGGCGCGCATCGACATGCTCTCCACCGGTATCCGCACGCCGGTGGGCGTCAAGGTCTTCGGCAAGGACCTCGCCATCATCGAGAAAGTGGCCAAGGAAATTGAAGCTGCGGTGAAGAAGGTGCCGGGAACTTCCAGCGCCTACGCCGAGCGGGTGACCGGCGGCTATTACCTGGACCTGGCGCCGCGGCGCGGTGAACTGGCCCGCTATGGCGTCACTGTCGGCGACTTCCAGCGCGTGGTCGCCACCGCCTTGGGTGGCGAGACTGTGACCACCGCCGTCGAAGGGCTGGAGCGCTACCCGATCAGTGTGCGCTATCCGCGCGAACTACGTGACGACCCGCAGCGCATCGCCAATGAGGTTTTCGTGCCTACGGCCAACGGCATGATCCCGCTCGGGCAACTGGCGGACATCCACATCCGCAACGGAGCGCCGGGCATCAAAACCGAGAACGCGCTGCTCGCCGCTTACGTCTATGTGGACATCCGGGATCGCGATGTCGGTTCCTATGTGAAGGACGCCCAGAAGGCGGTCGCCGACGCGGTGAAGTTCCCGCCCGGCTACTACGCCACCTGGAGCGGTCAGTTCGAGTACATGGAGCGCGCCAAGTCCAAGCTCACGGTTGTCGTGCCGGTGACGCTGGCCATCATCTTCGTGCTTCTATACCTCAACTTCCGCCGCCTCACCGAGACCGTCATTGTCATGCTCTCGGTGCCCTTCGCGCTGGTCGGCGGCATCTGGCTGATGTGGTGGCTGGGCTACAACATGAGCGTGGCGGTGGCGGTAGGGTTCATCGCCCTGGCCGGTGTCGCCGCCGAGACCGGTGTCGTCATGCTCATTTACCTCGACCAGGCTTGGGAGGAAATCAAGGCCAAATGCTTTGACGAAGGCCGCTTACCTGTCGCGACCGACCTGTATCACGCCATCATGGAAGGGGCGGTGGAGCGGGTGCGGCCCAAGATGATGACGGTGGTGGCCATCATGGCCGGCCTCCTGCCCATCATGTGGTCCACCGGCACAGGCTCCGAGGTGATGAGCCGCATCGCGGCGCCGATGGTGGGCGGCATGGTGTCTTCGACGGTACTGACGCTCGGCGTCATCCCCGCCATCTACGCCCTGGTCAAGCAATGGCGCCTGCAGCGCGGACTGGAAGGAGTGCCGCGCGAGTTGCACACTACCCAGGTGGTCGAGGCCACAAGCTGACGAATTAGTAATGTTGTACTCATTTTTCGGTAAGGAATGGAGAACCATACTGCAGTTAAGTAGCAAACGGCCCGGTTTTACAACCGGGCCTTCGCCGGACAGAAACCGGTCACCCCGTTCCAAGGAGATGCACCATGAAACTGACTACTTCGATTCTGGCTGCGCTGGCGACCAGCGCTTTTCTCATCGCGGCAGCGCCCGCGGTTGCGAACGATGCCCATCACCCGCAGAGCCCTTCAGCGTCCCAGGATGCAGCGGCCCCAACAACGACGAAGCCAGCCGAGCAGACGGTCAAGTCCATGCAGGCCAACGTCAAGAAGATGCAGGCCCAGCTTGAAAGGATTGCCAAGGCTAAGACCGACAGCGAACGCCAGCAGACCATGGCGGAACACATGCGGACCATGCAGGAAAACATGCAGATGGCGCGTGGCATGCAGGCTGGCATGATGGGTTGTCCGATGATGGGCAACGGCATGATGGGTCAGGGTGGCATGGGCATGATGATGGGGCCGGGCAGCCCGGCCGGGGACATGCAGGAGCGCATGCAGCACATGGAACAGCGCCTCGACATGATGGAGAAGCGGATGGGGGGCAGCGAGTCTGCCGGAGCACCGGCCAGCGCCAAGCCTTGATTCCCGGGTATCCGATGGACCGACTGAGCCATCATGGAGAAGACCTCCCAAAGGTTGCCTCGCGAGGAGCAAGGCTATGCCATAACGGCATGCACAAGTTGTGGTACGACAGCCCGCACACGGCTGTTCCTGCATGCGGACGCATTGTCCCAATGCGAGGCTTGCCTGCTGGACAGCCGTCTGCAGCCGCATAGCACCGTCCTGATCATCGAGGGGGTCTATGCCCGTTTTGTCGAGGCGCTGGTCGAAACCCTCGATCTCCGTGAAAGGGAGACCGGCCTGCATTCGCGTCGGACGGCGTGCCACACGCTCGTGCTTGCCCGCCGTCTCGTTGACGATCCGGAGCACCTGCGCCAGATCTACTGGGGATCGTTACTTCACGACATCGGCAAGATCGGCATCCCTGACCGCATCCTCCTCAAGCGGAGAGCGCTGAGCGAGCGGGAATGGGCCCGGATGCGCACCCATGTGGATCTAGGCTTCCACATCGTTGGCCAGCTTCCAGGCATGTCGATCGCTGCCGACTTGGTGCGCTGCCACGAGGAACGGTACGACGGCACCGGTTATCCACGCGGCCTGCGTGGCAACGAAATCCCTCTTGGAGCACGCCTGTTCGCCGTCATCGACACGCTCGATGCCATGACCTCCGACCGCAGCTACCGTAAGGCAATGCCCTTCGACGCCGCCAAGGAGGAAATTCTCCGCATGGCCGGCCGCCAGTTCGCGCCAGCGGCTGTGGATGCCTTCCTGGCCGAAGAGGCGACCCTGCGGGAAATGGTCGCTATGAAATGCAGCCTGGAAGCGCTTCCAAGACAATATAAACAGTAACGAAAGGAATGTGCCATGGCTGACAACGATCCCGTCTGCGGCATGAGTGTCAAACCGGATTCGCCGCATTCGACCATTCGCGACGGTATCCGCTACCGCTTTTGCAGCGACAAGTGCCAGGCCAAATTCGAGGCCGATCCGGTCCGCTATGTGACCGCTGCCCAAGGTACAGACGAGTGCCCTCCTGAAGGGAAACAGACTCATCATGGGCATGACCACCACGGCGCTGCAAACGTGAGGGATCCAGTGTGCGGCATGGAGGTGACCTTGGGTGTTGGCAAACCGAGCACCGAGTATGCGGGCGCCACTTACCATTTCTGCTCCCAGAAGTGTCACGCCAAGTTCGTCGCGGACCCGGCTCGTTTTCTGAGCGGCAAACCGATCGTACCGGCCGTCCCGAAAAGCACGAAATGGACCTGCCCGATGCATCCGGAAGTCGTGCGCAACGAACCGGGTGACTGCCCCAAGTGCGGCATGGCCCTTGAGCCCATGGGTGTGCCGACAGAAGAAGGTCCCAACCCGGAATTGGTCGATTTCACCCGACGGTTCTGGGTTGGACTGGTGTTCACCGTACCGCTCCTCCTGCTCACCATGCTGCCCTTGCTGGGCTACAACGGTTTGCGCGAGGCGCTCGGTGAGCATGTTGCCATGTGGACGGAATTCGCCCTGGGCACGCCGGTCATCCTGTGGTCGGGCTGGCCCTTCCTCGTGCGCGGCGCCAAATCCTTCCGCAGCATGAATCTCAACATGTTCAGCCTGATCTCGATGGGCGTTGGCGCCGCCTACCTCTTCAGTATCGTCGCCGTGATCGCGCCGCAAGTCTTCCCGGTCGGCTTCCAAAATCCCGACGGTACGGTCGGCGTTTACTTCGAGGCGGCCGCCGTGATTGTCACCTTGGTTCTGCTCGGCCAGGTGATGGAACTGCGGGCGCGCGAGCGAACAGGTTCGGCGATCCGGGCGTTGCTCGATCTGGCGGCCAAAACCGCGCGGGTGATCCGCGCCGACGGCAGCGAAGAAGAAATCCCTCTGGAGGCGGTACAGGTGGGCGACCGGTTGCGGGTGCGCCCCGGCGGCAAAATCCCGGTCGACGGCGAGGTGGTCGAGGGGCGTTCCTCGGTCGACGAATCGATGATCACCGGCGAACCCGTCCCAGTGGAAAAAGTGGTGGGCGACCGGGTCACCGGGGCCACCATCAACGGCACCGGCAGCCTGATCATGGAAGCCAAGCGCGTCGGGGCCGACACGCTGCTTGCCCAGATCGTCGAAATGGTGGCCAGCGCCCAGCGTTCCCGCGCGCCGATCCAGAAGTTTGCCGACATGGTAGCCGGCAAGTTCGTGCCGGTGGTGATCGGCGTGGCGATCCTGGCTTTCATCGCCTGGTCGGCTTGGGGGCCGGCGCCATCGCTCGCCTACGCTTTGGTCGCTGCGGTGGCGGTCCTGATCATCGCCTGCCCATGTGCGCTGGGGCTAGCCACGCCGATGTCGATCATGACCGCCACCGGTCGTGGTGCACAGGCAGGGGTATTGATCAAGAATGCCGAGGCACTGGAGCGTTTTGCCAAGGTGGATACCTTGATTGTAGACAAAACCGGCACGCTCACCGTCGGTAAACCCCGGCTGGTCGCCGTACTGCCGGTCGCCGGCCATGACGAGGCCGAGATTCTGCGGCTGGCGGCCACTCTCGAACGCGGCTCCGAGCATCCGCTCGCCGAGGCTATCGTCTCCGGCGCCGAGGAGCGCGGATTGAAGCTCGCCAACGCCGGGGATTTCGAAGCACTGACCGGCAAGGGCGTGAAGGGTGTGGTGAACGGGCATGCCGTCGCCCTCGGCAACGCGCAGTTACTCGCCGACCTCGGCCTGGAGGGCGGAGAATGGTCCGAGGCCGCCAACGCCCGCCGCGATCAGGGCGAGACGGTGATGTTCGTGGTCCTCGAAGGCACGGTGGCAGGCCTGGTCAGCGTTGCCGACCCGGTCAAGGAGAGTACGCCGGCGGCGCTCAAGATGCTGCACGAGTTGGGCTTTCGCATCATCATGGCTACCGGCGACAGCGAGCGTACGGCACGGGCCGTTGCCGGACGGCTCGGCATCGACGAGATCCGTGCCGAGGTACTGCCGGCCGACAAGGCCCGCATCATCAAGGAACTCCAGGCCGCGGGAAGCAAGGTGGCGATGGCCGGCGACGGCGTAAACGACGCGCCGGCACTCGCCCAAGCCGATGTCGGCATTGCCATGGGCACCGGTGCCGACGTGGCGATCGAGAGCGCCGGGTTCACCCTGGTCAAGGGCAATCTGGATGGCATCGTGCGTGCCCGGCGTCTATCTCTGGTCACCATGCGCAACATCCGCCAGAACCTGTTCTTCGCCTTGATCTACAACGCAGCCGGGGTACCGGTCGCAGCGGGCGTCCTTTATCCCTTCTTCGGGATTCTGATCAGTCCGATCTTCGCCGCTTTTGCGATGAGCGCATCGTCGCTGTCCGTGGTGACTAACGCCCTGCGACTACGCCGGGTTGTGATCTAGAACGATCGAGGCATTCCTGCACAGGCCCCAGAGCTTGGCAGTATCTGGCAACGCCAAGCTTACGGAAAAGTAATCCCATAGTCATCGGGTTGACGGTGGTTGCGGCGCACACTGCAAATCGTCCGGAACATCCGGACTGTATCGAGAACCCAGTCATCGCTTAATTCAGGAGAAATGCCATGAAATCGAGCTTCGCCCTCTCTGCTGTACTTGCCGCCGTCCTCGGCACCAGTGCCTTTGCCGCAGATGGTAGCAAGATGCCGGCTAACGATTCGACTGCGACAGCCAAGCCGCATTCGCACATGATGGAAAAGACCGGCATGCCGACCTCCAAGGGCATTTCCACGCCTGCAGATGGCAAAACGGCTGCCGGCAAGGACAAATCCAGGCACTTCCACCCTCGCGACGGCAAATAGGGATCGCCGAAATTCGGGGGATGGTTTGTTCATCCCCTCCAGCATAGGAGCGAGCCATGAAAACCAATTTTCCGACCAGCCGCGACCCGGTATGCGGGTTGGATGTCATCGTCGCAGAATCGACTCACTCGACCACCTGGCACGGGTTCGTCTATCACTTCTGCTCCGAGCAGTGCCAGGAGCGCTTCGTCACGGCCCCGGCCTTCTACACCGCACCGATACGCACCAAGGACATCGTAGCCATCCCCAAAAGGCGCAAGCTCCGGTTCGTTTCCCCGGGCGAGGAAGCGCTGCGTGCCGCCTGCGGGAAACTGCTGCGCATGATGGGAGTTTCAGCGGCTGTGCCCGGGGCCGATTGCATCACAGTTGACTACGATCTGCGCCAGGCGACGTTTGCCCAGATCGAAGCCGTGGTCGCGGGGTCGGGGCTCGTTCTCCGTAGCGGGCTGCATCGCTGGCGGCGTAGCCTCTGGAAATTTGAGGAGGGCAACGAAATCGACAATGTGGCGCATCCAAGCAATGGCGCGTGCTGCAACCGCCCGCCGGTACGGCTGCGTTGATGCCCCATCCAAACGGAGAAGACCATGTCTGAAAATACCGCAACCCCAACACCCGGCAAGCAGGATCGCCATAACCATGCCCAGCATGAGCACTCGGCTCGACGGGTAACCTGGACCTGGTGGGTCTTTGCTGCCATCGCGCTTTTCTATCTGTTGTCCGAGCACCGCGCCCATCTGTTCGGCATTCTGCCGTACCTTCTGTTGTTGGCATGCCCGCTAATGCACCTCTTCATGCATCATGGACACGGACAGCACGGCAGCCATGACACAGTCGGTAAGGACGGCAATACCGCCACGGGAGGGAAAGATGAACCACGCTGAAACCGGCTACGGGCTCTGGGCGCTGGTCGTTCTCAACTCGGCTTTCTTCATTCTTTTTGCCGCGAGCTTCTTCAAGCCGAGGACACGGCGGGACTGGCGCACCCTCGGGCTTTTCTCGGCGTTCCTGGTTGCCCTCTTCACCGAGATGTATGGGTTCCCCTTGACGATCTACCTGCTGTCCGGGTGGCTGACCAAGTATTTCCCCGGTGTCGACTGGCTCTCGCACGATGCCGGCCACCTGCCCGAGATGCTGTTCGGCTGGAAGGCAAATCCCCATTTCGGGCCTTTTCACCTGCTTTCCAACGTCTTCATCATCGGCGGTTTCTGGCTGCTGGCCAAGTCATGGCCGATTCTCTACAAGAATCAACAGGAGGGGACGTTGGCATGTACCGGACCTTACGCCCGTATCCGCCACCCGCAGTATGCGGCATTTATTCTGGTGATGATTGGTTTCCTCCTGCAGTGGCCGACCATCATCACTCTCGCGCTGTTTCCAGTCCTCGTGGTGACCTACGTGCGTCTAGCTCGCCGCGAAGAGAAGGAAGCATTGGCCAGCTTTGGTGACCAGTATCGCGAGTACCTGCGGAACACGCCCGGCTGGTTCCCGCGCTGGCACGGTCCGGACACAAGCCGACAGCAGTAAAGGCAGCCACGTGATCCATTTTAGGGTCTCGTGGCCCGCCCTCAAGTAAAACTATCGCTGCCCAACAGCATGAGAACTCGAAGCGCTCTGCCCAACCGCGTGCGGTGATCAAGACAGGCCGGATAGCAAGGCCTACGAGTCCTGGTTTCGGCCATCGTTATCCGCTCCACTACCGGAACGAGCCCACTCATCGACTTCGTCGGTCTTGAATTTTCAGAACCGACCGATGCGGCGGGCAGGCATGTTCCACTCGTTGATCCGGGCATAGACGGTGTCCTTATTCACGCCCAGGTATGCAGCGATTTCTTCGACGGACAGCCAGCAATCCGACATGACGTCGTTCCCACAAAACGATGTTGTAATAGCGCCAGCCTGGCAATGATTGCATGGCGTGGGGCTACCAACTGGCTCCGCACGGGCATGTGACCACAACAATAAACCCTGACAACACCAGTCGTTACTGTGGAGTCGGAGCAATGAAATCAATGGGATTGGCGGATCAGAGCTGTGGCGTCGCTTCGACCTCACTCCAGCGTGCCAGGCCTGCTGGTTCATCGCGCTGCGAACAGTGGATGGCTTCAAGTTTGAATGTGGCCGCGATCAGTCAGGCTTCTTCGCGGGGTATGGGCCTACCCACGCCGATGAAAACACCCGAACGCCCGCCCCGCCAGCACCCCAACGACCAGCGGAACGCACGGCAGCAGCAGCGGATGCAGCATCACCGGCAGCACAAAGCCAATGACCGTCGCGCAGAGGATCACGATCCCCAGACTGGCGTACAGCGCGAACATTTCCGGATCGTGCTGCAGGAACTCCTTGGCCTTGATGAGCCGCGCGAATCCGCCGTCGACGAGGGCAGCCAAGACGAATACCGCCAGCCAGGGCAGCCATTCGACCAGGGTGGAGAGTCGATAGCTGGCGAGCACGAGCAGCGCGTCGACGGCGCGGAAGTAGGCGTTGTTGAAGAGGCGCTGGTTGACCGAGGACATCTCCCGGGACACGGCGCCGTTCACGCCGGCTGGCGAAGGCGCATCCTTCGCGGCAGGAATCGGCGTGACCTGGGCTGTCGCAGCCTGCATGCGCATCGCCCGATCCAGCATGCGGGTGGCGGGCTCGGCGCCCCAGTAGGCGGCGGCCGCCTCATGCTCGGCGCGTAGCTGCGCGAGGAAGCGCTCCGGGGGATGGGCCGACGGCACGTACAGCACCAGCACCAGCAGGACGAGCAACGACAACACGGCGACGGCGCGGATCATGCGGTTGCCTTTCCCGGGGCGCGGCGCGAATCCGCATCGGGATCGAGGATCGGAAACCGCCCCTTGATGATCCGGCCGCCCGACACCGAGGCGAAGTACTGGAGGTTGGGCAACTTGCCCAGCACATCGGCCGGCACCATTTCCTCGAAGCTCTCGGTGAGTTGGGTGGAATAGCTCGACGAGAAGTCGCCCAGATGGGCATCCGATCCGTGGCTCAGGCCCACCCGCACCGTGTGGATCGCCGTCTTGCCGAAGGTCTCGACCACGAAGTCCTGGGTCGGCCGATCCTTGGTGCGCAGCGCGATCAGGTTGTTGAGGTTGCCCAGTGCCATGCGCGCCGCGTCCTCGCTCCCCAGCCGCCTGGCCAGGTCGGCCAGGGTCTGCATCGCGCAGGTGGTGAAGATACCGCCCTCGGCGCCCTTGTTGAGGATCTCGATCAGCGGCTGATTGATGACGTTCGAGACCTCGTCGACGAACAGCGCGATGCGCCGGTAGCCGCCCAGGTTGTAGCGCATGCCGGCGCGCGCAGCCTGGTCGGCCAGCGCCAGGGCGCCGATGGCCGAGGCGACGGACGGATCGGGCAGCGAGTCCAGGCACATGTAGAGCACGTGGCCGGCACGCTCGATCTTCTCGAAGTTCATGATGGCCCGCCGGTCGTCGGCGTCGAAGGGGTCGGGCGAGAGGCTGCGTCCCAGGTCGCCCGAGGTCAGCATCGACAGGATGGGCAGCAGGTTGGCGGTGATCTTCTGGTAGTGCTCCCGGTTGTGGCGGAAGGTCCGCACCTGGGCATCGATCACCTTGTTGCGCTGGTTCTGGGCGATGTGGTGCTCGTAGTAGGCGACGAAGGCCATGAGGTCGGCGCTGGCCGCCTCCGACGGCCGTTTAATGTTGCCGCGATGGGCATCGTGCAGCAGCTTCTTCATGTCTGGCAGTTCGCGCCAGCCGGCGCCCAGGGTCTGATCGTAGTAGCGGCGCAGCGATCCTTCGAGGACCGGTTCGATGCCGCCCTCGATGTACTTGGTGAGTTTCATCAGATTGGGCCGTTCCTCGATCTCGACCAGGCCCTGCACCACGACGTTGACGGCATCCCAGCCGAAGGCCGAGAAGGCGCCGGCCGTGTCCGGCGGCATGACGGACTGGATACGCGAGGCGATCTCGGTGGGCTTCTGCCAGTTGAAGGTGAAGTCGAGCCGCACACCGCGTTCCGGGAATGCTGGGTGGAACTCCATGAAGGTGTCCGGCTCGCGGTAGTCCGCGCAGGCGCGCTCCACAACCCGCTTCAGGCGCCGGCTGTTCTTCGGATCGATGACGATCACCACGTCGCCGCGCCGGATCGCCTGGGTGATCAGATTGGCCAATGCCACCCCCTTGCCGGACTGGGTGGTGCCTACCAGCAGCGTGCCGCCCTCGAAGTTCTGCAGCGGCCGGTGCAAAGGGCCTTCCTTCGGTTCGACGCCATGGATATAGGGCAGACCGATCTCGGCGTCCGGCTGGGGCTTGCTGTCGTAGCCCAAAAGTTGCAGCAGGCGCGGCGATACGGCGAACTCCCGGTAGTCGACCTTGGACAGTTCGTAGAGCCGCTGCGAATGCACCGGCTGCCATTCGAAGCCGAAGCCCAGGAACACTAAGGCCGGATCCTGGCACCATCGAGCAAGGTCGTCGGTACCGACGACCTCGATGCCGCGCCCGCCCAGCGACGCCCGCAAGACCAGCATGTGCAGGGCCTGGATCACCCGCAACACGCCCATTGCGAAGCAGACGAGCGCCAGCGGCAGGGCCAATTGCCGGGGCAGCGTGCCAACTGCGCCTACCCCCAGGAAATAGAGCAGCGCCAGCCACCAGGCGATGCCGGCATAGACCTCGTAGGCGCGGCGCCAGGGCATCTCGTAGCGGCGTACCAGCATTTCAGCTTCCCTCCGACGGTGGTGCTGCAAAGCCCGCCAGATCGAGTCCGCTCACGCAGCGCGGGTCGAGCACGATGCCCACGTTGGGCTTACCGTTGAATTCACGCGACAGCGAAGGCGGGCCATTGCGGTTGGGTTTCACCAGCATGTTCGCCTCGGTGAGGGCACGCATGGCAAGGGATGGCTGGACGCCGCGCCGCCCGAATTCCTCCAGCGGTACGAATACTCCCTGGGCGACGGTGCAGACAGTGGGCGGACCCATGCCATCGTTCAGCGTGCGAACGGCCTCGGCCAGGGCGTCGCGAACGACCGGGTTCAGGCGCATCGGAGCTTGCAAGGCGAAGGTTGCCAAGGGCGGTGTCGTCGCCGGTTCCAGCGAGGCTGATCCGGGTGTTTCCTCGACCGGCGCCACGCGGACGTCGCTCTCGGCGGGCGGCTCGGGCGGCGGAATGAGCGACAACTGGGTGCCGCTCTTCATGGGTGCCAGCGGTGGCAGGGGAGCAGGGGTCTGCGGCGCAACTGGCGCAGACGCACGCGCTGGCTTGAATTCCAGTGCCTGGGGCAAGGTCACGGGGGGCGGATCGATTCCCGTGATGAGAATGGCCGGGGCCGAGAGCTTGACGGCTTCCAGCGGGGCCTTGGCGCCGGGCGGCTGGATGGACCAAGTCGCGCGGCCCGCTGCTGCCGCTTCGAACACGCCCGCGGCCAGCAGCAGTTCCAGCATCGTCTCGGGCGCCTTGGGGATGCCGGCCAGTTGGTCGACTTCGAGTAGTTGCTGGACATCCTCGGCGGCGCCGGGCCAGACCAGGAACAGACCGTCCTGTCCGAACCACAGGCGCGACTTCTCGCGGTTGGCTATCCAGGCCGAATTGCCGCTGGTGAGCCGCCGCAGGGCGTCGACCAGGTAGCGCTCCAGGTGCGAGCCGTATTGCGGCGAACCGTAGCGGTCGGCGCTGGCTGCGAGGTTGCGGTCGATCACCAGTGCCAGCGAGCGGCGCACGAGTTCGTCGAGGATGTTGTGGTCGCGATAGACCGGGATGCCGCCGATACTGGCCAGCAGATGCGGCACGATGACTGCGTTGCCATCGGAGAGGTCGGCCATCACCGCAGGCGGCACCACATGGGGCAGGGCGAACAGGCCCAGGCCGCGCGCTTCGACCGCCTGCGGCCGCCAGCGCAGGAAATAGCGCTCGCTGCCCCGGGTTGTCAGCCAGTCGGCCAGCGGCTGCAGGAAGGCCGGCCACACCTCGCCGACGGCATCGGTGACGATGATATGGCTCATCAGTCGGTGCAATTCGCAGCACAGCCCGGCGATGAAGGTTGCATGGCGCCAGCGCGGCTCCAATTGGCGGCGTGCCGAGATGCTCATCCGTCCCGAGAAGATGTGTGCGTCGGTGCCTTGCAGGCTGAAGAACGCGGTCTCCAGGCCGAGCCGCAAGAGCCCGCCGGGCTTGCTGAAGTAGTTGTCGGCGGTCGCCGGCAGCAGATGCACGCAGGCGGCGTAGCGGCGCACCAGCATTAGAACATCGCGCTTGAAAGTGTCCCGGTCGATGCCGTAGCACAGCTTGATGCGGGCGATCAGGTCCGCTTCGCCGGCCAGTAGATCCTCGACCGGCACCGCGGCGAAACCGGGGTCGGAGGCGGGGTAGGAAGTGACAGGCGTTGGCGTGGCGGGCATAGCGGTACGGCGATGCCGGAGAGAATGCGAAGTAGGCATTCTTCGGCCGGCTATCTCGCTTGTCGCGCTGAAACGGGGCCTATTCCGAGGGGCTATCGCCTTCGGCCTCGGGGCCCAGCTTGTGAAACAGCGCCAGCATGCCCAGTTGGCGCTCGGTTATGTCAATGGTGGAGCGAACCGGGTAGGAGGCCTGGATGCGATGGTCCAGGTGGAAGCGTTCCAGCAGCTTGCAGAAGGGGCAAGCTTCGCCAGGGTGCGCCACGGTGCCAACCGCGGCAATGAACTCGCAGCCGCACCCGGGGCAGGTCAGCACGGACAGCGCCGGTGCGCTGGTCAGCCATATTCCGTCGATATAGGAGACGAGGTTGAAGGCCCGGTCCAGGCTGATGCGATAAGGCGGCAGCGTGGCGGCCTGGTAAGCGCGGTAGGCGAAGACCAGGGCTTCCCCGGCGGCGAGTCCCTGGTTGCGTAACTGGTGGTACCTGGCGCCAATGAGGCAGGCGTCGGTACGCAGGATGAGGTTGGCGCCGTGGTACCACTCGGCCGAATCGGGGGCGCGTCCGCGCGGGATGGTGTGGGCATCGGGGAAGAAGAGACACTGCACCTGGCGCGGCGGGATGCCGGTGATGAGGTGGATCGTCTTCAGCCGTGCGCCGAGCGCCGCCAACTGCTTCGCCAGTTGCATGGCGCGCAGGTGCCGGTCGCCGCGGGTCGGCATGGGCAGTGGTTCCTACCGCCTGCTTTCCATCGGCATGGGCGGATGGACCAGCGCCATGGGACCCGCCAACGCTCGCGGAGTGCTCAGCAACGTCACCAGGTCGGCGCGGGGTGGAAACAGGGTCGTGTCGCCGACGTGGATCACCAGGGACCACAACTCGTCGAGGCTCAGATCTCGAAGATGTTTGGCTTGTGCCGTATTGAGCCCGTACCTGCAGCAGGTCGAAGCGGGGTCATACTGGAGACCGGCGCGAATGACGACCAGCACATTCAGGTTGATCCATTCGACATCGGTAAGCGTCACGCGACTCATGGTCCTGTACTCCGGTTGGCCCTGGAGCGGCTGGTGCCTCGGGCATCGATGGTGGAAAGCCTCATGAGCGATCCGGCGCGATGGCCCGGTCAGAGCGAGGAGCCAGCATATTTTTTGTTGACATTAAATAGCAATAGCATTTTATGCAAAACGTGGGCGCGGCTCTTCTTGCCACACGCAAGGTCCGTTTGAAACCATCGCTTGACGAATAGTGCCGCCGCCGTGTGGACTGTTTAATCTGACTGGCATATCACTGTGGGCGGAGGAGAAAATGATTTCGACGAGTGGGCCAAGACCGACGATGAAGCCAAAGCGGCTACTCAGCACGAAGGCCGGCCTACTGCGCCGGTGGAGGGTCCGCTGCCACTCGATCCAATGCGGGGGCGGCGCGCCGTCGGTATAGTGATAATGGCATGGCTGAAGGCCGGACCGGGGTAGAACCCCGGCCGGTTTTCAGTGATCTTCTGGATCAGGCCGCTTCCGCCAACCCTTTCCACTCATGGGCCGGCAAGTCGATCAGCCGGCCGCCCAAGGCTTCGAACTCGGTCGCCCGGTCGTAGTCCTCGACCTCCTGGCTGTAATGCGTCACCGCATTGACCAGGCCGTAGCCCGACAACTGCCCTTCGGCGATCAGATGCCTGAGCACGCCGGCGCGCTCGTTGTCGTTCAGCGTGTAGCGCTGGGCCAGCACCTCGACCGTCTTCACCGGGTCGCCCACCAGCGGGATGTTGAGCGTCTTCTGCATCTTCTGCGCCGTCTGGCGGAAGGTCGCTTCCGACACCGCCGCCTGCACGACGTCACGCACTTTAAGGAAGAAGGCTTTGTCGTCGGCGCGCAAGGTGTCGTCCTGGTACACCTGGATGCGTTCGTCCTCGGTGCCGAGCGCGCGGCCCACGTGGGTCTTGCGCAGCGAGCGATCAGCGGCGATCAAGCCATTGCTGCACACCAGCCTGAACAGCAGCGGCTGTACCGACAGCGTGCCCTGGCCGACCTCCGAGTTCGAGATCACGACCCCGGCCTGCACAACATCGCCGGGCGCCATCTCGTACTTCAGGCGTGGCGTGATGCATTTCAAGTACATCTTCGTCTCGGTCAGTTCGACCGACTCGAAGCGTACCTCGGGTAGCTGCTGCAGGATGGGCAGCACGCTCTCGGCCAGGTCGAAGTTGTCCAGGCGGCGGTAGCGATCGGACAACACGGCGCGCACCTGACCGTCCAGGGTGCGCAGCATGCGCCGGTCTTCGTCGCTTTGCAGCCAGGTGTTCACGTTGCGATCGAGCAGGGCCGGCTGGTCTTCGCGCATGCGTTCGAAGTAGGCATACGGGATCTTCAGCTTGTCCGCCAACTGGCGACGCGCCAGCGGGGTGACACCGTAGTGCACCGGGCTGCCGCCTTCCTCGATGACGAGTCGCGTGCCCCCCAGATCGTCGGTGGCATGACGCACCAGCGTCGAGGGCACGATCAGGTCCTTCTTCGAATGCAGTTGGCGCTCCAGTTCCTGGGCCAGGCTGACGAGAGAACGTCCGTTTTTCATAGCAATCTCCTTGTCGGAAAAGAAAAAGCGGAGACGGCATCACCCCTCGGGGGAAGCGCATCCCCGCCAGGGTCGATGACGGACCGGCGGTTGCCGGTCCAGAAAGGGCGCGAGAAATCGCGCCGGAACTCCAGGGCTGTCTTCGCGGCGCCGAGGGGCGCCGCCTGGTGTGACAACTACCAGTGGGGCAAACAAAGGGGCATTTTCACCGTCACCGCCCGACGCAGTGCCGCTGAAAAGGCGGGTGCAGCCGACTGGCCGCACCCTTCATCAAACATTCATGCCGCACGCGGCACCTGGGCTTCCAGGCGTTGCCGCCAGACATCGGCCCAATCGGTGCCGGCATGCTTGGGCAGGAACACCCGCACTTGCCGCCGACCGGACGTTTTCTCTTCCCGCTTCAACCGGCGCGCCAGCGCGAAGGCGAAGGCCTGGCCGGCGAAGTCACCATCGGCGTCGTTGTCGGCATAGATGCAGACCTTGCGCACCGTGTCCGGCAGCCACAGTTTCTCCAGGTTGCCGGCGTTGAGGCCGGCCCAGACCGGTTTGCCGGTCGCCAGATGCAGGGCGAGGCCGGTCTCGATACCTTCGCTGATCGCCAGTTCCTCGGTCGCATCGAACAAGCGGACCGCGGCGCCGTTGATCCCGGCCGAGAGCACCTTCTTCGCATCGAGCGCTGCGAGTTTGCCGCCGTCCCGAAGATAGGTCCGGTGCAGCGTCACGGCGTGGCCGTCGGCACCCTGAATGCATGCCAGCATCGCCGGGTACTCGGCCACCTTGCGTGACTTGCCGGCGGCTTCCTTCTGGTAATAGCCGAGTGCAGGGTGGAAGCGCAGCACCTTCGGGTACACCGGCAGGGCGAGACCGCGGCCGCTCAGGTAGCGATCGACTTCGTCGCCCACGGTCACCGGCTTGGCCTCATTCCAGATCCGTTGGGCCAGCTTCTTCATGCGCTCGGCCGACGGCTCGCAACTGCGGGGCGGTGCCGTCACCGGCATCATCCCCAGACAGCGCTCGACGTCACGCAGCGCGGTGTTGAAATCCACGCCCATGATGGCTTGCAGCAACTTGAAGCCGCCACCCGGGCCGCATTGGCGGCAGTGGTAGTTCCCCTCGCCGAACTTGTCGGTGTACTGGAACCGATCCGTGCCACCGCACAACGGGCAAGGCAGGTTGCGCCGCTTGAGGATGCGTTCATCCACACCCAGGCTCGCCAGGATCTCGGTCCACCGGCCATGGGCACGCTGCTTGACCGTTTCGATGCGGGCCGCGTACTCACGATCCTGCATGGCCAGCTCCCCTGTTGGCAGAACCCGCTTCAGCAACCAGGGCCACCGAATGGCCAGGCGCAGCACCCACCCCCACGGTGACCTGGAAGGCCTTGCCGTGTAGTAGGGGATACCTGCCCAGCCGCAATTCCTGCAGCAGCGAGTCCAGCGTCTGCACCGGATCGACCGAACGCAGGCGACGGATGAGGTCCGCCAGCGCGTCGCGGTCCGCGTCCAGGTCCGAAGCGAGGAACTGGTCGTTCTCGTCGATGAACGACGAGGCCTGCCGCACCGCTTCGCCGGAGGTCTCGCCGGCCGGGATGTACAAGACACCATGGTGGCAGACGCCCTTGTCGGTGACTTCGACGACCTTGCTGCCGGCGCGCAGGCGCACGGCCTCGCACAGGATCAAGATGGGCCACACCCAGCGCCCTTCCAACTGGACGCGGACCTGTTCGGACACCGCCTCGACCTGCACCGTTTCCTGGTCCAGGAAACGCACGTGGCGCCATGCCCAGTGCTCGGAGCTCAGGCCGATCCAGTCGAAGATCAGATAGCCCTTGGCCCGGGCCAGCATCCAGCGCGCCGCGTTGTCGTCGTCCAAGCAGTCGAGGGAGACCAGGGTCACCGCGCCGCTTTCGACGGCTTGGCGGGTGGGGGCTACGGCAACTTGTCGGACATAGCTTCGGTCGTCATCCTGGATCGGATAGTCGACGATCTCATCGAACAAGTCGGCGGGCAGCACGTCGAGGTCGTTCAGCAGATCCACATGACCCCAGGCGCGCATCGCCGTGTAATAGATGGCGACGAAGCGTTCGGGCGAAAGCTGGGTCTTGGCAACCTCCAGCGTCTGGCGCCAGCAGGCCTTCAACTCGGTATCGATCCGCTTTCTTTGTACGTCCTCGTCGATCAACTTGTCGCGATCCGGCAGGCGCGCCATGAACTGGCGCGAATCCAGGTGCACGACATTGACCTCGTCGA
>WBZP01000373.1_pt1 | contig 38644 bp, 32 predicted proteins | sample 5204301 | NCBI WGS metagenome assembly WBZP01 (sample SAMN12412401, study PRJNA552823) | activated sludge metagenome | isolation source: activated sludge from nitrification reactor of wastewater treatment plant... | place: USA: Pennsylvania | collected 2017
CTATCGGCTCGATGCGCTGCGTTCGCTCAACCCCAACTTTGACCGGCTGCCGTTTTCGATTCGCGTGCTGCTCGAGTCACTTTTGCGCAACTGCGATGGCTTCACCGTCACCGAAGACGATGTCCGTCGCCTGGCGACCTGGAATGCGCCAAAGCCCGCCGAGGTCGAGCTGCCGTTTATGCCGTCTCGCGTCATCCTCCAGGACTTTACGGGTGTGCCGGTGCTGGTCGATATCGCGGCGATGCGCGCAGCGGTGGCCCGGCTCGGTGGTGACCCCCAGCAGATCAACCCGCTCGTCCCGGTCGATTTGGTTATCGATCACTCGGTGCAGGTCGACTTTGCCGGTACCGCCGATTCGCTCACCCGCAACGTCCAGCTCGAGTACCAGCGCAACCGCGAGCGCTATACCTTCATGCGCTGGGGCCAAAAATCGGTCCGCAACTTCCGCGTCGTCCCGCCCGCGACCGGCATCGTCCACCAGGTCAACCTCGAGTACCTGGCGCAAGGCGTGCTCACCCGGGAGCGCGACGGCGAGCTGCTCGCGTTCCCCGATACCTTGGTCGGCACCGACTCGCACACCACGATGATCAACGGACTTGGCGTCCTTGGCTGGGGCGTCGGTGGCATCGAGGCCGAAGCGGTCATGCTCGGTCAGCCGCTGTTTATGCTCACGCCGCAGGTCATCGGCTGCAAGCTCAAGGGCTCGCTCAAGCCCGGCGTCACCGCCACCGACCTGACCCTGACCATTACCCAGCTTCTGCGCAAAAAGGGCGTCGTCGACAAGTTCGTCGAGTTCTACGGCCCCGGCGTCTCTGCACTGTCCCTGTTCGACCGCGCCACCATTGCCAACATGGCCCCCGAGTACGGCGCAACCTGCGGCTTCTTCCCATTCGATGGCGTCACCCTCGATTACATGCGCAAGACCAGCCGCCCCGCCGAGGTCATCGACCGCTGCGAGCGCTACTACAAGGCGCAGGGCCTGTGGCGGACCGACGACATGGCCGATCCGATCTTCACCGACACCGTCGAGCTAGATCTCGCCACGGTCGAGCCGAGCCTGGCCGGTCCCAAGCGTCCCCAAGATCGCGTCCCGCTCACTGCGATGCAGTCGAGCTTCCGCAAGGCCCTTGGCACCCCGGTCAAGGAGCAAGGATTTGGCCTCAGCGAGGCCGACAAGAGCAAGACCGTCACCACCCAGCTTGCCAGCGGCCAGAACGCCCAGCTTGGGCACGGCGCGATCCTGATTGCGGCGATTACGAGCTGCACCAACACCTCGAATGCCACGGTCCTGATCGCCGCTGGACTGGTCGCCAAGAAGGCCGTCGAGGCAGGACTCACCGTCTCGCCGCACGTCAAGACCAGCCTCGCCCCCGGCAGCCGTGTCGTCACCGAGTACCTGACCCGCTCGGGCCTTCTGCCGTACCTGGAAAAAATCGGCTTCAACGTCGTCGGCTATGGCTGCACCACCTGCATCGGCAACAGCGGACCGATCGCGCCCGAGATCGAGCAAGCGGTGTCGCAAAACAGCCTGGTCGCCTCTGCCGTGCTGTCCGGAAACCGCAACTTCGAGGGCCGCATCCACTCGGCGATCAAGGCCAACTACCTCGCCTCGCCGCCCCTGGTCGTGGCCTATGCGCTGGCCGGAACCGTGGACCGGGATCTGTCGGTCGAAGCCGTCGGCACCGGATCAGGCGGTCAGCCGGTCTATCTCAAGGACATCTGGCCGACGCCCGCCGAGATCGAGAGCATCGTCTCGACCGTCATCACCCCCGAGATGTTCCAAGACACCTACGGCCAGGTATTCGACGGCGGCCCGGACTGGAAGGCGATTGCCGGCAACGACGAAGGCGACCTGTACACCTTCGACGACAGCTCGACCTATATCCAAGAGCCGCCGTTCTTCCAGACCATGGGCCGCACGCCCGACGCCATCCGCCCGATTGCCTCGGCACGGGTGCTGGCGCTGCTAGCGGACTCGGTGACGACCGACCACATCTCGCCAGCCGGTGACATCCCCGAAAAGGGTCCGGCGGGCGAGTACCTGCGAGGCCATGGGGTCCGCAAGATCGACTTCAACTCGTTCGGAGCACGACGCGGCAATGACCGCATCATGGTTCGCGGCACCTTTGCCAACATCCGGCTCAAGAACCAGCTCGTCCCCGGTGTGGAGGGAGGCGTCACCGTCTACCTACCCACGGGCGAGCGGATGTCGATCTTCGACGCCTCGCAGCTCTATCAGAAGGCAGAGACGCCGCTCATCATCATCGCGGGCAAGGAATACGGCACCGGCAGCTCTCGTGACTGGGCAGCCAAGGGCACGCTCCTTCTCGGGGTCCGCGCCGTCATTGCCGAGAGCTTCGAGCGCATCCACCGCGCCAACCTGGTCGGAATGGGTGTACTCCCGCTGGTGTTTGAAGACGGTCAGAACGCCGAAAAGCTCGGCCTCACCGGACGCGAGAAGTACACCATCCTCACCCCAACGGAGCTGGTGCCGCGCCAGAGCATCCCGGTCGAGGTCGAGCGCGAAGACGGCAGCCGCTTCACCTTCTCGGCCCGCTCGCGTCTCGATACCCCCATCGACGTCCGCTACTACCAAAATGGCGGCATCCTGCACACCGTGCTGCGCGACCTGCTCCACAAGAGCGCCAAAAACTAGCCCCGCCTCCTACTCTGCCCGACGTAGCCGACGCTGGAGCCACCACATCAAGTAGCTCTGGTACTCAACCCGTTCGGTCCCATCCGCTGAGGCCAACTCCCGTAGCTTCCGATCGATATCCGTATCTTTCCAGTCATGGCGACCGATCTGGACCATCATGGCCTCGGCGGCACCCTTCCGATTTGTCTTCAGCTTGCTGACATTGAGATTGAGTTTTTTCTCGATGTCAGCATCCGCTTCTTGATCGCTAGAGTGGATCTCTCCCGTTCCAGTAAAGAATATTGTTCCGGGGGCGAGCTGTATCGGATCAAGCCTTCGGCTTAGCTTCATATTTCTCTGACTAGTATCGCAGTGCTGCTCTTTGGGTGATTTTCCTTCACCACCTTTACAAGCCCCTAACAAGTTGCTCCAAGTCCACATCTTTGAAGGATCAACGGTTTGCGGGATAAAGTGCGCTATCTTCATCTCTTTCAGGTTCGGACGAATTCGGCTCTCACAGAAGCAACAGAGCGATCCTTGTTCGCGACAGAGCTGCTCCCGGGCTTCATCCCGTTCATGCCCTTTGATATCGCAATCCCAATCGGCTTCTGGTTGGTTGCGATAGTAGGACAGGAATATCGGCGCGATCTGCTTGTGGATCTTCTGCACGAAACCTCCCTACTGATGGCCACCACCACGGTCCGGCGGATACAGAAATGCCAGCGCCGTCCGCAAACGAACCAGTTCAGTATTGTCGGCCCCAAGCAACGATTCGAGATGCACAATGGCATCCCGAGCATCCTTGACTCGGTCCTCATCGATCAATCGGGCCACCGCGTCCAATCGCTCTTGCATCTCAGGAGGACGAGCAGCCCCCCCCATGTTGTCAACAAGCACGGTGTTACTGTCTTGCCCGTAAACATGTCTTTGCGGATAAGCGATATTCCCTTCCAATCGCAGCACATTGGCACCATTGGCACCTGCGAGAACAAGTGGCGAGTGAGTGGTCGCCACAAATTGGAGTTTGGGGAAGACCCGGAGTAGATCGTTTATCACGCGCAATTGCCAACGCGGATGCAGCGCAAGATCCAGCTCATCGATGAGCACAACACCCGCCGCACAGCGAAGGGCAGCCTGGCCGAGATGTGGGTTTAGGACCACTGCACGCCAAGCCAATGCTGCGACCAATTGTAGCATACCACGCACACCATCGCTCAGCATGTAAAAGGGAAGCTCATGCTGATCACGGAAACGAAGAAAAAGTTCCTTGTATTTCATATTATAATAAAAATCCTTCGCATTTTCGATACAAGAACAAACAGCATCACTAATAGTTTGAAGCAGAACATCGGGTACGAGGGGTGGTCTGTCTGGAGCCCCATTCATCATTTGTTCTTGAAAATAGCTCAGTGTTCGATGCTTCATCCACTCTGCGACATATCGCGTATTCGATTCCCTGGCCAGGCAGTAGCGATATCCTGCCGTGCGCGTCTGTGCCAGTTTGAGCGAGGACCGATGTGTGCGTAACTGAAGCCACAGCCGCTCTGTCCCGTAGTAAGCAAACACCGGCAAGTCCACGGCGGCTCCCTCACTCCGTGCCAGCTTCTGCAATTTGGCCCCCCACTCAATAATCGAACGAGCGTCCTTCACGGTCGTCTTGCGCTCCTCTGCGCTGCGCACTCGACACCACTTCACGTTGCGTCCACTGACCGTGCCGTCACAGGTGATGCGAACCGGGTATTGGGACTGCATGTCGACGGATTCACCAAGTAGCTGAACGACACGCCGGGCATCATCATTGCCCAGACCAGGCGCTGGCTGCAGCTTGGTTCGAAAGCCATAGAAGTAGCCACCAAGACCCAGCATCAGTGCATCCAGCAGCGCCGTTTTACCGGCACCGTTGTCGCCGATCAGCAGATTAAAGCCGGGCTCTAGCGGCAGCTCGAAGTGCTCAAAACAGCGGTAGTTGTCGAGGATGAGCTTGTGGATCAGCATGGCGGGCACAGCCTACCATGAGCAAGTAGCTGCGAAAATCTGGGTTCCTTCGGATGTCCCAGGACATCTTCGGCTCGGTTTGATCCGACCTACTGGATGTCCCCGGACATCTCCAGCTCGGTTTGATCCGACCGGTGGATGTCCCCGGACATCTGTGGCCCGGGTTTAACCGACCTACTGGATGTCCCCGGACATCTCCGGCTCGGTTTGATCCGACCTACTTGATGTCCCCGGACATCTTCGGCTCGGTTTGATCCGACCGGGGGATGTCCCGGGACATCTGTGGCCCGGGTTTGGGCGGCGTGGGGAGGTCGGGCGACCTGCGTTGGTTACTGGGGGGCGGGCGCGGGCGGCGTGGGCTCGGGGCTGGGACGGTCGGAGCTGGCGCGACGGGCTTGGGCCGTGCGTAGCTCATCGAAGGGACGCAGGGCACCGAGGACTGCTTGCTTCCACTCGGCGGTGGCGTCGTCATCGTAGCTGGCGATGAGCTTGACCGAGTAGCGGCTGAGGGCGGCCCCGAGCTGGCGCAGGCCATCGGTCAGGTTCACATCGAGCGGCGCGGGCTTGAGCGGCCGGGTGATGCCGAGTACCTCGCCGTAGTCCTTGTGGCAGCGCTTGACCTCGGTGACAAACTCGGCCCCGATCAGCCGGTGTAGGTCCGGCTCCCAGCCTTTGCTGGCGATCAGCTCCAGGCGACGCTGGCTCTCGGCCCACTCGGCTTCATAGGGCAGCTTCAGGAACGCCAGTCCATCGGGGAAGATCGATTGGCGCAGCCGGGCCGCTTCTTCGGCAGTGGGATAGCGCTCCGCCGGGAGTCGCCCGAGCGCATCGAGCCGGTCATAGGCACAGCCCCACGCCCCATCGAGCGCTTGGTCATAGGGACGACGATCTTCGCTGCGACCGATTGCCTCGCGCTCGCTCCACAAACCCTTGAGCACCTTGGTTTGCAGCGCAACTGCGGTGAGCGCCTTCTTGAGATCAGCGGGTGGACTCTTCGGCGCAGCCGATAGGATCGACTGACCGAGCGCCATCGCGGTCGGAACATCGAGCGGCGGCACCCGCGAATAAAGGGAGATATCGGGAACGGTCGTTTCTTCTGCCATTGGAACCTCCATGTAGGTGAGTGATGAGCCCTATTTTGTTAGCACGGGCTGGCACATCCCGCACGCGACCGGGCTCGCCTCTGGCTGGCTTCCGGCGTAGCATGGCAACTACCGAAGCAAGGAGCACCCATGGGCAAGTTCACCGTCACCCACGAGATAAGCTGCGATGCCGAGACCTTCTGGAAGGTCTTTTTCGAGAAAGAATTCAACGAGCAACTGTTCCGGCAGGAGCTGCACTTCCCCGAGTTTTCGATCGTCAGCCAGGTCGAAACCGACAAGACCATCACCCGCAAGGTGGCGGGTCAGCCGAAGATGGATCTGCCGGGTCCGGTGGCCAAGCTGCTCGGCTCGAACTTCCGCTTTACCGAGGAAGGCACGCTCGACAAGGCCAGCAGCGTGTGGCGGTTCAAGATGACCCCGAGCACCATGGCCGACAAGCTCCGCCAGGAAGGCACGATGCGCATCGAGCCGATCGGCGACAGCAAGGTTCGCCGCATTGCCGAGCTGACCATGGAAGCCAAGGTCTTTGGCATCGGCGGACTCATCGAGAGCACCACCGAAAAGCAGCTCCGCGAAGGCTGGGACCGTAGCGCCGTCTTCATGAACCGCTACATCCAGAGCAAAAAGGGCTGACCAGCCCTGCCCAATCTTGGGATCTGCCGATCGCCCGCAGGTCGGCTTAGAGTATGATCAGCAGGCATATTTTGGCTTTGATGGGTCGGCACTGATGCTGCGGCCACAAGGCCGTCACGAACATGGTTGGCTCGCGCATCGGAAAATACCGGCTGGTCCGGCAACTTGGCGAAGGCGGCATGGGTGTCGTCTATGAAGCCGTTCGCGAAGACATCGCCGCCCGGGCCGCGATCAAGGTTCTCCGTCCCGAATACGCTGCCAATCCCGAGCTTGCGGGTCGCTTCTTCAACGAAGCGCGAGCGGCCAACCTGATCGCCCATCCCGGCATCGTGCGGGTGTTTGACTACGGGGCCGAAGAGGGCGGCATTGCCTACCTGGCGATGGAGTATCTCGACGGTGAATCGCTGTGGAAGCGAATCGAGCGCCACAAGCGAATTGCCCTGCCCGAGGCCCTGCGAATCGCCCGGCAGATCGCCTCGGCCTTGGCGGCAGCCCATGACAAGCAGATCGTCCACCGTGACCTGAAACCGGACAACATCTTCGTCGTCCCAGACAGTGAGGCCCCCGGCGGTGAGCGGATCAAGCTGCTCGACTTCGGGATCGCCAAAATGGCCGATGAGTATCGCGGCGCGGTGCGAACCCAGCTCAACTACATCATGGGAACGCCCGCGTATATGTCGCCGGAGCAGTGCCGAGGCAGTAAGGGCATTGGCGCGCCCGTCGATGTCTACGCGCTCGGGGTGATCCTGTTCGAGATGCTAGCGGGTCAGGCCCCGTTTGTGGCCGTCGAGCCGGGTGAGTATCTGGCGATGCACATGCTCCAGCCGCCGCCGCGTCTGTCGGACCTGGTGCCAAACCTGCCGCCGCCCCTGGTGGAAATGGCGTGGAAGATGCTGGCCAAAGAGCCGAGCGAACGCCCGACGATGGCGCAAGTGGCCGACATGCTGCGCCGCCTGCTCTGGATGAGCGGCGAGGCCATCACCGTCGATGGGAAAGTCCAAGAAGGCGGCTACTACGGCGAATCGGGCCGGATGCTGGCCGAGTCGGGCCGGGTCTTCCCAGAGTCGTCAGGTCGAGTCCATATCGAATCCAGCCGGGTCTCGCCGAGTGTAAGTAGGCAGTTGGCCGAGCCGCTGGCCCCAACGGTGACCGCACCAGGCGCGGTCAGCGGACCGATCGCCCAATCGGACCTGGTCGCCAAGCCCGGAAAACTCCAAGCCTTGGTCGCCGATGCCATCGCCACGCCCACCCAGCCGCCAGCCCCGGCTGTGACCCCGACGGAAGCCCCGGCAGTCGCCGCCAGTGGTCCACCACCAGCCCTGGTAACGCCTTCGAAGCTGGATGCGGCGGCGGTGCAGCGACTGGCCGAAGCCGCCACGATGGTGCCCACGCCAAACGGCACGGCGAAAACCGCTGCGAACAGCAACCCGATCTGGGAACCGATGGAGATCGTCAAAACCGACTACCACTCGTCTCCCGGCGTGCCGCTGCGCAGCCTAAAGACCCCCACCCCGAAGCCAACCCCGGCACCACCAATGCCTGCCGTCTCACGACCGATTGACTGGCTGTGGTGGACACTGCTTGCGCTTGCCATCGTACTGTCGGTTCTGCTAGCACGCGTGCTACCCCATTGATTTCGATGGGCCCTCTAAGCAGCTTGTGAAAATTACGCGCTCGTAATACCCGTTTTGTACGCACCCATCCCTGGCCACCGGGATGTTCGCGGGCGTGAACTATTCGATTGAGGTAGGTATCGATGGAAAATCAGACCCCAAGCGGCGCTGCCGCTACCCAGCCTCCCAACCCACCGCCGATGCAGGTGGTGGAATCGGTCGTGATTCGCTTCTGCGGCGACTCCGGCGATGGCATGCAGCTCACCGGGACCGAGTTCACCAGGGCCAGCGCGCTCGCGTTGAACGACTTGGCGACGCTACCAGACTATCCTGCCGAGATCCGCGCCCCGGCTGGCACCTTGTTCGGTGTCTCTGGCTACCAGATCAACTTCGGCTCGCAGGACATCTACACCCCTGGGGACCAGCCCGACGTGCTGGTGGCAATGAACCCGGCGGCGCTCAAGACCAACCTGGGGGATCTGGTGGGTGGCGGCCTCTTGATCGTCAACACCGGGGCGTTTACGGCCAAAAACCTGGAGCTGGCGGGCTATCCGGCAAACCCGCTCGAGGATCCCAGCCTGGGTCAGAAGTACCGGCTGGTCCAAATCGATATCACCAAGCTGACGGGACTGGCGCTGGAAGGCAGTGGCCTGGGCAACAAGGACGCCGGTCGGTGCAAGAACTTCTGGGCGCTGGGCCTGATGTTCTGGATGTACCAGCGCGACACAGAGCGCGAGCTTCAGTCGATCAAGGAAAAGTTCGGCAAGAAGCCCGAGCTGGCTGACGCCAACATCCGCGCCTTCAAGGCCGGCTACAGCTACGGCGAAAACACCGAGCTGTTTGGCACGACCTATCACGTCCGCCCCGCCAAAATCGCACCGGGTGTGTATCGCAACGTCACCGGAAACTCGGCGACCGCACTCGGCATCGTCTGCGCCGGTCAACTGGCCGAGCTGCCGGTGTTCTTCGGCGGCTACCCGATCACCCCCGCGTCGGACATCCTGCACGAGCTATCGACGTACCTGAACTACAACGTGACCACGTTCCAGGCCGAAGACGAAATCGCGGGCGTGGGATCAGCGATCGGCGCTTCGTACGCGGGTTCGCTCGGCGTGACGGCGACGAGTGGTCCGGGGATCTCGCTCAAGCAAGAGGCGATTGGTCTCGCGGTGATGCTGGAGCTGCCACTGCTCATCGTCAACGTCCAGCGTGGTGGCCCTTCGACCGGACTGCCCACGAAGACCGAGCAAGCCGACCTGATGCAAGCCATCTATGGTCGCCACGGTGAGTGTCCCGTGCCGGTGCTGGCAGCGATGACGCCGAGCGACTGCTTCCACACGGTGCTCGAAGCGGCCCGCGTTGCGATCAAGTACATGACGCCGGTGTTTGTGCTGACGGACGGCTACCTCGCCAACGGTTCGGAGCCGTGGAAGGTGCCCGATGTGTCCACGCTACCGAAGTTCCCGGTCCAGTTCCGCACCGACCCAAACGGCTACATGGTCTACGACCGCAACCCCGAGTCGCTGGCCCGCGCCTGGGTTCGTCCTGGCACACCAGGCCTTGAGCACCGAATCGGCGGCATCGAGAAGCACAACCTGACCGGCAACATCTCGTACGATCCCGATAACCATCACCAGATGATCAAGACCCGCGCCGCCAAGGTCGCCGGGGTGGCCAAGGAAGCGGGCGAGCTCATTACCTGCGGCCCACCCGAAGGCGACTTGCTGGTCGTTGGCTGGGGTTCAACCTATGGCGCGATCACGCAAGCGGTGCAGACGATGCAGCGCGATGGCCATCGGGTGTCGAGCGTTCACCTGCGCTGGCTGAATCCACTGAATCCCCGCCTTGGACCGTATCTGAAGGGCTTTAAGCGCATACTGGTTCCCGAGATGAACAACGGACAACTGCTCCGCATCTTGCGAGCCGAGTTCCTGGTCGATGCCGAGGGTCTGAACAAGATCCAAGGCAAGCCATTCAAGATTGCGGAGCTGTGCCAAGCCATCGCTGAGCGCGCTCCCAAGGGCCAGAAGTAGGACAAGAGGTATCCAGATGTCCACCACCGAAAACCCCGCAAGCCAAGTGGTCAAGCCGGCTCTGTCCCGGAAAGACTTTGTCTCGAACCAAGAGCCGCGCTGGTGCCCCGGCTGCGGCGATTATTCGATCCTCGCGCAAGTGCAGAAGGTGATGCCGGAGTTTGGCATCCCTCGCGAAAAGTTCGTGTTCGTATCGGGAATCGGCTGCTCCAGTCGCTTTCCCTACTACATGAACACCTACGGCTTTCACACCATCCACGGCCGCGCCCCGACCATTGCCAGTGGGATTCGGATCTCGCGACCCGATCTAACGGTGTGGCTGGCCACGGGCGATGGCGATGCGCTGGCCATTGGCGGCAATCACCTGATCCACGTCCTGCGCCGCAACGTCGGGATCAAGATCATCCTGTTCAATAACCGAATCTACGGACTGACCAAGGGCCAGTACTCGCCGACTTCGGAGATGGGCAAGAAGACCAAGTCGACGCCGGGCGGCTCGCTCGATCACCCGTTTAGCACGCTGTCGGTGGTGATTGGGGCCGAGGGCTCGTTTGTCGCCCGCTCGATCGACACCGAACTACAGCACATGCAAGCGATGCTCAAGCGCGTCGGTGAGCACAAAGGGACGGCCTTGCTCGAGGTCTACCAGAACTGCCCGGTCTTCAACGACGACGCCTTCGTCTACATCACCGACAAGAGCACCAAGGCCGACCGCATCCTGTACCTAGAGCACGGCAAGCCGCTTCTGTTCGGCAAGGACAAAAACAAGGGCATTCGCGTCGGCAAGAACTTTACGCCCGAGATCGTGGAGGTGGGTGAAGGTCCGGGTCAGGTGCCGCTGAGCGAAATCACCGTCCACGACGAGAGCATCGAAAATCCATCCTACGCCTTCATGCTGTCGCGGATGGAGTGGCCGGAGTATCCAGTGCCACTCGGAGTGCTCCGCAATGTGAGCCGACCCGCGTATGAAGACCTGGTGGCTGCGCAGCAAGCGAAGATGCTCGCGGCTCGCGGCAAGGGTGACGTCAACAAGCTGCTCCGCTCGGGTGAGACCTGGGTCATCGAACCCGAAAACTAGCGTACAGCCCAGTCCAAGCCCGGTTCCCGTCGGGCTTCTTTTTCTCCGTCGCCCGCCCATTCGCGATAACATAGGGATTCATGCTCACCGAATCCCAAGGCTGCGCGGTTCTTAAGGAATCGTTTCAGGCCGCTGGCTACGACATCCACGACAACTACAGATTTTCTGAAGGAACCATCCAGTTCTCGGTGGATGGCTATGACCCCGGCACGCGGGTCGGCTTCGAGTTCATCACCACCGAAGCAGGCGACCGAGTCGAACTCTCACCAGAGATGATCGGCCAGATTGAGAAGCGGATCGCGCAAGGCGAGCTGTTCATTCTGCTCGTAGATGAATACGACGTGGAATCTGAAGCCGAGCTACGAACGCATGCAGAGCGTTTCCTGGAAATGGTTGCCGTCCATCGGCAGCGCGGACAGCAGGAGTAGCAACCGATGGCCGAGATGATCAGCCGTGAAGCCTACCTGGCCGCAGCGGAAGCGACCAAAGACAAGCTGCAAACCACGCTTCGTCAGTTGGAACATCAACAGACCGACTCCCGCCGCGAGGTGTCCTCACTGGTCAGTCGAACAGAGACGGCTTTGTCCGAGCTGGCTGCCGCGATCCTTGCCGATGTATCTCCGGAATCTGTTGATGCAGCGGTCGCGCTCACCGGATGTCGGACGCTGGCGATGGTGAACCCGGCCACTGAGCTAACCAAAGCGCAGACCAAGCTCAAGGCACAGCTTGCCGAGCGAAGTCAGCAGATCAGCGCCCGTACTGCCGAGATCTCCGAGCTACCGATCTTTCAGAATCGACTCCTACTGCGTGCTCCGCGCACCGGTACTCTTGTTCGCGAAATCACCGAGCTAGAGGAGTTCCGGGAACCACTGGCTCAGGTGTTGCAGAAAGCCGGTCACCCTCGGTTACAGAGGCTGCTGGATGTCGAGTATGGACTCCCTTCGTACTCGGTTCCGTTCTGGCGGCTCAGCTACTTTGCGGACTGGAAAGCGGGCGATGAGATCGTCGCCGGATTCGGTGGCAACAAGACCTTTGCGGAAATCCGCAGCGAATACCTCAGCGCCCGCGATGGCGTCGGAGTGTATGACCAAAAGCTGAACAAGCTCCGCGCTGAGGTTGCCCAAGGAGAAGCCGTCGAGCGAGAGTATGATCTCCTCCAGACAGAGAAGTTGGCGATGTCCGAGTCGAGACATCCGATCCAGGCGCAGCTCGCCAGGATGCCCGAGCAGTTCCTAAAAGATGCACGGATTCAGCTCGAACGATATCTGGCGGATCTCGATCTGGTGATGATCGGGGATCGTCTACAGACCGTGCCGCAGCTCGATGTGATGGCCAAGCGATACTTCGGACTGCGCAAACAGACAGAGTACCTGCGACAGACCAGTAGCCAACTCCTAGACAACACCCGTCCAGCCATCGAGCAGTCGCTGACTCGGCTTCAGCGCGACATCGCGAAGTACCAGCGTCCCAAGTATGCGGGCAATCGCTTCGATCGCGACCAGTTCCAAAAGCTGGGCGACCGCAACAAGCGCTGTCTGGATCTGATGGGGAGGCATCGCCAAGCGCAACAGGTGATCGTCTCGTTCCACGGCTATGAGCACGGACGCCTGGACGAAGACTTCCTGTGGTGGGATCTGGTCACCGATGGCCAGCTCAAAGCCAACTACATCGACGAGGTGGCGAGATTCCGAGCACTACACCCCGCGTACAAGTATCGCCGACCCAAGAAACGACAACCGGGTGAAGAGCTAGACGAGGACGGAGTCGAGTTTCTCGATGATGACGGAGATGCTGCGGTCGCCGTGATCCAGACCTCGGACTCCTTTTTCACCAATCACCGCACCGACTTTTCCTAGCGGAACTCCCTTCGCCTTCCTCTTTGTGCCCCATGGCAAGCCCCCTGCGAATCGTAAACTATGCGGTCAACGGCTCTGGTGCCGGACACCTGACCCGACTGTGCGCCATCAATCGCTGGCTGCGTCGCTACACTCAGGTTCTGGATCTGCGCGCCGAGATCTACTTTCTTACGTCGAGTGAAGCGGACAGTCTGCTGTTTTCGGAACGCTTCGCCAGCTTTAAGTTGCCTTCGAAGACCATCGTTTCGGACACAGGGATCGACAAGACCACCTATCTGGCGCTGGCCAAGCAGTGGGTATGGCACTCGCTTGGACTTTTGCGGCCCGATCTGTTTCTGGTCGATACCTTCCCGCGTGGTTCCTTTGGTGAACTACTGTCTGCGCTCGATCTGTGTCACCACAAGGCGTTCATTCATCGCTCGGTAAAAGAGGAATTCCTCAGCCGCCCGGACTTTGCGGCGATGCTCCCTCTGTACGATCTGATCCTGGTTCCCGAACACGAACAGGAGTCTCTTGGAACCCTCAAGGGACTGCGCAGAGGACAGCTTCACTACACCGGCCCGATCATGATTCGTGAACGGGTGGAGTGCTGGCCGCGTGACAAAGTGCGCGCTCACTTCGCGGTGCCCGCAGATCATCTGCTGGTATATGTCTCTGCCGGAGGCGGTGGCGATCGCCATGCCGCAAGTCATCTTCATACCGTTTGTGAAGTCCTGTTGCGACGTCCCAATCTGCATCTCATTGTGGGGGCTGGGCCGCTGTATCGTGGACCCTCCCTGCACGGTCCCCGCGTGACGTTCCTGACCCAGACCGGAATGGCAGAGCTATTTTCAGGAATGGACTTTGCGGTGTGCTCCGCTGGTTACAACTCCTTCCATGAGCTGCTGCATGCAGGAGTTCCCACGATCTTTTTGCCGCAGGAAAAGATCGCAGATGAACAGGACAAGCGAGCGGATCTGGCCGAGGAACGCGGGGCGGCGATTCATCTGCGACAGCCCATGGACAGTCCTGAGTTTGCGCTCAGCTTAGAGCGCGCCATCGATGTCTTTTTGGATGATGCAAAACGGACTGTCGCAGCAACGGCGGCAATGGAACTTGTGCCATACAACCATGCTCGGGATGCTGCCCAGAGACTGCTCTCTTTGCTCCTTCCCACCGCGCAGGTCGAGTCAGCCGCTGAAGCGGTCGATGATGTCTTGGTCGCTGAGCTGCACCGGGAGGCAGTCTCCCTGGAACAGGTCTGCGAAATCGCGCAAGCAATCGGTCCTGCGCCGAGTCCGACCCAGAGTATCAAGAACACTCAGATTCCCTGTGAGGAAGCGCTGGGCCTGCTGCGAATCGCGCAGAAACATCGCCTGCCACAGCCCGCACTTGTCCGAGTCCTTCGTCAGCTTCAGGGACGATTGGGACAAGGAGATCTCGATGAACGCAGCACTGCCATAGGGGAGCTGCTCGGCAGTCTAGCGGTGTTTTCAGATTGGCCGGGCGCGCTGTCTTTCCTAAAACAGTTACCAGCAGAACGCTCGCAGCCCGTGGACCAATCGGTCCTTGAGGTAAAGCGACTCCTGCGAGCGCTTGAGCAGCACGGAAAAGACCTGTACCAAGGACTCCGTGCGCTATCGGTGGCACAGGCGACTTCCGATGACAACCACACCGGTTCGCTGCGTGAGGTGGTCAGTGCAGCGGTAAGGACTCTGTCATGAAGCGCGTCGATCCACGTCTGCTCGGAATGCACCTTGGGCGACCGCTGACCGGACCGGACACGCTGCACATCGATATCACCAACGGCTGTAATACAAACTGCGTGACGTGCTGGGATCACTCTCCGCATCTGCGGGTTCCCCGTCCGCAGCGCTGGAAGCGTCAGCGGATCGATTCTGCGACGGTCTGCGACATCCTAAATGAAGTCAGCGAGCTGGGTGGACTGCGCTCGGTCATTCTGTCTGGAATGGGCGAGCCGTTCACGCATCCCGAGATCTACGAGATGATCGCAGAGGTCAAGCGGCGTGGGTTGTATCTGACCATCATCACCAACTTGGTTGCCGCTGATCCAGAACGAATCATCTCGCTGAGAGTGGATCAACTCCTGATCGGACTCCATGCCGCCAGCCCTGAGGCATACCGCGCCTTTCATCCCAATTTTGTAAACGATGAATGGCAGCGTGTACTGGCGATGCTGACCCGATTCCGGGAAGCCGGAAGACGCTACAAACACATCCATGTGATCTGCCGCGAAAACGCTCACGAGCTACCCGCGATGATTCGCCAAGCGGCGGAGTACCAAGCCGAGCAAGTCAACTTCAAGCTTGCCAGCCTGCGCGAAGGAACCGAAGCGGTTCGCATCACCGAGGAACAGAGACAGAGGCTGGTTCAAAGCTGGTTACCAGAGGCCAAAGATGAAGCGGCACGCCTATCGGTAAGCGCCAACTTTGAAGTCTTTGCCGATCAACTTCGCGCTGGCGAGGAAGCAACCGCGCCCATCGAAGACATCGGCTGCTTCATGGGATACTCCTATGCTCGCATCCTGGTCGATGGAACTGTCCTATTCTGCTGTAGTCCAGAGGTCGTCATTGGCAACTTGGCCGATGGTCCGTTTCCTGATCTGTGGGATGGTCCGCGCTGGAATCAGGTCCGCGCCCAGCTTCGCCGTGGGGAATACTTTTCTGCCTGCCATCAGTGCGGCAAGTTCAACATGAACCACAGTCTATCGCAGCGATTCGAACAGGCATTCGGACAACAGCGACTGTACCAAGTCACCGGTCGCAAGCCATGAAGCGGCAACCGACGATCGAGTGGCAGGTCTGCGGAACGTGCAATTATGACTGCTCGTACTGCATCCAGAGCAAAGTCTATCGAACCGGACATCCGACTCCCGAACAAGTCGAGCAGTTCCTTCAGTTCTTCGCGGGACTCCCGAAGCGATTTGAGATCAAGATGACCGGCGGCGAACCCTTTGCGTTCCGGGGCTTTATGGATCGCATCGTGCCCGGTCTCATCGAGCGCACTCCGCACACCATCAGCGTCCTTACCAACTTATCGGCCCCGCTGTCGTTGATCGAACGGTTTGCGACGCTCACGCAAGGTCGCTTGGGAGTCGTCTCTGCCAGTCTCCACCTAGAGTTTACCTCGCCCGAAAGCTTCGTGGAAAAAGCAGTCTTGCTCCGCGCCAAAATGGACCCGCGCTCACACCTGACCATCAACACGGTGCTGGTACCAGGACGACTGTCCGCAGTGCTTGCGGCGCGAGATATCGTTGAACAAGCAGGCCTAAAACTGTTTCCGCAAATCATGAAAATAGACGGGGGAACTGCTTCTTATTCCAACGAAGACCAGGCGATGATCGCGTCGCTGGTAGGTGAAAAGCCAACTCCTGATCGCGCCAACATGGCCCCAAGTTACAAAGGGAAGCTATGCTACGCGGGCGTTGATTATCTGGTGCTACTTCAAAACGGTGATGGCTGGAGCTGTCGCACAGCCCGTCGCTTCAAGCAGGGATTCCTGGGCAACGTCTTTGCAGGCACGCTCAAGCAATGGGAGTCCGCCTCGCCCTGTCCGTACAACATCTGTCCGTGCACGGTTCCGGCCAATCGCGGCATGATTGAGGGCATCTCTGCTGCACAGCGAAAGTATCAACAAGAGCACGAAGACAGCGACGAAAAGGAACTTCCTGACGCGACGCTTATTCCGCTGTCTCGATTGCAAGTGGGAGACTTCCGGGCATGACGCAGGAGGCCCCCAATCGCCCCGCCGAAGGGGTGGTGTCTTGGAACATCAACACCGCCTGTAACTATCGCTGTTCGTACTGCACGCAGCGCTTCAAGGATGATCGCGGAAGATGGAGTCAAGACACCCCGCGATTCCTGGCTGGATTTGCGCGACTCCCTGGTCGTTGGGAAGTCAAGATCTCCGGCGGTGAGCCGTTCGTTCATCCGACACTTGATGAGATCACGCTGGGACTTGCGAAAGTGGGGCATCGAATCTCGATTGTCACGAACTTTTCAGCCAGCGAAAAAAAGCTGCTCGCGTTTGTTGACGCTGCCAAAGGACGCATCGGTGTCTTTTCGTGCAGTCTGCATCTGGAGTACGTCACCGATGTCGAGTCCTTCATCGACAAGGCGATCACGATTCGCGAGGCACTACAGAGCCAGCGCGATCCCGACTTGCCAGCGCCAAGCCTCAATGTGACAACGGTGGCAACGCGCCCTACCCTGCCCAGACTGGCTGCGCTGTCTAGCCGCTTCGCCGAGCGTGGAGTCATGTTCAAGGTTCAGCCCGAGAAGCTCGACGGTGGGCTTGCACCCTACACTGAAACAGAGCAAGCGCAGCTCGTGCAGCTTGGGGGTCACAACCGCACCGGCCAGATTGCGCATCGCTTCACCGGGCAGCCCTGCTGGTCGGGCAATCGTTACTTCATCCTCGACGACCGTGGCATCGCCTATCGCTGTTACCCGGCGCGTCGGCATAAGATGGAGCGACTGGGCGACTTTTTATCCGACTCGTTCACACTGTTTGATGGACCCAAGCCGTGTCCCTATCCGCTCTGTTACTGCACGGTGCCGATCGAGCGTGGCCTGATGAGCCGACCGTCGCCTGTACAACAAAAGTGAACTCAACCGACCAAGGGCTGTCATGAAGTTTACGACCTTTCGCAACCTACTCGTCGCGGCTGTCGCATCGGGGCTACTCGGCTCTGTGTACTATGCCACCCGGAGCGCTGCCGTCACTCCCACGACCACCCCAACGCCGGGGGCAACTGCCAGCACGACCAGCGCCACAGGATCCCCCAAGGCGGACACCAAGTCAGATCCCGCCGCAGGGAGCAAGGCCGACCCGGTCATCCCTGCGGAAACGAATTCTGCCGCTGGTAGCAGCGAACAGAAAGCAATGCGCGGGATGGTCGCAGAGGTCGCCAAGAACGGTCATCCACTCCTTGCGATGCGCCCGTTCGACGAAGAGATCATCCGTCTGTTTGAGCAGACGCCGTCTAGTGGCAAGGTCAAAGACGCCACCCCCGACCGTCCGTACAAGGTCAACCTGTACGCAGAAGGCGGCAAGCATGTCCGCGCCAAGGTGGACTTGAATCGCAACAACAAGTGGGATGAGAAGTGGTCCGTTGAAGAAAAAAACGGCGAGCGAATCTACAAGCGACAAGTCTCACCCAGCGACGATGACACAAACTATCCAGACAAATTCAAGCTGCGGCACAAGATGTGGGAAAAGACCGAGCCATAATCGGCAGATGACTGGCTTTCACACACCCGCCTGACTCACGTTCCTCCCCAGATTATACGATATCTGTTAAAACGGACACCGTCTGCTACTTCTGGCAGTTACTCCCATCGGCTCCTCCCAGCACGCTATTCCCTGCCACCCCACCGTGATATTCTGTGCAGTGCGGATTTACTTACTCTCCATTTGAGGCTTACCCATGAACCAGCGTGTCTCTAGGCATTGGCGGCCTTGGTTCCTCGGACTGATCGCGGCCTTGGGAGTCGCTTGCGGCTCTGATACCACCAACACCGATGGCATGGTGGTTCCGGAGCCACCGCCTCCGGACAAGACAGCGAAGGTGGTGTTCTCGGAACTCATGTATCACCCGGTCGATGAAAATTCGTACGACGACAATCATGAGTTCCTAGAGCTTTACAACCGGAGTGATGCAGCAGTCGATATCTCGGGATGGAAGCTCAGCGGCACCGTTTCGTTCACCTTTCCGATGGGTACCACGATCGCACCGCATGGATACGCCGTGCTCGCCAAAAACAAGACCGCACTGGCCAGCATCCCCAGTTACATGATTGGTGTCGCAGACATTGCTGGTGAATACACCGGAGACCTTGACAACGGTGGAGCGGTGGTAAACCTGCTCGATAGCCAGAGCGTGACCGTCGACTCGGTTGAGTATCACGTCGACTTCCCATGGTCCATCGGTGCCGATGCACTGGGAGCCGACGATGAGTGGTTGGGACTCCTTCCCACTCCGCTCACCTCTGCTCCGCATAAGTACAAAGGTATCTCACTTCAGCGTGTAAACTACGACATTCCGTCCAGTGAGATATCCAACTGGGTTCCCTCACCGCTCGACGGTGCCAGCCCCGGACGTGCCAACAGTCTGACCGGCACTCCACCCACGATCGTACAGCGCAAGACCATCACCCCATCGAGCGGGAACCTGCTGATTCGCTCTGCGGATACCGTGAAAATCAGCATCGTATTCTCGAACTTGGGCACATTTTCTAAGCCGCAGTTGCAGTGGTTCGTAGACGACGTCCAAATCACGGGAGAACCCATCACAACGGTGGATCTCACCAACAACAATGGCTTCTATGAAGCGACGCTGCCAAAGCAGCCGAACAACTCGATCGTTCGCTATCGCGTCCTGGTCGATAAGGGTGCCGGGCAAGAGGTGATCTCGCCACGTCCCTCGGACCCCCTTGGCTGGTGGGCGTACTTCGTCACACCTCCGGTCAACACCTCTGCGCCGATCTACCATCTGTTTATCAAGAAGGAGAACTGGACGCAGATTTACGACAACGTCTTCTGGCCAACACCGGACGACAAGCGCGTCACTCCTGGCGGGACGAACACCAATCGCTGTCTCCTCCGTGACTCTTGGGATGCTCAAGTACCGGCCGTTTTCGTGGTGGATGGAGTCGTCTACGACACGTTCGTGCGCTACGAAGGGAGTCGCTGGAATCGCACCAATGGCATCGGACTAGATGCCACCAAGACGACCATCAATCCGCTTCCGGTTCGACCCGTCACACCGACTGTGCTCAGTTGGAAAGTCGATTTTCCTGCCTACGCTCCGTTTGAGGGTAAGCGCCAGAAAATGGTGCTCAACAAGATGAATCAGGCGTGTCCTGGGCTCGACGATGCAGTGGGTGAACGGGTGTACGGCGATCCGGGGGTCAACGTCCCGGTACAGAAGACCAGATACTCACGCCTGCACATCAACGGTGGTTACTACCACTACATGCTCGATCTGGAACACATCGATGGCGACATGATGAAGCGATATCGTGCCCCTGGTGAACGGGTCGGTGATCTGTTCAAAGCAGACGGCAACGCCGGTGCCGTAGAGGGGCCTTGGGGCGTTTCAGATGGGTCGACCCTGGCGCTCAATGCAACCTGCCCGATGTGGACGATCGACGATCGCTACAAGTACACCTACGATCGCAAGACCTACAACTGGGACAACAACAACAAGCTGCGCACCCTGATCGAGACCATGAACACGCTTCGTGCAACTGCGGTTTCGACCAACAACTTCACGGCATTAAAGACATTCCTCACGGACAACTTTGATGTCCAAAAGATGCTCGACTACATCGCGATCCGGAACTGGGCCGAACCGTGGGATGAAGGATTCCACAATTTCTTTCTCTATCAGCGAGCTTCCGACGGCAAATTCCTGATGATTCCCCAGGATAAAGACCGCGAGTTCGGAGAGCAGTATGGCTGGGTGGGCGGTCGCTCCTTCTTCGTCGGGGAAGAAGGAAACGGTCAGTACAACCGATTCAAGGACGCGATCATTAAGTGCTTCCGCAATGAACTGCGCGCCCGCATCATTGAGCTTGATGCCACGGGTACCTTAAACCCCACAAACTACAAAGCCAAGGTCGTGGCAGCGGCCAACACCTTCAGCATCACCGACTACGTATCCTCCCCGGCCGCCGCGAGTATCTGTAACTACTACACCGAGCTGAGCAACCTACAGACGTTCGGAGACTACCGACACCTGGATGTTCTCGATTTGGCAGAAGAGCCCACTTGCACGGCAGCGACCTGCGGGCTGAAAGCTGACATCTATCAGACTCTGGCCGGAGACGCGACGCATGATTTCACCAAGGCTACGCTCAAGGTATCGAAGGTCTCTCCGACGGTGAATTTTGACTTCCTCACTGGAACTCCCGACCCTCTGGTACCTGCCGATGGCTTCCAGATTCGCTGGACGGGCAAGATCGTTCCACGGTTCACAGAGACCTACACCTTCTACACTCAGACCGATGAAGGAGTGCGACTGTGGGTGAACGGAACACAGATCATCAACCAGTGGAAGGATCAGCTTGTCACGGAGTACAGTGGCACCATCAGCCTCACAGCCGGAGTGCCAGTCACGATCACCATGGAGTATTACGAGGCCGCAGGCACCGCGTCCGCCAAGCTGTTGTGGTCCAGCCCGTCCACGTACAAGCAGATCATCCCGACGAACAGACTCCGCCCAATGTGACGTGATGTAGCGTCCCATCGCCGCTCGATTCAGGCCATCACACCCTCCCCGTTTGGCCCGGCCGAGTGCCTGATCCAAGGCCACAATGTAGGTCTGCCAGACGCGATGGTTTCAGACGACAAACATCGCGAATCCTTCTGGAAGTCACTGATTTGTTGCTTGTATAATCAAGCGCTGTGTCTCAGTCGTCAGCCCAGGGTGGCTGTGGGGAATCCCTTGGCTGGATTGCGTCGCTAGGTGCGCCATGCGGCTAATCTCTGTCATTGCACTGCTCTGTCTAGCGTGCGCGGGTTCTGCCGGAGCACGAACCGGAGCAGACCAACCAGAGTTGGTTCCAGCGACTCCTCCCACCACGAGTCACGGCGCGGGAATCAGCGAAGACGAAGCGGTCCTGCGGGCACTGAAACAAAATCCAAGTTTGCGTGCGTTTCGGAAACAGCGGGCCATCGCGGAGGGACAGATCGTGAGTGCCACAGCGATCACCAACCCAACCGCGCAGTTCCAGTTGGTTCACGTACAAACCGGATCACAGATGGGATTCGCAGTAACGCTCAAGTGGACTCCCCCGCAGCCGGTGATTTGGTCGGCGAACCGATCGCTAGCACGCGCCCATCTGGAACAAGTGCAGTTCGAAATCGCAGAACAAGAGTGGGCGATCGCAACCCAAGTACGAACCGCCCACTCGACGCTACTAGCGCTGCGAGAACAAGCGCGCATCTACGACCAAATGCTGGCACTGCGCAAACGCATGAGCGAGCTACTACAGACCCGCGTAACGCATGGGGGAGCGACCCGAATCGATCTGAACCTCATGCAACTATCCGCGCTGTATGCACAACGTGACCTGGATGATCTTTCGCTCAAGCGAACCGAAGCACAGTCCCAGCTTCACACGCTACTTGGCGTTCTGTCCGCTATGCCACTTGAAGTGAGCGGCCAGGTTCCTACTGATCTGGAACCGAGTGCCCTGCCTGACGTCGATGCCCTGGCGGAACAAGCGCTTGCAGCACGACCCGCCCTGAAGGCCGCACAGACGCGCATCGTGCAGCGTGAACAAGCGCTCCGTGCGGAAAAAGCCCGACGCTGGCCGTGGTTTGAACTCAGCGGAAGATATCGATCTACTTCGTCCGCAACCTATCCCAACGAAGGACTGGTTGGGATCGAATTTCCGCTGCCCGTACTCAACCTAAACGGCGGGCCAATTCGTGTCGCCACTGCGGAATTGGATCTGGAACAGGCACTCGCCCAAGCACAGTTTCAGACGCTCAAGCAGACGGTCTACACAGCGTATGCAGAGCTTGTTACCCGTCGCAATATTCTGCTGCGCTACCAGCGCGAAGTCATACCGATCCTGGCTGAGCATGAGCAACTGATGGAGCTTGCGCTAAAGGGCGGGCAGTTCGATTTGGTGGCGCTGCTGAGTAGCGAGGAGAGCGCACTGCGGGGACAGAGAGAATACAGCGACGCACGTCTAGCCTATCGAAGGGCCTGGCTCGCACTGGAATCAGCAGTAGGAACGCCCTTGAAGGAGGTCACCAAATGAAAAAGGAACTGATCTCCTTTGAGCGATTCGAGTTCAAATACTGGGTCACCGAAGCAGTGGTTCAGCAGCTACACGCGCTGACGAAAGACTATCTTCGCTGCGATGATTGGGCACTCGGCGGTCAACGAAATACTTCTCTGTATCTTGATTCCGATGACAACATCTTCTTGGACCTACACACCCAAAAGGCACCTGATCGAAGCAAGCTGCGGATCCGTGCTTACGGATCACCTCCGTCGGGCCCAGCGTTCTTTGAAGTCAAGCGCAAGGTGAAGCGAGTCACATTCAAAGACCGCGCCGTGGTGCCTATGGAGGCTGTTCCCGCGCTCCTTAGTGGTGAAATTCCTTCCACGCTACGGCTCAAGTCCGCAGATGAGCAGCGCACACTCGAGCACTTCCTGTATCTGATGCTGATGCATCGAGCGACCCCTAAAGTGATCATTTCTTGTCGCCGCGAAGCATTTACGTCGATCGATGCAGCAGAAGAAGTCCGGCTCACGTTGGATCGCGACATCTGTTATCAACCCGCACGCGGACCAACGTTGATCGGCGATCCGAAGGCGTGGATTCATCTGTGTGGTCAAGGAAACTACCAGCCAGAAGCTTCGACGCTCATCGAGCTCAAGTTCCGAGGAATCGCGCCGCTGTGGGTGGGCGAGCTCATTCAGAAACTGAAACTCTCTGTCTCAGCCTGTTCGAAATATGTGATGGCGATGAGCTTGGATGCGATGGGCGGAGATGGACTCATCGGTCCCGATCTTGCTCAATGGCCACCGTCACACGCCGGGAAGGAGGCCTAAGATGGAGACTCGCATCGGCTGGGATCTTACGCTTGCGGCGCTGCTCCTCTCATTTGCACTATCTATGGTGGTGTCTTGGGTATACGTCACCACCTACATCGGTCTGTCCTACGTCCGCAGCTTTGCGACCACACTGGCCATTGGTGGTGTGGTCTCTGCGATCGTGATGCTGGCGATTGGTGACGATGTCGCACGCGGACTGGGATTGGTCGGAGCGCTGACCGTGATCCGATTCCGCACCACTCTCAAAGACACTCGCGATCTGATGTTTGCATTCGCAGTGCTGAGCATCGGCGTCGCTTGCGGAGTCCTGGCCTTTACCATCGCCATCTTGGGCACCGCCGTGTTCTGCGGCGCAATGGTGTACCTATCCTTTTCGGAGTTTGGGTCTCGACGTCTGTATAACGCGGTTCTCCGGCTGCAAGTTCCCACTGGTCCGGAAGAACAGCGCGCAGTGAACCAAGTTTTGGCCAAGTTCGCGCCGAGCTTTGTGCTGATCAACATGCGCGATCTCGGCGGCGGAACACAGGAGCACGCGTATCACCTGAAGATACGCGACGCCGCCGAGAAGGGACAGATTCTCAAATCGGTCAGCGCCATCACCGGAGTCAGTGGTGCGACGCTGCTCATGCAGGACACGTCGATTGAGCCTTAAGGACTCCATACGCTCTGGGATTGGCCGGATTCCCGCGTGGCTACTGGTGGCAGTATCTGCCGCTGGATTCTGGGTGCTATCGCACGGAATGACCCTCGGCCCCGGTACAACTGTCGGCTATGTCGAGGAGCGACTGCACTCTGTGGGTCCAGTGCAAGCCGGCCGTCTCAAAGAGGTACGCGTCGTACTCGGCCAGTTCGTCAAGGCTGGGGAGATTGTCGCGCAACTTGATACGCGACCACTTGATCTGCGCCGTCAACGAGTCCAAGCAGAGCTTGCCCAAGCCAAAGCAACGCTGATCGCAGAACAAGATCAACAGGATGCACAGCTACAGCGCGGTCAGATCCAAGCCGTACGTGCTCATGCGGACGTGCAGCGAATGCGAGCAGAGTTGCGAGAAGTGGATCAGTCGGTCAAGCGACTCTCTACGCTCAAAGCCAAGCAGCTCGTACGACTCAGCGAAGTGGAAACCGCACGTAGGCAGCAGAAGTCGATTGCAGCGGACTTGTCTGCACGGCCACGTGCCTCGACACGAGAGCTGGAGCTGATGGGACTCCGCCCTCGCCCGCAATCAGATCAGCAACGACGTCTTGAAGAACGTCTTGGCCCCTACCGAATCGCGGTCTCTGTTCGTGAAGCAGAACTGGCCGAACTAGAGTACGCGCTGGGAGAATTGACCTTGCGGGCACCGGTCGATGGGATAGTTGGCGCAATTCTGCAGCGGCCAGGGGATGCGCTAAATGCGGGAGCTCCGGTGATCACAATTGTGACCAGTCGACCCGGACACATCGTGGCCTATGTGCCTGAACGGCAGATCCGCAACTATCAACAGGGCGCTGCGGTGTATCTGCGCAAGGTAGGAGTCGTAGTAACGACGCTCCGAGCCCACGTTGTCGAGTTGGCCCCGATGGTGGAAGAAGTACCGGTGAGGGCTCGTCCAACCCCTTCAGTACCGATGTGGGGTCGTCGGATCGTGGTCAAGCTCGATGAGCCGGTCCCACTCCTACCTGGAGATGCGTTCCGTGTTAGCGCTCGGTAAATGGTTGGTGGCAGCACTCGCGCTGGTCTGTGACCCGCAGAGCGCGTGGAGCAATGAACCCACGGTGGTAACCGTTCCTGAAGCGCTGCTTGCACGCACCAGCATGCCTGAGCCTTCGGGAATCGTGTGGAGCCCCACGCTGTCCAGATATCTGATCATCAGCGATGATACCGGCAGCAAAGAGAGCGGCACCAACCACGCGCCCTGGCTGTTCGCCATGAATCGAGAAGGAGTGTTCGACCCGGCACCGATTCCGATTGTTGGGCTCGACAAACTCAACGACGCGGAAGCCATCTGTCAGGGTCCAGCAGGCAGCTACTTTTTGGCAACCTCACACTCTGCCAATCGCAAGGGTCATGACAAAGCCAAGCGGCGGCGACTCTACCAACTGATGCTGGAAGGACGCACACTAAAGATACTGGGTTCTTTGGACCTGGCCAGCGCGATGGCAGAATCAGCAGTGGTTGGCGGACGTCCGGTCGACATCGAAGCACTCGCGTTTCACGACGGTGAGTTGTTCATCGGACTCAAGTCTCCACAAAACGCAGCAGGTGCCGCTTACATCTTGCGCGTGCGTGAGGTCTTGTCAGCGCTGAAGGAAGGAGTGCTCCCTTCAAGCCGCATCCAGGTCTTTGCAGAGCTACCGCTAACCGTGGACGGAGCAGTTGGAAGAGTCATCCAGGGAGTGTCTGACATGAGTTTTCTACCGGATGGCTCGCTCGCAATCCTAGCCAACAGTCCCAAGAAGATGCCGCTAGATGGAGGTGGAGCGCTGTGGCTGCGCAGGAACGATGGAACGCTCCAACTATTGCGTCGATTTCCCGGGCTAAAGCCGGAAGGAGTCACACCAACTCATGATGGCAGATCACTGGTGATAGTGTTTGATAACGACCGCAAGCAGCCTTTATGGATCCACCAAGCACTGCCAGCAGCGACGGCTCGGATCGATGGAAAGAGGCATCCCTGATTGAAAGCCCCCGCAGCGCGAAATCAATCTGCTGCGGAGTGAATGGGGGTGCAGACCCTGGGCTACGGAACGAAGTCTTTGTTGCGTACCGGCATGATCTCGCCACCGTGGCGAGTGGAAACAACTCCCGAGATCGACCGATAGGTGGCACCTTGCATTGGGAAGGTCGTCGCACCCGCAGGATAGTAGTCGGAATCAAACGTATTTCCCCAGTCGGTGAGACCTGGGGTGGTCTGGAACCCGCCACCGTTGATCGCCGACACCGTCAAATTTCCTACAGTCGGCTGGAGCGTCACCGACATTCCCTCGTACTTGTTCCAAGTCACTCCCTTATGCGACAGAACATCTTGCGCCCGATAGCCCTCGCAGTGAAGGAGTCGCAGTCGTGCTGGAGGAAGTACGTGGGAATCAGTAAGTAGGCGGAGGTCTCGCACCATCGGTACAGAATCAGACAACTCGTTCAGTGCAGCAACGCACGAAAGTCGATCGATGAAGGAACCAAAGGACCACTGGACAACGGTGTCGGTGCCCCGTATTCACGATCGATACGGTTGCGAAGTCTCTGCTCTTTCTCGTACCACTCCTGCTTCTTCGGGTCACTGGGACAGCTCGCCAGCTCAGGCGAATTCGGCGGAGTTCCCCATCGTAACTCCGGGCAGTGATAGGGGTCGAAACTCAGCGCGTAGAGTCGATCGAGCACGTCGTCGATCGTGAACGCCACGGACTTGCTCTGAGAGTTTAGATAGGAAAACCGACACTCTGCTTTGGTCGATTCCTCTCGCCAAGCGATACGCAGTCTTGGGAATTGAGAACTGTCTTTGGGAATCGCGGACACCAGATCATATATCTCGCGCACTGCGGCCCGGAGACGCGCATCTCGGGATGGAGTGGCGAAGTCTTCCCATTCGCCAGTAGTACCATAGATGTTGCTGGGCAGTTCACCTGGATGCGGACGTGCCGACAGACCTGCGGTGATGGCAGCCTGTACCGAATCCACACGCTCGCTCACATCACGACAGAGCGCCCGAACCTCTTCCCGAAAATCTGTTTCGGCGTCGGGAGTCGTTCCCAGAGCCAGGCTCTGCCGCACGAAGGTATAGTATGTTCCAGGCTTACCAGTGACAGCCCAGAGGCTCTTGTTCCATTGGGCTTCTCCGTCGAACAATGGCAGTTCACGATTGCCATCACGCTGCACCTGTGAGTTCACCAATCGCTGTGGGCGAAAGTTCTTGAACCCACCGCCTTGACTGTGTCCCCCCAGTGCGAATGCCGCACCAAACCGCTTCCAGGTCAGGCTTCCGTCTGGATGACCATCGATCAGAAACACACTCCCATCCGCACGAACCTCGGCAACAGTCAAAACATGCCCATTGGGGTCATAATATACCGTTCCGGGCCGAATGGCTCGACGGTTCACTGCCGCAGAATAGAAGTCTGCGCCCTCGACGGAGGGAGCCATCCGAAACATTCCGGAGTGAACTGAGTCACTCATCCCACGCAACACCTGATGTGGCGTCTTATAGTTCTGCCAGCTACAACTCTTGGCCGGGGTTACGTCTGACATGTAGCGAATGTGATCGCCAACACCGTGGACATCACAAACGAAGGCAAAGGGAAGATGTTTCTTGAAGGAAAAGTAGCCACGCAAAACGTACGGAAGATCCCCGCAGTCTACATCGAGAGCGAGCGTCGGATCAGTCGCCGAATCAAACAGAGTGTTTGCTGACGGATCACGCAAACAGAGATCAAAGCGTCGACAGCGCCTGAGCATGACCGCCTGTCCGAGCCGCGCCACAAACTCGGAATACTCCTCCTCTAAGCGCTCGCTCCAGACTCGTTCCGCCGGCCAGCTCTGGGCCAGCGGCATCTTCCATTCCGAAGCGCTACCCGGAGTCCCCCCACCCTGCATTCCCGCTTGCATCAGCGTCACCGGCAGAGTACGACTCCCAATCAGCAGTACACCACCGATCCCGACCGCAAGCAGAACCTTAGAAACGAGACGGCGTCTTTGCGGAGGTGTGCCCCCGGGCACCTCGATCTGCTTCACGATCTTTCACTTCTTGACGGATTGGATCTTCCGTTTTCCGTATTCAGAATAACACTGATCTTCATGACAACACGAAGCTGGGTGCGCCTTGTTGGTGTCTCCGTGGTCGTCCTATCCAACACTCTTCCACACTCGGCGTCGGCCAGTCCGGCCCGCGCCGCCCAACGTCAGCCTTCGCTTCACCTAAGTCCTGGCAACCTCAGTAGTTCCCGCATCGATCAGCCCACTGCCACAGTCTGGCCGGGACTCCGTAGCTGGACTCCGCAGCTAGAGTCTGAGTACAGTGCTTTTGTTGTCTCGCTCGGTGAGAAAATAGCGCAGCGCAGATGTCGAACCCTCGCAGCGTGCCTCAACGATTCATCCATCAATCCCGATCCCGAGCCACTTGGTCGCGACTTCCGGTTCCGGGCTGACTGTGCGGACGTACCATACATTCTGCGCGCCTACTTCTCCTACCGTCATGATCTGCCATTCGGATTCACCAAGGAGATGCGAGGACAAGGTCGTGATGCCCGGTACTATCGCAACGCTCGACCGGAAGGAGTCCGGACCTGGCGGGATTACGCAACCCCACGCAAGCTGTTCGAGAGCCTCAGTAGCGCGGTGCACTCCGGTTACTTCCGGACCGCTCCTGAGATTGAACGCGCTGACTTTTACCAGACCACGGTCGATCGCATTGCGATTCGTCCCGGCACCACCTATTACGATCCAAATGGACACGTCCTGGTGGTCTACGGACTCCGTGAAAATGGCGAAGTCTTGACGTTTGACGGGCACCCGGATGGATTCCTAACCTTCGGCTCTCTGTCCGAAAAGAACGTCCGTGGTGGAGAGAGCCAGGGCGGAGGCTTCAAGAATTTCCGTCCACTCCGCGTCCAGAATGACTCCCTATCGTTTGCCAAAAACGGGGAACTCAGCGACTTTGGGGGCAACCTCCAGTTCGACAAGAGGCGCTACGTTGTCGACGGAGTGCAAGTCAACTATCACGCCTGGGTCCGTTCTCAACTACGTCTCCCAACCCTGGCCACCGCAGAGAAGGAGTCGCGGATTCCCTCCACCCGAACCGCGAATTCCCATGGCGGGGTGATGGAATAGGAATCACTGCCTTTCATCTGGCTCTGACACCTGTGCCACCATCCCCGAAGCAGGTAGCATTGAGCAGCCCCGGTCGGCGCTCGAAAGGCATGGTGACGACGGGAAGTTGCATCCCGTCAGTTGATCTAGAGTCGATAGCGGCGCTCGACCTGCACACTGGCATGGATGGAAAGCGTGCCAGACTCGACTGGAGTACCCACCTCTGCGGTCGATTTCGACATCCGCACGACCGGACCGCTCGCCGCCGACAGGACATCGATCTGGTGCGGCGGATCGAGCTTCGCCCCGAGCGCCTGAGCCACGATAGTGGCCGAACGATCCGCAGCCTTCACTGCGGCCGCTAGCGCCTGCTCCTGGAACGCGTGCGCATCACGCAGCGCAAAGCGGATCCCCGAAGCAAGATTCGCCCCGGCGCTCACCGCAACATCGAGCACCATCCCTGCTTGGTCTACCTCGCTCAGCACCCGCAGCATGTCATCGACCCGATAGGCGATAATCTGTCCTTTGGTTGGACTCTTTTCGTCATAGTCGTAGATGGGTGACAGACCGATGCCCGTGGTCTTGAGCGATTCAGATGGAATATTCAGGGCTTTGATGCGCGCAATCACCGCACTCATCCGCGCTGCATTGGCGCGGATTGCTTCGCCAGCGCTTTTGGCCTCGACCGTGACCCCCAGATCCAGCTCCGCCACGTCGGGACTGGCGCTCACTATGCCCTCTCCGGTCAGTTTCAGCGTACCTACGGTTTCATGTCGTTCTTTGCGAGACATATCACGCTCCTTTTAAATTCCAAACAACCGCTCACCAGAGTCCGTCGCAGCCCTGCGATCGGATATCTAGCAATGATAATGTAAGGCTCGAAACCCTGCCGGGAAGCCCGCTGGTGGAGCCTTCCCCAATGGTTGCTCTCGGAGCGAGGGAAGTATTCGCGAATTCCTCAACAGTGGCGATGTGATGCGACACAAACTGGGCGAATACCGTTTGGTCGCTGATCACGAGTGGGTTCACCGTTAGGTCGGCAGAGAGAATTTCCAGCGATTCCACAAAGAGCTGATGCTCGACCACCGTCATCGGCGGATTGTTGTCCACCTCGACGATCAGCCGACCTTTGACCCGTACGTTGTCGCCCTTGCCAACCGCGTTCAACAGCGTGCCGCTCACGCTGGCAGAAGGACAATCTTTGCCCGTAGAGGTCGCGCTCGGGGCCATTGGCCCAATCGCTTTGACCACGAGCCCGCATGGCGGCGTCTTACAATTCGCGTCCTGCACCCAGATCTGGTAGCGACACTGCTGGTTGGCTGCGTTTACGTATTTATCGACCTTGGTCACGGTCACCACGCGATCAAGTACAACGCGTACGCCATTGCCAAACGGACCATTGCCGGGATCCGTGTCGATCTGGTTGATCGTCGCTGGCGTGTAATTGTACATCGGCATCGCCATGTCCGGCGTCGGCGTCGGCGTCGGCATCATGGTCGTGTCGGGCGAGGAACAACCCATCGCCAGCGCCAATACCGCTGCCAGCCCGCCCGCCGAGCGACCAAACCGGCTAACCGTTTGATTTGATTGATGGATAGTGGTGTGTTGATCCAAGGTTTTGGATCGCGAACCGGACAACCGAAGCTGCGTCTTATACGTCATTGGAGAATGGCCCTAAATAAAGGTTCTCTCTCGAGCGTACGGCGCAAGACAATGGTCGTCAAATTGAAATTGAGTCCCACAAAATACGAGAATATGCGACGCCATTTATCGGCAAATCGCATATCGCACCCGGAACAGCTAGCTTGGTGAATTTACGGCTGAAGTTGGGCGTTCGACTCCATCCAGTTGATGACATCCTGGAGTCGAACCTGGATACCGGCGACATCCTGCGGCTTGCACAGGTCACGCGCCTCGTAGAGCTTGATCACTGCCCACGCCGGAAGCGGCACCGGCGGAACCCGAACCTGCTGCACCCCCCCCGGAGGAGCCGTGCCACCAGCAGGTGTTGCTCCCCCGGCATTGGGACTTTGTGAAACGCTGACCATTTCCTCAATCGCCGTCGGTGAGCCCACAGCAGTCATCGCGTCGAGCAGTTGCAGCATCATCGGCGTATTGCCGGCATCATCCGCCACCGCGTTCAAGTTGCTACGCACCTGCTTGAACAGACTGACGCCTGCCTTGGAATCAGGCAGCGGCACTTTGATGGGAGAACCCTTGCGAAACAGCGAGATTGCCAGCCGAATCTGGTTCTCGTTGCCCGGCTGCGTCGCTCCCTTGGCTCCACGACGAGGCTGAGCAGTCCGAATCGCCACCCGGCCAAAGCTCTCGAACTGCTCCAAAAACGATGCATAGGCACCGGCCTCGCACTGCTGTGGACGTGGCCCCAGCGCAGCATCCACTTCTTGATCGGCAGCGACCTGGGTCACTGCCTTGGACACCGAGCCAGAGATTCGGGCAAACGCAGCGGCGTAGTGAACCGCGCAGTTTTGCGCCTCTGCCGCACCTGGAAACAACGACGCACCGACGAGGGTTAGGACAGAAAAGAGAGTTGCCTTCATGCGAAACATCTTACCGCAAGTGGCTGAGTGCGCTACCGTCTCGCCACTCCAAACCGCAGTTTTTGGCGGACAGCGGGCTTTAGCCAGTGTAACGCTGTGGCGCGATGTGGATGCTTGTCCTCGGGATTGCCTTTGCGATCGCGGCCTGGCTGACCATCCTGCTGTGGTCGGGCTGGGTGCGTCCGCTGCGACGGCTTCGCGACCAAGTGCTGGCGCTGTCGAGGGGCGAGTGGAATCGACTGCTGCTCAGCGAACCACTCCCCGGCGAGCTGTGGACCGTGCTGCTACGGCTCGAGGGTTTGCGGCGTGCACTCCTTGATAGGCTGCGCTCCAGCACCGAGCTGAACCTGCAGCTCGAAGGTGAGGTGGCCCGGCGCAGTGCCGAGCTTGCCCGTCGCAACGCCGCGCTAGGACAAGCAGTGGCCAAGCTTCAGCAAGCCCGCGAGGAACTGGTGCGCAATGAACGATTGGCAGCGGTTGGAAGCGTCGTCGCCAGTTTGACGAGTGAGATCAACAACCCGGTGAGCAGCATGGTGTCGCTGGTGGAACCGCTCAAAGACACCCACGGTGAGCTTTCGGACTGCCTACTGACCTGGGCTGGGCAGCGAGAGCAAGACGAGTCGTTGCAACTGCGAGCCAAACTGCTCACCGATGAGCTTCACGAGATGTTGGCGCTGCTGCTGCGGGGCGGTCGACGGGCCCGAGATGTCGTGCGAGCGATGCGAGGCTACATCAGCGCCGGGACCGGAGAAATGTCCACGGTATCGCTGCTGCCGCTATTGGCCGACCTGTATCAGCTCTTTGCGGAACGGCTTCAGCCGAACTTGCACCATCGCCTCGGCTCACTTCCGATGGCTCGTGAGTTACGGCCAGCGATGTTGGTGGTTGGGCCTGTTCTCGTCCGGATGGTTCGCAGCGATCTGACGATCTTGCTGTCGCGCTGGCTGCTGCGGACCATTCCACGACTCGGACCGGAGCACCGTACCCAAGTGACCATTGAGTCGGGTTTGTCAAGTGAAATCGGTCCTACCATCGAGCTGCGGCTGGAAGACAATGGGCCGCCGCTGGCTCCGACGGACCTGGCTACGTGGCAGGAACTGGTGACCGCCGATCAACACAAGTTCGCCATTCAAACCAGAAGCCAGTCCGCCGACTGTCGCGCCGATGGCATGACCACCGAACTGCGTCTCTTATTGTTACTGGCCCGCGATCGGAATGTCGCCGAAACGGCGAGCGAGGACGAACTACTTGGGGACGCGGAATAGGCTGTTGATGTCGGTGAAGTAGACATCGCCGCCCGATACCGTCAGATAACCAGTGCTGTAGCCCGCGCCGTCGACTAGCTCAGGCGTGCCGCCGGACTTCGGCACTTTGACGAGTGCGTCGTCGTTCAAGCTTGCCGCTCGGAAGTAGTACACGTGCGTATCCGACAGAGCCAGCCGCGCCGTCGGATTGGCGACTGGCGCAATCGTCTCGGCAGCCCCGCCTCGCTTGGGCATGCGTGCGACCGCGTATTTGCCGGAAGAGCCGATGCCTTGAAAGAAGTACAGGTGGCTGCCATCACCGACGAGCCTATCAACGTTATGGTCCGGTGTGGCGGGCAGCAAGCTCTCGGCCTTACCTCCGCTCTTTGGGACACGCCACAGCCCACTGTTGCTGCGAAAAAATACGCTTTCGCTGTCGACAACGATCTGATCCATGCCGGCCTGACCTTCGACCAACACTTCGGGGCTGCCGCCGGACTTGGCGACCCGCATGAGCGCTCCACCGGGCGGCTGCGTCAGGAACGTCGAAAAGTAAACGTGCGTCTCATCAACCGCGAGATGGATGGGCCGCGTCACCTCGATCACGACGACCGCCGGACCCCCAATTTTGCTGACGCGCAGGATGCCGTTGGCCGCTTCCGATGAGAAGTAGACGTACTTGTCGTCAATTGCCAGCTCGCCGGTCAAAATCTGCGGCACTCGCACCAGCGTCTCGACCGCCCCACTCGTCGCCGAGATCCGCAGCACAGCATTTTCAGCCTTGGCAAAGCCCCCCGTCACCACAAACGCATGGTCGCCCTCCACCGCAACCCCTTTGGGATGATCCAGCGGTGAGGCCAGCCGTCGAGCTCTCGTCCAGCCAGGTTTTTCTGCCCCCCCACCAGCTTGGGCCGCGTTGTCACCAGGCTTGGCCGACGAAGGCTGCGCGCCGTCCTTCGAGCGAGCCCACAACAGCGATCCGAGACCAACTGCACCTACAGCAATGCCGATCCATACCTTGCGAAGTGACATCCGAACTCCTTGGCACAGTCTACATGAACCGCCGCGCTTCCCGAGACAACGACCCACGCGTACTTGCCGATAACTGGATCAAGTTCGCTGTCTCTTTCAATTCAAGATCCGCAGCGATCTATTTTTGTCATTCGGAGGCAACCGTGTCGGATTACGAAGCGACGCCATACGACGGCCATCATACACAGGGCGATTCTGAAAACTCATGGAGGACCAACGCCGCCGAACGATTCGTCGGCTACGGAAACTGGGCTGGTCCCGGCAACCGGATGGATCATGAGGAAGCGGACTACATCAAGCAGCAGCGGGCGCGGGATCCGAACTATGACCCATATATCGACCCGCACATGCTCAACAACCCACGGTATCAAGCCACCGATGGGATGGATGCGGCGGCGCAGGTCCATGACCACGGCTATTACAAGCACCTCGGTGCCGATGCGAGCACCATGGACATGTTCACGTGGGACGGCCTGCACCGAACCCGCGAGGACGACCGCACGCTCGTCAACTCGACCCGTGCGGAGATGGCGGCCAACGGCGACCGCTATTCTCAGGACGCGCAGGGCTTTGGCAAAGGACTGCAAGGCTTCTTCGGCGCTCGAGTCATGGGGCAGGACGCCGTGGACTGGGCGGGCAACAAAGCCGGCGAAGCGGGCCAGGGCATCTCGAACTTCGTAAACGGGGCGCGCAACTGGAACTCGCTCGGCGATGCGGCAAGCGGCGTCGGTCAAGGCATTCGCGGGGCCGGTAGCTGGTTGGCCAACACCGGGCGTGAAGCGTGGCAGGGTGTCTCCGGTGCAGCGCGCAACATCAGCGGTCTCGGCTGGCAGGGAGCTCTCGGCGCCATCGGTGGTTTCGCCAACGTCGGGCTCGCTGGCGCGGCTCACCTTGGTGCGCAGGCATGGGATGGGGCGCGTTCCCTCGGTGGTGCGGCCATCAATGGCCTCTCGAACGCCGCAGGCACGGCCGGTCGCGCCATTTCAAATGGGGCATCCGCCGTTGGTGGAGCCATTTCAAACGGAGCACAAGCCGTCGGTGGAGCTGTTGCAAACGGTGCCCGCGCAGTCGGCGGAGCAGTCTCTAGTGGAGCATCCGCCGTCGCTGGTGGTGCCCGCCGCGCTTGGAACTGGCTCACCAGCTAACCGCCAACCAGTCTTCGCATCCACCCACTCCACGCCCTGCTCCTACGAACCTTACCCGTCTGCTACACCATCGGAGTGGGGGCTCCCAGCTCACGCAGCGTATCCACCACAACCCGAGCCGTCGGACGAGCCGCAGGTCGCTCGGAAAGACATGCGTCGACCAGCGCACACAGCCGAGCATCCAGTTCCGAGCGCGAGGTCGCTAGCGTGGCAATCCGCATCGGTTGTTTTTGCGCGTAGGCAAACACCGGTGGCTGCAAAAACGGCAGCACACTGGTCAGTAGCTCAAATGCAATGACGCCAAAGCTGAACAAATCCGACGATGGCTGCGCCAAGTGCGATCCCGAGTGCCACAACTCCGGTGCCATGTACATCGGCGTGCCGATAAGGATCCCAGACTGAGTGACCGATTCTTGGACCCCCGACGCCGTGGACTCAGCGGGAGCAGCCAACGAATCAGGAAAGGAATTCCGACGAGAAGACGATTCAGCGCCCAGCGCTTGAGCCCCAAGGCCGGCACGCGCCGCCGCCACAGCGACGGGAGCAACCCTTGGCTCGCCATGTCCTCGGTCTTCTTGAATCGTCACACTCTCATCTCCGGCAGCTCGGCGACCACTCGAGACCAACAATTGCCCAGGAGCGCTCGCCGGAGCACTCCCTGCGGCCGCGATCGGAATGTCCGCCGTGTCCGCATCCCCCACCGCTGCGCCGTCGAGGTCACCATCCGCTTCATCCGTGTCGAACCACTCTCGACCAGGAATCGCAACCTCGACGCTCTCCTCCAGCGGATCTATCACCGCCGGCACTGGCTCGACCGAGGTCCGCTGGAGTGATGCGGTCTGCACCTTCGTCACCAACAACGAAACCCCGAAGTCCGCCAGCTTCACAAAAGGCAACGCCGCATCCCCGCCCCCCGCCAACAGGACGTTATCGGGCTTGAGGAAACCAAGGCGATTTTCGTCGGGAAATCAATGACATAGAGGGGGTGCGTATGGGTTGCGTACGGAATCAGTTTGATACAATTCGGATGGGCTGCTCGCCTGTTTCTAGGCGCTGCATTCTGTACGGTCTGGGCGTGAATCAGCACACCGTCACATGCGAGAGAAGCTCGGATAGGGGCCGCCAGGAGTTTCTGTCGTGACCCGGCGGTCGGAAGCGACCCTAAGCACGAAACTGGCCTCAGCGATACAGCGTCACTTCCCGTTGCGATGGTGCAACGTCACGAGGCTGTCCAAGACTTCGCGCGGAAGACTCTTGAGTAGCTGCTCCGCCGCCCGCTGGGGTTCTGTTGTCGCCCCCTCACTGCCTAGGCTCAACATCTCAACCATGCGGGCCGTCTTGGCCCCGCTGACCGCCTCCGGCTGCGCATAGTGCCGCTCGGTCATGCTGAACGATCCGTGACCCAAGCTGGCGGCGACGGCATGAGACACCGCCCCCGACTGCACACCCAGCGTGGCCCACAGTCCGCGAAGGCTATGCGGACACACACGTGGGATGCTTGCGGCCTGACAGATGTCCCCGACGGCCCGCCAGAACACCTGACGATGGCGGAGCTTGCCGGTTCGGCCAAAGCCAAAGAGCGGTTCGGCGGGGAGTCGTTGGGTGGCAATCTTGGCGAGTCGAGATTGAAGCACCACGGGCACGTCTAGGAATCGACGCGCGTTGCGGGTTTTGCCACTGTCGATCCACAGGATCTGTCCAGCCCGATCTACATCGCGAGCGCAGCGCTTGAGCACTTCCCCCGCACGTAAACCCATCAGCAGCGCAACCACTGCGCCGAGCGCCAGTTCGCTGCCCTTTTGGTCAAATCGACGGAGCGCTTCGTCGATAAACAGCTTGGCCTCTTCGATGCGGAGCTGGGGTTTGCCTGCTTCGACGCGCCCCACGGGTTGCACTTCGGCCAAGGGGTTACCGCTCGCGTAGCCCTTGCGAACGGCCCAGGTGAACATGCCTTTGACCAGCGCCAAGTAGAAACGGTGCGAGGCGACGGCCATCGGCTTGCCAGTCTTGGGGTTGGGACGCTCGACGGCTTCTTGGTAGAGCGCGGCGGCGCGTCTGGGGGTGAGCTGCGCGATCTCCTGATCGATGTATTTGTGCAGGAAGACGGTGATGCGGGCGTGCTGCTCTCGGCACGTCTCGGGTTTGGAACGGCCGGAGCGCTCTTTCTCAACGAAGTATTCGCGGATGACATCGCCCAGAGTGCGGCTCTGCACGACCTGTAGTTCGCGCTTGGCTTGGGCGATCGCGGCGAGCGCTTCCTTCTCGGTGTGGAAGTACAGGTCTTGGCGCTGTAGATCGTGGTGAAAGATGCGGACGCGAAAGCGGGTGCCGTCCCGGTCGGGGTACGGGCCGTTGACACGCGGCGGGGCTTTCGGACGGGGCATGGCTTCTCTCCAGAGAGCGTCCCCTGCACGCAAGGCAGAGACCGCCAAAATCGAATGTACCACCTATGCGGCTATCCGTGCGGAACGACTTGGGAAGCGACCGCTCCGCACGATTCAGGAGTCCGCACGCCGCCGCCTCAGTGACGGATAAGGACAGCCTCTAGTCGGCGCAGATGCGCCAGCAGCACACACGCGCCCACGAGGCAGCACAGCGCGACGGCGTTCGATGCACTACCTAGACTCGATCACAATGGAGCAAGGAATCCGGCGTGCTATCCAATCTGTGCAGCAGCAGATCGATCAAGCACTACTGAGTCATCCACCAGTTCCGTTCGCTAGGGGGGCGGCCAGGTCTGTACTCTCTTGAGTGCTTCGGCGACGAGGAAGGGTGGGGAATGCGGCGAGAAACCAGGGCGTGACGGCGTTCGCGATTCGCTTGCGCAGCGTGGCGATACGCTACCCGACGTTTCCCTTCGGCCAGATTGCTTACCGGCCCCCTCATCCACTGTTCGCGACAGATAGTAGCCCACCCGAATCAAGCATTGCGGGTGCTCGCTCCGTACGGCTGCGTCACAAAGTCGTGTTCAGGTAAGCAACGCTCTGAAAGATTGTCTCGACAGCAGAGGAGGGAGCCCTTATGGGTCCATGGCGAATGCACCGGAGTTGCTGTCGTGCTAAGAGTGCTGCCATTTTGCGTGGCTATATGGGAGCGATGAGCCAGCGCAAGGTTACTCTGTAGCATCGACACCCGTACGGATCACCCGTCACGTGATTTGCCCTTATGTCGAAGTATCGTCCCACGGGTTCCGACGGCCCAGACGTCGTTGGCATCGCATCCTCACACTCCCAAAAGCGCTAGTGTCGTGCCAGCGGACAGAGGGGACCAAACGCTTCCGTTCCACGTTACGATGGCTTCTTTCTTCTGCGCAACGTGGCCTTCGCGCCTCCCTCGGCGAGATGCCCGGATGAGAGGG
>WBZP01000908.1_pt1 | contig 38591 bp, 25 predicted proteins | sample 5204301 | NCBI WGS metagenome assembly WBZP01 (sample SAMN12412401, study PRJNA552823) | activated sludge metagenome | isolation source: activated sludge from nitrification reactor of wastewater treatment plant... | place: USA: Pennsylvania | collected 2017
TGTGTTGGCCAACATCGTGATCACCCGCACCTGGACCGACGATCCGATGGGCCCGCCGATGAAGATCAAGTACATCATCTTCCGCGGCGACGCTACCATTCTGGAGCACCAGGCCGGCAGCTCGACGATCATCGGACAAGCCAACTGCGATGGAGCCATGTCGGTTGGCGCGGTGCGCTATACCAAGACCCCCGCATTCGGTCAGGTGCCCGAACCGGAGAGCTTTACCTCCCGTGGTGGTACGGCAGTTCGCGGCGTCGTGCGTAACAAACCCGACTTCAGCGCACCAAACGGTGTCAACACTTCCGTCAATTTCTTCTCGCGCGATCTGGAGAGTGACGGCCTCTACAACTTCTATGGTACTTCCTGCGCGGCTCCTCATGCCGCCGGTGCGGCCGCGCTGATCCAGCAAGCCGCCAAGAAGTTCAACGATGCGAAACTCTCACCCGATTCCCTCCGCAACCTGATGAAGGCAACGGCAGTTGATATCGGAGGCGACGGTTTCGATCTTACGACCGGTGCAGGCCTCATCAACCCGATGGCGGCCGTACGCACATTCGCGCGTCCGCTGCCGCAGGTCGATACGGTTATTCCGGACCTGGCATCCGCCGTGTTCGGACAGGCGCCGGTTTCGGTTACGGTGGTCGGTGACCACTTCGTGAATGGAGCGGAGGTTTATCTTGATGGAGCTGCACTGCCGACCGTTTATCAGGACGAGCAACACCTGCTGACAGAGATCCCGGTCTTCATCGGCAATCCGATGTTGCAGGTATTCAATCCGCCCTCTACCTCCAATGGAACTGACGGCGGTTATTCGAACGGGTATTACTTCTATTACAATCCGGAAGCGATTGTCACCGTTCGCGTCGACAATACGACCAAACGGTATGGTGAATCCCTGCCGGAGTTTACGGCCACGATCCTTGTTGATGGTCAGCCGCTGGATTCAACCGGATTGTCGTTGGAAGATCTCGGTCTGGAAGACATGCATTTCCTCACGCAGGCGACCGAACTCAGTCCGACCGGCTTCTACCAGGTCGTTGCCGAGATGGAACCGCTGGACCTGAACGACGGCGATGATATCGCGCGCGATACCACCTACGAATATGAATTCTTCCCGGGAGTCTTGAAGGTAAATAAGATGCCGATCACCATCACGCCGCGCGACACCACCCTGTTGTTTGGCGACAAGATTGGCGGTATCCAATTCAATTACGACTTCGACCAAAGCAATGTTGATCCGGCCATGCGTCCGTTCCTGATCGATTCGATCAGCCAGACGCACCAGCTTACACTCTCGAACGCCTTGATCCTGGTGAACCCGCGTGTGGTAACCAATCCGCGTGTGGTCACCAATGCCGACTTCGCCAACCTGGCGATGGTCGTGACCGACAAGGCGCTGGCGAATCCTCGCGTGGTGACGAACCCGCGTGTCGTCACGAACCCGCGCGTGGTCACCAACGCCACCTTCATGGTGGATACCATGGAGTTGATCGACCTGTCCGCTCAATCGGTGTTCAACTACGACAACGATTCATCGGTCATCATCCTGGAAACGCCAACTGCCGGTATGCGCAGTCGTGCCATGGCGAACCCGCGTGTGGTAACCAATCCGCGCGTGGTGACCAACCCGCGTGTGGTGACCAACGGCGGTACCGAAGTCGATAGCTTCGATGTGAACACCAGCTCGAGCGACAACATCGCGGTCATCCTCGACGAGGATGACGTGACCCAACCGGACACCAGCACGGAACTCAAGTCGGCCAATCTCATCACCGGTACGACGGTCGGAACCTGGCTGATCGTACCCGGAGCATTCTTCGACGACAACTTCGCCATCAGCTACGGGCTGGGCAGCCTGACCATCGAGCCGGCTCCGGTTACGGTATATGCGCTGGATACCGCTCCGGATTGTTTCGTGGTACCGGCATTCCGTGATTCGATCATGGGACTTCAATACGAGGACTCCCTGCATCTCTACGACGGAACCCCGCCGCAGTTCGAGTTGCGTGACGGTAACGGCGACCTCGTGACACAACCCACCACGGCCGGCCAGTATGAAATCATGCCATACGGTTATACGTTCCCGGGAGATTCGAATTACGTGATTACCTACGAGCCAGGAACACTGACATTGCCCGAGCCGCTGATCGTATCCTGCGTATTGTCCGGTATGAACTGCTTTGGCAATACCGGCACCATCACGGTAACAGCCAGTGGTGGAACAGGTCCTTACACGGGTGAAGGCATCTTCCCGGTCACCCCGGGTACCTATTCCTATACGGTCACAGACGCCCTGGGTTGTACCGCTGCCTGCACCACGACTGTAGTTGAGCCAGAGCAACTGGTCGCTTCTTGTATTGCGACGGACGCCACCTGCTTTGGCGGTGACGGTTCGGTAACGGTATCGGCCACCGGCGGAACGTCGCCTTACAGCGGCGACGGTGCATTCTCGGTTCCTGCCGGTACCTACAATTACACCGTGACCGACGCGAACGGCTGTACGGCCTCCTGTAGCGCGACGGTGAACCAGCCTGCCGAACTGCAGGTTACGACTTCCCGTCCGCTGTTCCTCCTGCCGGGAACGGATTGCGACGGCGGATACGATGTGCCGCAGCCGATCCTTTGTTATGGCGGTTCAGTGCCGATCACCGTTTCAGCGATTGGTGGCACAGGACCTTACACGGGAGCAGGTACTTACAACCAGTCGGCCGGCACTACGGTATACACCGTTACCGACGCCAACGGTTGCGTAGCTTCCACATCTGTATCACTTTCACAACCCGCTGCTCCGCTCTCAGTTACTGCCACGGCAGGTACTATCACTTGTGCTGGCGGCACGACGAACGTAACCGTGTCGGCAACAGGTGGTACTCCGTTTTTCAATTGCTGGGGCTATTCCTACAGCGGAACCGGCACCATCCTACGGCCTGCCGGTACCCATTCCTTCACGGTCACAGATTGGCATGGCTGTACCGCCTCGGCTTCCGTGACAATAACACAACCGGATCCCATCGTGGTCAATTGTACCGTGACCGAACCGACGTGTTATGGCGAGAACGGAACCGTGCTCGTCGAGGCGACCGGAACGGTAGGGGCTACGACCGGTACCGGAACCTTCTCGGTACCCGCCGGTGAGTATTACATCTTCAATGTAACCGATGCAAACGGTTGTATCAGCGGTTGCACCGGACAGATCAGTCAGCCTGCGAAAGTCGAAGCGCTTTCCACTTCTTCTACACCTTCGGATTGTGGTGGTGCGACCGGTACTGCTACGGTAGTAGCCACCGGTGGTACGGGTAGTTATACCTACCTCTGGAGTCCGGGCGGACAAACGAGCGCGACGGCTACGGGTCTGACCGCCGGCATGTACACGGTTCAGATCACTGACGGCTCCGGCTGCAGTGGCACTGCTTCCATCGAGGTGACCGGAACCGGCACTTCACCGGCTGCGGCAGGACCTGTGATTGGGCCTTCCGGCGCCTGTCGTAACTCGACGATCGTCTTCTCGATCGATCCGGTCGCGAATGCCAGCGAGTATCAGTGGATGCTCCCTGGCGGTGCGAGTGGAACTTCAACCAGCAACACCATTTCTGTTTCGTTTGGACCTTCCTATGCAGGAGGTTTCATCTGTGTCACTCCGATCAGCCCATGCGGCACTGGAGCATCTTCGTGCATCAACGTTCCGCTCCTAGCGGTACGGCCTGCACGACCGGTGTTCAACACTGCACCGGCGATTGTTTGCGGCGGTACGACAGCCGTATACTCGGTGATTCCGGTGATCGGAGCGACCAGTTATAGCTGGACAGTGACCGGTGTGAGCATCCTCAGCGGACAGGGTACTTCCAGCATCACGGTATCGGTTCCGGCCGGTTTCGGACAGGGCAGTGTTCGTGTCGATGCCGTGAACTGTATCGGAAACAGCCCGAGCCGTGCCATGGCGATCACGGGTCTGCCGTTCCATTCTTATTCACTCACCGGACCGATCTACGTCTGTGCCGGAACGAACGGCGTGAACTATTCCATCGGAAGCGTCACCGGCGCTGACACGTATGCATGGACCATTACCGGCGATGCTACGGTTGTGAACGGCAACGGCCCTTCGGCTACGGTGAACTTCGGTCCGTCGTGGACCAGTGGCAACCTCACGGTAACGACGACCAATACCTGCGGAGCTTTCCAGCGGACCTTTACGATCCGTTCGGTGACTGCTCAGCCCGGTGGCATCACCGGTCAGGCCAGCGCGCTTTGTAATGGTACGAATGTCGCCTACTCGATCTCTCCGGTCGCCGGCGCGACGAGTTATTCGTGGTCCGTGCCTGCCGGTTCAACGATCGTAACCAACTCCGGAACAGCCATTACGGTGAACTTCGGAAGTGTAGCCGGTAACATTTGCGTGATCGCGAACAACGCCTGTGGTGCCAGCCCGGCGCGTTGTCTGGCCGTCACACTCGTACCGGCGCAGCCTGCGACGATCTCCGGACCTGCTTCGGTATGTAAGTCGAGCACGCAGACCTACTCGGTTGCTTCGGTAAGCGGCGCTTCGATCTATAACTGGACGGTCACCGGTGGCGCTGCCATAGCGCCTCAGGGAACTTCAGCCATTGTGAATTTCAATTCGGCGCTATCGGGTTCAGCCATAGTGAAAGTCAGCACCGGCAACGCCTGTGGATTCAGTCCGGCTCGCAGCCTGGCCGTCGTCGTTAACCTCGCCTGCCGCACAGCGGGCGAGCCCGATCAAGCGACCGCGATGACGGTATTCCCGAATCCGGCGCGTGATCGCATCCGGGTGCAGTTTGCTTCCACGGGTACGCTGGAGTATCTGTTGAAGGTCAGCGACCTCCTTGGAAAAGAAGTCGCGATCCATCGACTGAGCGCTACAGAAGGTCGTAATGAATACGAGATCGACTTGAGCGGACTCGAACGCGGCATTTACTTGTTCTCACTCATGACCACGAACGGTACACCATCGGTACAGCGCGTGATCATCGAATAGAACAACCAGTATTAAGAAAAGCACAGGGGTTGTAAGTAGCTACTTACAACCCCTGTCTAATTAAAAAGAGAAGTGAACGTAATCGTCACTCCTCTTTGCGTACCCGGGGTCGGGATCGAACCGACATGAGTGTTAGCTCACTGGTGTTTGAGACCAGCGCGTCTACCAATTCCGCCACCCGGGCAGGGACGCGAAGATAAGTAATCCGGTTTAATCGTTGGAAAAATCTACATCCTCAGCCGCCACGTGAAATGATCACGCCCAGCCATGCCATCAGGAGGGAAATTAACAAGGTTAGTCGTCCCGACCACCTTGCCAATCGGACCAGTCGTGGATTTTCCACAGCTGATTCTCTTACTGCTTTTCGGCCATAAGCGAGGTCGTGAACCAGGTTTAATCCAATGAGCAGCAGGAACAAGACGGTTTTCCAGAGGACCAAATTTCCGTAGTTAGTTTGTCGGAAGAAATCCAGGGAAAAGGGTATTCCACGGAAATGCATATTGGTCAGGCCCGAGATGAACAATATTCCCAGCGCCGCTAAACCGACCGTCCGGAATTTCAAACCGGTGGAGAGCAGGAGTCGCCTTCGCTCCGGGTGACCTTTTAAGGCGGGCAAAAGGACGAGGGGAAGGAAGAGCATACCCCCGATCCAGCAGGCTCCGGCGAGTAGGTGGACCAGTACGCTCAGTTGATACGCCATCATGTTGATGCGAAGGTAAGCGGTAGGAACGGTTCGGGTTCCCCCCGGATTTCAGCAGCGCAGGCAGGCCTAAATTGGCAAAATCCCTTAATTTTCAGGGCTTTTATGCCGTTTCGGCCTTGTTTTTTAGCCCTTTTTTGCCTTCCTTTGCATCCCCGAAAAAAGGGTTCCCACGAGCATCATGGAGCGTAATGTCAAACTGTTCAGCGGTACCGCCACGCGGTACCTGGGCGAACAGATCGCCGGCGCCTACGGCCTGCCCCTCGGGCAAGTCAATGTAGCCCGTTTTTCCGACGGCGAATTCTCTCCCGCTTTTGATGAGTCGGTGCGCGGTTGTGATGTATTCATCATCCAATCCACCTTTGCGCCATCCGACAACCTGATGGAGCTCCTCATGCTGATCGACGCCGCCCGGCGCGCTTCAGCCCACTACATCACCGCGGTGATTCCCTACTTCGGTTTCGCACGCTCCGACCGGAAAGACAAGCCGCGGGTCTCCATCGCATCCAAGTTGGTGGCCAACATGTTGACCGCTGCCGGCGTTACGCGAATCATGACCATGGACCTGCACGCTCCGCAGATCCAGGGATTCTTCGACATCCCCGTCGACCATCTCGAACCTTCCTCGTTGTTCGTCCCTTATATCGAATCGCTTAATCTGCCCAACCTCTGTTTCGCAGCTCCCGACATGGGCGGTGTGAACCGGGTTCGGGGTTATGCGAAGTACTTCAACGCCGACATGGTCATCTGCGACAAGCACCGCAAGAAGGCCAACGAGATCGCGGAAATGACGGTGATCGGGGAAGTGGAAGGTCGCGATGTCATTCTCGTGGATGATATCTGCGATACTGCCGGCACCCTCACCAAGGCCGCGGATATGCTCTTCGATAAAGGAGCCAACAGCGTTCGTGCTTTCTGTACCCACCCGGTACTTTCCGGAAGCGCCTACGAACGCCTGAACAAATCGCGCTTGACCGAACTCGTTGTCACCGACACGATCCCGCTGCGCGAACAATGCGATAAGATCAAAGTACTCCCATCCTCCGAACTCTTCGCACGCATCATCCGACGGGTGTATGTGTATGAGAGTATCAGTCAGTTGTTCCTGGTGTGAGAGTAGCGAATAGCCAATAGCGAATAGTGAATAGTGAATAGTAAACAGTGAACAGTGAATAGTGAACAGTGAATAGTGAACAGTGAAGAGCAATTTCACGTCTGAACAGAATTACTAGTTACTAGTTACTAATTACAAGTTACCAATCACCAATATCCAACCACCAATATCCAATAACCAACAACAAAATGAAATCATTCACACTTAACGGAGACTTGAGAGCAGCTCAGTCTAAGCAGGAACTGAAAAAACTGCGAGCAGAGGGTAAAGTTCCGTGTGTGTTGTATGGTGGCTCCGAACAGGTCCACTTCAGCGCACCGGTCCTTGCCTTCAAGAACCTGGTGTACACCCCGAACGTGTATACGGTAGAACTAAACATTGCTGGCAAGACCTACAAGGCTGTCATGAAAGAACTGCAGTTCAATCCGGTGACGGACGCGCTGCAGCACATCGACTTCATGGAGCTGCGCGACGACAAGCCGGTGGTCATGGAAGTGCCGGTGAAGGTATCGGGTAATGCAATCGGCGTTCGCGCCGGTGGTGCCCTGATCACCAAACTGCGCCGCCTGAAAGTTTCGGCTCTGCCGAAGCACCTGCCGGATTCCATCGAAGTGAAGGTCGACAACCTCGATATCGGCGACGATATCCGCGTTCGCGACCTGAAGCTCGAGGGCGTCACTTTCCTCGATACGGCTTCGAGCGTTGTGACCGGCGTGAAGACGACCCGGAATACCGCAGCCGCTGCTCCTGCAGCCGCTGCACCCGCCGCTGCCGCCGCCGCTCCTGCTGCCGCCGCACCCGCGCCTGCCAAGAAGTAATTTCCTACGATTGGAAATGCGAACGGCCCTTCTCCAGGAAGGGCCGTTCTTTTTTTATGGCTGCCGGATCCGGTCAGAAATCCACTTTGTAGGACAGTACCGGGATCATCGTCATTTGGTAAGCGGTCTTGGTCGTACCGGTCTTTGGGTCGAAGTAGTCGCCGAATACGTTCTTCCGATTGGTCGCGTTCTGGAGATCCAGGCTCCAGGTGACGCTGCTCTTTTCCCGGTTCCGCTTCAGACTGAATTTTACATCGGTGCGGAAATAATTCGGTGCTTGTAATATAAACGGACGGTCCTCCTGATACTTCGTCTCCCCGGCTGCAACGGAAGCCGGTACATCAATGGGAGTGTTCCGCAGCCCACCGGTATAGATCGCTTTCAGGTTGACGCCCACGATGCGTTTCTTGAATTTTTCTCCTGTACGGAACTCCTTGCCTGCGGTAAAGCTTCCGGCGAAGTTTCCGTTGAAGCGCGTATCGTACCAACGGCCGTCCTGTGCTTTGTACTTGGAGTCGTATACCGAGGAGCTCAGCAGAAAGTAAAAGTCCTTGTGCAGGAACCGCTCGACGGTGAGCTCGAACCCGTAGTTGCGACCCAGTCCGTTATTACGCAGTTCCTTGTCCGTGAACCCGCCCTCGCTGTTCAACATGGAGTACGTACTGTTCGCTTCCGTGCCGACCGGAACATTGTACAGGTATTGGGCATATACTTCCGCCTTTACCCGGGTGAATTCATTCAGGGAGCGATCGTAGCCCAGGACGAAGTGATGCGATTTCGTGAAGCCAAGATCCTTGTTAGGTTCCGTATAGGTTCCGTCAGCGGCGTATTGTCGCGAGTAGTAAACGCCCAGCGGCTGGACTTGTCCGTGCAGGCCGTAGCCGAGGCTGATCGCCTGGCCGGGGCGGATATCCACTTTTACCGATGCCCGTGGTTCGATCGAGTAGGTCTTGTTGGTGGTCAGCGTCAGTGCATGCAAGCCGGCGTTGATGGTTACGCGTTCACTCGGCTTGTAGTTCCACTGACCATAACCCTGTAATAATGTTGCCTGACCTTTCTGGTCGATGACGGTGACGATCCTGTCTTCCTCGTCCTTTCGGTCGGTGTTCAGGAAATCGTAAAACAATTCATTCGCGATAATGCCCGTCTTGTAACTGTGTTGCGCGTTGATCTTCCGCGTCAACGATGTGCTGAGCGTGACGCGGTGCTGGTCATACACGAGCTCGCCCTGGCTGACGGCTGCGTATTCGTCATCGAGCCGTTCTTCTTCATAGCCTTTTCCAGTTCCCGCGACCAGGAAAACGCTTCGCAGATAAGTTTTGGAATCCAATTGTAAGAAGTGGGTAAGTCCCGCCGCGCCGGTATTACTGCGAAAGTTCCAACTGTAGCGGTCGTAGTTGTTCTTCCAGGCAGACGAGTCTTTCTTGGCGTCAAAATTCTGGTTGCTCAAACCGCCGAATCCAAAGAGGGAAAAGTTCCCGGCTTTTTCAGTAGGGAGGAAGACATTATAAGAGATATCCTGAAAGTTGGTGATCGCGTCGCCAACCGGAACACCCAGGGCTCCGAGCATGGAAAGGGTGGAGTAGCGGTAGTTGATGAGATAGGAGCCATTATACCCTTTCTTGAAAGGCCCTTCGATCGCCAGGTCGGTTCCGAGAAATCCGGCCTGGATGGTGCGTTCGGTCTTCTGGTTGTTCCCTTTGCGAAGCTTCAAATCGAAAACACCCGAATTCGCGTTGCCGTATTCTGCAGGGAATGCGCCGGTCATGAAATCGGAGTTGGTAAGCGTCTGCGCGCTCAAGATGGAGATTCCTCCTCCTGAAGTTCCGACATTGCTGAAGTGGTTTGGATTCGGAATCTCCACACCCTCCATACGCCATAACAATCCGTTCGGGGAATTGCCGCGGATCGCGATGTTGTTGTTGCCGTCGTCCGTTGCCACCACACCGGCATAGGCCAACGACATTCGGGCGGGGTCATTCACCGCGGCCGCGTATTTTTGGGTCTCTTCGACGGAGAATGTTCTGGCACTGACAGTGCTGAATTCGTTCAGCGGTTTGTCTTTTTCCACCTGAGCGACGATGGTGACTTCTTTTCCCTGCACCACGTTTTCTTCGAGCGTCACCTGCAGAACCACTTCTTTCCCTGAAGTGACCGTAATGTTCGGCAGGACACGTTCCTTATAACCAAGGAAGCTGATCTTCAACGAACGCGTTCCAACCGGCACTTTGTTTAAACGAAAATTGCCGTCGATATCAGCGGCAGTACCGATGATCGGCTCAACACCCAACACCACCACCGTCGCACCGGGAAGCGGAGCCTGAGAGATCATATCCACAACGGTCCCGCGTACCGTCTGCGTCAAGCCCTGAGCAAAAGTGAAAGCGTGTAAGAAGGTAAAGAGAATGGTCAGAAGAACTTTGTTTTTCATGATGGGAGGGGGGATTGGTGATTGGATGTTAGATAATTGTAATTTGTAATTAGTAATTAGTAACTGGTAACTGGTAACTAGTAACTAGTATTCGTTTTTATGTACAACTACTATTCACTATTCACTATTCACTATTTACTATTCACTATTTACTATTCGCTATTCGCTATTCGCTATTCGCTATTCACTATTCACTATTCACTATTTACTTTTTACTATTTACTATTCGCTATTCACTATTCACTATTCACTGTTCACTGTTCACTGTTTACTGTTTACTGTTCACTCCCTCAAGGCACTCTCACCACCGAACCAGAACCCGAGATGTGCGTCGTAACCGAAGGGTTGCCGCGGTAGCGGATCGTGCCGGATCCGGAGATGGTGGCGTCGAGGTGATTGCTGACAAACGTTTCAATGTTGCCGGAGCCCGAAATGGTAGCGGAGTTGTTGTTGGTGATCATGCCGAACGCGGCGATCTTTCCTGAACCGCTCATGGTCATGGTCGCGTCGTTGGCAGTACCGTCGAGGTCCATCATGCCACTGCCGGAAATGTTGGCACGCAGGTCGTCTACGTCTCCGAAGTAACTCACCTTTCCCGATCCGCTAAGATTGACATACAGGGACGCGTCGGAGAAACGGTCGATCGTACGGATGTCGCCCGAGCCGGAAAGCGAGAGGTGATCGAGCGAGGGCATTGAGATATCGACAGTGATCTCGTTGTCGCGGAGACTTTTTGACGAGTTGATGATCAGTTTCCCGCCGATCACTTCCGTACGGATCAGCGGCAGGTAGTTGCCATAGCTGCTAACGGTTACTGAGAAGATGGAATCACGGCGGATGTTTACATCACCTTCCAGGTGATATTCGACACCGTGGAAGGAAGAGACGATGCGGTCTTCCGTCAGGATGGGACCATCACCACGAACGCCGTTCCAGTCTTTACGGCACGAGCTGAGCGTTGCAATGGACAGTAGGAGCAAAATGCTGATGAAAAGGCGGGTAGGTTTCATGGGCTTGTTCTGTTTATATACAGAAGACAAGTCCAAGGGGTCTTACCCCTATCCCTCGCGAAAAAAAATCAGAAGAAGCGCAGCGCTATTTTCCCTCCCAGCCAGATGCTGCGATCGTAGTTCCCGATCGTCTGTCGGTCGAGTAGGGACGCAGGCGGCAATTGGCTGAAAACCTGCGCATAATCGGGGTCGTCGAGGTGGGCGTAAAAAACGTTCAGGCTGGGCCCCGCTGCGAGCGAAAAGTATTTTGAAAGACGCTTTTCAGCCGTTAGGTTAAATTTCGTTAAGGGGTTGAATTGATGGAGATGATTCTCCTGCATCGGTTGATGCATGGTAAGATCAAGGTTCAATTGCCAGCGCTTTCCGAGGTTGATCGCACTGCCGAGTCCGTAACCGAAGACCCATGTGTGATGTTGCGTACTGTCGAGTTTCATACCGGCGCTGAGGATGTTGTAGAATTGTCGCATGCCGGTGCGCAGTGAAGCATTGAGGGGATACGTTTCGTCAGCGGAGAGTTCGAATTGGTGGTATCCAGTACGTACGAAACTGAGGAACCCAACCGGAACCCCTTCGCAGGTATCGCTGATGTTGAGGAATCCAACTTGCGTTCCCTGAACGTGTCGTCCTACGTTGAGCAGACCGGCGACCTGGGCACCGCGCACATCGGTTCCGTTCACGTTCATCAAGCCGGCGACCTGTACTCCGTTCACTTCCTGCAAGCCGACATTCAACAAGCCGGCTACCTGCGCGCCGCCGACGCGTTTCAACGCGGTGTTGAGCAAGCCGGAAAATTGTCCGCCGCTGACTTCTTCCAAGGCGACATTGTTCAAGCCGGCGAACTGCGGGCCCGTAGTGCGCTTTAAGGATATATTGGTGAGCCCCGCCATCATGACGCTGCTCGATGGTTTGAAATTGACATTGATCAATCCTGCCGCCTGCGCACCGCTGATGCTGTCATAATTCACGTTGACCAAGCCTGCGAACTGCGCGCCCCGCACCGGTTTAAGGTTCAGATTGAATAAGCCGGCACCTTGTACGCCCTTGACAGGTCCACCGGTCATGTTGAACAGCCCGGCCAACTGAGCGCTGCTTACGGAGTCGCGATCGATATTGAAAAGACCCGCCACTTCCAGCTTGCGTGTCCCCATGGCGTAGCCACCTAGAATATTAAAGGAATAGTCATTGACCGTATTCCCGCTCAGCTTCAGGTTGGAGCCGATGTAGGGGATGAACGAAACCTGGAATTTCCGGTAAAGCGTATCGCGGACGTTGCGCGTATTGGTCTGTTCTTCTTCACTCAGGATCAATTTGACCAGCGCGAGTTGATTGACGGCGAACAAGCTGTCGTGGATCGCCGTAGAGTCGATGCTGACGGGTTGAACGTGCAATGGAAAAAGCGTCAGGTTCACCACGCTGCGGCCGGTTTGCCGGATGTAAACGATCGTATCGTCATAGTGCTCCTTGTTGATGTACAAGGTGACTTCCCGTAAGCGTTCCTTATTCTTTATGTCGAGTGAATAATAGCCGTATTCGTTCGTAACGGCGGATGCGCGGCTGTACTTGTCGTACACCGTCACAGATGCAATGCGTTCTCCCGTTGACGCGTCCGTCACGTAACCGGCGACGGAGAAGAGGGTAGGCTCCGGTTCCTGATCAATCGGCTGCACCCGTAGGAGTATGACATGTGTTCCGCGCTCCTTGTAGTTGACCTTTCCGGAAAATATTCGGTCGAGCAATTCCCGCAGTGGACGGTCGCGGTGATCCAGGGTCACCGGTTGCATGCCGCGGGTCACCGTTACGGCGTAACTGAAGGTGCAGCCCGCGACGACGCCGGTTTCCTGCAGGAATTCATCAACGGGGCGATTGACTGCCCGAATGCTGATCTTGCGTTCCAGTAAGGGTATCTGCTGTGCACGCGAAACGCCTGCACAAAAGAAAGTCAACAGAAAAAGGAGGAGGAGGTTAGTAGCACGCATTGCCGTTGAAAACATACCCGCTGTCGGTGCGACTGGCTTCCAGGCCAAGCGTTTCAGCGATGATCTGAGTGATTTCTTCGATCGGTTCGTCATTGAAAGTTGCCGTGATGCGGCAGTCACCGAGTCGTTCATTTTCCAGGTACATCCGTACGGAATAAACATCCTGGAGCGTATGGATCACCACGCCGAGGGAGGCGTCTTCGAAGATGAAGATTTTGTCCTTGTAGGCGGCGATGTTCGGGTCGTTATTCTCCCGGCGTTCAACGCTGCCCGCTTCGGTATCGTAGACCAGTTCCTGGCCAGGCCACAGGGCTTCATCGCCATGCTTCGGAATGCTGACGCTGACCTCGCCTTCGGTCACGGTGATCACGACCAGCCGATTGTCTTCACGGGCCTGGATGTTGAAGGCCGTACCAACGTCGCGGATTTCAAGCCCGCCTGCTTCGACGATGAATGGATGCTCCGCATCGTGGCGTACGTCGAAGAATGCTTCGCCTTTCAGTTTGACGCGGCGTTGTTTGGCATAGGAAGCGGAAGCATAAGTAAGCGTACTGCCCCGGTTGAGGGAAATGGTGGACCCGTCGGGTAATGCACGGGTGATGGAAGAGTCCGCAGCCGCCAGGATGGTCTCAGGTCCGGCTACCGGCGCGACGAGGAAGCGGATCAGCAAGCCAAGTCCGAGCACAAGCAACACCATGGCTGCGATACGCAGTGCGGGAGAGGCGAAGAAGTTAGGACGGAGGGTGATCACCTTACCGCCGCCTAGTTTGGCGTGTACTTCTCCCCAGGCTTTATCGGTATTGACCGGCAACACTTCTCGCAACGAAGCGCTTTCGGAGAAAATGCGTTCGAGCTGGGCGAACTCCCTGGCGTGAGCCGGATCCGAAGCCTTCCACGCTTCGAGCAGGCGCAGATCGTCCGCTCCAGCCTCTCCGGCCAGGAAGCGGGCGATTACGTCGTCGATATGTTCAAAGCGGGGATCCATGGAGTCAGTCGAGCAGGAGGAGGAACACGATGGCGAGCACAAGGTATTCCTGCAATTCATTGCGCAGGATGCGAAGCGCCTTTCCCATCTGGTTTTCGACGGTCTTGACGGAGATGCCGAGCTGTTCGGCGATCTCCGCGTATTTGAGTTCTTCGAAACGGGACAAGCGGAAGATCAACCGACATTGTTCCGGCAATTTTTCAATGGCTTTGAAGATCTGTTCCTGCAACTCATTTTTGAAGGCCAGACCGGATGCGGAAGGAGACTCCGCGGCGAGTGCCTGTTGCTCATCGGCATACGCGCGCCGCACTTGTTCGTGCCGGATTTTGTTCAGGCAGGAATTACGGACGGCGCGGAAGAGGTACGCCTGGACAGAGAGTTGGATATCCACGTGAAGCCGTTTTTCCCAGAGTTGGATAAAGACCTGTTGAACGACTTCTTCGGCTTCATCCGGGTCTTTGACGAACGAGTGCGCGAAGGTGCAGAGGCGGGCATAGTGGTCGCGGAAAAATTCCCCGAAGACCCGCTGATCGCCCTGCACCAGAGCATTTCGAATATCCTGTTCGTTAACGGCCACGTTTATCTGTGTCGGTCACGAAAGTACGAAAGCCCTGTTTGAAGGAAAGACACCCGAAGAGGCGGTGACCCCTATTGGGGGGGTGTTTTTTTTCATGGCGAATAGCGAATAGCGAATAGTAAACAGTGAACAGTAAACGGTGCTGGAAACTATAGTTTGAACCGCCGCTCATCGCCCTCCGCCAACTGCCCACCGCCAACTGCCTACCGCCTACAGCCCACCGCCTACAGCCCACCGCCAACTGCCCACCGCCAACTGCCCACCGCCAACTGCCCACCGCCAACTGCCTATCGCCAACTGCCTACCGCCAACTGCCTACCGCCTACTGCCCACCGCCTACTGCCCTCGCGTTCCTCGTCTCCTGGAACCAAGTCCCTGATTTTTCGTATCTTTGCAAAACGCTGAGATCAGCGGCTTTGGAATTCACCGGGCTTAGGGCCTCTTCTTCCTTTGAATTTCCTGCCAGCCATCCTTACCGGCCCTGCCGGCAGCGGCAATTTTTATCCAAATCCTTCCAAATTCGATGAAATTCGAGCAATTGCATTTGATCCCTCCCATCCTGGAGGCATTGCACAAAAAAGGGTATGAATCCCCAACCCCGATTCAGGAACAATCCATTCCGCACATTTTAAAGGGACACGATGTCTTTGGTTGCGCGCAAACCGGAACCGGTAAAACGGCAGCTTTCGCCTTGCCGATCCTCCAACTGCTGCACGCCAAGAATCATCCGGCAAAGAATCCCCACGTACATGCACTGGTGCTCGCGCCAACGCGTGAACTGGCTTTGCAGATCAGTGAAAGCTTTGAAGCGTATGGTAAGCACCTCGGACTGCGTCATGCGGTGATCTTTGGCGGCGTCTCGCAGGTTCCGCAAGAACAGGCACTGAGAAAAGGCGTCGACATCCTGGTCGCCACACCCGGTCGTTTGCTGGACCTCATGCAGCAAGGGCTGGTTCGCCTCGACAAGGTCCAGTACTTTGTATTGGATGAAGCGGACCGTATGCTGGACATGGGTTTCATTCACGACATCCGTAAGATCCTGCCGAAACTTCCCGAGCAGAAACATACGGTCTTCTTCTCGGCGACGGTTCCGCAGGAGATCCGTTCGCTGGCCGACAGCATTCTCAAGAAGCCGGTACAGGTAAACGTCACCCCGGTTTCTACCCCGGCTGAAACGGTTAAGCAATCACTCTACTTGGTAGAAAAATTGCAGAAGCGTTTTCTATTGAAGAAAGTGATCGAAGAACAGGAGATCGATCACGTCCTGGTATTTACCCGGACCAAGCGCGGCGCTGACCGTGTTGCAAAAGATCTGACGAAATCCGGTATACGTGCGGAATCCATTCACGGCGATAAATCCCAGACAGCTCGCCAAAAAGCGTTGCAGGGATTCAAAGACCGCAAGGTGCGCGTACTCGTCGCAACCGATATCGCAGCACGCGGCATCGACGTCGACAAGCTTTCACACGTGATCAATTTCGAGATACCGGAAGTTGCCGAGACCTATGTACACCGTATCGGCCGGACCGGCCGCGCGGGCGCTAACGGCGTCGCCATCAGCTTCTGTTGTCCGGATGAGATCGAGTACCTGCGCGACATCCAGAAGTTGTTGAAGCGTACCATTCCAATTCTGCCTACGCCCGACTTGCCGGCACCCCCACCGGTAGCCGATTCGCCCGGTGGGCATCACCGGCATACGTCCCGGCCTGCAGCGAAGAATGCTGCTCCGAAAAAGGGCGCGAATAAATCCAGGCACCGGAAGCCTGCGCCTCGGAAAGCGCACGGATAAGCCGTCAGTCTTCGGGCAATACTTCGATCGTACCGTGATACTGTCCGGCATTTTTTCCGGACGCTACTTTCAGTTCGTAGAAGTAGACACCGGCGCTGACGTTTCCATCCTGTTGGTCTTCACCTGCCCAGGAGGTGGCCAGTTCCTGCGTGCGGAAAACTTCGTTTCCCCAACGGTTGAAGATCGTTAACTCGTAAGGGTCTTTCAGGCCTTTGATGACGAATCGGTCGTTCTTGCCATCCGATCCCGGTGTGATGACATTCGGTATGAACCATTCATCGCATCCTTCAAGCACGACCGTTCGTTCGGTTTCAGACGTGCCGGATGGGTTGGTGATCGTCAGACGGACCGTGTATTCACCCACTTCCGGATAACAGATGCCGGTCGGCGACTGTTGGTCGGAGCTGGCAGGCGTCGCGCCGGGAAATTCCCAACTCCAACTCGTCGGTTGGTTGATGCTATTGTCCGTAAAGTCGAAACACAGGCTACAACTATCTTCCGGAGTTTCCGAAAAGGCCGCTAATGGCTGATGCGATTCACAGACTACTTGTTGGCGGAGCAGCGGCCGGATGCGGAGCGTTGCAACGGCGGTTACTACCGGTACCGCAGTGCCGGGAGTCGTCGCGGCAGCGATAACTTCCACCGTTTCGGATCGGGTCGTAAAATCGAATCCTGCCGTCTGACAAGGCGCCCGGCCGTTCCTGTCAATTTTGAGCAGAAAGATATCCCGGTACCAGGAAGGCGGTCGCATATCGCCGGTGATGGCATATCCATCATCGGTCGTGACTTTTACTTCGAACGGATAGTTGGTAAAGTTCACCGAGAACGGATATTCATTCGTGATGAACGGCTGCAATTGCGGATCGATGCGCGTGAGGAAGATGTTGCGTTCGTCGAACGTGCCTTTGTCGCCGATTACAACCAGGTTCCCATCGGGTTCCACCAAGAGTTGGCGGAAGATCTCGCCGTTGTTGGTGCCGGCATCGTAGACCCGATTGTTCAGCAATCCTCCGTCTGCATCGAAATGAAAGAGCATGCCATCCCATTCGTGGTTGATGAAATAGGCTTTGCCGCTGACGACCCATCCGCCACCCGGAACGGCAGCGATGCGCAGCCAGTCTTCGTCGTAATAGGTTCCGAAGCTGACACTGGAACGAAGTGTTCCATCCGGATGAAGCAGAAGCAGCAGGCCATTGTAAAAACTGGGGGTTCCGGTACCGAAACCGTTTTGGCTGGCAACGACGGCCAGTGAGCCGTCATCCTGAACGGCGATACCCCCTGGCAGTGTCATAAGGTTACCCAGATGATGTTGTGACCAGAGCAGGTTACCGGCGGTATCCAGACCGGTCAGCAGCATACCGGGGTAGGTGCCCAGGTTGTAGTCGGTGGTGGAAAGGAGGACCAGTTCATTTCCGCTGCGCACCATGTCATTCGCCAGGTCGTTTGCACTGGCATCGATCTTTCTACACCAACGAACCGTTCCATCCGAATTCATCCGCAACAGCGCCATGTACGCGTCGTTCCAGTTGTCGGACCAACAGTTGGCCAGCACGAAAGCTCCATCGTCTTCCGTAGGCAGGAGTTTTACGGGCACGTTGGTCGTATCGACGAGTAGGGTGCTGATCCAGAGCGTATCTCCTCTTCGGTCGGTCCGCACCACTTCCAACGCGATCCGGCTGGGAGTCAGGAAGCAGGTCCCCAGCAGGATATATCCGGAATCGGGCATGGCCAGCAGGGAGGTGCCGTATTCGGATTGAGTCGTTCCGTAAGTTTTGAGAAAGTAGGATTGGGCTCGGAGTAGCGTGATCGAATTCAGAGCCAGTAAAAGGGTGAGTAGCAGGATCCGGGGCATGGCCTTGCAGCGTACACGCCAAGTTACTGGCAATCGGGCAGGTTGCCACGATCTCCTTGCGGAAATGTAGGAAAATCAGGATGGAGTGCAGGAAACAGCTGTTGAAATCCGGTGCCGGCTCAGCTGTTGGGTAACTGGGAGTTATATACCAGCTTCGAAATATGCGCCAGGGTCTCGGTAAGATGGTTGTAATTAAGACCCTTGGTCATGACTCCAAGAAGGTAAGGCTCACCTTTTAAGTAAAAGACTCCAAACTCGCTGAGGGCGGCTTGATCAGGCTTGACACGATAACCGAATTTTCTGGAGGAGACCAGATCAGCCGGAAGATCACGGATCAGTCCTTCCTTGTAATCGCATTCGGACAGTATGTCGAGCGCGACCTCACTTCGTTCATGGCTAAGATACCCGCCATTGTAAAGTACACGAAGGAATCGGGAGTAGTCTACCACACTCAGGCTGTAATCGGTAGTATCCTGGATCTGAAACGGCTTGAGTTGGAAGTCGAACAGCATCTTGTTGAAGTTGCGCTGATCCATCGCTTTCCAGAGCAGGTCATAAGCTTCGTTGTCGGAACGGGCCACCATGCTTTCCAGAAGTTGCCGGATCGTATAATGCTTGTTCGTTGGCAGTGGAGCGACATTGTGCTGAAATACGCCTGCCGGGAACTCCGGGTAAAAGATCTTCCTATTCAGGAAATTCGGGTCCTGATCAGCCGTCATCAGTATGGCGATCATGACAGGCACTTTGAAAAGGCTGGCGACCGGATATTCTTCTTTCGGATTTATGGTCATCCAGGACGCTGAATTCAACCTGCGCAGGTAGACGGATGCGGATTGAATATTCCCGGAACTCTTCTGACTTTCGATATAGCGGATGATATCGCCTTTCAACGGCATCAGCTTCTCATCTTCCAGGCTATAATCCGTAAAAAGCAGCGGACGGATGAACCGAAATGAGGTGTTTCGGTTCATTTTGACATCGTTGCCGGAAGGAACCGGGATGACTTCGCTTTTAACGGTCGTTTTACCCCGGTTGGCAACATAATAGGAAGCTCCCGATGCCACCAGCAGCAGGAGAAAAACCCACAGTAATGGGACCCTGGGTTTCAATAGCAATTGCATAGGAAGGGCAGTGGGGACTTTGGTAGTCGCAGTAGTGGATCGTTCAGCTAGATCCTGGAAGAAGAACGCCCAATCTATTATGACATTTTAATGTCAACATGAAATTCGGGCGAATGAAATAAGATGTGCGGTATACGGAAGCTATTGGTCGGTGAACCGAGCGCGCTGCTTCTGTGCAAATTGGTGAAAATACTCCCGGATGATTGTCATGTTTTTATCAGGTTGAGCGAAGCGGCTGTGCAGGTGTATGCCGGATATCCGGGAATCCTGCCAGTTGTTCAGGCAGGGTTCATTAACCCGGCGTTTACACCGTGATTTGGACCAAGTACCATGACCCCCAGCCACTAACCATCCAGGAGATGCGCCGTAACGCGTCTGCCGGCGCCGGAATCCTGTAAGTTCCCGGCGCCGGTGCTCACCCGGAATCGCCTACCACCCCGAGTCTGAGCTGATTCGGGGCAGAATGGGATTAACATTTTACTTTCATTTCCGCCCTCTATTCCTATTTTTGCAGGAAACCCGTCTCTCGTATGAAACTCCACAAACGAGTCTTGCTTGTAGCCTCGGTCCTACTGAGTGCCGCCACCGCCTGTAAGCAGACTTCGACCGATTCTGCCAGTTCGCAGGACACCTTGCCGACCATTGAGGATACGATGTCCAAGGAGCAGAAGGAACTCGTTGATTTCAAATTCTTCTTCACCCTGGCGAATTTGCCTTCTCCCATGGAGTTGATCAACGATATCTACAAGAATGAGGTGCCCTTCAATAGCGATCTGCTCAATTCGACCGACCATGAGGAGAAATACACCAGCGCCTATAAAAAATCGGTGAACTACGGCATCTACGGCATCGACATGGCTTATGCCGCCTTTTATGGTCAGAACCAGGACTTGCTTTCCTATTATTCTACGACAAAAGCCCTGGCCGAAAAGATGAATGTTCAGGAAACCTTCGACCGGTATACCGAGAGCTTTCAAAAGAACTCCGACAACCAGGATTCCCTGGTTCGGATGATCGATAAAGCCTATGCGGAGACCGATAATTATCTGCGCAACAACGGCCGGTACATGACGGCTGCCCACGTGCTTGCCGGCGCGATCATCGAAGTTCAACACCTGAGCATCGCGCTCATGAAGGACCAGGAGCGTACTCCCGGAAACGCTGCGATCTTTGAAAAGATCTTCAATCAGCGGATGTACCTGGACAATCTGGTCAACCTGTTCAAGGAGTTTGAAAAGGATCCGGACAGCGGCAAACTACTGAAAGACCTCCAGGAATTGCAGGCGGCGTTTAACGCGGTCAAATCGGCGGATGAGTTGACCAAGGATCGTCTCACGAACCTGCTGGTCACGGTCGATAAGGTCCGCAACCGCATGACCAATTAAGGAACCATCTCGATAGTCTGAACGGCCAGGACGCAAGGTTCTGGCCGTTCTTGTTTTCGACAATTCGTTAGTGACGGGAATTGCCTATTTTAGGCATCCTTCTGAATTGGTTGTATGAATGAGCAGGTACTCCAAAAGCTACTTTCGCTTTTTGTCACCACCGGTACCCTGGTAGACCGGGTGGACGCATCGCGTCGTGCGGCGGAATCGCTGGTACAACAGCAGATGAGCCGGACGGCCGTGGAAGTATTTCTGCAAAAGAACTGGGGCTCCTCGCTCGCGTCGGATCTGCGGGCGGAATTACTGCAATCGACGGCTCGCGAACTGAGTATCCGTCAGAAGTATACCGTCTTCCTGCAACTCTGTGAGTTGGTACTACTCGACCGGGATGCAAAGCCGGCGGAGGAAGACTGGCTTGATCAGATCCAGGATGCTTTTCGCCTTGGAAAGAAAGAGCGGTTGCGCTGCCGGCATTTCGCCAGGCGGGATCCGTTGAAGTCGCTGGGCGAGCAGGAAGAACCCAACATCCTGCTCTTGCAGGAGCATGAGGTGACCAATCCGCTGATTCAGTCAGGGGTTCACGAAGGACTGGGCGGGCGACTCTGGGTCCTGTACATCGCCGGAACGCGCTTGCTGTACCTGCGGTATGAAGGCCTGGAAAATCTCTCCGCAGGGGGAAGTCCGCTTCCTGAAAACACCATCGTCGCGCTGTCGCAAGGGACCGTGATACGGGGCGGCAGGATGAAACCGCTCTACTTCTCCGATTTGAGAAGAAGGTTTCTGGTGGGCGAAGCGGAAAACCGCATTCAATATCTCACAGACGAAGTTCGGTTCCTGTTCCCGGGCGGCAAGACCGGTCTGCATCCCTTCCGCTTTGAAGTGACCGGAGGGAACCTGGTCGGTGTAATGGGTGGCAGTGGCGCGGGTAAGTCGACTTTGTTGTCGATCCTGAACGGGACAGCCGAGCCCGCGGAAGGCGCGATCCGCATCAACGGACTGGATCTCTACGCGGATGCCCGCAAGGTTCAGGGACTGATCGGAAACATCCCGCAGGACGATTTGCTGATCGAAGAACTTACGGTTTACCAGAATCTCTACTATAATACGAAGTTGTGTTTCGGTCAGCTCGACTCCAGCGAGATCGACCGGAAAGTGAGCGATATGTTGCAGGCGCTCGGTCTCAGCGAGACCCGGGACCTGAAAGTGGGCAATGCGCTGAATAAGACGATCAGCGGCGGGCAACGCAAGCGGCTCAACATCGCGTTGGAGCTGATCCGGGAACCATCCATCCTGTTCGTCGACGAGCCGACTTCCGGTCTGTCGTCGCGGGACGCGGAGAACGTGATGGACCTGTTGAAGCAACTGGCCCTGAACGGCAAGCTGGTATTCGTCGTCATTCACCAGCCATCGTCGGAGATATTCAAATTGTTCGACCGGCTGTTGCTGTTGGATCGCGGAGGATATCCGGTTTACGACGGTAATCCGGTAGAGTCCGTTGCCTGGTTCCGGCGTTTGTCGGGACAAGCCGATGCGGACGATAGTGAGTGTGCCACATGTGGTCACCTCAATCCGGAAGAGATCTTCAACATACTCGAAGCGCCGGTACTGGATGACGCGGGCTTCGCGACGCAACAGCGGAAGGTGCAACCGGAAGAGTGGTACGCACCCTACCGCCAACAAGTGGAAGCGCGCCCCAAAGCGGAGTCGCGTAGAATCCTATTCCCTCCTCCGCCCTGGAGGAAGGCGGGGTTCTTCGGGCAATGGCTGGTGTTCTTCCTGCGCGACATCAAATCGAAACTGGCCAATACTTCGTACCTGGCCATCACCCTGCTGGAAGCGCCTATCCTGGCCCTGGTACTCGGGTTCATACTCCGGTATGCGCCGGCCGATACGGACTACAGCATGTCGGCCAATCCGAACGTACCGGCGTACCTGTTCATCTGTGTCATCGTGGCTTTGTTCCTGGGATTATCGGTCAGTGCTGAAGAAATACTGCGTGACCGGAAGATCCGCAGGAGGGAATCATTCCTTCATTTGAGTCCCTTGGCCTACCTGTTGTCGAAGATCTTCATCCTGTTCCTCATCTCGGCTATTCAGACTTCAACATTCATCCTGGTCGGCAATCTTATCCTGGATATTCAGGGGATGGGCATGACGTACTTCGGGATACTTTTCGCGGTCTCCTGTTTTTCCAATCTCCTGGGGTTGAATATCTCCTCGGCGTTCGATTCCGCCGTGACCGTTTACATTCTGATTCCGTTTCTCATCATTCCGCAAATCTTGCTGAGCGGCGTGATCGTGCGGTTTGATAAGCTCAATCCGGTCATTGGTGCCGCTACTTCCGTACCGGTCATCGGCGATATCATGGCTTCCCGCTGGGCGTTTGAAGCGCTGGCGGTTGCGCAGTTTCGGGAGAACGATTTCGAGCAACCCCTGTTTGCTTCCGACGCGGCGATGAGCCGGGCGACGTATCGAAAGGACTGGTGGATGCCGGTGGTGCGGGAGCGGATCGATCGCAGCGAGCGGTTGCTCAAAGCGGGCAAGCGCGACAAAGAAGCGACGCAGTCCTGGCAACTGGTCAGGGAGGAATTGGGTCCTGAAGCCACGCGTTACCGGCTGGCTACCGCGACTTTCCTGCAAGGGAACGCAGGCGAAGCGAACATGGCGGCCATTGAAGCGGCCCGGAATCTCCTGAAGCAGTTGAAGGACGTTTACATCCGACAATACAACAACGCCGAACAAGCGCGTGAACGTGCTCATGCCGCCCAGGTAAAACGATTTGGAAGCGATGAGTCCCTGGAGGTAGTCCGCCGCAAAGGCTCGAACGAGAGCCTCTCAGACCTGGTGCGGGGTGCCACCGTGAAAGAGCGGGTGGAAGTCGTGAACAACAGGATCTATCAGCGTTATGAGCCGGTCTTTCAGGATCCGGGTAACAAGCGCTTTTTTTCGAGTCCGTTCTTCATTGCCGATAAGCCGGTTGGATCCGGCACGAGCATGTCGACCTATGCGTCGAACCTGCTCGTCATCTGGTCGATGTGCCTGTTGCTGTTCGTTACCCTTTACACCGACCTGTTACGCCGCTTGCTGCAGTTCTTTGCAAGAGTTTCCAAACGTTGATCCGGCATTTTACGACCGGGTGATCAACTCCACCCGCCCATGCGAAGCGTTGTGCCCAGCACCAGGAATGCAATGGACAGCAGGGTGATCACGATAATGTGGGCCGCGAGGTAGCCGAGGTTCTCTTCTTTGAGTCGCGTGATCAGCCGTATGCGGGCGTGTGCGGCAATCAGGATCGTCGCTCCCAGAAACATCAGTTTCCAGGCGATCCAGGTATGCATCGGCGTTTCGAACCGGAATGCATACCACCAATGATTCAGGTAATGTCCGGCTAGCAATAAGCCGGTAATCGTTTGCACCAGCAAGGCCGGTATGCCTATTTTTTCAAACGGCTCTTCAAAGGCTTTCAGGATCGCGGGGTCCCGTTTCCGCAACGCTTCCGGAAGGATACGCGTCGCAAGAATGAGGTGACCGCCTGTCCAGATCGTTGCACCGACCAGATGAAAGAAGATCAACCAGGCCATCATCGGGCAAATGTATTGCTCTGCCGGCTGATTCTTTCTGCCGAACCGTAGGCGCTTCTTTGACCGGCGTCATGGCTACCGGGTTATGTGCGTCCCGAATAGTACTTTTACGCAAATTCAACCGGCTCTTCTTGGAAACGATCAAATTCTTACTGGATTTTATCCTGCACATCAACGACCATCTGGATGCATTGGTCCTTCAATATGGCAGTACGATCTACGCCATCCTGTTCCTGATCATTTTCGTGGAGACGGGTCTGGTGATCATGCCGTTTCTTCCCGGTGATTCCTTGTTGTTCGCGGCGGGGGCGTTATGCGCACGCACGGCCGATCAGCCGGATGCACCTTTACAGATCGGATTCCTGATCGGGCTACTGTTCATAGCGGCGGTGTTGGGGGATAACTCCAACTACGCGATCGGGAGATTTTTCGGACAACGCGCATTAAAAATGAAAATTGGCGGGAAAGCACTCGTCAAGCAGGAGTACATGGACCGCACGCATACGTTCTTCGAAAAGTACGGGACCAAGGCAATTATCATGGCACGTTTCGTTCCGATCGTACGCACGTTCACCCCATTTGTAGCCGGTGTAGGCAGGATGAACTACAAGAAAAAGTTCCTTCCGTACGATATCGCCGGTGGCTTCCTCTGGATCGCTTCCATGTCGCTTGCCGGCTACGCGTTAGGGCAGAATCCCTGGGTCAAGAAGCACTTCGAGGCGGTCGTGGTGGGAATCATTTTCCTCTCGATCCTTCCGATGATCATCACCTGGTTGCGTCACCGTTTTTCAGGAAAGTCGCAATAAACTCACTTCTGATAGAAGAGGGTTTCCTGTTTCTGCAGGTCGTCGTAGGTGCAGAATTTTTCGCCGAGTGACATGGAATAGGCTACCAGCGTGAAATCACCAATGCAGCCGCCGGTATGCAGCACCAGGTTGGTCGCGATGGCGAGCTGTAACATGCCGTTAGTGAAAAACTGCGCAGCCAGCAATCCGATGGTCAGCAGGATGAAAGGAGCTGCGGCAACCAGGATGAATTCGCGTCGGTTGAGTACGAAGCGATCGGCCGCGGCGAAGAAGAACATGCGTTTCCAGTCGGCATGAAAGCTGATGCTCGGGGCGCCAAGCAATTTATAGGTGATACCGTGGATGGCTTCGTGTGCGGGTAACACGATGACAAGAAATCCGACAAGTCCGAATCCGATCCCGCCCGCCAGCAGGTCGAGGGTCACGATATCCTGCTTCCAAAGGACATGCGACATGGCAAATACCGAGGCAACGACGCAAAGCCAGTAAAGTCGTAGCAATGCACCACCTCGCTGCAATCGATCTTGCACGAATTGATTGATGCTTTCAAACCGTATGCTGGATTGAAAGCGATAGCCATTCGCGCTGAGTTGTTCCGGACTCAGCTGCATAGGATGTTCCAGTTCCTGTTAGGATGAAAATAAGAAAAATCCTGAAAATCAACAATAGGGGTACTCCCTCTAATCAGACGATGCCTGCCGCGAGTAAGCCGGAAAACAGCAACAGCGCGATTCCTACGACGTTTTGAACGGTCTTCATTCCCATCTTCCGAAGGAAGCGCCGGCCGATCAGAGCGCCTGCAAAAGCAGAAAGGATGGCCAGAATGATCGGGGTAATGCTGGTTTCAGGAGGGAGTTGTGTCCAATGACCGAGATAGATCGACATACGGGCCAGGTCGGTCATGCAAGCGATCGCCACGCCGGTGCCAATGAACGTTTCCTTGTCCATGCCTGCCCGCATCAAAAAGGCGGAGCGTAAGGCTCCCTGATGCCCCGACAAGCCACCAAAGAAACCGGACAACAGTCCTCCGTGGATCATATAGCGCTGATCGACTTGCCAGTGACGCAACCGGGGCACGAGTTCGAAGACGGAGAAGAAGGCAAGCAGGATCGCCACCACCAATTTTACCGGTGTGATGGTACAGGTATGGCTTCCCCACTGCCAGGTGTGCAAAGGCGCGATCTCGGTGAGGAAATTCAGCAGGAACGCACCGATCAAGGCGGCCAATACGGACGGGATTCCGAAACGAAGGATGATATCACTTTTCGCCTTGGTGCCGACAAGCGCGAGTTTGAACAGGTTATTGCTCAGGTGTACGATTGCCGTCATCCCGATGGCGATCTCGATCGGGAAGAATACGGCCAGCACCGGCATCAGGAGTGTACCCAGGCCGAAACCGGAAAAGAAGGTCAGCAGGCTGCCGCCAAAGGCTACCAGGCAAAGTAGAAGAGCTTCGAATGGATTCATCGCGCAGCAATCGGCTCAAGGCCGAAACCGGATTTAAACTGGTAGTACGGGGATTGTCCTATTCCGTTACAGCCGGAAAGTCGAAAGGTGGAATTCTCGCTATCTTTACAGCATGCAAGACCGACCCTCGTTTGATGAGATCTATATGGATCTGGCCCAGAACCTGGCCCGTAAGTCGCATTGCGTCAAGATCAAAGTCGGTGCCGTATTGACCAAAGACACCCGGATCGTTTCGTTGGGTTATAACGGACCGCCTGCCGGAACCCATAATTGCGACGAAGAATGGCCGGAGACCGGCTGTCCGCGCGACAGCAAAGGTTCCTGTTCCCTGGCCCTTCATGCCGAACAGAATGCTATCCTGTACGCGTCCAAGAACAATGTTTCAGTGGACGGTTGTACGTTGTACATCACCCTGTCACCCTGTCTGGCTTGTGCCCGGATCATCTATACCATGGGCATCAAGCGGGTCTTTTACCTGCAGTCCTACGCGGCCTATAAGGGCATCGGAACCGACGAAGGCGTTGATTTCCTGCGTCGATTCGGGGTAGAAGTGCGGCAATATGCACCAGCCCCGGAACTCAATAGTTGAACCTTTTTCCGCGTTTTACGTTATCGCTCATTTACAAGTAATCATCCGTGCGTAGTTCCAGGATTTGGCAACCCTTACTGCTGGCGATCATGCTGGCGGCCGGCATATATATCGGTATGCGGATGAGTGAACCGTATCGCAGCTCGCGGGGCTTTTTCACGTTCCGGACCGGGCAATTCAACAAGCTCAACGATGTGATCAATTACATCTCGAACGAGTACGTTGACACGGTGAACTCCCGCGCGCTGGTCGAAAGTACGATCGAGGATATGCTGCACCAGCTCGACCCGCATTCTTCTTACATACCGGGCGAAGACCTGCAAGCGATGAATGAACCGCTGGAAGGGAACTTCGACGGAATCGGCGTCGAGTTTCACATTCAGGACGATACGATCATGGTCGTTTCCGCCCTTGCGGGAGGACCTTCGGAGCAACTGGGAATCCAGGCCGGTGACCGCATCATCCGTGTCGAAGGAAAGAATGTGGGCGGGATCAAGATCACGAACACCCAGGTCATGCAATTGTTGCGCGGACCAAGCGGGACCATGGTCAAGGTGACGATTCTCCGTCGTTCAACCGGACAAACGATCGATTTCACCATCAAGCGTGGTAAGATTCCGATCTACAGTGTCGACGTAGGCTACATGCTGAACCGTGAAACCGGTTATATCAAGATCGGCCACTTCGCAGACAAGACCTATGATGAATACCTCAAGGCTTTCGCCGACCTGAAGGAGAAGGGTATGCAAAACCTGATCCTCGATCTGCGCGGAAATCCGGGAGGATATTTGAAAACGGCCATCCAGATTGCCGATGAATATCTCCCGGACGGAAAAATGATCGTTTACACCGAAGGAAGGAACCGTCCCAAGGAAACCTTCCGGGCAACCTCCCGCGGTTTCTTTGAAGAGGGCGCGCTGGTGATCCTGATCGATGAAGGCAGCGCTTCGGCGAGTGAGATCGTATCCGGAGCCGTACAAGACTGGGACCGTGCCACCATCGTTGGCCGTCGTTCCTTCGGGAAAGGTCTGGTCCAGGAGCAAAGCGAATTTCCCGACGGCTCTGCGGTTCGGCTCACCGTCGCACGCTATTATACACCGACCGGACGTAGCATTCAAAAGCCCTACACGGCCGGTTATGAGCAGTACGAAACCGAACTGCTTTCGCGGTACCAGCATGGAGAATTGCTCTCGCAGGACAGCATCAAATTCGCGGATTCTTTAAGATATACAACGCCCGGCGGGAAGATCGTCTACGGTGGCGGTGGCATCATGCCGGATGTATTCGTTCCACTCGACACTGCCGGAACATCCGATTACTACAGTGAAGCGAACGGTAAGGGGCTGATCAACCAGTTTGCCTACGATTACCTCGACTTGCACCGCAAGGAAATCACCGGGTACAAGGATTTCGACGCCTTCAACCAGGGTTTCCATGTCGATGATAAGATCTACAACGAATTCCTGACCTATGCCCGGAAGTCCGGCATGAAGGCGGACCCTGCCGGGGCGCGTATTTCATCGGCCATCATCCGGACGCAGCTCAAGGCCCTCATTGCCCGACAGATCTGGAAGAACGATGGCTTTTATCCGGTTATCCACTCGCTGGACCAGACACTTCGACAGGCACTCGAATTGATCGGCAAGCAGCAGGTAGCGGTCAAGGGGAGTTGATTTTTCTGCCTTGCATTGGCAGGATATTACTGGTTCATTTCTCGTATTTTTGCATCAGGAAATCATCCGGATTTCCCGTCCAACTATTGTTAAAAAAGACACATCATGGCATTCGAACTTCCCGTCCTTTCTTATGCGTTCAACGCGCTGGAGCCGCATATCGATGCGCGTACCATGGAGATCCACCATGGTAAGCACCATCAGGCTTATGTAACCAATCTCAATAACGCGATTGCAGGAACCGATGCTGAGAAACTCAGCATCGAAGAGATCTGCCGCAAGATTTCGACGCTTCCGGTCGCGGTACGCAATAACGGCGGCGGCCACTACAATCACAGCCTTTTTTGGGAACTGATGAAGCCGGGTGGCGGCGCGCTCTCCGGCCCGCTCGCGGACGCGATCACAAGCACGTTCTCTTCGGTGGATGAATTCAAATCCAAGTTCGCCACGGCCGGCGCGACACGTTTCGGAAGCGGTTGGGCCTGGCTGGTCGTAACGCCCGAGAAGAAACTGGCCATTGGATCAAGCCCGAATCAGGACAACCCCTTGATGGATATTTCGGATCTCAAAGGGACGCCGATCCTCGGACTCGACGTTTGGGAACATGCTTACTACCTGCATTACCAGAACCGCAGACCCGATTACATCTCCGCCTGGTGGAATGTGGTCAACTGGGAGGAAGTCGCCCGTCGTTTCACTGCTGCGATGAAGTGATTATTCCAGCAAACTTGCTTTAAAAAGCGAACCCGAGGGTTCGCTTTTTTTGTCCCCGGGATAACAATTCCCCCGGCTCCCCGGCGTTATGCAACCTTTGAAGGATGTCTTCGTTCATCCGATCGGATGCAGTTCGCCCGCTCTCGCCTGTTGCGCATACTCCTCCGCCTGCTGCTGGTAACCGGTGGCGCATTCCTGGCGTTGGTGCTGGTGGTCACCGTATTTTACGAAGCGGAGGTTAAGCAGAAGATCATTTCGGAATTGAACCGGCATTTGCGGTCGGAGATCAAAGTAAGTGATTTCGATATTTCCCTGCTGCGCCACTTCCCTTTTGCTTCCTTTGAAATGAAGGAGGTGACGGCAATGGACGCGGTCGCGGGGAAAGAAAGCGACACCTTGTTGCGGGCCGAACGGATCTCCCTGCAGTTCAACCTGGCCGGTCTGTTACGTAAAGACATTGTCATCCGCCGCATCACCGCCAACGACGGATTCATCAGGCTTCGGATAGACGAACAAGGGGAACCGAATTACATTATCTGGAAAACGGATTCAACGGCCGCGACCGGCAGCGGTGGAATTGATTTATCCCTTGTGCACCTGCTGCGCATGGATGTGCGATACGATGATCGAAAGAACCGGCAGGATTACGACTTCAATTTCCACGACGCCCGCATTGCGGGTAAATTCTCCTCCGACCGCTTCAACCTGAAAGCGGAAGGTGACCTGCTTTGCAGACGGTTCGTATCCGACTCAACGGTTTACCTGAAAGAGAAAGAGGTGCGCCTCGAGGGAGCACTTGATGTAAACACGACCACCGGACAATACCGGCTCGAACCGACTCGGCTGAAAGTCGCGGCGGTCGATTTCAATGTCGGCGGAGATTTCACCGTCGACTCCGTTGCCACGAAACTCAACCTGACGGTAGAAGCAAGCGAAGCGGGACTGAAGGAATTCATCAGCCTGTTGCCTGCCGGGTACGAGGTCTATTTTAAGGATTACAAGACTTCGGGCCGTTTTCTATTCCGTGGAACGATCCGTGGAACTGCCAACAAACAATCATCCCCCGCCATTGTGGTCGACTTTTCCATCCGAGACGGAAGATTGCAGCCAAAGGGAGAAGACGTGGCACTCGAGCGCATTCAATTCAACGGCTCGTTTCGAAGCAGGAATGCAAAGGGGAGCAGCGAGTTGGTCATACCGGCACTGGCCGCGCAGCTGGGCGGTCATCCGATCAAGGCCGATCTTCGGTTGGACGATCTGGAGCATCCGTACCTGACGCTGCATGCCTCCTGCGGGCTGGACCTCGCACAGGTGCGCAGCTTCATACCGATGGATACCCTGGCCAGTTTGGGAGGGCGCATGGACCTGGATGTATCCTTTGCCGGAAAGGTCAGCGACCTGCCGCGCGTGAACGCAGAGAATCTCTACAAGGTGCAGGCGTCGGGATCCGTTCGCCTGACGGATGTGGCCTTCACCCTGAAGCGGAATCCGCTGGAGTTCCGGGATTTCGACGGCTCCTTCCATCTCGACAATAACAAAGTGGACGTGGAGTCGCTCAGCGGCAAGATCTCTTCCAGCGATCTCCGGATGAGCGGAACGTTCGACAATTTCATCACGTTTCTGCTCATCCCGAATCAACCCGGTTACATGCGGGCGCGACTGGAAAGCTCGCGTCTGGAATTGGATGAACTCTTGTCCGACAAGAGTGCCACGAGTGCGGAGGATACCAGTTACAAATTGAAATTCAATCCACGTTTGCGCGCGGACCTCGACGTTGAAGTCGGTCAACTTACGTTCAGGAGATTCAAAGCGGAGGACATTGCCGGCAGGATCCTGCTTGATCACGAAGTAATCACCGGGCGACAGCTGCGTTTCCGTTCGATGAACGGAACATGTACGATGGACGCTACGATTGACGCGGCACGCGACGACAGTGTGTACATGCGCTGTGTGGCGGATATCAAGCGCATCGACATTCGGGAATTGTTCTACGAGCTGGAAAACTTCGATCAGGAAACGATGACGGATAAGAACGTCAAAGGTCTGGTCAGCGCGTCGGTACAGTTCAGTTCCACCTGGACCAGCGGGCTGGTGAATGATCCGCGTAAGACCCGATCCGCCATCGAACTGACCATCGAGAACGGAGAGCTCAATGACTTCGCGCCCTTACAACCGGTTGCGAAGTACATTCACTTATCCGATCTGAACCGCATCCGATTTTCCACACTCCGCAATACCATCACCATCGAGCGCAGGCGGATCAACATACCGCAGATGGAAGTGCAATCCAGCGCCCTGAACCTTTCCCTGAGCGGTGTCCATGACTTCGACAACATCGTTGACTACCGCCTTCAGCTCCTTTTATCGGATGTATTGGGTCGCAAGGTCAAGCAACAGAATTCGGAATTCGGAGAGGTCGAAGACGACGGCCTGGGACGTACCCGCCTTTTTCTTAGCATGAAAGGTCCGGTCGATGATCCCAAGATCGGATACGACCGGAAAGGTGCAGGGGAGAAGGTGCGGTCTGACCTGGCCCGTGAAAAGCAGACCATCAAGTCGATGCTGAAAGAGGAGTTCGGGCTTTTCCGCAAGGACACCGCAAAGGCCCCGCCTGCAAGGAAAAAGGAGGAATTGCAGGTGGATTGGGATAATAACGGGGATTGATTTCCCGTTTTCTGAAATTCTGCCATCTTTGCCAACCTGTCCGAATGGCCTTTTAGGCCTGAAAACGGGGAAAAACCGTCCTCCACGGTGAACATTTACACCCAAAAACAACGTTGGAAATTGCTGCTGTTGGTGGCCGCGCTACTCATCGGCGCCGCCTCGCTGTGGTATACCAACAAGTTGGTCAATAAACTGTCGGAAGAGGAATACAAGCGTATCCAGCTCTGGGCGGAGGCGACCCGTCGGCTCGCCGATGTGACGGAGATGAATACGGACATCAACTTCCTCTCCTCCGTTATCAGCAACAACAATTCGATCCCGGTCATCTGGGCCGACGAGGAGTTCAAGGTCATTTCATACCGGAATCTCGACTCACTCAAAGCACTCGACTCGACTTACCTCAACCGGCAAGCCCTGATCATGCGCACGGAGCATGATCCGATTGAGATCAGGATCGGCCAGAATCTGAAGCAATACATTTTGTACCGTGATTCGGATCTCCTGATCCGATTACGTTATTATCCTTACTTCCAGTTGGGTGTCATCGCGCTTTTCCTGTTCGTTTCGTACCTGGCTTTCTCCAGTTCCCGAAAGGCGGAACAAAACCAGGTGTGGGTCGGGATGGCGAAGGAGACCGCGCATCAGCTTGGTACTCCCCTCTCGTCCCTGCTGGCGTGGCTGGAGTTCCTCAAGATAAAAGGGACTTCTTCGGAGTATACGAATGAAATAGAAAAGGACATTCAACGGCTGCAAACCATTACCGACCGCTTTTCGAAGATCGGCTCCGCTCCGAGTCTCAAGAAGGAAAATGTGCGCACGGTCATGCAGCACAGCATCGACTACATACGGACACGTTCGTCGGACAAGGTCACCTTCTCGCTCGAAGCGCCGGCCTACGACATCCAGGCGCCGATGAATGTTCCCTTGTTCGAGTGGGTGGTGGAGAATATTCTCAAGAATGCCCTGGACGCCATGGAAGGCAACGGTCGTATTCTGGTGATGATCACCGACCAGCAACAGTTCGTCTACATCGACATTTCCGACACGGGCAAAGGTGTTCCAAAATCGAGCTACAAGACTATTTTCAAACCAGGGTTCACGACCAAGAACCGCGGTTGGGGGTTGGGCTTATCCCTGAGTAAGCGGATCATCGAGGAATACCACGACGGACAGATTTTCGTGAAGAGTTCGGAGATCGGAAAGGGAACGACTTTCCGGATCGTGCTGAAGAAGTGATGTCCGGTCTCTATCTGCATATTCCATTCTGCCGGCAGGCCTGCCACTATTGCGATTTCCATTTCAGTACGGTTCAGAAGTCACTTCCCGACCTGATGGAAGCGATGCGACAGGAGTTGCGGATGCGTATGGCCGAACTTCCTGGACCAACGATCGATACCGTTTATTTCGGCGGAGGTACGCCCTCCCTGCTTCCAATCGGAGAGCTCGAAGCGACGTTTCGCGTTATCCGGGAATTGTTCCATGTGTCCGAGACGGCGGAGATCACCCTGGAGGCCAACCCGGATGATCTTGATCCTGCTGCATTGGAAGCCTGGCGATCCTTGGGGATCAACCGGCTTTCGGTCGGGATACAGAGTTTTCACGAAGCCGATCTGCGCTACATGAACAGGGTCCACACGGCGGAGGAAGCCTTGTCAGCGGTCCAACGGGCACGCACCGCGGGTTTTGAGTTGCTGACGATCGATCTCATCTACGGCACGCCAGGAATGGATGATGAAAAGTGGCTGGAAAACCTGGAAGTGTTGCGCGGACTCGGGCTGGATCATTTTTCCGCCTACTCGCTGACGGTAGAACCCCGCACGGCCCTTGACAAATTGATCCGGCAACGAGTACTGCACGATACGGATGAAGAGCAGGCGGCACGCCAGTTCGGACTACTACTGGATTGGGCTGAGGCCAATGGGTTCGAACACTACGAGATCTCCAACTTCGCTCGACCCGGAAGGTACTCGCAGCACAATACCGCGTATTGGTTCGGAGCGCCCTACCTGGGTGTCGGTCCATCCGCTCATTCCTTCGACGGCAGCATCCGTTCGGCCGTCATTCGTAACAATCACGAATATATCCGCAGCATTCAAGCCGGCCAACTGCCGCTGGAACGGGAGTCGATCGCTCCGGCCTCGGTATTCAACGAGTATCTCTTGACCCGTCTGCGTACGCAATGGGGAGTGCCCTTTGAAGATGTTCGGGCGCGATTCGGATCAGCCGCATTAAAGCAGGTAATGGAACAACTGGAGAAAGTGCGGGAAACAGGTTGGCTGGAGTCCTATGCCGGAGGTTTCCGTTTGTCCCGGCAAGGAAAATTCTTCGCCGATACGGTCGCAGCGGGCTTTTTCAAGGATGTGTAACACCCAACTTCCGGGTCCATCGCAGACCCTGGTCATCGGTCAACTCCACGAGGTACAAGCCGGAAGGAAGATCATCTAAGTATATCGAACAGGATGCAGTGGGGGTGAACGCTGTTTTTTCGGAATACACCAATCGCCCATCCGTACTAAACAGATTGACCGATACAGTTCGGTTGAACAGGCTCGGGCGGTCACAGCGAATAGTGATTTCCCGGTCGGTGGGATTGGGAAATAGTACGAGTTCATCTTCAGCGTTTACAGCTTTCCGATACACCCTGTTCCCGGCAGTAAAGGTATTCACGTGTGGATCAATCGTGATATCGCTTACGCGGAATCCCGGTTCGAATTCATAGAACGCACCAGAGCTTTGTGGTAGTATGCGTACAACGGTATCCTGAGCTGCTCCTGAAAACCCCAGTTCGATGGGGTTGTGAAAGAATAGGCCATCACCGGCGCTTCCGGATTGGAACAACTGTACCCGGACCTTGTTTTGTTCCAGGTTCTCCCAATAGGCGGTGTAACGCGGGAAGCCGCTACCTGCGTACCATTCATTAAAAAACAGGTCAAGGTCGCATTGGCAGGCGGATTCGACGTGCGCGATCAAGGTAGTCGTACGGCTAAAGGAATATTGGAGGGTCGGATCCAGCGCATAGTGACGGACACCGGTGAAGAAAGCCGAATCTCCGATCAGTTGCCGCAGCATGTGGAGTACCATCGCACCTTTGGAATAGCTGAGTGCGCCACTGAAGATCCTGCTGACGGAAGTGGTGTCATCGCAGAATACACTGCCTTCGTCGAGCTGCGTGCCGTTTGCCACCAGTTTTTCCCGGAACGGTTTCCACAGCTCGGGTTCGAGGAATTCATAACAAAGTCCGCTGAGGTAGGTGGCAAAGCCTTCATTGAGCCAGATATCTTCCCAACTCCCGCAGGTGATCATGTCGCCGAACCAATGGTGGGCAAGTTCGTGGGCGATCAGCTCTTTCTCCCAACTGCCAAGGAATGTCATGGTTTGATGTTCCATTCCGCCACCCCAGCCGAACTGCGCCTGTCCGTATTTTTCCTGCCGAAAGGGATAGGCGCCGAACAAGGAATCGAACAGTTGCATCTGACCGATCACCACGGAAGCGCCCGTGGCGGCATAGACACTGTCCTCGGGAAAGCAAAGATTGATCACGGGAACGTCGCCACCCGGCAGCGGAACAGTCAGGTCGAAGCGCGCATAGTTGGTAACGGCGATTGCCACCAGGTACGTGGCGATGGGATAACGGTGCTGCCAATGGGTGACGCGTTCGTTTCCGATGATCGTGTCGAGGACCAGGAGGCCGTTCGACGCGCTGCGGTATCCGGCCGGGTTGGTGACGATGACATCGAGCGAGTCGATCTTGTCGTCGAGGGTCTGCCGGCAGGGCCACCAGTCGCGGGCGCCATAGGGTTCCGACAGGGTCCACAACACCGGTTGCCCGTCGTGTTGCGCCGTCTCGAATGAACCGAATCCGCCGGAGGAAGGGGTGCCGTGATAGTATATGTCGACTGAATCATAGGAGCCGTTGGCCAGTGTTGCGGGAAGTTCAATGCGAATCAGGTCGTCGCCGGGACGAATTGCTGAAAGCCGGATACCGTGATACACTACGCTATCGATCACAAGCGCATCCGAGGCGTCGAACTCGATCGCATCAACGACCGCTGTTGTTCGAAAAGTCGATCTGACCGATCCGTTGATTGCGGCCACCTGGGGGTCGACCCGGAATCTGCATTCCTGGTGTAAAAGATCCAGGTTGCGGCTGACGTGTGAAGAGGGAACGGCGGTATCGAGCGGCCGGTGCTTGCAATAGCTCACGACCGGTTGCGCCTCCGATATTCCTGTATGCAGGAGCGCGGGCAATAGCAGGAAGAGGAGGCGATGCATGGGTTAAGATCAGTCGCCGCGGATGATCATTCAATCCGACTCCGCCTCGGAAGGAGCATGGCCGGCCTGGTAGCGTGCTCCGGCGACCACGATCACGATTTCTCCCTTGACGACTTTATTTCCGAAATAGGCGAGCAACTCCTCGAGCGTCCCGCGTTTGTTTTCTTCGTGCAACTTGCTCAATTCACGGGAGACGCTGGCCAGCCGGTCTTTTCCGAAATGCTGGACAAACTCTTCCAACGCCCGGACAAGTCGATACGGGCTCTCATAGAAGACCAGGGTTCGCTCTTCCGACTGCAATTGTTCCAGCCGTTTTTGACGTCCTTTTTTTTGAGGAAGAAATCCTTCAAAGCAGAACCGGTCACAGGGTAGTCCGCTATTGACCAGTGCTGGTATCAGCGCGGTGGCTCCCGGCAGGGTTTCCACATCGACGCCTTGCCGCAGGCATTCCCTTACGAGCAAAAAACCCGGATCGGAGATGCCCGGAGTTCCGGCATCGGTGATAAGGGCTACGGATTGTCCCAACTCAATGCGCTTGACCAGTTCTTCCACGACCCGGTGTTCGTTGTGCGCATGGTACGATTGGAGGCGCTTGCTCAGGCCAAGGTGCTTCAACAGGTTGCCACTGGTGCGGGTGTCCTCGGCGAGAACCAGGTCGACGTCGGTCAGTACACGGATAGCCCGGAGGGTGATGTCTTCCAGGTTGCCGATAGGCGTGGGTACCAGCACCAGTTTTGCCATGCCGGGTGTCAGGCCAGGAAACGGCGTTCGAGCAGGTCCATGAACGCGTCGGCGGGATCACCGCTCAGGTTCCACTTATACCGGGCGATCAATTGCTCTTCCACGAACTTGCGCGCAGCCTGGATGTCTGCGGCACCATTGACCGTGTCAATGGCTTTGTGGTACTCGTTCGAATCGCCTGCAAACAGGTGATTGATGAAGAGAAAACGTTCATTGATCCCAATGGCAGCTTTCAGGTCGCGGATCGGTTTACGTTGCATCTTTTCCGCGACGCGTGCAGCGGCGTTGGAAGGAGCAATGCGTTCAGCCACCGTGGTCTTCTCTTCGAACCGGTCGGCAAGCGTCGGTTGTTCTTCGAATTGCTCGTTCAGGTCGCGTGTTGCACGTGACTGAAGTTCCTCTGCGCGCTTCATGGCATCCACCATCAGGTGATCGGAGGAGATGTGCTGTGAGGAGGGGGTTGCCGCAGCAGGTTCAGGCGCGGGAACCGCGGATTCGGCTGCGGGTTCGTTCGCGGTCACGGCTTCGGGCGATGCTTCTTTCGGAATGTTAAAACTACCCATCATGCGTTCGCCTGCGCGTTGTTCGATCTCCCGCAAGGGGCCCGACTCCGCCGAATAGCGGTTTCCGATAACCGCCTCGAGATCATCCATGCTCCGGATGGCGTTGCGGTGATAAAGGGTCAGCGCCAATTCGTAGGTCCCGCGCAATTCGGCAAGGAACCGGTCGATCTCCGATGATGGGATGCTTCCGGTATGATTTTGCATGCCGCGGTGTAGATCACGCATCCGTTCCAGGTGTTCCTGGATGAGGCGGTGAAGGGTGATTTGGTCCATGATTTTTCGGTACTTCATGTAAAGTTACGTAACGCCCCGACCGGAAAGGCCGCAGGTTGGCTGAATAACGAACAAACCCCCGTGTATCGTGTCTCCCGGACGCATTCATCTTGGCCGTTTTCCGTGAAATCGGTAGGTTTGTTCGGCCTTTTCCCATGTTTCTCGAGCACCTCAGGAATTCCGATCCCCACCGGGGACATATCGAAGTCATTTGCGGCAGTATGTTCTCCGGCAAGACGGAGGAACTCATCCGCCGCCTCAAGCGCGCCCGCATCGCCCGCCAGAAAGTGGAGATTTTCAAGCCAAAGCTGGACAACCGGTATGATGAAGTGAATGTCGTATCGCACGATTCGAATTTCATTCCTTCCACGCCGGTGGATTCCTCCACCAATATCCTGCTGCTCGCGAATGAGGTGGAAGTCGTAGGCGTTGATGAAGCACAATTTTTCGACGATGAACTGCCGGCAGTTTGTCAGGCTCTTGCCAACCGGGGG
>WBZP01000909.1_pt1 | contig 38584 bp, 25 predicted proteins | sample 5204301 | NCBI WGS metagenome assembly WBZP01 (sample SAMN12412401, study PRJNA552823) | activated sludge metagenome | isolation source: activated sludge from nitrification reactor of wastewater treatment plant... | place: USA: Pennsylvania | collected 2017
CATGTCCTTTTCGCGAGGCTCGAAGTGAATATCGGATGCCTTGGAACGAACCGCGTGAAAGATCACCGAGTTCACCCAGCGAATGATCGGGGCCTCATCGCTGACATCGACCAGGTCGACTTCTTCTTCGGTCTCGGCTTCTTCTGCCGCTTCCTCGTCTTTTTGCAGATCCGCGTCGATGCCGGCTCGTGAGTAGACCTTGTTGATGGCCTCTAAAATTTGCGAGGCCGGGGCCAAAAACGGAGCCACCTCTGCGCCAACGACCCGAGCAATGTCGTCGAGGATATGCACCACCGTCGGATCTGCAATCGCCGCTTCGACGGTGTCTTCTTCCTTGTTGCGACGCAGCAGCAGCACCATGTGCTGTTTGGCGAAGTTGATCGGAATCCGCTGGACCAAGTCCGGGTCGATGGTGTCGGGTTTGATCTCCAGCAGCACTTCGAGGCCAAACTGCTGAGCGAGCGCTTGTATCACCTGCTCTTCGCTGACAGCCCGTCGCCGCAGCAAAATCTCACCAAGTCGCGTGCCTTCGGTCTGCGCACCGCCAGAACGACGGAGTTCCTCTTGCTCAGACAGCGCTTCTTTGAGGAGTACGTCGGCCAGTCCGGCATGCTTCTGTAACAACGCACCGAGCGAGCGCACCGAAACTGGCCGGGCCACGGCCTGATGCTGACCACTGCTTTTGCCCGGACTTCCTTGTGCCCGCGATGGAAGCACCGAGTGCTGCCCCGAGCTTTTGGCGGCTCCGGCTCCACTTAATGCTCCACCGTGCGGTGGCGTTCTGCCCTCTGGTTTGTCGGCTTTGGCCATGGCGATCCTCGTTTGCTCTTAACCCGGTGGTGCCCCTGGCGGCGGCGGCGGCGAGACCGGCTTGGGCGCAACCGATGGCGTAACCGTCGTCGTGCTCTGGCTCGGTGACGACGAAGACCCGCCCATCGAACGTGAGCCCGGTGGCAGCTCGACCGGACCGGAGTCGACTACCTCACGATGAAGCGATTGCTCGGCGGTGCGTAGCTCGACAAGCTCCCGCTCACTGTCCACCGCAGTGCGATTGATCTCCTCGAGCGCGCCCCGCTTCTTGGTGTAGTCGATGATGCCAACGACATCACGCTCGTCGCTAAAGGCCGAGTAGGCTTCGATAAACTCTCGCCGCTCGCGGGTCTTGCGCTCGAACACACGCTGAAGCTCCGACGGATCGTTGATCACGTAGGGCGTCAGCACGATGAGCAGCATCTGCTTTTGCACTTCTTTGCTACGGGTCTTAAACAGATATCCCAGGATCGGAATGTCACCGAGGATCGGAATCTTGGTCACCGATTCCGCCACGCGGTCACGCATGATGCCACCGAGCACCACTGGCTGCTGATCACGCACCACCGCTGTCGTTTCCAACGTGCGCTTATTCGTCGCTGGGCCCAGTCCGTTAAAGTTCTTGTCGGCGATGTCGGAGATCTCGGTCTTTAGCTCCAGTCGCACCGTTTCACTGGCGCTGACGTGGGGCGTAACTTCGATCTTTAGCTGTACGTCTTGACGCTGTACCGACTGCATCGCCGCAAAGCCCGCGAGCGCTCCGCTGGCACCGGCTTGCGGTAGACCACCGGTGATCGCGCTCGGGAATGGCAGGTTCTGACCAACGGTAATCGTCGACTTCTCATTGTCCGTGGTCAGGATGTTCGGCACCTGCATCACGTTGACGTCGTTGTTGGTCTGCATCGCCTGGAGCAGGATTCCGAACTGCGGCGGTAGCACCGAGCCACTGCCCGCGCCTTGACCAAAGATGGTGCTGCCGGTGATGGCCGGACCGACCACACCACCGACCAGCCCCGGCATCGTCAGCAGCGACAGCGGGTTGAGCGAGTTGAGCGAGCCACTCTTTAAGCCACCCAGCACCAAACCACCGAGTCCCGGAATCGCGCCGTGATAGGACAATCCCAGGTCTCGCGACTTCGAGATGCTGACCTCCATCACCATCGCTTCGATGAACACTTGGCGGCGCGGCACATCGAGCCGCCGAATCACATCACGCAGCGTCAGGAAGTCTTTGCCCGTCGCCAAAATCACCAGCGAGTTGGTCGCTTTGTCGGGCGTGACCTTGACCTCGTCCTGGAACGCACCGCTACTCCCCTGCCCGCCGGCCCCCGATTGCGGTGGTGGACTGAAGCCCCGACCCGAGCGGCCCCGACTCGCGCCCGCCGATACCGAGATGCCAAGTCCACCGAGCACCTGCACCATGTCATCGGCGTTGGCGTTTTCCAGCGCGTAGACGTGGATGCGGTCTCCCGTCGAGGTCGAGCCCTGCTGTTCCAGCCGCTTGATCAGCGCAAACACCCGCTGATACGTTCGATCCGCCGACACCAAGATGATCGAGTTGGTGCGATCATCGGCGAAGATTTGGCTGATCGAGTCGTCTCCGCTGCCAATCTGAGCAGGCGCTACCGCATCGGCTCCAACCTGAATCGGGGCGCGCCTCGGCTGGCCCGGTCCGGCGGTTTTGCCGACGCCAAAGACCTGCTGAAGCATCTGTAGCACCTCGGTGGCGACGATGTTCTTGAGCCGAATCACCCAAATCTTTTCGCCCGCCATCGGCTGATCGAGCGCTCGCACCACCTCTTCCATGCGACGGATGTTCGACGCCAAGTCGGTCACGACCAGCGTGTTGGCCGCCGCATACGGCATGATGTCGCCGTCTCGGCCCTTAAGCCGGTTTAACACCTGCACCACATCGTCAGCGGTGATGTACTTCAGCCTGAGCAGCCTCGTTACATAGCGCTCTTCACGCGGCACCATCTCACCGGCGCTGATGACCGGAATCGAGGACTCACGGGCGCGGTTGGACTCGATGATCTTGAGCACCTTGCCATCGGGCTGTACCGTCAGGCCCATCGACTCCAGCGACGACAGGAAGATGCGGTAGGCTTCCGACGCGGTCACCGTCTCCGGTGCGATGATCGTGACCTTCGACTGCCGAACGTTCTGCGGCAGGATGATCGGTCGACACGAAATCGCTTTGATGAAGCCGACCAGATCCGCCAGCTCCGCCTCGGGCTTTAGGTTGAAGTTGACCTTCTTATTCGGTGGAAACGCTTTGCACTCCAGAAACTCAGCCGCACCCGGCAGCGGCAGATCATCGGTGCTCGGCTTCGCGGCTACAGTGGCCCCTGTCGGCGGTGCTCCCGCCGGTGGTCCAGAGGTCGGCGGCACCGTCGGTGGTGGCGGCAGCGTCCCTCCCGGCGATCCAAGCGGACTCGTCACCCGTACATCACGACCCGGGGGTGGCTTGGCTCCGGCCTTGTTTTGAGCGGACGCAGACAGCAGCCCTGTCAGGAGAACCACCGTTGCACTAGATATTATGCGGTTCAAAGTCTTCATATTCGGTCACCGAATCTGGTAATCGAGTGTCACGTTTTCGCCGCGCCGCTCCACCATAACGGTCAGGTGCGAAGCGCTTTTGAGCTTGGTGTAGGCTTCCAGTGCTTTATCAGGAGTCGACATATCAAGACCGTTGATGGCCTTAATCAGGTCGGCATTCTGTAGCCCAATCTTGGAAAAGATCGAGGCCGTACGAATGTTGTAGAGCTTAAAGCCTGATGGCTTTCCGTCTTTGATCCACGGCACAAAGCGCGCACTCGTCGCCAGTGCGGTGGTATTGGCCAGAACCTTATCAATCAGGCTCTTATCGACCTCGCAGTTACTACCGGTGCAGCGGACGCCTTTTTCGACATCCTTTTCGATACCGGTTGGATCGGTCGAGCTGGGCTCGGCGCTGGCCACCGCACTCGGCGGCGGCGGCGGCGGCTCTTTGTCAGAGGTCAAGTACTCGATGCGCTTGCCGACCACCATGTAGACGCGGCCTTCGATGACCTGGGCGACGATCGCACCGCCTTGGGTCAGCTTGTCACCGCGTCGGAAGATACCGACCCGCTTGCGATCATCGCTGGTGTCCCGAATGACCGCCATCGACCAGTCCCAGTCGCCCGGTGACACCATCGTCGAGATGAGCTGGAGCGGCAAGCTGCTGCGCTGTGGCGTCTGATCAATCGGCCCTTCCTCCTGCGCTTTTTCCGGCGTCAGCGAGATCGGAGCACAGCCGCTACAGAAGATGTTGCGATGCAGGATCGACTCAATGTCCTTGCTTCGGTTTTTTTCGCCCGTGCCCGAAGCGCTGGCTTCTCGCCTGGGAAACGGCGGACCATCGCCCCGCAGAAGAACCGAGACTGCCGAGTTGGCCGTCGTACGTCCAACCAGCGCTGCACAGACAGCGACGACCAGAAGGTTTAAGACCCAGAAGTAATTCTTGACCAACACGGCTTTTGACTCCGCCTTGGCCCACAGCTAATGCAAGGCTCGGGCCATCGTCCGCGTACCGCTCGCCCCTTCGTATCGACGAGGACTTAGCCACCATCGGCCAATGCCCGGCTTGGTCGAACTGCCAGTTTGACATCCAGCACAGCCGCCGCCGCCGCAAGCTTTGCCAATTTGACAAGTGACCCAATCGCCCCCGTGAGCGGCAGGGCCCGCTCGATCGCTGAGGTCAGACCACGCCCCAGGTCCGACCCAAAACGCGGTATGCTGAAAAGAGCCTAGGAACTGCGTGATGTTGTTGTCGATCTCCGAGGGGGTACTGCTCGACAAAGCGGTGGCGATGGGGCTCGTCTCGGCAGCGGATGTGGCGGAGGCCCGCAACACCCAGACGGCGAGTCCCGTCACCCGCAAGTGGGGCCTGGTGCTCGATCGCTTGATCGCGCAAGGCAAGCTCACCGAGGCCCAGCTTCGACGGCTTCAGGAGGATTTGTCCTCCGCCGCGCCGGGCTCGCCAGCACTCGACCGCACCATGGATGGTGGCCTCGAACAGACGCTCGGCAGCGAGGCGGGCGGCCCCACCCCAACGATCACCGTCGCACCGACCACTTTTCCGGCTCCGCACTGGGACAAGTACGAGTTCATCGAGATCCTCGGGCGCGGCGGCATGGGGGCCGTCTACAAGGCCCGCGATCGAAGGCTCGGTCGTCTGGTCGCGCTCAAGTTCATCCACGGTGACGATCCGGGCATGATCCAGCGCTTCCTTCAGGAGGCGCGCTCGCAGGCACGACTCGACCATCCGTTTATCTGCAAAGTGTACGAGGTCGGCACCGTCGATAATAAACCCTACATCGCGATGGAGCTCGTCGAGGGCCGCACCCTCGATCGAATGAGCAGCCAGCTCGGACTATCAGAGAAGATCCAAGTCCTCAAAGACGCCGCCGCCGCCCTCCACGCCGCCCACGAACAGGGCATCATTCACAGAGATATTAAACCTTCTAACATCATGGTCGAACGGACTCCGTCCGGGAGTCTGCGTCCGGTGATCATGGACTTTGGGTTGGCGCGGGAAAGTGGAGATTCCCATGGACTGACAGAGTCCGGCGCGGTGATGGGTACACCGGCCTATATGTCTCCCGAACAGGCACGAGGTGAGGCACGACGACTGGATCGGCGCAGCGATGTCTATTCGCTCGGTGCGACGATGTATGACGTCTTGTGTGGCAAGCCTCCGTTTGAAGATCAGACGGTTCTGAACATCCTGCTCAAGGTGATGAACGAGCCGCCATCCCCGCCGCGAAGTCTCGATCCAACGATTCCCGAAGCGATCGAGCTGGTGGTCAGTAAGTGTCTCAACAAAGAGCCCGAACAGAGATACCAGTCCGCCAAGGCGCTCGCCGATGATCTCGGGCGGTATTTGTCTGCGCAACAAGTGGAAGCGAAGCGGCTCAGCTATTCCTATCGCTTCCGCTACTGGGCCCGTCACAACAAGACGCTCGCGACGCTGGGAGCTGTTCTGCTGGTGACTGTGCTGAGCGCGACCGGGTTTGGGATTCGGGCGCGATTCATCGCGATTCAGAAGGAACGTCGCGCCAAAGAGCAAGCAGAGCTGGCGCGCTGGATCGGTCAGTCTGTCAAGGATCTGGAGTGGGTGGCGCGCACCGCGTATCTGCTGCCGCTTCATGACACCAGCTATGAAAAGCAGCTCGTCCGCGACCGCATGGCCGAGATCGAAACCGAGCTGAAACGGCATCCCGATATTGGTCCACGACTTGGTGCGTATGCGCGGGGTCGCGGGCTGCTGGCTCTGCATGAGTGGAAGCCCGCGTACGAGGAACTGCAACAAGCAGAGCGACTGGGACACAAAGATCTGGAGCTCGACTACGCGCTCGGCAGAGCCCTCGGTGCGCTGTATTCCCAAGCGCTCGATGATGCCAGAAAGAGTGGCGACAAGAGCTTCTTCGAGAAACGCAAAGCAGAGCTCGACGAGGAGCTGCTCCGCCCTGCCCTGTCTTACTTGGAAAGGAGTCGCGGACTCCGCAGTGTTTCGTCGACCTATGTCGAGGGACTGGTCGCGTACTACCAAGAGCAGTACGACCAAGCGTTACAGAGCGCAGACAAAGCCTACAAACAAGCGCCCTGGATGTACGAAGCCGTCGAACTTGGCGGCGATGTCTTCCTATCCAGAGCCCGCGCCCAGCGAGATCGCGGCGAACACGACCCCGCCGAACAGAGCTTTGCAGAGTCCGTCAAACGATACAAACAGGCCGCAGAGATCGGACGCAGCGATCACAACGTCCACGAAGCACTGGCCGAAGCATACATCCGGTGGGAAGAGATGGACTACTTCCGAGGACGGAATCCCGAAGCCCACCTACAGGAAGCCCTGGCCGCAGCAGACAGAGCCCTCGTAGCAGCACCAAAGGAGTCGCACGGACACACGAAGAAGGCGTTTGCGTACTCGTTTTTTGCAGATTATGCCAAACAACACGTCAGCAACGAAGCAACTCTACGCAATAGGAATCTACAATTAGACTCAGCACAAAAAGCAGTTTCACAAAACCAGAAAGATCCGTACGCACATCTCATCGCAGGCATCGCATACCATCGAATCGCTGAGATCAGCAGCACTAACAAAATCGATTTCCTCAAGAATTCGTACCGACACATAGAATATTCAATAAAAATCAACCCAAGATTCCCTTGGGCTTACAACGATCACGCCATTGCACTACTAGCTGAATCAAAGTTGCAACAAAAAATCAATAGTGACCCACTAGACACCATCACGAAAGCAGTAAGACTTGCCGAGCAAGCACTGGAGATCGATCCTGGCTACATTTACGCACTCAATACAATCGCCGCAGCCAGTTTGCGTGCCACCACCTGGTTAATCGAGCATGGACGGAACCCAGCGCAATGGATAGCGACAGGTCTACGATCGGCTCACCGATCACTACAAATCAATAAGAACTACTCTTTTGCATACGGTAACATTGGGACCATTCTGATGAACCAGTCTTTTTATGAATTACTAACTACCACTGAATTGACAAACACAAGAAAAGAAGGCGTCGCAGCCTGTGAGTCCATGATGAAAATCACTGGCCCATCTACTGAAATGCAGAGTTATATTGCAATTATCTATCACTATGAAGCCCAACAGCTCCTAAGTCGCGGTCAAGATCCGGCGGCAGCCATCAGAGCTGGTCTGACCGCCATTGCTGGATGTGTAAGTCCGCCAGAACCAGATCCTTACTGCCTCGATGCCCAAGCACGACTGATGGCTGCACAGTCACAGTGGCACCAATCACAAGCCAAGCCATTCCTACCGGTACTGGAACGCGCCTATCGGCTCGCTCAGCAAGCGGTGGCGCAGATGCCTCCCGATGAGTATGACTCGATGCTGTCCTCTGCGGCGATCTCACTGCAACTGGGCACAGCCCTGACCCAGCGAGGAACCCGGCCCCAAGTCCCGATCGAACATGGGCTGTCAATGGTCGCAAAGGCGCTCGCCAGCAAACCAAGCTTGCCTCGTGGACTGGCACTGCGGGGTGCGCTCCTGTCCATCCAAGCACGCAGCGAACGGAATCCGAAGAACCGACGTGGGATTTTGCAGAGCGCGCAGGACGCATTGAGGGAAGGAATCAAGGGGAACCCCCTGCTTACTAAGCAGTATCAGGGGGTACTTCTAGAGACGTCGCGGCTTCTTGAGTCACCGTGAGAAAGTCGTATGTAGCGGGCTAGTTTGCGATGCAGTCACCGCTTACGTTGGTCGCGGTGCAGGGTCGTGCGCTGAGGAACATCCTGGTGTGAGTGCTGGTGCACGCCGGCTTCGGACACAGCGCGAGCTGGATCTGGATCTTGGCGATGTGGACCGGATCGCTGCTGCGGTATTTGCTCAGGTTGAAGCACGACGCACCATTCTCATCCCAGAAGGCTTCCATGGTGGCATAGGTCTGGTTGGTGTCGGGATGGACGCCGACCCGGTCTTTGACATGAATGGTCGTCGTCATGGCGTCGTCCCCGGTGGTACCGGCATCACCACTGCCGCAGATGTCACCGTGCTTCATGCGGGTGCAGGCCTGATGAACATTGACCATCGACCGGGACTGGTTGGTCCCTTCCTCCACGCGAGTTCCCCATGGTCCGTAGCCCCAGTTGACACAGCCACCGATCACGTCATGAGTGCAGCCCAGGGTAATGGCGTTGGCATCATTGACCCGAGCCCCGTTGGCCCCCCAGCGGGCCCCGCCAATCGGAATCACGTACTCGGCCTGGTTACCAGCGGTGCCATCGGCGTTAGTGACAGGATGTGGGCAGAAGGTGACGCCCGCTGCATCTGGGTCGGTGCCTTCCGCTAGCCACTCCGTGGTGTACCGGGTAAAGGAACCGTCTGCGCTGGTGCTAGATGGAGTGACCCGCAGCGTTCCGTTCAGATTGCCTTCCACCGTGAACTCCAGGCTGCTGGCCCGGTTTTGCACCAGCGTCTCGCGGTCCCCGGAAAGCACGAACACCCCCTGAGACGTCGCCAGATCCTGCGGTTCCACAGCCTGTCCACCGTAGGTGATCCTCGTCACCGGAGCATAGGTCTGATTGTTGAGCGTGCTCAGATACCACCGACCTTCTGCGAAGTAGAGCCCCGAGATCTCTTCTGGTCCGATGACCCCACCGAGTAGTCTGTTGTAGTTGCTGTTGGTAAACCCCTCGCCCCGCGCAGCCTGCTGCACCGAGTCCCGCTCGCTTGGGGCGGGCTCTGCACCACATCCGCTGACCATCACACTTGCTAGACACAGGGCCGAAAACATTTTGTGAAACGACATCGTCATCTCCTGGTTGAATTTCTATTCGGACTGCTATCTCAAGACGCGTGCCAATAGGATTTACAGTTTCGTCGGAAAGAGACGACGAAAGGGAGGTCGTAGGAGCATCGATTCCTAAGCTTCGGAATCGACTGGAAATTGAGGCGGAACACGCGGTGGTGGTCTTCCCAATCGCATGCGCGACGGATGACACAGCGCTGGTGCACCGTCCTGACACAGCCCTGTCACATGTGTCAGCCAGTGCCAGTGTCCTGTGTCAGCCGTCCTCGTCCTCATCCAGGGTCTGGTCCCGACCCAGTGTACTCACCTGTACGCCGTACTTCTGGAGCAGTCGCTTGAGCTGGGTCCGATGTAGGCCGAGCAGCCTTGCTGTGGCACTGATGTTGCCATCGCTCTTGCGCAGCGCGTCCTCAAGCTGAGTGCGGTCTGGCTGATCGCGGCGCGAGATCGGCGGATGAAACAGCACCGCACAGGGAGGCGGAGTGTCCTCGCTTCGTTCAATCGGCTGTCCAGCGTGTGCGCTTAGGTGCTGGGGTTCCAAGCGACCCACTCCCCGACCGAGCGCCTCATGCGCCGCCGCACGGACCTCTGCAAGCAACTCACGTACGTTGCCGGGCCACGTCCGCAACAGACACTGCTCCACCAGCAGAGAGTGTACCGAGGGCCGTTCCGGAATGGAGCGCAGCGCGAGCTGAATCAGCCATGGAATCTCTTCCAGCCGTTGCCGCAGAAGCGGAACCGTGACACTGGGACTGCTGATGCGAAAATAGAGATCCTCGCGAAAACGCGAGCTGCTCACTTCCTGCCGAAGATTGCGATGGGAAGCCGTACAGAGCTGGATGTTCACCAGTCGCGGACGCAGCGCACCCATTGCCAGCACTTCCCGGGTTTCGATCACCCGCAATAGCTTGGCTTGTACCGCCAGATCTAGCTCGGCCACTTCATCCAGAAACAGAGTCCCGCCATCCGCCGATTGAATCAGTCCTTCGCTATCGGCCACTGCCCCGGAAAACGCCCCGCGACGGGCACCGAACAGGAGTCGCTCTGCCACACCAGGAGCGATGGTTGCGCAGTTGATTGGCACAAACGGTCCGCTCGGCTTGGCGGCAGCCCCATGAAAGGCCCGCGCCACTCCTTCTTTGCCACTGCCGCTATCACCGGTGATGTGAAGCGTTCGTCCATACTGCGCCGCCCGCGCCGCTTGTGACAGCACATCCGCAAGCAGTGGTCCCACGACCCGTTCGTCGCTGACTCGTACTCCTCCTTTTTGATAGGGACGCAGATCGCCGCAGAACAGAAACAGACTATCGCCGGTACGGAGCACCCGTGCGGTTGCGCTGTGAAGGCTCCCTTGGACGCGGACTCCATCGACGTAGGTTCCGTTTTGGCTGCCGTGTTCGATCACCCGAAAGCGCTCGCCGTCAAAGGAAATGCTGGCGTGCTTGCGCGACATCCGAGGGTCGGCAGGAAAGATCGTCTTTCCATCGCCTCGGCCCAAGTCGATGACCCCATTTGCGATCGGAATCGGGGTGCAGCGTGGCTCTCCCATCGCAAAGATCAGCAGCAGTCCCGGCGTCGGCAGACCACTTCCTTCCGCGTTACCCTTGCCGCTCATCGAGTCGCGCAGCGTGACCGGTTGCTCAGCCATGGTGCACCCCCCACAGCGGCAGGATGCTAGCCGCCCAAATAAGAGTCATATTGTATTCCTCTTTATTTCCCAAGTAGCCATGGCTGGCTGGGTAGCGTGCACAGGGCCGCTTGATCTTACCTGTCAGCGTACCGCGCAGCGCAGAGGATCTACAACTCCGCCGCACTCTCGCGCTGACTGGCCAAGGCACTGCCCCACTCGGCTATCGCCTCGTACACCGCCCGAAATCGCTTACCCGCTGGGGTCAGCTCGTACTCGACCCGAACGGGGGGGCCAGGGTGGACGACCCGCCGCACCACGCCTTGTACTTCCAGGTCTTTAAGCCGGGTGGACAGAATCCGATCGCCAATGGTGGGAATGCGCACGCCAAGCTCTGAAAAGCGCAGCGCACCGTCTTCCAATGTCGCGACAATCAGGCCGGTCCAGGGCTTGGCCAAGACCTCCATCGCTTCTTGAAATCGTGGGCACAAGCCCTCGCAGGTTCGCTTCATGACAGCACGCTCTCTCGCTCTCAGTATGCTCAGTTGCTGCAAAAAAGAAAGTGACTTGACGAAGGGAAGCTCCCGCCTTAGCCTGTTGTTCGTGTTTTGGGGAAGCTGCTTCCTAATTTGCAGCGAAGATCGGTCCATCATGGACCCACTGGAAACGACAGGAGCATTCGACATGAGCAATCAAAGCAAGCGCGTCATCTTGATCACTGGGGCGAACAAAGGGATTGGGCTTGAGACGGCACGGCAGCTCGGCAAAGAAGGGCACACCGTGGTGGTGGGTGCCCGTGATGAACAGAAGGCGGCCGCTGCGGTGGCCGACCTCGCCAAAGAAGGCGTCGCCGCTCAGTCCGTGATCCTCGATGTCAATAGCAGCCAGTCGATCGCGCAGGCCGCGACGCAGCTTGAAGCACGGTTTGGCAAGCTCGACACGCTCATCAACAATGCCGGGGTGGTGTTCGAGGGCTGGGGGAGCAAGGCCAGCGAAACGACGCTGGACGCCTGGCGCAAAACGTTTGAGACCAATGTGTTCGCGCTGGTGGCTGTCACCCAGGCGCTGCTGCCGCTCCTTCGCAAGAGCGACGCCGGACGCATCGTCAACCTGAGCAGCATCCTCGGATCGCTGACGCTTCAGGCCGATCCCAACTCGCCGATCTACAACTTCAAGGCGGCCGCCTATGACAGCTCGAAGGCAGCCGTGAATCAATACTCGATTCACCTGGCGCATGAACTCAAGGACACGCCGATCAAGGTGAACTCCGCGCATCCGGGCTGGGTGAAGACCGACATGGGCGGACAGGACGCGCCGATGAATGTGGTCGATGGCGCCAAGACCAGCGTGTGGCTCGCGACCCTGCCTGCGGATGGACCGACCGGCGGCTTCTTCCACATGCAGGCAGCCCTGCCCTGGTAACTCCCCCTCGCCGTGGCTTGTCTTGGGACGGTCATCTGGGGTAGAAATGAGCACTCACGTTCTCGTTTCCCTCAGGTGACAGGTTACCCATGGCCAGCCCCAATCAGCCCGACGCCAAGTCCAATCAAAAGACTACCGCTCAGAAGACTCCCGCCGCCAAGAGCGAGAGCAGCATCACCCCGCGCAGCGTAAGCTACAGCGACTGGTATCTCGACGTCATTCGCCAGGCCGAGCTCGCCGAACACAGCGCGGTCCGGGGCTGCATGGTGATTCGCCCCCACGGCTACGCCATCTGGGAAAAGATGCAGCGTGAGCTCGACGACCGGTTCAAAGCGACCGGCCACGTCAACGCCTACTTCCCACTGTTCATTCCGCTGTCGTTTTTGACGCGGGAAGAACAGCACGCCGCCGGATTTGCCAAAGAGTGCGCGGTCGTGACCCATCACCGGCTCAAGACAATTGATGGTGTGGTGCAGGTCGATCCCGATTCGAAGCTAGAAGAACCGCTGGTGGTTCGTCCGACGAGCGAAACGATCATCTGGAACCAGTACAAAAACTGGATTCAGAGCTATCGCGATCTCCCGCTGCTCATCAACCAGTGGGCCAACGTCGTGCGCTGGGAGCTACGGACGCGACTGTTTCTGCGCACCGCAGAGTTTCTGTGGCAAGAGGGACATACTGCGCACGCAACGGAAGCCGAGGCGCTGGAAGAGACGGCCAGGATGCTCGATGTCTACGCCGACTTTGCGCAAAACGTGATGGCGGTTCCGGTCGTGAAAGGTCGCAAAACACCTGGTGAACGGTTCGCCGGTGCGCTCGATACGATGTGTATTGAAGCGATGATGCAGGATGGCAAAGCGCTGCAAGCGGGCACCTCGCACTACCTGGGACAGAACTTCTCGAAGAGCGCGGATGTGAAGTTCCTAAACCGCGAAGGGAAGCTCGAGTACGTCTATGCCACAAGCTGGGGAGTGAGTACGCGGCTCGTCGGTGCGCTCATCATGACGCACTCCGATGATGGCGGTCTGATTCTGCCGCCGAAGCTTGCGCCGATTCATGTGGTGATCGTTCCGATCTATCGCAAAGACGATGAAAAGGAGCGCGTGTTCGCGGAAGCAGACAAGGTCAAGGCCGAGCTATCTGCCAAGGGTCTGACCGTCAAGTTCGACGATCGCGACAACATGCAGCCGGGCGCCAAGTTCTACGAGTGGGAGAGCAAGGGAGTCCCGATTCGCATCGAGATCGGACCCAAGGACTTGGAAAAAGGAGTCCTGTGTCTGGTCCGCCGCTTCGTCCTCGAACAAGCGGGAGAGTCGGTCGAAGATCAGCGCAAGCGTCGCAAGAGCTTTGTTCCGCGCAGTGAAGCGATCGAAGGGATTCCCGGAATCCTCGCTGAAATGCAAAAGGAGCTGTTTGTGCGCGCTCAGGGATTCCGCTCCGCACGGACTCGCGTCATCGACAACCTCACCGACTTCGAGCAATTCTTCAAACAAGACGGTGGCGGCTTCGCCTGGGTTCATTGGGCGGGCACCGGGGCCGATGAAGACGAGATGTCGAAGCGCTTCGAGACCACCGTTCGCTGCATTCCGCTTCCCGATCAGATTCCCAGCGAAGCACAGGGCCCCGGCACCTGCATCCTCACCGGCAAGCCGTCTGCCCAGCGCGTGATCATGGCGAAGGCGTACTAGCCCGCCTACCCCAGCGAGCGGTGCAGGATCTCCATCACCAAGTTGCAGGTCGCATGGAACAGCGTGCCGGCCAGCACCGAGCCGCTCAGGATCCGCAACACCCCGAAGAGTAGCCCCGGAAAGAACACCAGCAGCGACGCCGGATGGAACGTCACCAGATAGTGTCCGAGCGCAAACAGAGCCGCCTGCGCAAGCCACGCTCGCCGTGCCGTCATCACCTCACCGAGCCGCTGCTGAATGTAACCCCGAAAGAAAAACTCCTCGGGCAACGCGACCACGAGCACCTGCGACAAGATGAGCAGCGGTAGCTGCGGCGGCAGCCTCAGCGTCTTGGCAATCGGGGTCGGACAGACCACGATCTTCATCAACCACTGCGGACACAGCCGGTTCACAAACAGATCGTAGAAAAAGCCAAACGGCGGCAGCACCAGCACCGTCAGCGCCATCCACAGAAGCAGCCCCCGGCCGATTGGTCGGAAGCGCAGTCCGTAGTCCTCTAGCTCATGTCCGCGTCGCCAGAGCAGAAGCGCTGGCAGATACAGGAAGGCCACCGCAGCCACCACCGCAATGTTGCTTTCCACAAACGGAATGCCGCGCAGCCGATACAGCACCGACACCAGCAAGGTCGCGCCCGCAAAGACGAGCCCCACCTCTTTTACGACCACACGACGTGAGGCCGAAAGCAGAACCGGCGACGAGGATGGAGGGGACGAGTCGGCCACGGGCAAACGAGCAATCAGCGCCTACTGCGCTTGGTTCGGACGTCCATCGAGCACGAGCTGCCGCATGCTCCCGACCACCTGCGGCTCGGCCAGCGGTCCGATGCTGTTCGTCTCTTCGTAGTGATCCCCAGCCGCTTCTTCCAGATAGGGCTTCTTGTCATCGAGCACCCAATTGTAGCGCGGCACGATGTAGCCGATGAAGTCGTGGGTCATGCCCCAGGTCATCCTCAGCTTGGGGTCGCCATCCATCACATCGATGAGATAGGGCGGCTTCGGGGCGCGGCTGACATCGGGAGCATTCGGCTTGGTGGTGTTGATGAACGGATACTTGCCCGCGTACTCACCGTTATAGCCGCCGATAAACAGCTCGGGCAGTAGCTCGCCGGGGTTGGTGATGATCGAGGCTGGACCGAGCCGCAGGTAGCTCACCTGGGTCTCGACCGAGGGCAGATTTTCCTCGTCAATCGCCCGCGTGGTGTCGTAGCAGCAGACCGTCCGCTGATAAATCTTGAGCTGGAGCGCCAGGTGATAGGCCCGGTTCGCGACCTGCGCCGGAAACGACGTCGTTCGATAGCTCAGCTTGGCCGCTTTGCCCTCGACCGTCACCGCCTTCGGATCGGCCATCGAGGTCTTGGCAAACGCCGCCACGCCCTTGCCGATCCACTCGATCTTCGGGAAGCTGTGGTTCTTGTACTCGACACCCTTGTCATCGATGGCCACGACCTTGCCGGGCCCAATCTGACCACCCAGCGCGCCGGTCACATAGACCACCGGACCCGAGCCCGCCGCTTCCAGATCCGTCCGCAGATAGTGCACAAAGTCCGAGGTAATCAGGTGATTGTCCGAGCCCGCGCCCTCCGGGTGGTGAGCCCAGTTGACCACCGTCGCGATCGGCTTCGGTGGCGTCGTCCCCAGCTCCATAAACTGCATGGTGTGCAGCCGAGGATTGATCACCACCGGATCGCGGGAATCCCCCACGTAGCGATGCATATCACCATTGGCATCCTGCACCAGCACCGAGTTCATCGTCACCCGGGCTGGCTTGACCTTGCTCACCGCCTCGGTCACCGCCTCGGCAATCAGCTTGCGCACGCGCTGCTGGTAGTAGCGATTGATGCCGCTCGTAAACAGATCCGGGCCCCAGCCGCCCACGAGGTCGGCAGTCTGGTGCAGGTGCGTGCCGTGGATCATCAGCAGGTCGATGCCGACCTTGGGATCGAGCAGCTTTTCGACTTCGGCGGTCTCGTCTTTGAACAGACCCAGCGAGTCCACCGCGACCATCACCACCAGCGTCTGGTTTTGCTTTAGCGCCAGCGCCCGCGCCCACACCGGATCGTGAACGCCCAGCGCGAGACGGCCGTTGCCGTAACCCGCCATCCAATAGGCGTCGAACTTGCCGTTGCCGTTCTGGTCGACATACGGCTCGCCTTCGTCCCACAGGTTGTTCTTGTTGGTGTCGGTAAACGTCTCGATCTCGGGAGTGATCTCGCGCACGCCGTACCCGGCATACAGGACGCTATCACCGGTATCGGCACAGCTTGGATCGCCAGGACAGCGCCCACCCACCTTGAGGGGTATCTCCTCCGGATCCAGCGTGGTGCTACGGGCCAGGTCCGGCTCGACGGGATCACCCGACGGACAGCCCAGCAAAAGCAGGGACAAGCCCCACAGCGGCAGCCTTGCAGTGCGCAACATCGCCAGCTCCTTTGACAGATTTCCAGGTGGACCAGGCCCGAAGGGTTAGCCTTGGGTCAGAGCGAAAAACACGCCAACATTCGACAGTAGATAGACGTCGCGGGCCGAGGCTGTGGGCCGGGCGGAAGCACCTTGTCCGGGGTTAAAGGCCTGGATCAGCTCGCCACTTTGACCATCGACGATGAGCAGCCCACTCGATACCGCGTTGAACAGCACATAGCGACCCCAGATGAGCGGGGCCGAGATTTCGCCTTGCTTGCTTGGACTCTGCTGCCACAACAGGCGGCCCTTGCGGTCGAGAGCGACCAGACCTTGTGTCGAGGAAGCGGCATAGATCCGCTCCCCCGCTGGGTCCGCAGCCAGGGGGCCCGCCGCATCCAGGTCATAGCGCCAGCGCGTCGAGCCGTCTTTGACATCGAGGGCATACACCCCGCTCGCAAAGCACGAGACATACAAGGTATCGCCGACGAGCACCGGGGTGCTGTCGACATCGGTGAAGCGGGTGGCGTTGCCAGATAGCTGGCGGGTCCAGCGAACCTCGCCGTTGTCGGCTTGCAGACAGCCAAGATAGCCATCGGGGAAGCCGACATAGACGTGTCCGCCGGTGACCAGCGCGCCGGAGCCACCACGGATGGCAAAGCCGTCGGGCGTCTCGCGCTCGTACTGCCAGACCCACTTGCCAGTGCCCAGCTTGTGGGCGTAGATGCGGCCAGCGGTGGTGGTGGTGTAGACCAGGCCTCCGGCGACGGTCGGCTGGGTGCGAATCGGTCCAGAGAGCTGCGCCGTCCAGCGAACCTCGCCGGTCTTTGGCGACAGGGCCGACAGCGTGCCATCGTCATCACCGACCAGCAGCAGCGGCTCGTTTGACACCTCACCGGCGGGAACATAGAGCGGCTCGGAAGCGAGTCCCCCGGTAAGCTGATGCTGCCACAGCACCTCACCGTCTCGATAGCGCAGGGCATAGAGCACCTTCGCCGACGAGCCGACAAACACGGTCTGGCCGTCCGGCGACACTGCGGCGGTGGCGAACTCTTGCGGGTTGTAGGCGAAGAAGGCCGTCTTGAGGACGAGAGGTCGACTCCAGCGAACACGCAGCACGGCTTGCGGGGCGACGAAGGTATCTTGTGCCATCGTCACGCCGCCGATCTCAGACGGACGCGGCGACAGACCCAGGCTGGAACAGCCCAGCGCCAGCACACCGAGCAGCGGCAGCAGTCGCTTCATCTACTGCTCCAACTGCGCGAGACGGTTTTGGATGTCGTCGCGCAGCGAGCTTTTCGGGTCGCCCTTGGCCAGGAGTTCTTTGTACATCTCGACGGCCTTTTGCTTGTTGCCTTGCTTGGCGTAGACGCGGGCCTGGTTCCACTGCGAGCGCTCTTTGAACAGGTCACCGGCGGCTTGGGCGGTGAAGGCGGCCTGGGCAGCGGTCAGATCGCCACGGGCTTCGGCACACAGACCAATGCCCTCTTGGGCCATCAGGAGCAGCGCCTGTTCACGGGGCTTGGCATCGACGAAGCGGCGATAAAGGGCCTCGGCCTCGGGATAGTGACCCTGGTCATAGGCCACCGACGCCTTCACCAGCACCGCCCGCAGCGCCGCCGGGGTGCTCGAGTAGTCCTTATCGAGATCACCGAGGACTTTGAGCGTGCTGTCCTGGCGCTCTTTGACGGTCTTAAAGCGCGGCACTTCGTCGCTCTGCTCGACGTCTTTGTCCGTCTCGGTCAGCAGCGGTGCATCGGCAATCCGCATCGCCCGCCCAAGCGCCTCCGTCGAGCGTTCCTTGCGACCATCGAGGTATTGGCTGATCCCCCAACCCGCGACAATCAGAACCAATACGCCGACGACCAGCGCAAGTCCTCGCGAAAAATACAGGGTGATGCTTTCCCACTGCTTCTGCCAAAAGCCCACAAGCCCATCCGGGGCCGTCGAGCGGTGCTGTTTCGACACGCTAAACTCTCCTTACAAGAGGACCGGACGCTAACAAACGCCCCTGCTTGTCGTCAAGAAACGTGGACGCGGGCTGTCGGGTAGGGGTCTTGGACCTCGCCGGGTCTCCCGCGTTGGGTCTGACCCAGCACACCGGACTCCGCCATCTCCCCCTCCTTGGGTCTGACCCAGCGCACCGGACTTCGCCATCTCCCCCTCCTTGGGTCTGACCCAGCACACCGGACTTCACACAGTCCCTTTCTTTGGGTCCATCCCAACACGCCGGAGTTCACCGAGTCTCCCGCGCTGGGTCCGAGGCAAGCCAAAGGACTTGGCATCCTTCGCCGCGCCGAATCGCTAGGTAGCGTTTGGTGGTGTCGGCGTTGCAGGGGTCTTGGGATGACTCGCACGGGCTCGCTGTCGCGTCTGAAGTGCGGGCACCTGGGTATCAAATGCATCGCCCCACAGGTAGTAGGCGGCTTTGCGTAGTTCGCGGAATCGCTGCCACAAAAGGGTCGCCAGCCGGTCGCGGGCTGTCACTTGCGCCGCGTCCGAGCGCTCGGCCTCATTCTTGCGAGCACCACCGGGCCTTAGCCGTCCGAGCAGCAGCGTCCCCAGCTCACTCGCCCGCCGGAGCTGCTCGCCACGGACCAGCTTCTGCGCCTTCATCGCCTCTTCTGACTTGCCGAACAGCGCCGCGAGCTCGACGCAGTCTCGCGCCAGATCAATCGGCCCAGACCCCGCCCGAATCTTGTCGATCGCCTGCGCCTTGAAGATCCCCGACAGCGCCAGTGCTTCGGCAGTGCCGAGCAGCAGCGCCCGCAACTGGCTCGCCTCGGTCAGCAGGGTGCGGGTCTCGCCGAGGGAGCGCGTCTTGCCCTCAACCTGCGTCGCCGCAAACACCACCGCCTGCGCCAGCTCCCCCAGGTCAAACAGCGCGGCATGATCGAGCAGCGGCAACGCCCGCTTCAGCGCGTCACGGTGTGGCCCAATCGCCGCCAGCCCCGTCTGAACATTGTGATACGCCAGCAGCGGGTCCAGGCGATACGGCAGCACCTCCCCCGCCGCCAGCTTCTCGGAGTGCGGTAGGTAGCGCAGATACGCCGCCTCCGAGCCCACCGCCGTCACCTTCGGAACCGGCACCGGGGCCGTCTTTGCAGCCGCCGCAGGCGTCTTCTTCGCCGGAGCCTTCTTCGCCGGAGCCGCCTTGGCCGCCGTCTTCTTGATCACAGTCTTGCGGGTCGTTCCTGACATCAGCACACCTCGTCCAAAAAAGTCCCGAAACGCTAGCACGCAGAGGTGGACCCTCACAAGGTCGGACCAAAGGAGTTCTGTATGGCCGTTGGAAGATCGCTCATGTAACACTCCATTCACTCCATGGACCCGCGAGTCACAGAGTTCCAGTGCATCATGCCGCTCAGCAACATCTCATCGGTGCTGCAGCACGGCATTGTCTCTCACGAGGAAGCAGCCAAGCTGCAACATGCATCCATTGCGATGGATGAGGTCCAAGAGCGACGAGACCAGAAGCGGGTACCGAACGGATTGAGGCTGCATCAGTATGCAAACCTCTATTTCCACGCCCGCAACCCCATGCTCTTCAAGCGCAAATCCCAAGCACATGAGCTGTGCGTGCTCTGTGTGTCGACTCAAGTTGCGGTGAATCCGGGCGTGGTGTTTGCGGACTGCAATGCCTCAAGCGACTACGTCCGGTTCCTCGCGCCTTCACAGTGGCAACTACTCCACTTTGATGACATCTTCGCCATGGACTGGCGACATCCCGATGATCCAGCCGCCTACTATCGACATCGCTCGCGTAAGTGCGCCGAAATCCTGGTACCGCATCGCGTAGAAAGTCGATTCCTGATAGGAGCAAGGGTGAAGGATGCGCCGACGGCTGCAAAGCTTGCTGCAATGAAGGTTCCGTTTCCCATCCACATCGATCCAGCGCTCTTCTTTGGCTAGGCACCTGGGGTGACTCATGTTTAAGGCACTCATCGGAGATCTGTTCAGCAGCGACTGTCAAACGCTGGTCAACACCGTGAACTGCGTCGGCGTCATGGGCAAAGGTGTAGCGCTGGAGTTCAAGCAGCGCTTTCCGGCCCTGTTCGAGGACTACGCCGAGCGCTGCGCTCGCAGTCAAGTGCGGCTAGGTGAGCCGTATCTATACGCAGCACAAGCAGGGAGGCTCGTTGTGAACTTCCCGACCAAAGGTCACTGGCGATCCCCTTCGCGACTTGCGGATATCGAGCGTGGTCTAGATTTTCTTGTGAAGCACTACGCAGACTGGGGAATCGTCAGCATCGCGTTCCCTCCACTTGGTTGTGGGAACGGAGGGCTAGCATGGTCCGAGGTGGGTCCGCTCATGTATCGGAAGCTCTCCGGCCTGCCGCTCGACATCAAGGTCTATGCTCCATACGGCACTCCGAAACCGGAGCTACACGAGGAGTTTCTAGCGGGCCCGTCGCAAATGACCCTGGATGGCAAAGGTCGCAAACATGAAAAGCTCAACGCGGCGTGGGTGGTTCTATTGGAAGTGCTGGACGAGCTGGGACGACAGCCGTATGCGAATCCTGTCGGACGAACCATCTTTCAGAAGATCTGTTACGTAATGACCGAGATGGGGATTCCGACTGGCTTCCAGTTTGGGAAGGGCAGCTACGGACCCTTTGCCGAAGAGGTCAAACAAGCACTTCACGAGTTCGCCAATCGCAACTGGATTCTTGAAGAGCCGCTCGGCCAGATGCTGGCACTGCACGTGGGGCCCCAATACCAAAAGGATCGAGCCCAGTTCGCGGACATCATTCATCTGCATCAGAAGAAAATCGCCAAGACCGTGGACCTTTTCAGCCGAATCAAGAGCACAGCTCAAGCAGAAGAGGTGTTCACCGTACTTTTCGCCAGCCGCCAGCTCAAAAAAGTACGCGCTCAAGACGAAGTGGCAGAACAAGATCTCTACCGCTACATCCTCGACTGGAAGAAGTCATGGGTCACCGAGGCAAAGCAGATCGCCGTTGCTAGCGCCATTCGGCATCTTGTGCTCCTCGGATGGATGAAGCTACGCGTTAGCGAAACCCTGCTTGACCCAATCTAACCGCCCCACCGTTCACATCATCGGCCAAACATCAATCAGATCGACGGGCTCGGCGGTGAAGGGAGGGGCCTTGATGGGGGACTCGCCGAGGTGATCGAGGACGGGGCGGTAGGTAGTTCCGTCGAGCGTGAAGACCTCGATGCGCTGCTCCAGGGGATCGCAGAGCCAGATGTGGCCGACCTGGGCTGCGCCGTAGATGTCGAGCTTGACGCCGCGATCGTAGCGCGCGGTCGAGGGCGACAGCACCTCGCACACCCAGTCGGGGGGCAGTTTCACGGCTGCGGTACGAGGAACCAGCGGCATTCGTTCGCTCCGCCAGCCAGCAATGTCGGGGATGATCGGGTCATTGCCCTCGAGGTGTAGCTCGGGCTCGACCACCAGCACCCAGCCACCGGGACGACCCGGCCCCCCCGTCCCACGCCGCCGACCATAAAGCGTCGACAGGGCCACATAGAGCTGCCCAGCACAAACTGCATGTGGCATCGCAGGCCGTGGACTCATCAGCTCCAGCCCACGCAGCACTTCCCGGTTGCGAGTCTCTTCCACGTACGGAGGTGACGGCGTCTTTTTCGATGCAGCGGCAGACATGCCCCGAACCTAGCACAGGCCCCCACGCCCCACGGGTGCGAAGACCGGCTACGGAATCCCGATCAGCTTGTGGGTTTGTAGGGAGAGGCGCCAGCGGGGGTGGGTCTGGCAGTAGGTGACGGCGGCGGTGGTGTTGCGGACTCGCTCGGGGCCGTCCATCGGCTGGAGAAAGAAGGCGGAAAAGGGGAGCTCGGCGAAGCGCTCGGGCTCAGCGCCGGGCTGAGGAAAGACCAGCTTCAGCTCATCGCCAGCGTGGAGGACGAGTGTGGTGCCCGCTTTGGGGGACATGCACACCCAGTCGATGCGGTCCTCGGTGGGGCCGGAGGGAAGCGGCTGGGTGCCGTTGGTTTCGACAGCAATGTAAAAGCCGCGAGCGTGCAGGCTGCGGCACAGGGCGGAATCGACCTGAAGCAGGGGCTCGCCGCCGGTAAGCACGACAAAGCGACGCTCGGGGTGACTCCTTGCGCCGTGGTTCCAGCAGGCCAAGATGGCATCGGCGAGGGCGTCGGCACTTGGGAACTTGCCGCCACCGGGACCGTCCGTGCCGATGAAGTCGGTGTCGCAGAAACGACACTCGGCGCGGGCGCGATCGGCCTCCCGACCGGTCCACAGGTTGCAACCAGCAAACCGGCAGAACACCGCCGCCCGTCCGCTGTGCGAGCCCTCGCCTTGCAGCGTGTAGAACAGCTCTTTGACCGCGTAGCCCATCGCGCAATCGCTCTTGCTACTCGGTCTTGCCCCAGCGTCCGCGCAGCCGTGCCCACAGACCCTTTGGCCCCGAGGGATTGGTCGGCTGGGTCACTTCGGGCCCACTGCCCGGCACCGGAATCGCCAGCGGCTCGCCGCTCTTTGTCGAGGACTCGGTCGCAGACACCAACTTCGCAAGCTGCTCATCGGCAGGCCGCTGACCGGTCATCTGCACCGAGGCGACGTTGCCTTCAACCACCGTGGCGGTCATCACCATCGAGGCATCGCGGTCTTCGCCAGTCGGCAGCTCGGCCCGCAGACACTCCGAAATCTCGGCCATCTCGGTGTCATAGTCGGCGCGGAACAGCGATCGCACATGCTCGACCATCTCGCGAGGATCGAAGCGATAGGGCGCGAGGAACTTGTGGAGATCCTGGGCCAGCTCCGCCGCCGAAGCGTAACGATCCGCGACATCGCGGGCCAGTGCCTTCATCACGATGCGATCGAGCGCTTCGGGCACCCGCCGATTGAACTTGGACGGCGGCAACACCTCGGCGTTGCGGACCCGCTCCATGAGCTGAAACTCGGTGTCGCCCCGGAACAGCTTTTCGGTGGTGAGCATCTCGTGAAGGATGATGCCGGTCGAAAACACATCGGTCCGCGCATCGACCGGCATGCCCCGAATCTGCTCGGGCGACATATAGCTGAACTTGCCCTTGAGCACCCCGATCTCCGAGGTGAACTTCACCATCGCTTGGGCAATGCCAAAGTCGAGGAGCTTGACCTGACCATCCCAGGCAATCCGCACGTTCGAGGGCGAGACATCGCGGTTTACGATCTGAAGCGGCTTGCCATCGGCGTCGTTCAAGGTATGGGCGTGATGCAGTCCCTCGCTCATCTTGGCGGCGATATAGCAGGCGTGAGGCAGCGGAATCCGGGCGTTCGTCTCTTGGCAGCGGCGCAGGATCTGGGTGAGGTCTTTGCCTCCGATGTACTCCATGGCAATGAAGTAGCGGCCTTCGGTGCGCCCTATCTCGAAGGTGCGCACAATGTTGTCATGGCTCAGCAGCACCGCCAGCTTGCCTTCGCGCACGAACATCTCGACGAAGCGTGCTTCCTTGGCAAGCTGGGCCCGCATGCACTTGACGGCATAAAGCCGACCGCCGCTCTGACGGCTGCGAGCCCGATACACCTCGGCCATACCGCCCCGAGCAATCATGCCCATCAGCAAGTATTTACCGAAGGACTGCGGGTTTTCTGGAGACCCAGGGTCGAGTTTGTCGGCTGCGGAATCCATTTCGCCCAATTTGTACTTTCAAGACCTTATCAGTCCGTCGCCATCCTGTCTACGCAGGCCCCGATTCCAGCATTTCCGGGGTGGGGCGCTGTGGGCAAACAGAACTTGCTAAGCAGCGTCTCGACAGACCGTAGCTAAGCACTTTACCATGTGGTCTTGGGCTTTTGTGCAGGGACTCCTAAGCGCCTGCGCCAAAGACCCCTGTTTGCAATCAACTGGGCAACCAACTGGGTAATGAACGGGCGATCGCCATGGGCCATGGACACGTTGGAACCGGGACGGGAACGAGGCCACGCTCCGAACGAGCGGTGGCAGTCGTTGTAGAGCGCAACCGAAGCACCGGCAAGAGGCTGGCAAGGCTGCTGGTCAGCGCCGGCTACACGGTCAAGACCTACGAAGACGAAACCACCGCCATTGCACCGATCCTCCACAGCGATCCCCACGTTGGATTGTGGCTGGTGGTCGGTGAAGCGGTGGCGGCGGCGGCAATTTCCGAGGGGCTCAAGACCCCGCCTGCGGGCAAGCGCTGCGTCGGTGTGGTCTACGGAGCGGGCGATGACATCGACACAGCGGCAATGTTTGAGCATCCGGGCATCGCGGCGGTACTCGGCATGCGTGCCTCACCGGGTCGTCCCGACCTGGAAGGCGAGCTGCTGAGCATTGCCGCCTTTCTGCGCGGTCAGCCCCTGCTGCCAGTGCAAGGCTTCCTGCTGTGGGGCGCACAGGCGTTTTCCGCCAGCATCACCAACATTGGTGGCCGAGATGCCGCTGAATCCCGGCTGGTCAAGCTCTGCAGCGAACACCTCAACATCTCACGCCGCGTCGCTGACAGCCTGGCCGAGGTCGTCCACGAGCTCATCACCAACGCGATGTACGACGCACCGGTTGATGCCCACGGACGCGCCCGCTATGCCCACGATCGCACCGCTGCCATCGAGCTGCCCACGGAGGACAAGGTGATCTTTCGCTACGGCACCGATGGCATTCGCCTGGCGGTCGAGGTCGTCGATCGCTTCGGTCGACTCAAACGGTCCGATCTGGTCCGATCGCTGCGGCGCGCCCAAAGCGGTCAGGTCAATCGTGGCCAAGGTGGCGCGGGTATCGGCCTGTCCCTGGTTTGTCGGACGTGTCCCCTGGTTCAGGTCGATGTAGAGCCCGGTTGTCGTACTAGACTGACCGCTGTCATCGATCTAGAGCCGGGGCGCGCGACCGAAGGTGTCAAACCTGGCCGAAGTATCATTTTCCCAGACTTGACCGCTCATGCGGTTAGGCACGATTCTTAAGGTAGGCTGCCGTCGTGAATTACGAAGAACGTTCAGGCATGTTGGGGGCTGTCCAGCCTCCGCCCAAGCTCCTCATCGAGCGTCTGTCGGACGGCGACGTAACCTGCCTGCGCCTAATGGGGACGATCGACGAACAGTTCGATGCCCCCGGTCTGGCGCAGACCATCGCATGTCGCTATCTCATCCTCGACTTGGGTGGAGTGGACCGGATCTCGTCGTTTGGTATCCGTCAGTGGATCGACTTCGTCCAGCACATCGCTCCGCGACTCGCTGGCGTCTACTACGTCGAGTGCTCGCCCAAGGTCGTCGACCAGTTCAACATGGTCGCGAACTTCGGCGGTGCCGGATACATCGTCTCGTTCTACGCACCATATCGCTGCGAGTCGTGCGACCAGGAAAAGCGACATCTGTTCCGCACCGACGAAGAGACTCCGGTGTGGCGCGCTGGACAAGCTCCGGCGACGACCTGCGAGACCTGCGGCAACAAAGAGGACTTCGACGAAAACCCAGCGATGTATTTCAACTACGTCGCGCAGCAGCCGATTCAGGCGATTCCGCCAGCGGTGATGCAGTTTCTGCGAGTCCACCTAAACTACGGCCAAGGTGGTCAGCGCAAGCTCCGCATCGAGAAGCGCATCGAAGGACGCTGCACCTATATCAAGCTGTCCGGCGATCTCGACAGTGACCTAAAGCCCGAAAAGCTCGCCGATGGACTCGAGGGCGAGGTGGTCGTCGATCTCGGTGGCATCTTGTCGATCGATCCGGTCGGTACCGCACACTGGCGCAAGCTGATGCGAACGCTCGATGCCAAGACCGGCACCGACGAGTCGATCGAGCGAATCAGCTTCATTGCGGTCCCAGCAGTGTTTCTGGAGCGACTTGGCAAGCCCGAAGACCTCACCCGCAAGGGCCAGGTGCTGTCGCTGGTCATCCCGTACAACTGCTCGCGCTGCCGAGCCACGACGCCCAAGCTGGTCGACTTCACCATGCACGGCGACGAGCTGCGCGCCGGTCGAGTGCCCCGCATCAAGTGTGCACTGTGCGGTGGCCCGGTCACCTGCGTCGTCTCGGAGACGTGGTTTAACCGGCTCCAGACGCTGCCACAGCCCCAGGTAACACCAGATCTAAAAGCGACGATTGCCCACTTGACCGCCGCACCTGCGCCGCAAACCCCCCGATCGACGATGGCAGGACCGGCGATGCCCGTGCAAAGCGGTCCACCAGCCCCGTCGGGAGGTCCGGCCTGGTCGCAGCAGCCCATGTCGGGACCGCCTGCTCAGCCGCAGGGTCAGGGATGGACACCGCAACCGACACCCTCGCCGATGGCAACGGTCAATCCTCGTTCGACCATGGGCTCGTCGATGGGCCAGTCGAGCGCCGCTTTTGCGCGCCCCGACCCTCGTACGATCAGTCAAGCCACCAGCGCCACTCCATCCGCCTCGCAGACGCCGCCTCCGCCGCAAGGTGTGTTTGGTAAGCTCCAGAACATCCCGGGTCTACTGCCCGGCTTACTGGTCGTGATGCTCTCGCTGTCGGGTGCGATTGTGTATCGCATCTTGGCCACTCCGACCGGACGGGCGGGCGACTGGAAGGTGGTCGAGTCGTCCACACCCAAAGCGCCGCCGTGGCACGACAGCAAGTTCGTGGGCGATGGCACCAAGCTGGTGGGCCATTCAGCTCTCGTCGCCGATCGGACCGATGCGCTAGAGCGGGCGGATGTCGCCGCGCAGGCGGAGCTGGTCAGCAAGCTCGCAGAGGAGCTGGAAACCAAAGATCCCGACTGGCGAAAAGTGATTCAGCCGCTGTTTGCCCCAACGCTGCAAGAGCTAAAAGACGAGCTCGACAAGGCCCACAAGAGCGTCAAGCCCACCGATGATCCAGCAGCGGTAGAGGCACAGCTACAGCCAGCCCGCGATCATCAGGCCGAACAGCACAAGCGGATTGCTGCGTCCTTCAAACAGAGCCTTGGCGACGCGGCACCTCCCCAGCTTAGCCAGTATTGGGAAAAGCGCGCCCGCACCAGCAAGGGCAGCCGCGAAGTGGTGTTCCAAGCCTCGACGCTCATCGATCTGGATAAGCCGGCGTTCGACAAGCTGGTGAATCAATTCCGTCAGACGGAAGCCGCTGCCAAGATCAAAGTTGTGCCGTACTTCCCGCTGCTGGCGATGCGGTTTGAGTCGACGGTGCGTGGACCAGTGGTGATCGAGGTCGATGACAGCAGCCCGCTCGCCCCAGTCGGAATCAAGACCGGCGACATCGTGCTATCGGTACTTGGTCACGAAGTGCGTACCCCGATCGACTTTTCCAAGCAGATCGATCAGGCCATCAAAGACCTACCGAGCCACGATCTGGTCCTCAAGGTTCAGCGGGGCAAAGAGCTAGTGGATATCAAGCTCTCGCAGGCCAAGACCGCCCCCAAGAAGGGCGGCCCCGTCTTCATCAAAAAGGGCGGCAAGTAACCGCGCTGCTCGACCTGCTGATCGGCTCGTCTAATCGCGAGCGGAGAGGTGGGCGAGAACCTTGTTCCACACAGCCGGGGTGACGCCGACTTCGAGGTGACCGAGGGCGACACTCTCTTGCTGGGCATCTTTGCCGCGCTTGCTGGCGCTCCACTTGGTGGTGAGCATGTCCAAGGCCGCGATGCTCTTGTGAAAGAGCACTCCGTCGCCTTGGACCGGACAGGTTGGGCAGCTCATACCGTCTGTCTCATAGACCGAACCCGCAACCCCTGCCGCTTCACCGTATAGAACCAACAGCGAATCGAGCTTCGAATCGAGCCCGCTGGCCTTCAGTCGATCGACGAAGTGACCGCCCATTTCGACGGCGCTCGCGACCCCAAGACCCGACATGAGCTGATACTTGCTATATAGCCCCGACGAGCTGTCGCTGTTTCGTGAGTTGTAGTAGGTGTGCCACGCGATACAGGGCGACGCAGACGGGGCAAACGCGGTCTTGCGGCAAGCCTGACGATTGGAATCGTCCAAATACCCGCCACCTAGGAAGGTCAGCTTTGGACGAAGCCACGGATAGTAGCGATTTTCATCGGCATCGAGGTCCTTCCAGTCACTCGAGTCGCGACGAGGCACTGGATAATCCGTTCGCAGATCCGCAGCCGCCTGAAGTTGACCGAGATAAGCGCTCTGCCACTTGCCAGTGTCGCTGACGCTGCCAAATAGGCTGATGTTGTACTCATCGAACGAGAAGCCAGAGCCCGGCGCGCCATCGGTCACATTCAGGCTGCGCAGGGTTCCACGCGAGACTGGTTTGCCATCGCTGTCGAGCCCAGACAGGTTGGAAACATAGATGCGGTTGAAGAAGTCCGGCCAAGTGCCGCCACGGCTTTCACAGACACTTTTGGCGTACGGGTTGTCATACCAAGGGACGTCGGTGCCCCAGTTCACACACTGAAGCGCCGAAAACCACGTCCACGGCATGGGGCCTCGCCCCACCGGAGCATTCCACGAGGTACTCGCAATGGTCAGGGTATGGATCGGATGCCTGAAGTTCAGATCGATCCCAAGGTGAGGCCCGGACAGCGCGACATACACTCTGACGTCGCTGCGGAAGGAAGGAACGGCGTCGCTCTGTGCGGATGCCACGCGATCAAAAAAACGACTCCCCATCGTCGGCCATGCCGCAGCATTTCCGAGATAAGCATCGACCGCGAGTACGCCTTTGCTCCACGCCAGGACGTCGACTTTCGGCGCGGTGCCATCACTACGTTTGTGGATCTGACGAACCCGTGAGATGGCATTGGCGACACCAATCGCTTGACTGTAGTTGTCGCCATGAAAGTTGCCGAAGGTCACCGCATAGACGCAGCGGCCCGCCGCCTCCATCGCCTGCACCATACCGGTCTTCTGCGTCGTCCCCGGATACGGGTTGCCCGCACCGTCGTTGCCTCCCGGGAACAGCCAGACATTGGCATCCTGCATGGCTCCGTGCACCAACAGAAGCGGCGTCTTGTCGACGTCACAGGTCTTGGCGTAGGTCTTTGGACCCTTGTGCAACAGAACAAAGCGGGCTTCGGGACGCATCGGACCTGGCTCAGCACAAGCCACCCCTCGGGCCGTCGCACACGAGCTCTTGTAATACAGGTTGAATCCGTCGACGATCTGCTGATTCAGCGAGCCGAAGAACTTGCCCAGTGGGTAGTCACTGGTTTGAAACGTGTCTTGGAGTCGCAGCTTTTCGGTACGACGGTTATAGCCCTCGGTCCGCACCCGCTGATCGCCTTCGAGCAGCTCGATTTCACCCCACGACCAGCTCGGTGGACGCAAGCTCCCGACGATGTGAAAGCTATCGCTGGGACGATCGTTTTTATCAAACATCGCCAGCACATCACTGCTCAGCGGCGAAAGAATCTGCGCCGGCGGCACGCCGTCTGGTCCTGCTGAGTGGCAACCAGCGAACAGTGCAAACGGGAACCAAACGCCTCGCGGCAATCGACGACGGGACATGACTTTCCTCCTAGACAAAAAGGCGGTCGAGGTGGACTAGGACGACGGCAGCGGCGGCACCGCAGGAGGCGGAGGCAGCGCTGGCACCGCAGGAGAAAGCGGCGGCTGGGAGACGGAACGATCGCCGGGAGAGAGTCCCTCGCCTCCCGGCGGCAGCGGCGGCGGCAGAGTGGACGTTGGGACCGTTGGTGCGATCGGCGATGCGGGAGGAATGATCAGCGGTACCCGATTGGGATCGCCCGGACCATCCAGGTTGGCAGGAGCCTCTGCCGGAGGAGGAGATGCGACTGGGCTCACCACTGTCGCGGGTTTGCCAGTTCCAAATTGATAGGCGAGACCGGCGTCGAGCAAATAGCTCCCCTTAAACGGCTCGCCCTGCCCCGCTAGTCCGTAGCCACCACCGCGTACAAACAGGCTAATCGGTACCTTCATCCGAGGCTGAAAGTCGAACCCGAAACCACCCATGCCAATTGGCATAAAGTAGTTGCCCACCGTCGGAGCCATCTCAATCGTTCCACCATCGGAAGTCACCACCGACGTCGCTGGTCGATTGATCGCGTTGTAGCCAATCCCCACGTGCAGATCGAAGAACAGACCCGTGGGCAGCGCCAGCCGGTAGCCGCCTTCCAGGAAAATGAACAGGCCGTAACCAGGTGACGCCGAATAGCCACCGATGCTCGCGCCCATCAGGAGCTGGTTCACGCCCCTCGCCCACGGCGTTCCCTCATAAGCCAATCGAGCGCCGGGATGGACCGCGCTTTCGCCAAAGTATGACAGCGACACCCGTCGCGGCTTCTCATCCCCCAGCGACTGTGCCCGTACGAGACCGGCGCTACCGATTACAAAACCAAATGCGGCAACACAGATGGCTGCGCTGCGAGCCTCGCACAATAACGATCGGCCTTGGCGAAGTGACATGGCGTTTGTTGCGGACCGTAGTCGCGATCGACCGCCCGCGCAAGGCCTGTCACAGGACAGGTCCATGTCTGGACGATGTGCCACGGAACCCTACAAAAAACCGTTGCACCTACCTGTGGTCAACGCAGTAATAATGTCGGTTATTCGGCGTGCTCTGGCTGAAGGCGTCGCCAGTTTGGCAGTTTTTGACGCAGCCAGAGCCGACCGCAACCGGAAACGAGCGAAAGGAAGGGTGCTGTATATGTCCTCTCACTGGCCGAATCGTACGCGCTGGACCCTGCTGCCACTGGGCCTAGCGGCGCTGTCTATGAGCCCCTCGTGCGATCCTCAGGGAAACTCCGCCGCGCAACAGAAAGCCATCATCGTCACCCGGTCCGGGACTGGTCTGGGTACCGTCACAACGCAAGGCGGAGAGATATCTTGCGGCACCGATTGCTCCCGACTGTATGCACCGGGAACCTCGGTCATGCTGTCCGCAACGGCAGACGGCGCGTCCACTTTCGTGGGCTGGAGCGGTGCCTGCACCGGGACCAGCACCACCTGCGAGATCAAGCTATCCAACGATCCAAACGACACGAAAACCGTCACTGTCGACGCGAAATTCGATAGTCAGTACATCCCACCGACGGTCACTCTGACGGTTACTAAGACCGGCATGGGCACGGGCAAGGTGACTTCGGCGGACAACGCAGTCGACTGCGGCACCAAGTGCCAGGCCCAGGTTCAAATTCCGGGAACTGTGACCCTGACCGCTACCGCTGACATCGGCTCGGGCTTTGCGGGCTGGACGGGAGCTTGCGAGGACCAAGGTACCGCGCCGGTGTGCGACGTCCTGGTCAACCTGGCAACCACCGTCCAGGCGAAGTTCGACAAGCGCGTCTGTACCCCCGACAACATCTGTTTCGAAAACCCACTCCCGGCGGGCTTTAACCTCTCCGCGATTTGGGGCAAGTCGAAGACCGATGTCTGGGCGGTCGGTGAAGGTGGCAGCATTCTCCACTACGACGGCACTGCCTGGTCACCGAGGGCGAGCGGTATCACCCAGAAACTCAACGCCGTCTTCGGCTTTGCGGCGAACGACGTATGGGCGGTCGGCAACGGCGGCACGGTGATCCGCTGGGATGGCACCAAGTGGTCGTCGGTCAACTCCGGTAGCACCAACCACCTGCGCGGTGTATGGGGCATCGACAACGCCAACGTCTACGTCGTCGGCGCGGCCGGAACCCTGCTCAAGTGGAACGGCACGGCGTTTTCTCCGATTGCGGTACCTGCGGCTGTCGCAGGACGCGATCTCAACGCGATCCACGGCCTGGCTGGCAATAACATCCGGGTCACCGGCGAGTTGGGCTCGCTCATCCGCTGGAATGGAACCACCTGGACCGTCGAAAACAGCGGGTCTCCACGCAATCAATACGCGGTCTTTAACTACGATGCCAACAACGCCTGGGTGGCAGGATTCCAGACGAGCAGCACCTGGAACGGCACCACCTGGACGGTGAGAACCCTCGCGAACCCGCTCACGTTCAACGCGGTCTGGGCCTCAGGAATTGAGGATGTGTGGATTGCGGGACCAGTCGGTGTGTTTCTTCGTTACCACAGGGACGTCAAGAACAACCTAGTTTGGGAAGGGGCACCATCCCCGGTTTCAACGAGCATTAGCGGACTCTGGGGCACTGGAGCCAACGACATTTGGGCCGTCGGTGACTCAGGCACCTTGATCCACTACGACGGCACCAAATGGTCACCAGATGCCAAGGGCCTCCAGTCGGGTTGGAACGGCGCATGGGGTACCAGCGGCTCGAACCTTTGGGCTGTGGGCGGCGGCGGTGCCATCGCGCACTGGGATGGCGGTGGCTTCTCTCTGGTCGACAGTGGCACCACCTCTGCCCTCTACGGAATCAGCGGCACCTCAGGCACGAGCGCTTGGGCCGTCGGTGAAAACGGGACGATTCTGCGCTGGAACGGCAGCAAGTGGTCGCCCTCGACGAGTGGCACTCCGGTCAACCTGTACGCCACCGCAGCGGTCGCAGCCCAGGATGCGTGGGCAGTCGGTGCGGGCGGCAAAGCGCTGCGCTGGAACGGCACGGCGTGGAAGAACGTCGACACAGGAACGAGCGCGAGCCTGAACGTGCTTTGGGCAGCCTCGGCGACCGATGTTTGGGCGGCCGGAGACAACGGCACCGTCCTGCGTTGGGATGGCTCGAAGTGGAACCAGCAACCAGGCCCGAGCACGATGACGGTGCTCGGCATGTGGGCCGGATCGGCGAGCAACATCTGGGCAGTGGGTGCCGGCGGAGTCTACAAGTATGACGGGACGACCTGGACCAAACAGACGGTTCCCAGCACGGGCCCGTTTGTCGGCGTCTGGGGCTTTTCCAACGGAACCATCTACGTCGTCGGGAACGCCGGACAGGTGCTCCGCTATGACGGCACCACCTGGAAAGCGCTCCAGAGCGGCACGTCGAGCAACTTGACCCGTGCGTACGGAGCAAGCACGGCCAGCGTGTTCTTGCTGGGCGACGGTGGAACGCTGCTGCGAACTGGGCAGTAGGGTCGGTTAACGAACTTTTACTTGGCGAGGTGGCTCCGGATCTCCAGGGCCACCTCGACAGCGAGGAGCAAACGATGCGAAAAAATTGGTTCGGATCGCGAATCTTCTTGGGTGCCGCGATGAGCCTGGTTGGGGCGTGCGGTACTCCGAGTGCGCCCGAGGCAACCGTGCTTCCCCAAGGCCCCGAAGTGGGTCCAGCGCTGCGAGTCACCACCCAGGTGATGCACCGCGACAGCGCAAACGGTCAGCCCACGATAGCCCGCGTGCAAGCGCAGACCTTGACCCCACCCGGCAACGATGTCAGGGCAGTGGCCTGGTCGACGCTGCGCGGTCTCAAGCCCAGCTACAAGCTCTCTGACGAAGCGATTGCTGGTGCCAAACTGCAAGACCTACATGACGCGGGCAATGGCCCGCTCATCGCTCACTTCGATCAAGAGATCGATGGCATTCCGGTATTCCGTCGCAGCCTGAAGATCGCGATGGACCGGGACATGAACCCGCAGTTTGTGTCAGGAAACTTCGCCCCCAGCACCGTGAAGGTAGCCGATCAATGGTCTCTCGATGAGACAGTCGCAGTATCGGCAGCGTTCCGGGCCATGAACGGCTCGAAGAACGCGGTTTCTCGGGTCAGCTTCACCGGCAAACGCTCCGGCGGCTACATGGCCCTGGAAATGGAGAGCACCCCCGATATCGAGGGACTCGTCCAGACCGGCCCGGCTCGAGTGCGCAAGACCTGGTATCCGACTGAAGATGGCCTGGTTCCCGCTTACTACACGGAGCTAGACGTCGGCTATCGCGACAGCAAAGACTCGAAGATGATGGCTTTCGTCGTCTCCGCCATCGACGGCAATGTGTTCTTCAAGCACAGCCTGACGGCATCGGACGCATTTGCCTATCGCGTGTGGGCCGACACCAACGGACGAAAGACTCCGTGGGACAGCCCCATGGGCAACGACTTTACGCCACATCCGACGGGCATGCGCAGTGCAGCGGCCCCAATGCCGGCGTATAAGTCGGCCAACCTGGTGACGCTCGAGAGCGCACCATTTTCCCGCAACGACCCATGGCTGCCAGCCGATGCCACCGATCTGTCGGGCAACAACGTGTTTGCCTATGCGGATCTCGCGTCTCCCGATGGCTGGAGCGCGGGCGATGCCAAGGTCACACTCACCGGGCCGAAGACCTTCGATCGCATCTACGATCCGACGACCGACCCGTTGGCATCGAACAACAACTCGCAGGCGATCACCACCAACCTGTTCTACATCCTGAACTGGATGCATGACTACTTCTACGATGCTGGCTGGACGGAGTCCGCCTATAACCCGCAGAAGATAAACAAGGGTCGTGGTGGAATCGAAGGCGATCCAATCCGAGGCGAAGCCCAAGACTCGGGCGGTCGCAACAACGCCAACGCCAGCACCCCAGCAGATGGTGGAATGCCGCGTATCCAGATGTACGTGTGGGATGCGATTGGCGCGACAGGCAAGGTCAACGCTCCGGCTGATATCGGTGGCGACTACGAAGTCTCGGGAGCGCCATATGGGCCGTCGAACTTCTCCGTCACGGGTGAGGCAGTCATTGCGGACGATGGCGTGGGCAACGTAAGCGATGGCTGCGAAGCCCCGTTTAAGAACGCCGCCGCGATGGCTGGCAAGATCGCACTCATCTGGTTTGGTGAAGGCAACTGCGCATCGCGTGTGAAGGTAAAAAACGCGCAGCTATCGGGTGCCAAGGGCGTCATCGTCGTCAGCATTGATTCGACGATCGGACTGCCGGCCATGGGCGGCTCGGACCCGACGATCACAATCGGCGTCGTTGGCATGACCTACGAAGACGGCATCAAGCTGTGGAACAAAGCCAAAGCTGGTACGCCGGTCAACGTCGCCATCTCGGGTAGCCGCTCGACACACGACGGCTCACTCGACACGGGCGTGGTTTCCCACGAGTGGGGCCACATCCTGTCCAACCGCCTCGTCGGCAACGCCGTCGGTCTGTCGAACAACCAGGGCGGCAGCATGGGCGAAGGATGGAGCGATTTCATCGTCCTCCTGACCATCGTTCGTCCCGAAGACATCAACGTCCCCGCCAATGCCAAGTGGAACGGTGTCTACCCGGATATGTCGTATTCAATCTGGGCACCTGGCAATAAGGCGTTCTACGACGGTCTGCGTCGCTATCCGTACTCCACGGACATGACCAAGAACCCGCTCACCTTCAAGCACATCGAAGATGGAGTGCCACTGCCGACGAGTCCGGCACCTTCATTCGGTGGCGATGGTGCAAGCAACGCCGAAGTCCACAACGCCGGTGAAGTGTGGGCTACCGCGATGTGGGAGTGCTACGCGGCACTCCTGCGTGACTCACGGCTGACCTTCGAGCAGGCCAACGAGCGGATGCGTCGCTACCTGGTGGCATCGCTCAAGCTGACCCCGAATGCGCCGACGTTCCTCGAAGCCCGCGATGCCGTGCTGGCCGCAGCGTGGGTAAGCGATCGCGCCGACTACGACCTCCTCGTCGCAGCGTTTGCCAAGCGTGGCATGGGCGCTGGTGCGGTGGGCCCCGAAAAGACCTCGACGGACCACGCAGGCGTGGTGGAGAGCTTTGTCACTGGGGCCGACGTGACGATCGATCGCATCGTGCTCGACCAGTCGAAGACTGACTGTGACCAAGACGGCGTTCTGGACAACGGTGAGGAAGGTCGACTGCTGATCACCATCCGCAACACCGGAAACAAGGATCTGACCGCTGGCACGCTGAAGGTGACTTCGAAGAAGACCGAGGTAACGGTTACTGCGAGCCCTGCGGCGATCCCTACCTTGGCACCATTCCAGTCGACTGTCGTCAGCGTGGGCATTGGCATGCAAGGTGCGACCACCGTCGCGACCTTCGATCTCGACCTTGAGATAAACGGAACCGGTCTGTACAAACCGGGTGCCATCAAGCAGACCTACAGCGCGCAGGGCAACTACGACGTCCTGGCCAACCAAACGGCGAACGACAAGTTCGACAGCAAAAATACCGGCTGGTCGATTTCCGATGATCCCGAGCTATTCATCGAGCCGTGGCAGCACGTCTTCTCCGCTGGCAATGGCCTGTGGCACGGTCCAGACAGCGCAGATCCAGCAGATCACCTGTTCATTTCGCCGGATCTGAAGGTCGGTGCCAATGGCATGGCGGTGAGCGTTCGTCACCGTTACTCGTTCGAAACCGATGGCATTGGCTACTACGATGGCGGCGTCATTGAGCTCTCCGACGACGGTGGCACGCTGTGGGTCGACGTCACGGCGGTTCCGGGCGTGGTCATCTCGAATGGTTATACCCAGTCGCTCGCAGCGGCTCCATCGAAGAACCCGCTGGCTGGACGACGTGCATTCGGAGGCCTGAGCCCCGGCTTCCCAACCGACTGGCTGACCACCAAGGTCGAGATCGGCAAGCTCCTTGCCGGGAAAAACGTGAAGCTCCGATTCCGCAGCGGCAGCGATGACACCGTCGGTGCTCCAGGCTGGGATATCGATGAAATCGCAATCACCGGACTCGACAACAAACCGTTCGGTCAGCAGGTAGCGCACCGGGGCGTGTGTGTGATGAAGCCACCGTCGATGTTCCAAATCTCGGCGGCCGACCAGACGACCATCCCGGTCGGTTTCCAGGTCCAGCTACTGGCGACGGCAACGGGCGCGAGTGGTGCAGTGAAGTGGCACTGGGAGCAGACTACGGGTACGCCCGTGATGCTGTCGGCCATGGATATCGCCAACCCGACGTTCATTGCCCCGAACGTCAGCGCTCCGACGGTCCTCACCTTCAAAGTCATGGCGCAGAACGGCGACGTGACCCGGGAAGCCATCGTCAACATCGAGGTTGTCAAGGCCCAGGGCACGGTAGACGGCGGTGGCACCGGATGTAACTTTGGTGGTGGCACATCCTCGGGTCTCGCATCGAGTCTGGTCGTCGGCGCACTGGCGCTGCTCGCTCGTCGTCGTCGCCGCGCCTAACTCGACCGCGCTGACTCCTCTCACTCCTCTCACTCCTCTGACTTTTCCCTTACATTCCAGATAGATGCACTACCCCACACGGGTAGCGCATCCATTATGGAATAGCGGGCTTCTGTTTCTTTTCCCGTCTCTTTTCGACGCCCAAATCCGTATTCCGAGCTTCCTCGGAAGGTCTTCTGCTCATCCGTAGGCACAAGTCGGATGTAGTCGGCTCTCTCCCACATAAGTGGACCGCACATTGCTTGACATCTAACCAAGCAGCGCTGTCTATTAATAAAAGCGACAAGTGTCTTTCCTGCTGGCTGGGGGTGCGCATAGGGATGGGTGCGCCGCAGGCTTGCCGGGGACGTGTATTGCTCGCCCAACGTCCTAACGAGCTTCCGAGGGGGAATCTATGGCCGACTACGCAATTGAGGTGGTGTTCAGCTTCGACACCACCGGCAGCATGTATCCATGTCTTACCCAGGTTCGCCGTAAGATCAAAGAGACGGTCACTCGTCTGATGAAAGAGGTGCCGAACATGCGAATCGGCATCATTGCGCACGGCGACTACTGCGACAAAGGCTCTACCTACGTCACCAAAGCGTTCGATCTATCCGACAATACCAATGCGATCTGCTCGTTTGTGCAGAACGTCGAGGCAACCGGCGGCGGCGATCTCCCCGAGTGCTACGAGCTAGTGCTCCATGAGGCGCAGAGCCTGTCGTGGCTGCCGCACACCCGCAAGTGTCTGGTGCTCATCGGAGACGACGTACCGCACGGTCCCGCCGACAACCCCAAGAAGATCAACTGGCGCACCGAGATCGACAAGCTCGCCGGGATGAAGATTCCCGTCTACGGCATCCAGTGCCTCGGGCGCAAGCACGCAACCAAGTTCTACGAGGAGCTGGCCCACAAGTCGGGCGGATTCCACGTCACGCTCGATCAGTTCTCGTACATCACCGACCTGGTGATGGCGGTCTGTTACCAGCAGTCGAGCCCCGAGCAGCTCAAGGGCTACGAGCAGGAAGTCATCAAGGAAGGCCGCATGAATCGTGGCCTGAACAAGATGTTCGACCAGATGATGAAGCGCAAGCCTGCGGCGACCTTCACGCCCGCCGACCTGCGTGCCGTCCCGCCCGGTCGATTCCAGATCCTCGACGTCGACCGCGACTGCTCGATCCGCGATTTTGTGACCGAGAACGGCTTGAACTTCAAGAAGGGCCGGGGCTTTTACGAGTTCACCAAGACCGAGACGATCCAGGGCTACAAAGAGGTCATCCTCGCCGACCGCAAGAGTGGCGACATGTTCGCGGGTGCCGCCGCCCGTGAGATGCTCGGACTCCCCGCCGAGGGCGAAGGCACCGCCCGCATCAAGCCGACCGCTCTCGACAAGTACATGATCTTTGTGCAAAGCACGTCGGTAAACCGCAAGCTCATCGGCAAGACCAAGTTCCTGTACGAAGTGGACGACTGGAGCGAATAAACGCCAGGCTGCGGGCTAGCGCCTCGCGGTAAAATGGCCAAGTG
>WBZP01000911.1_pt1 | contig 38517 bp, 39 predicted proteins | sample 5204301 | NCBI WGS metagenome assembly WBZP01 (sample SAMN12412401, study PRJNA552823) | activated sludge metagenome | isolation source: activated sludge from nitrification reactor of wastewater treatment plant... | place: USA: Pennsylvania | collected 2017
TGAGCAGAATAGCCTTTACCATGCAGAATATCTATCTCACTCCGCTCGGCATCTGTTAGCTTTGATGCTTTCTTCATAGTCTTTATTGTCTAGCATTGGGTGTCCTGATTCAAAACGGAATGGAGGATGTGAGGTGCAACACATCTCCCACTGCGAAGATTCCAAACGAGCTTCATGACTCTTGTTGTGAGAGAAGCTGTCCTCTCCGATATGGTAGAACTAGCCAGCCGGTATCAAACGATTTGTTTGGTCTCGACTGGCTAGTCCCACCCGGATCCGGGACAAACCCTTTCGCTTCAAGAGTCGGAGGTTCCGGAACCTTTGACAACTCTCTCAGCGAAAGCAGCTTTACCCGCAGTACCCTCGTGACCACCGTGGCCGCGAGAACCCAACGAAGGGAGCCAGTAATGGCATTCGGAAACAAGGCCCGCATCGCCAACCTCGAGGCGCGGAACGCCCAGCTCGAGCAGCTCTTCGCACGGGCCGATGCGCGGCTCGACGGGTACCCGGCCGCGCTGGCCGGTCTGTTCGGCGACACCCTGACCGACTCGTCGGCCGGCCGCTGGACTGCCCGGGGCTCCGTTGGTGACACCTACCGCGTGGACGTCTCTAACGTCCCCGGCAAGGAGCAGGTCACCTTCTCGGCGCTCAAGTTCGGTCGAACCATCAAGCCCCACGTCATCCCCCTCCACCCGGGCGAGTCGGTCGACTTCGACGCCGACGACTTCGAGATGCTGGAGGCGTGGGTTCAGTCTGCCCGAACCGGTGTCCTGCCGGACCCTGGCCGGCACGAGCAGCGGGCGGCCAAGATGTTCAGCCTCGTCGGCTGACGTCTCTCGCTGAGAGAGTTGGTGGGGGCGCGCACGCTGTGCGCCCCCACCACTCTCGAACTAAAAAAATAGCAATAAAAAAAGAACGACCCACACGGGGTCTTTTTTTTGTATGACAGAGAGAGTTCTTTGTAGCGCTAGCGATGTATATCGGCGTGAAGCGGGAGCTGGGGGTGTATCCCCCAGCTCCCACTTCACATGTGTGCAGGCGCTAGTCGAGCATGGCGTTGTACGCCTGCGTGAGCTCGGCGTTGGCCAGCTCGACGAGCGCGCGGTAGTCGGCGACGTCCCGCTCGTGGATGGCCACGAGCTTGGCGTTCGCCAACCGCTCGCGTGTCAGCGCCAGGCGATTGCGGCGCAGCTGCGCCGTCTGCTCGTCGAGCCAGTGCCCGACGTCCTCGGGCGTCTCGAGCCAGCTCGGGAGCTCGTTCCACTGGTAGATACCTCGTCGGTACAGCTTGCGCCACTTGTGCAGATACTTGGCGGTCTCATCGAGCTCGAACTTGCGGTAGCGGAACTGATGTTCGAGGTTGAGGTTGCGTGCCTCGCGGGCGAGGCGTTCGAGCTCTCTGACGGCCTCCTGGCGCATCTGCAGCAGCTCGGCGAGACCGACCGCCTGGGCGATCAGCTGGCGGTCGGCCTCGCTGCTGCCGTCGGCGGCATCGATGCGGATGCACGCGATCCGCATCGACGCATAGCGGAGCGCCATCTCATGGATGACACTGCCGATGGCGGCAGCGCGAGGGGAGGCCGGGTTGAACGTCCCGTTGAAGCAGTGGGGGCTCAGACCCATGCCCAGGAAGCCGTCGGGCCCCACCTCACTGAGGTAGAGTGTGCTGTACATCGACATTGGTGCCGCCATCCTTCAACTCGATGACGAACCGCGGCGGGAAGTCCCAACTCATGAAGTATGCCTCCTCTCCTGCTCGCAGTGACGGGAAATCCGTCAGGGGCTACGAATCAGGAGTGGCGGCCATAGTCATAGCTACTATGACGACAACTCCTGATTCGTCTAAACTCTCTCTGTCAAAAAACAAAGGGCATGTGATATGTCCTCTCAAATATACTTTACAACAATAAGATTATTAGTCAATAGTCTGATCGCAAGTATCAGCCATCGTATTTCAGGTGTACACCTGCTTGGTCGGCAAGCTGAAAGATCCAGCGCTCCAGGCGTGCTTGCTGGTGTGCCTGGACTTTCGTCTCCTGGATGAGTGTTTCGATGCGTGACATGTGGGTATCGAGGATGCCGTAGATACGATTTACATCTGATTTCAGCTCGGCAACGTCTGATTTCAGCTCGGCAACGTCTGATTTCAGCTCGGCTACATCTGACTTAAGCTCAGCAATATCGTCTTCAATTTTATCAAAGCGCTTATCGACGCTATCGGCAAATTGCGAGAGTGTCGAGAGGATTTCTTCGTTGGTAACCTGAGCTTTGACCATGTACCCATTGTAGCATGTCTCGTCATATGCGTGCTCGGTGTTAGGATTTTGCGGGTTAATTGCACTCACTACGGAAAGGCCGCCCCGACGGGGTGGCCTGAGTGCTCTACACGAACTGATGTCCGGAGCGGCCTTTCCGTGGGGGCGGCGTGATGAAGTGCCTCTACTACGCGTATTTTTTGCGTAGCGTGGGCCGGTTGCGAAACGCCAGCTCTTTGTCGAGGTGATACAGCAGAGCGAGTTCCAGGACAAGGTTGCTGACGCAGTCGAGGTACTCAGCTTTGGGATCACCGTAGCCCTCCCTCATGAGCTGGCGGAGCTTGGTTTCGAGCTCCGACATAGCTAGCATCGCATTCGCCCTACGCTCGAGGAGCTCATCCATGCTAAGGGCGGCGAAGCCGGTGGTGGTGCGAGCGTCGGTCATACCGACTCCCTTCTCGTGTCACGGTCTCTCGACGAGAGACACTAATATAACTTTACAATGATAAGCAAAAAATATCAATATGGAAAGGCCGCCCCGACGGGGTGGCCTGAGTGCTCTACGCGGACTGATGTCCGGAGCGGCCTTTCCGTGAGGGCGGCGTACTGCTACCTCGATCGAGCGACTCGCACCCCCAACGCAATGAAGTTGTAGAGAACGTGTGCGGCGATGGCGGTTGCCAGTCCGTAGTGCAGGACCAGCCAAAACAACACCATGCCCATGAACCAGGAATTGGCCCACCCAAATACACCGTGGGAGGCGTGCGCGTCGCGGAACGAAGCAGCTGCCGAGATGATGGCACCGCCCAGCACCCAGTTGGCTGCGGTCAACTGAGGTGCAAACGCACCCAGTGTCAGCCAGTTCGTAACTGGGATGAATATCGTCTGGAAGCACCAGTGGACAAGGCCAAAGGTGATCCAGTTGAAGAACGGGAGCATGACCATGGCTCCAAAAAACGCGAGCCAGCGATAGATCAGCTCCTCCCAGAAGCCCGCGTTGAGGCTGAGCCAGATGGCCCTGCCCGTCAGCGTCAACTTGTCCTCCCAGTAGTACGCCGGGCTCTGAATGAGTGCCAGCGCGAGCACCCAGGCGAAGATGAACCACACCTGGGTGATGCCCGCGAAATCGAACGGTTTATTGAGGTCACTCAGCTTGAGGAGAACATACTCTCCCCAGAAATGGTTGAGTAGCCATAAACCGGCGCCCGCCGAAGCAAACGCTTCGGCGTACTTTAGTAGTACGGTGCCAGCCGGAACTTCAAGGACATCGATCGATTCCTCTTTAGACACAACCAATCACCCTTTCGTGGGTTGTCGAGTCGAATTGATGAGGTGCAGAAGCAGGAGCAAAACTGCACCAGCTTAGCTATATTATATCACAAAAATTAAAAATAATCAATTACCTAAGGATAATACCGCTGAATGATGATCGGCGAGCGGCAGCTTTTCGCTGTGCTTTCTCGTGTTTTTCGGCTTGATGCCATGCCTCATCGAGGGCATGGGTGTCGAACGGTTCGTAGCCAAGAGAGGCAAATAACGCAGCCTGTTGCCGTAATGTGTGTAGCGTAGCACGATTTGACGTCGTATGACCGTACGTCCAATTATAACCCATTGAAAAAGAGGCGGCATCGAGTATTGCCTGAATAGTACCTCGACCGATATGCGCCTGCCGTAGTGCTCCTAGCTCGACCCCGACGGCGAGCGTGTCTTTGACCTCAGGATCCCGGCTTGAGCGACCCCTCACTGGCACATCAAAGGTCAACCACGGAGACGAAAAGGGTTGTACGTAATGACGGCTTCGGGATGGCTCGCGGTGATGCAGGACGAGATTTGTCGGTTCCCCTGTGATAACACCCGTGTAGTGAGCCGCTCGCTCGGCGGGCAGATCGATAGCGGGAGCGCCAGGCTGTATTTCGGTAAATGTAGCGATAAGTTTATCGGCTTCGGGTTGCCCGTAGAGTCGAATGATTTCGGGATCGAGATCGCGCAGTTCGGCGGCGACAGTAGCAATCTCGACTAGTGAAGCATTTCCCTCCTCGATGAGCTGGGTAAGTCGCGCGGCGGCCTGCGAAAATGCAGCGACACGAGCCTCCTGGGCCTCATCACGGACTGCGGCAGCTTGGCGTTCTAGCTCAGATGCATCATCATCGGCAGCGGCGATTCTATTTGTTGCGTCCAGGATAGCCTCAAGTTCCTCAGGCATCACAGATGTTTGTAGTCGTTCTCGCGTTGACATTTCGTCACCTCCTCTTGGTAGTAGCTTACCTCAATGATAGCAGACTGATATTAGACGGTGTCTGATTTGCGGATATACTCTGCGATGAGGTCCATGATCTCTGGCTGGGTGATAGGCGACATACTAATGGCAGCCACCTCTTCACCAGTGATTTCGGCGCGCTTGGTAGCCGCGACATACTCGCGGAGGCGACGGCGACGTAGCTCCTGGAGTATTTCATCGAAGTCGGCACCGACGAGTCCATAACTACTTGCCGCCAGTTCAGGCACATTGATGGAATGATCAAAATCGAGCGTTGGTAACCCTGGGTTAAGCTCGCGATTATTGACAGCATCGGCGGCAAGTTTGCCTAGCATAAGTGCCAGAATGCGACTGCGGTCATACTCGCTTGGCAGACCAATCTCAATTTTCTCAAACCGACCGGTACGGAAGAGCGCCTTATCGACTTTATCCTCGTGATTTGTCGCCGCGACGACAATAATATTGTGATGGTTTGCAAGAAGGTCGAGAATATGTGACTTAAGGCGGTTGACTGTATCGGCGCGCTCTCCGTGAATACGTGAGGCATCTGCGCCAAGACTGTCGACTTCATCCATGAAAAGAACGATCTTCGCACCATCAACCTCTGCTTTTTCCTTGATATCGGCGATCTTTTTGTCGAGATTTCGAGCTGAGTTGCCAACCCACTTCTCAATGATCTCAGAAACGTGAAATTGTATGAACTCAGCATCAATTTCGTGCGAAAACGCTTCGGCGAGGGTAGTTTTGCCTGTCCCGGGAGGTCCGTACAGAAAGATACCTTGCCCTTTCTTCAGCCCGATATTTTTTGCAATTGTGGGGTATTCGCTGAGTAATGCGAGGTCGAGTAATTTTTGCTTGGCGATCTCGTAGCCGGCAATATCATCAAATGAAAGCGGTTTTTCGGTCCGCAGTTCTTGCTCGGGGACTGCGATAAGTGGTTCTGGCGGAATAATCGCGCAGTAGAGCTTTTTGGTGTAATTGGCGCTATACATCCCCACGGCGTTGTCGCGGACATGTGCCCAGATTTGCATGAAGCGTTTGACATCATCTAAGCGTTCTTCGGGCGTATCCTCGATAAAGAATATCGATTCAATTTCTTCTGCTGATGGCTCAACACCGATCTCCGCAAGATAATCTGAATACGATAGCGTCGAGAGTGTCGCACCCTGGTATTTGGTTGTTTGGTTGCTTGTACGGGTTTTCATCTGCTCATAAAAATCAATCCGTACATAGCGATTTGGTGAAAGCTGCGCATAGCATGATGCGCCACTCCTTGGGTGTGGGATAGTTTGGCACCCTAAACCAGCGTAGAGGTACTGGTTGAGTACACGAACAAATTTATCAATCCAGGCTGGTCCCTTCAATTCATCCCTATCAACCTCAAAATAAATGCGCCCATCAAGTCGAAAGTCTGAATCAGGAGATTCGGTGGTGCATTCAATTTGCGCGCCCCTCACTGGATTATCTACGCCGACATTGCCGTGGCGAAAGAGTGTGTGAGATTTCCCTCGGCGTTCGCATACACATGACGAGGTAGTCTCCATCTGGACGCATCACCATTTCTGTGAAGCGAGATGAGAATCGAGTACCTCTTTCGGCCGCTGAATCTCTACGTTGTTCTGCCATTTGTCCACATACTAACAGATATATAAGGCAGCGCAAGCATAGGCATGACGAAGGGCTACGAAATCAGATTTTTTGCTTTGAGGGTTTCGTCGATTCGTTTTCGGTCAAAACCGGTGATGATGACGCCGTCGATATCGGTAACGGGAACGCCACTGTAGGAACCGCCGTTTTTGGCCATCAACTCGTCCATCGCTGCCGGGTCTTCCTCAACATCCTTTGAGACATAGCTGACACCAAGGTGATCGAGGTATTGTTTTTCGGTTTTGCAAAACGCGCACCAAGGGGTGCTGTACACGATTACTGAGGCATCGGTAGGTTGCTGTGACATGTCTATTTTCTCCCCTTTTCTCTAGTGTTTAGTATAGCAAATTGAATAGAAGAGAGCAATATTGTTTCGCTGTTCTCAGGTAATGTGTGGGCTAGAGTGTGCCTGTTCAGCGGTAGACGGTATGCTGCTTGTGAGGTACCAGCCACCATCTTGAGGCGATCGGTAGGTGCGAAGTGATATGTGGGGCGAGTAGATAGCGGCGTGACGTATGGCCGCCTCTGCTGCTTGCTTGGTAGTATAACGAATTTTTGCTCGCTCTCTTGCCGGCTTTTGATACGGTACGTGCTTGGGGGTGCGATTACGACGCGGCATGTTGTAAATAGTATAGCGCATCACCTCTTACATTTTGTGAGCAACATTGGTATAATCAAATCCATACATGGGTAAGCTACCTGCTGCGAGTAATAGCTCTGACACAAAGGGCGTATCGGTAAACCGGTCCGCTTCTCTTGTGATGATCGCAACGATGGCGGATACGACGTGGCGTATGTTTGTCCCGACAGTTGGCTTGATTGTAGCAGGAGACGCGCTCGATGGGCGCTTCACGACCCGACCTTGGCTCATGTTGACTGGTGCACTGATCGGCTCACTGCTCGCTGCCCTCCTCATAAAACGTCAACTTCAGAGAGGAAAGGCATGATAATGGGTGGATTTGCTTCTGCTGCGGTAGCGACTGAACATATCACGAGTTTGTTTGGACTGCCTATCACCAATTCTATGCTGCTTGGCGCGGTGGGTATTATCATTATGCTGAGTGTCCTCGGATCAACAGCATATGCACTCAAAAAAGGTCGTCACAATCACTTTATTGGTCTCGTGTCATGGGCGGTTGAAGGCATGTATGGCACTGTGCTCGATATCGTACCTGACCGCAAGGTTGCTCGGCAGATAGCGCCGCTTGCTCTCACTATTTTCTTTACTGTGCTTGTTACCTACTGGTGTGGCGTGTTGCCGGGTGTTGGTTCGATCACTATCGATGGCAAGGAACTGTTCCGCGGCTTGCCGACTGATCTCAATTTTACTTTTGCGATCGCCCTCATCACGATGGTGACAGTACAGTGGTACGCCATCAAGGCACATGGGATTTTTGGTAATGCTGGTCGCTATCTTGTCAACCCGCTCAAAAATCCGATCGGAGCCTTTGAGGGGCTGCTTGAGCTTGTTGGTGAGTTTAGCCGACTTGTGGCGCTCAGCCTGCGTCTCTTTGGCAACGCTTTTGCGGGCGAAGTATTGCTGGTGATCGTAGCATCACTTTCGGGCTGGTTTGCGGGCCTGAGCTTGCCGCTCGTGATGATTTTTGAGTTATTCATCGGCTTTATTCAGGCCTACGTATTCTTTATGTTGACACTTATCTTTACGTCCCTGGCTATTTCTAGCCACGGTGACTCTCACCCCGAACACTCGCCCGCTCACCTCCGGGAGAGCGCAGAGTGAAGCGTAATATTACACGAGTAACAAATTAATAGTAAGGAGAAATATAACAATTATGGAACCACTCGCATTTGGTCTGACCTACGCACTACCTGCATTTGGTGCAGCAATCGGCGTTGGCTTGATTGGCGCTGGTGCTCTCAATGCACTTGGCCGCAATCCAGAGAAACTAAGCGATATTCGTACGTTGATGATCACCGCTATCGTCTTCGCTGACTCACTGGCCATCATCGGTATCATTGTCGCCTACATGGCAAAGGGATAAGTTTTTTCTATGGATCTTGCTGTACTCACCCATTTTGCGACCGAGGAAGCTGTCTCAAGCGGTATCCTCGGAACACTTGGTATTGATGTCAAGTTGTTGGTATTTCAGCTGATCGCATTTGTGCTCCTCATCCTTATTCTGAATAAATGGATATTTCCAGTATTCTTCAAGATCATCGACAAGCGTCAAGCGGTGATCGAGGAGAGCAACAGAGCAGCGGTTGAGGCGAGCAAACAAGCAGAAAAATCGCAAGCCGAGATAGAAAAAATGCTCAAACAAGCACGTGTCGAAGCAAAAGATATCGTGGCAACCGCAAAAGATGAAGCAACAGAGATGATGCGTCAGGCTGAGGAAAAGTCCAAGGCAGAGGCACAGCATATCGTTGCGGTGGCACATGAATCGCTCGCCAAAGACGTATTGGCAGCCAAAAAAGCACTTCATAATGAGACGGTTGAACTGGTAGCGCTTGCGACCGAAAAAGTTGTGGGCAAAACAGTCACAAAGTCAGTCGACACGACGCTTATCAAAGACGCACTGAAAGAGGTGCAGTAACTGTGAACACGAGACTCTCGCGTCGCAAGCTTGCGCTCTATGTCGCTGATGGCATTGCTGTCGATGGAGAGCTCAGTCGGCGTATCGAGGAAGTAGCGGCGTATTTGATTGACAGTAAACGTCTCAGAGAGGCAGAGCTTGTCGTCCGGGCTATCGAGGACGCGCTTGTTGAGGCTGGCACAGTAGTTACTACAGTTACCACCGCTGGACCGCTGATCGAAGATATGACAGACGCGATCAAGAAGCTGACGGGGGCTCACACTGTTGCTATCCGCGAGAGAGTTGATCCTCAGCTGTTGGGCGGCGTCATCATAGAGACACCCGGACAGATGTTGGACGCAAGTGTTCGAAGTAAACTAATTGCCCTTCGTCGGGCAAAATTGTAAAAACGAGTGAAAGGAATCATTTGATGGCTGATCTAGCAGTGACAGAATTATCAAAAACCCTTCGCGACGCGATTGCAAAGCTGGAAACGAGCGATAGGCTCGAGACAGTTGGTATCGTGACTCGCGTCGGCGACGGAGTGGCTTGGGTGCACGGGTTGGCGGATGCCGGCTATAGTGAAGTGCTCCAGATCGAAACTGCGCACAGCGGTGTCGTAGAGGCGTTTGCGCTTAATCTCATGGAAGATGAAATCGGTGCGGTGCTTTTGGGAAGTGACCAGGGTGTTGCCGCTGGTGATCGAGTCACGCTCAAGGGTGAAATTTTGTCAGTTCCGGTCGGTACTGAGCTGCTTGGCCGCGTTGTCAACCCTCTGGGTGAAGCACTTGACGGTGGACCTGCGATCAAGACGACGCAGCGACTACCAGTTGAACGCGAAGCGATTGGCGTCATGGGTCGTAAGCACGTGCATGAGCCGCTGATGACGGGCATCATGGCCATTGATGCCATGTTTCCTATCGGACGGGGCCAGCGCGAGCTGATTATTGGAGATCGTCAGACTGGCAAGACTGCTATTGCTGTTGACACGATGATCAATCAGGCGAAGCAACAGAGCGGTGTGGTCAACGTCTACGTTGCCGTCGGTCAAAAACTGAGTAAGGTTGCTCGCCTCGTCGAAACGCTTAAGCGTGAAGGTGTGATGGATCAGACAATTATCGTAGCAACTGGCCCGAGTGATCCAGCAAGCCTCCTCTATCTCGCTCCATATGCGGGTACCGCGATGGGCGAATATTTCCGCGACAAGGGTGAACATGCACTCATGATCTATGACGACCTGACGAAGCACGCCGTTGCCTACCGTCAGATGTCACTCCTCCTTCGCCGTCCACCGGGACGTGAAGCCTTTCCGGGTGATGTATTTTATCTTCACTCACGACTTCTTGAACGTTCAAGCAAGCTCAGTGATGAGCTTGGCGCCGGCTCGCTCACTGCCCTACCGATCATCGAGACACAGGCGGGAGATATCTCGGCTTATATCCCCACAAATGTGATTTCAATCACCGATGGTCAGATTTTTATGGAGACCGACCTCTTTTATCAGGGTATTCGTCCTGCTATCTCGGCTGGACTCTCGGTGAGTCGCGTGGGTGGTGATGCGCAGACAAAGGCCGTCAAGAGTGTTTCGGGTCACCTCAAGCTTGGCCTCAGCCAGTTCCGAGAGCTTGCCAGTTTCGCACAGTTTGGGAGCGACCTCGACGAGGCTACCAAAGCGCAGATTGAGCGTGGTCAACGGTTGACCGAACTCCTGAAGCAGCCACAATATCAGCCGATGAGCGTGTGGGAACAGTGTGCCAGTATCTTTACCGTGAGTGAAGGTCTGTTTGACCACGTACCGGCAAATAAAGTGAAGGATGCACAAAAAGCCCTCCTCACCCGTCTCTGGACAGATGAGAAGAAAGTCATGCAGGAGCTCAATAAAGGCACCGACAAACTCGAAGCAGATAGCTCAACGGGCAAAGCAATTGCAAAGCTAGCAAAATTAGTTGCGAAAGGGTTTGAGGCGTAGATGGGAAAGGTCGTAGGCACAGAATGCGTGCGGGTTGAGACCCCTGATCTAACAGAGGAAGCCCTAGCAAAGGGTCATCGAGCGCTCGCTGTGTCTGACTCTGAGAGACCAAGCCATGCTTCTGAAAGGCAATCATTAGGCTATGAACAAACACCTAAACTCGGTAGTGACTATACGGCAAAGCGTCGATATGGGGATATGACGACCATCGATAATCGATCCAGGGATGGGCGCGCGCATACACCATCGGCCGTCAATTATGATGAGGCTGCGCAAGTGTTCGGGTTGGAAAGATGGGAGGTAGAGCTTTTGAGTAATCCGTCAGATAGCGAGAAGGATTTTCTCAATCGATGGCGGAAAGGAGAAATGCAGGGACCACTCACACGTGCAGCATTGATATACGACTTTTTGCAGTCTGAAGCCTCAAGACGAGAAGAAATTATCGGAAGAGTTATTGATGAGCTTCGTAAGCTACCATCCGAGGAGCTTTATAAAATTCTTGATAAACTTGGTGGTAGTAGCAATGGCTAGTACGCAGCAACTTAAGTCTCGTATCCGCTCGGTCAAATCCACCAAGCAGATTACTAAGGCGATGCAGATGGTAGCTGCCAGCAAGATGCGGCGTGCGCAAGATGCCACCAAAGGCTCGGCGCCGTACGAGCGGGCTGCCAACGAACTACTCACCTATCTCGCTAGTCAGGGAGTGACCGATCAGCACAAATGGTTCGTCAAGCGACCGGTCAAAAATCGCCTACTCATTGTTATCGCAAGTGACAAAGGTCTCGCGGGGGCGTATAACTCAAACATCCTTCGATTGTACCTCGCTCAGCTCAAGGCCGATGACGCTTCTGGTGTTAAAAATCTCACCATTGCGGTCGGTCGCAAGGCCTCGCAATTTGTCACCCGTCTCAAAGATACAGAGGTCATCGGTACTTACGAGGATTTGCCAGATCAGCCCGAGGGCGCGCAGTTTCACGCTATCCTCAATACTGCCAAAGACGCGTTTGAGAGTGGGAGGGTTGATGCTGTCGACGTGCTGTACACAGAGTTTATCAGTAGTATCAATCAGACAGCGGCGGTTACTCGTCTTTTCCCGGCCGGATTTATCGAGACAGAGGTAAGTGATGCGGTACGGGAGGCTATCTATGAGCCAAGTATTGAACGAGTGTTGGACGATGCTGCCTATCGGTTGATCGGCTCTCGCTTGTTTCAGGCGTTGCTCGATGCCCGGGCCAGCGAGCACAGTATGCGTATGCTCGCAATGAAAAATGCTACCGACAACGCTACTGATCTCGTCGATGATCTAACGCTTGAGATGAACAAGGCTCGCCAGAGCGCAATCACTCAGGAGCTTGCCGAAATTAGCGGTGGTGCGGAGGCAATGAAATAATGTACCACGCAGACTTGGGCGAATCTCTGCCCGCTGGTCAACAGATCATTCCCGAGTTTTTGCTTGAGAGAGTGAGACGTCGCACCGAGGAACTCGCCCGATTGGCGCGAGGCCTGGCAGCGCTGGCAGAGCAGAAGGGCGAAGCAACCGGCTCGGGAGTGCTGTTAGCTATCACGCTCGATTCCCCACCTTTTGACACCACCTGGGGTGGTGATGATGATACCGATACAGCAAATACAATCGACAAGACACAAGGAGGAAATGATGACTAAACAAACCGGAAAAATTATCCAGATTGTCGGCGTGGTGGTTGACGTTGAGTTTGCGGAGGGAAAATTACCTGCGATTTATGACGCACTCCATATCACTCACGACAAACGCATCATGACGCTAGAGGTAGCGCAGCACCTTGATGAGCACACGGTACGGGCAATTGCGCTATCGAGCACCGATGGACTGCGTCGGGGTAGCGATGTCGAGGCGACGGGCGCACCGATTAGCGTGCCAGTTGGCGTCGAGACACAGGGACGCATGTTTAATGTCGTCGGTGATCCTATCGATGGCCAGCCAGCGCCAAAAGGCAAAACAGCAAGTATTCACCGTGAGCCCCCTGCTCTCTCTGAGCAGACCAACAAGACCGAAATCCTCGAAACAGGTATCAAGGTTATCGACCTCATCGCGCCGATTGCAAAAGGTGGTAAGGTCGGTCTGTTTGGTGGTGCGGGTGTTGGCAAGACAGTTCTCATCCAAGAGCTTATCAACAACATTGCGAAGTTTCACTCTGGTAACTCCGTCTTTGCGGGTGTCGGTGAGCGTACGCGCGAGGGCAACGATCTCTATCACGAGATGAAAGAAGCCGGCGTGCTCGACAAGACGAGCCTTGTCTTTGGTCAGATGAATGAACCACCAGGAGCCCGTCTGCGGGTGGCCCTGAGCGGTCTCGCGATGGCTGAAGCGTTTCGTGATGACGGCAAGGACGTGTTGCTCTTTATTGACAATATCTTTCGCTTTACTCAGGCTGGTGCTGAGGTGTCGGCGCTCCTCGGTCGTCTGCCGAGTGCGGTGGGTTACCAGCCAAATCTCCAACAGGAAATGGGTGCTCTGCAAGAGCGTATCACTAGTACCAAAAAGGGTTCGATTACCAGCGTTCAGGCCGTCTATGTGCCGGCAGATGACCTTACTGACCCAGCACCTGCGACGACGTTTGCTCACCTCGACTCAACAATCGTGTTGAACCGTGGTTTGACGGAGATTGGTATTTACCCAGCTGTTGATCCGCTTGACTCCAACTCGACCATCCTCGACCCCGAAGTTGTCGGTGAGGAACACTACCAAACAGCTCGTGAAGCCCAGCGTGTCCTGCAGCAGTACAAAGAGCTCCAAGACATCATCGCCATCCTCGGTATGGAGGAGCTCAGTGATGATCAGAAGCAAACCGTCGCCCGTGCCCGCCGCTTGCAGCGTTTCCTAGCGCAGCCGTTCTTTGTGGCGCAGCAGTTTACCGGTAACCCAGGCTCCTACATCAAAGTTACTGATACCGTCAAGGATGTCAAAGATATCCTTGCGGGCAAATACGACGCCAAGCCTGAGAGCTGGTTTTATATGGCACCGGGTCCTCTGAGCGAGAAAAAAGACTAAAAGCTGTCTAAGCCCCAAGACCCTCCTCCGACAGACAGTTGGCCCTGATGGGCCAAGGCCCGCCAAGGCGAAGGCTAATCAGTTAGCGGCGGACCGGTTGTCTGGAGTGGGGAGGGTCTTGAGGCTTCAGATGAAGGTTCTTTGACTTTATACAACAATAGTGATATAATATAAGAGACGGCTCGTTTAATCGAACGAGCCGACCAACAAGCCTCATGTAAGGAGGTGGTTTGCGTGCTCAACCACTGGTTGGCGCGTGTGCTCCCTGGAGAGCGCGAGCCCGGAGATCCCTGGTGGGTCTTCCGGGATCCGGACGGCCAGGACAACGACTGGTGGCCCCAGTTGGTGTCGTTGGGGTGCTACCCCCTGGTCTTCGCTGTCCTCTTCGGGTGGTGGGGGGTGCTGCTCGGCCTGGTGGCCGCAGCAGGTACCCTCCTCTACTGGGGAGCGTTCCTGAGTGTCGCGGTGCTGGTGATCTACGTCCTGCTGTCCCTGTTTCTGGGGTGGCTGTGGGCACTGGTCATCGTCGCACTGCTCGTTTGGTAGTTCATCTACCGCTAGACGAGCAGTGTCGCTGTGTACGCTCACTAGGGTGAGAGTGGCAGCCGGATCCCGGCTTCCACTCTCACCCACGCAGTACAGGATTTCCCTTCAGTACTCTCGCATCGGGCGAGAGTTTTTGGTATGATAGAACTAGTATGGATTTTGAACTAATTACCCTCGGTGGCAGCAAGGTCAACGAGCAAGTGTACGAGGTGATTTTGCCAACGGCAGACGGAGAGATTGCGGTGTTTCCTCACCATGAACCGCTGGTCAGTGTTGCATCGCCAGGTGTGATCGCGGTGCGCCGCGACAAACAGCATAGCGATGACCGCATGGAGTTTTTTGCGGTCAGCGGCGGTATTATCGAAATTGGTAACAATCGCGTTCGTGTACTTGTCGATGAAGCCGAACACGGCGACGATATTGTCGAGGCAGAGACACAAGCCGCGCTTGACCGTGCGCTCAAGATGCGTGATAGCGCGACAGATCAAGTTGAGCTCGAAAAAGCCCATCAGTTGGTTGATCGCCACGCTGTTCGCCTCAAGGTAGCTGATCTCCATCGGCGCAGGCGAAAGATATAGGAAAGAAAGAACGGGTGGGACAATGCCTCGGACAGTACATCTCGGGAGATTGAGTGAACGGACTTGGCCGGGGAGTGTCTCGGCTGACGATGTGTACGTCGATATTGCTACCATTACATCATCGCTTGACGAGTACTATGTACCAGTAAACCCAAAGGCAAAGACTCGCTGTATCGATGGTCGGCACGATCCGGCGCTCGATGAAGGAATGCTTGGGCCACAGGTGCCCGGCGGTGCGATTGGAGGAGCTCTTGCCTATCGGCTGGGAGTTGATAAGGATGACCTGACACGAGGAACGTTTTATACAGATACCGAGACGATGATTGACTCGTATCTACGACTGGGTTTGGCTCCTGGTGGGCACCGTGATAATCGTGAGCATGAGCACGGTGTTGGCTGTGGTGCGATTGACGGCATGGATGCAATTCTCGACTGTCTCTTGGACTCGGGCTTGATCGAGGACAACAAACGCTTAGTCAGAGCGATTCTCGATACGCGCTTTGATCGGGATCGTTACTTGCGGGTGCTTGGTGCGGGCACGGTGCTCGAGAGCCACGCTGATCAATATTTTGCTGGTCGCGATGAGATATTTACGGTGCTGGAGAAGAAATCTCCCGGTAGTGTGTCAGTGCTCGAGGGACACCACAATGAAAAATTACTTATCGTTAATTTTGTCCCAAGCACAACACTTGCATCAAATCGATTTGCGCGAGATCACGGCGGGTTGCAAGCATTCGGTTATGATATATGGCGAAGTAAGCAGTTGGCGCGTATGCTGTTGCCACTCGATTCCCAAGATGAGGACCGTGATCGCTTCATTATGGCGCGAGTTATGGTTACGATTGCAACGCTAATGGCGCTTACTGATGGATCACAGCAGGTGTTGTTTCGATTGCCTTAAAAGTCTACTATTCGTTAGCGGTCGAAGTTGAGAAGCTCATAAGGTGGTTGAGGCTATTGAGGTTGTCGCAGAGGAAATCTGCTCCAGCGCCGAGAAGCTCGTGTTGAGTTCCGACGCCATGCAATATGCCGATTTTGAGCCCAAGGTGTGCTCGTTTTGCTGCAATGATATCATATGCGTGATCGCCAACGAGAACGGCATTCTCTGGTCTTACCTCTATACGTTTAAGAAGCTCAATAAGCGCATCTGGCTCAGGTTTATGGGGCAAGCCGTCGTCGGCAGTGATGATGACGTCAAATATGTCTCGAACATTTGGTATCCCCGCTGCAGCAAAGTTACGATCAATCATATAGTTATACCCGGATGAGAAAAGGCACAATTTGACGCCGCTTCCTTTCCAGCGCTCGAGAAGTTCACGGGTATACGGGTAGGGCTTGATGTGGTGTAACAGCTGGCTTTGCACCTCGTCAAGCTCGCGGGCTAACTCTTCTGCATTGAGTCCAGTATCATGACCGGCGATGAGCTGCTGCATTGTCTCAAGCGTTGGTTTACCGAGACGTTGCCGTATATATTGTTCAGAGGCAAGATGGGTCAAGTTATGCGAACTAAGCACTTTCTTGTAGCCTTCGAAGATCAATCGTCGAGTATCGATCGTCGTTCCGTCACTATCGAGGATGATTGCTTTTATTGTGTCGTTCATTGTCTTAGTATACCCTTCTTTATGCCATTAAAACGTTATTGATTGTTCATGATTGTTCAGAAGATTACGAACACTATCAGTCGAGTCGGTTAGCATTAGTGCGCTTCGTAGGTCACTAGCGCCATCGAAGTCACGGATGTAGATTTTGAAAAAGCGCTTGAGTGTTTCAAAGGGTCGGCCAGTCTTTTCTGAGTGGGCATCGTAGTAATCTAACTGGGCACGGAGTAACGCAATCAATTCTTGCTTGCTTGGTTTGTCGGTACGGTCACTAAACGCATAGGGATTGGTAAAAATACCTCGGCCGATCATGACGCCATCGATGCCAGACTTGGCATAAAACTCGTTGCCATGGGTGCGATCACGCACGTCGCCGTTGATCACGAGAAGCGTATCGGGTGCTAGTTCGTCACGCAGTTTCTTTATCTCTGGGATCAGCTCGAAGTGCGCCGGAACCTTGCTCATCTCTTTTTTTGTGCGCAGGTGGACGGTCAGTACGGCGATGTCTTGTCTTAGTAAGCCCCCCAGCCATTCGCGCCATTCGTCGACATTACTATAGCCGAGGCGCGTTTTCACACTGACTGGTAGGCCTCCAGACTTTGCTGCCTTGATGATCGCCCAGGCTTTTTCTGGGGTGCGAATCATTCCGGCACCACCGCCGGCTTTGACGGCGGACTGGTCGGGGCATCCCATATTGATATCAATCCCATCGTATCCGAGCTGACGGCAGTACCCACTCATAGCCGCCATGGCTTCGGGATCACTCCCCCATAGTTGAGCAACAATCGGCGATTCGTCGTCAGTCTTAATTAGTCGACCGCCGATGGCTTTGTCGCCTGCTCGGTACCACCCCGTCGCGTTGGTAAACTCAGTAAAAAACACGTCTGGCCGACCCGCACGCGTGATAACATGGCGAAATACGACATCTGTCACCGCCTCCATAGGAGCGAGGATGAAAAAAGGTCGAGGAAGGGTGTGCCAAAATGATGTCATAATTCTCTTAAAATTATCTCATAAAAAAGGATAGGCCCGGGCATAAAGCCCGGGCGGGCGCAGCGTAATAGCGTGCGCATAGGTGGGGGGAATGCCCCGCGCGACCCGTGCTAGCAACGGGATGATTCGCGCGGGACACTCCAGTGCAGCGGGAGGGATTTGAACCCCCGTCCTCTCGGTTAGAACCCGAGTGCTCTGCCGGTCTGAGCTACTGCCGCTGGTCGAGCCGACAACTTGTACAGCCGTCGGCCCGCTGTCCTACCCTATCATGCTGTTGAGACGATCGCAAGCATGAGCGGAGAGGAGGTGGTCAGATGTCGATCAGGGCCTTCCGGGTGGGCGGCTGCTTGCAATGGGAACAGATCACTCCGTTCTTGTCGCAGTCGCTGCACCCCTTGCCGTCACAGGGCTTGTGCGGCCAGTGCGGGTAGGCGTGCGGACACGGGACTCGCGGCATAGTTCACCTCCTTGTAGGTGTCGAGAGCCTTGAGTATGACCGATGTTATTCTAATATTTTTTTGCGAAATTGTCAATCAAATAGTGTTCAAATTCTATGATGCCCTTGAGGGTCGGCTCAAAACTACTAGTATCGGGAAGTTCAAGCGCTGTAATGCAGTGCCATACGGCCGCGATGAGATCGGAGAATTCGGCTAATTCTTCCTCGGTAAACGTCAAGCTTAGGTCGTGAATAACACCTGATTGGTCGGGTTCGACGAATTGTAGCACACCTTTTGCAAACGCGTACTTGCTATAGTCTCTCGATTTGCTCACCAAGAGTTGATAAAACATCAGCTGCTGCTTGTATTTATGCAGCTTGATCTTTTGATACTCACTGTCCCCTTTCCAGGTGCGGCTGGGCTTGCCTGTCTTGTAGTCGGTGACGACAATTGAGTTGTCGGCGATGTCGACAAGATCGAGTGAGCCTGTCAGGCGGGCGTCGCCGAGCTGGACATGTTGCGTGCTAAAGTTTAGTTCAGTTTTTTGAGTGGCGGTAAACGTACTGTATTTCTCATCGAGAAAACGCGTTAAACTATCTACACCTTTTTTGCTATAGAGAGCAAACTCAGTTGCCGGCAAGCGTTGGTTTTGGAGTTCAGTCACGAAATCGCCGAGGATATCTTCGACTGGCCGCCGGTCACCAGTCGCCGCGAGATGTGTATGCGCGCGCTGCAATACCGCATGAATAGCCGTACCATAGCAAGCAGCAGCCGATTTTGCCTGCGGAAAACGGAGCAAATTATGCAGCAAAAATGCTTGCGGCCCGCCACGAGTGATATCAATGAAGGCGTTGAGATGGGTGCTCGAGAGCTTGTAGGCTTCGAGCTGCGGCGTGAGCAGCTGTTTCATTGCGGTAGAAGGATGTTTGGCGACGGTATCATGCCAGGCGAGTTCAGCATGATCGGTGAGTTGCGCGATTGTTGTTTGTGGTACTGAGACTGTCGGTGTAAGTGAACTGCCGACCAAGAAACGAGCGATCAGACTGTCTCTTTCCTGCTCGTCATGACGGCTATAGCTGATAATCAAGGTGCGGCACGCCCGTGTCATGGCGACAAAAAACAGTCTCAGCCGCTCGTCGTAGGTGTTACCAGCGGGCGCAAGCGGTAGGTTTTCGGGGTAGCCGATGAGGCGGGTTCGTGATCGTACTCGTTCGCCCCAAATAGAATCAATTGCGCTCACAATAAACACGGTATCGAATTCGAGTCCTTTTGCCTTGTGAGCGCTGAGTAGCGTAATAGCGTCCTGGGCGTGCTCACTCGGCTGTCGCAGGCTGACAAGGGGTGCGTTCATCTGTCGATGGAGCTCGATAAATGAAAGGAAATCCTGGAGCGTGAGGTCTTGGTCGGGACGATACTGGCGGAGCGCGTGGCGCAATGTGCGGAGTGCCTCCAGCATGGTGAGGTAGGCGTCGGGGTTGTCTTTTAGGCGCTCATCTGAGAAATAATAGGCAAAGAGAGGCGACGAATAGTCGTGTGATGAAGACTCTTCTTCGGTCGGTATGCCCGTTAGTATATCGATACTCGCTTCGAGTGTCGTATGCGAAAGGTTAGCTGAGAGAGATATCAGCCACTGGGCAAGCGGTTGGTAGCGTTCTGAGTCTTGCATTGCTTCAAGCCAGGTGATACGGTCGCGGTAACAGGTCAATCCAAGACGCCAAATTGCCTCAGGATTTGGTTTGCACATCGGATGACCGAGCAGCTGCGGCATTAGGCTGTCGACTGCATCGAACTCTGAATCATGAAGTGAGACGGTAATACGGGCTAGTAGCTCGAGTGCCCTCACTGCTTCGATATCGAGCACATTGTCTCGACGCTCGTAATTAACAGCGATACCCTCATGATAGAGGTATGGCAGGAGTGAAACCAAATCTTGATGTCGTCTGGCCAGTACTGCAATTGAGGCAGGTGTCGCTCCATTTTTGATACGTTCTTTGATGCTCTGCGCGATCCAGGCTCTCTCCTCGACCACCGAGGGAAGTTGTTGAAGTATGACCGTTGACTCAGATTTTTTTTGCGCTTCGAGCTGCTTGCTGATCTCCATCGTTGTTTCTAGCCGACCGGTACCCTGTACAATCACCTCTCGGGCATGTTGTAAGATGGCAGCACCCGATCGGTAATTTTCGGTCAGTACGATGCTTTGATGACTGGGATATTGGTTGCGAAAACGATGAATATTGTTGACGTCCGCTCCCTGAAATGAGTAGATTGCTTGATCATCGTCACCGACCGCCATGACATTTGGGTTACCTTCGTTTGCAGACGTATCGGTGAGGTCAAACAAGATACGCAGTTGAGCAAGGTTGGTGTCTTGGAATTCGTCGACCATGATGTAGTGATATTTTTCTTGTAGGTTGTACTTTAGGTCGGGCTGTGTCTCCATGCCGTGAACTACTCCCAAGATCATATCGTCATAGTCATATAGCCCGGCTTGCTCCATACGCGAAAGGTAGACATAGTAGATGTGGGCAACCGAACGTAGTTTTGCGTGACGTTTGCGGTCCTTAAACACAAACTCGCCCTCAGTATTCTTTTCGAGCCACTGGTTGCGCCACGCTGTGATAGGCGTGGTTTTATTGGTAGCAACAGCTTCATCAAAGGCATGAGCCATACTGAGTGCGATTACATTTGCCAGTGGAGTGATACCAGATGGGAGTGTCGGTACCGCGAGTGCTGCAATTCGCTCAGCGAGAGGTACTAGTAGACTTAGCATCGTAGTGCTCGGTTTTTTGGAAAAAATTTCAGTCAGGTCCCGCTCAATGCTCCCCAACACCTCCTCGTTGGCGCTAATAATAGCGAGGAGCTCATCGCTGCTGAGTCCGGCGCGTTTAAGCTCACTGATCGTACTCATTGTGTCTTTGAGGTGGGTGTGCTCGCCATTGTTTTTGCTTGCGAGTGGGTTTGTATAATCAAGCTCATCAAAGATTTCACTGAGCACTTGGTGCATAGTTACCTCGTCAGCAGGACGAAATGCCGCACCATGATAGAAATACTGATTGTTTTGGTTGATCACTTCAGTCCCAAAGCTGTGGAAAGTATGGATAGCTACCTTATAGGCGTCGGGACCGATAATTCCTGCTAATCGTTCGCGCATGGCGGTTGCACCACTATCAGTAAAGGTAAGGCAGAGGATGTTTTCGGGCAATGTATCAGTTGAGCGGAGGATATTTGCGGCACGCATACTAAGGAGCTCGGTCTTGCCAGTACCCGGGCCCGCGACGACCAGCAACGGGCCATCAATGGCATCGACAGCTTGACGTTGAGCGGCGTTAAGTTGGCGATAGCGTGTGTCGAAAGCCGTTGTCAAAGCTGCAGTTCCTTGTAGGCTTTTTGGAGGATGGTGAGCACCGTTTGATAGTCGATCGTTTGGTCTGAACCAGTTTTGTAAAGGTAGATTATTGTATCGACCACCTCTATTGATACATGTTCGTCGGTATCATAGAGATACGCCATAAAGCCAGGATTAAGTAACTCAAACGTGGCTAATCGATCAGCATCGGTTGCATATACTTCGTAGCGTTTGTTGAACTCGGGCCACTCAAACTCGTATTTGGTGTAGCCATTAGGAGCACCATTACCAAACAGTTTTTTAGGTTGAATGAGAATACCACCGTATGATTTTGGAACGGCAAGCTGTGAGATGACGATAGGCTTGCTGGACGAACCGTACGCCTTATACGTATAAAACTGTACAAGGTAACTACCCCACTTACCTACGACGTAGTTATTTATGTCTGACACGCCAAACTTACCTTTACCAAATAGTTTGCCGCGGCTTGGCAAGAACAGCCAACCCATATCAAGACAATAAAACAGTTTATTGTCTGTTGCGAACTTAACTATATCGGCACGCTGTGCGCTAACGTCGGCCGTGCTTTGGTCGATGCCGTCAACGAGCCAACCAGTATCGTTTTTGACGAGTCGCCAGTATTCTGTAAACGTCGATGAGTCTTTGTACAGTGTCGATCCAGTGGGAGTGTCAATCAACGTATCTTTAGCCGAGGCTCGAAACAATACCGTACAGACAGTTCCTTCAGCATTACTATCGATAACACGCGATGCGCGGATGCGGACATTGTCCATTTGATTCACACGCTGCAAAATAGCGAGAGCCTCTAGTAGCAGGGCGGATTTGTCTCCAAAGGAGGGTGTTGTAAGCAAACGGATAGACGCACTATCGCCTCTACTCCACGCAGACTGATAATCTTGGAATAGTGTTCTAGCCGATGAGAGTACAGTACTTGCCTGCTGTGGTCCCACCATTCCCAATGAGCGCAGAGGAACAGGCAGTCTGTTTACTAATTTTTCGCTAGAAACAATGCCTGCCATAAGGCCTACCACCATGCTAATGCCATAATAGAGTCCTGTTGGCCAGTAGAATATCATACAGATAGTGCCTGTTGTCGCTGCGCCCAAGAACCCAACTAGCGTCAATATAAGCGGTCGTACAGATGGGAACTGCCTTTTTAGGCCCTGTATGAGGATTACTCCTATCATGGCTGCAAAGAGACTCACGAGAACTATCGTAAGAAGCATTGACATGAATGGATCAAGATGTCCAACATTGCCCGAAGATCCTCCACCATAGACTCCACCACCACCAGATCCGCCACCGCCTCCACCACCACCAGATCCGCCACCGCCACCGCGGCCAAACTCTCGGAGGAGTGATTCGACGAGGGATGTCACAATTGGAGCTCCTTGTATGCCTTTTGCATGATGCTTAGCATAAGCTGGTAATCCGCAGAGGCTGCTTCCTTTTGCTTTTTGTACAGATAGATAATGTTATCGGTAACCTCAATACACATATTGCCATCGGTGTCATAGAGATACGCCATAAAGCCAGGATTAAGTAACTCAAACGTGGCTAATCGATCAGCATCGGTTGCATATACTTCGTAGCGTTTGTTGAACTCGGGCCACTCAAACTCGTATTTGGTGTAGCCGTTTGGTGCTTTGTCGCCGAAAAGATTTTTGTTAAATATATTGCCCGACTTTGGGCGAATCCAGATACCGCCATATGACTTTGGTACACAAATCTGAGCAACAATTCTTGGTGTGACATTGCTGTCACCTGGCATGAGGCTGAGCGTGTAAAATTGCACAAGGTATTTGTCCCACATGCCGATAACATGGTTATTGACATCACTCTTGCCGAACTTGCCCGCACCGAGAAGTTGACCATACCGCGGCAAGAAGAGCCAGCCCATATCGAGCGAATAATACATACGGTTCGCTACAGCAAAAGCAGCGAGTTGGTTGTCGGCTAGTGATTTATCTGCTGTGCTCTGCTCGATACGATCAAGCAGCCACGAAGATTGGCTGCGTTGAAACGTCCAATACTCGGTGAAGCTAGAGGTATCCCGAAATAACCGTGTATTTGAAGCGGTATCAACGAGAATATCGTCGGCAGTTGCCTCTATGGCAACAGTAAAACTATCTTTTGTGTTGTTGGCGTCATCTTGAATGTCAATAATTTCGCAGCGACGTATAGTAGGGTTCCCTACAACATTTTGTCGTCCTAACTGCATGAGGGCGAGCATCAGTAGATAGGCATGGTAGGTATATTGCTGGGTGGCGTAGGTCCCGATTCGGCCCGTATCACCCTTTGACCAATCAGACTGGTATGCCATGAATACCTGCTGCGCATATGAGATGAGCGAGGCCTCGTTCCAGGTACTGTCACTTTGTGCAGCGGAAGATAGTTTCTGTCTCGCGGCTTTTGTTCGTTTGGAGAGTTTATCCCATACATCAAAGAACGCCGAATGCCAGCCGATCCAAATACCAATGATGATGAGTGTCATGAACCACCACATCGCGCCACCGGCCACAATGCCAATGATAAATAGAATGATTGAAAAGACAGTTGCACAGGCGGCGCTAATGATGAGCTCTAGGGTTCGCGGAAAGAGTTTTTTTACAAGTTTACCGAGATAATAACTTGGGATATAGCCCACGATAGCAAGTCCCATATCACCGCTACCACCTCCACTGGAGCCCCCTCCTCCGCTTCGAGCGAAGTGCAATAAGACGTTATAATCCATAGCCACTATTATACGCTAGTGTTGCTAGTTTTGGCGCGGTATACGATAATTAGAACAAATGAATGATGACATATATGATGATCTTGCCCTCGAGCGAAGTGCCAAACAAGAGTTTGGTGTCGATATAGAGATAGAAAAGGTCATTGTGCGCGGAATAAGCGTCGGACATTCGGCGCGTGCGACAGTACTGTTATCAAAAAAGAAACAACTCTATTGCTATATATACGGTCATTCAAAACTGGTGCTCAACGATGTCAAAAAAATAGCTGCACGCATGGGAATTGTTGTCGAACTGTACTTTCCGCCAAAAGGACGACCAACTTATTTTGATGATATTGGCCGCGAACGCTTTTCGTTGGTGTTTCCTGGGCGAAAAGAAATTCATGAGTCAGACATCGTGTTTTATCGAACACTTGCCCCCTACAATCCCGCACTTCTATTAGTACGAGAAACACGCGACGGGCACATTTATCAGGCAGACAGTGATGCTCGCAGCGGTTGGCGTGTCGCGACGAAGTTTGCCTATCGGCGCATTAAGACAAGCTAGAGTTTCCGTGCCCTATACGGTATTGAATTGCAGAGAAGTGTCACGCAAATCAAGCACAACCAGATGTTCGATGTGCGGCGTACGCGGAAAGAAGTTATACCCTTGATGATGCGCAATACCATACGCTGCCGCTAATAACGCAACATCACGTGCTTGAGTAGTGGGATTGCAACTGAGATAGATAATTCTCCGTGGTCTTGCAGAGAGCAGCCTGGTGATCACGTCTCGATGGAGTCCTGCGCGGGGTGGATCTACGATAACGGTTGTGTGCGGCCTGATGTAGTCGAGCGATTTTTCGCTCGGCGCAAGGACGGCTCTAGCGTTGCTCTCCAGGCGTCCAATGTTCCGTTTCATTTCTCTAACGGCATTTTCGTCAATCTCGATCAATGTACACTTGCCGCCGCCTATCGTAAGTCCGATGGTACCGACCCCACTATAGAGATCGATCGTCTGTGTGGCAGCAATGACCCATCGCTTTAGGTCATGGAGCACTTGTTCGTAAACAGGAAGATTTATTTGGAAAAAACTTTCTGCGGCGTAATTAAATGGAACACCAAGGAGAATATCTGAGAGAGCTATGTCTCCGTATTGAGCTAACCGTTTGGTAATACGACTGGCGGGGCTTTTGGGGTCGCTATAGATAAGCTCCCCACCCTGAGCTGTTAGGTTTGAAGCTTCTTTGGTGGTGATAAGATCTGTATTGACTTCTTTTAGATAAAGTTGCCAGACACACTGGCCGGATTGATCACAACGAATAAGGAGGGTTTTAAGTTGGCGCGCCGTCACCTTCTTGGCACGTAAAAGATCACGGATCTCTTTTGCGAGTTTCATCATTGAATCGGGTATGAGTGAGCACTCTTCGATCGTGATTTTACCTTTTGAGCCGCGTCTAAAGAACGCGAGATCAAGTGTTTCATCTCCGTCTTTATCACGGTCACTGTACCAGCTGAACTCGACTTTATTGCGATAGTGATCGATATGTCCGTCACTATACATTTCGATAGGATTTGGGAGGACTATGTCATGTAGCTCAAATGCTTCTTCAACCAATGCGGCTTTGTAATGTTGCTCGGCCGAGAATTTCATGAATTGCCATGGGCTAGTACTAAGATAACTATCGGGGTCCGCTGGTGAAATACGTTCAGTCGAGGGCGTTTTAATCTCTGAGACAACTCCTTCGACAAAACGAGATTTCTTTTTTGTGACCCGAAACGCAACAGTTTCACCAGGGAGCCCGCCCCACACGAGTGCTTTGCGCCCGTCATCGAGCGTGCCAAGGGCCTGTCCCCCACCGATGATAGTATCGAGCAGGACGGTGTAGTAGAGAGCAGGTTTTGTCATCTGTTTATTTTAGCGCGGAATAAACGAATAGAACAGCACTAGGCTAGCTGCTGCCATCAAGATAAACGCGGCAAATACGCCCGTGTTGCTCCAGCGAGAGTTTTTGTATTCTCCCATAATGTCGGGATTGTTACCGACGCGCCATATCATATACAGAAGCGGAACCGATGCAACCGCATTGAATACGGCAGTAAAGATCAACGCTTGAATAGGATCGATGCCGATGATATTTATGAGCAGACCTGCAAATGTGGCGAGGGCGATAATGCCATAAAAGCCATGCGCTTTTTTGAACTTGCGGTACAATCCTTCTTTAATCCCGAGTGCTTCGCTGATGGCATAACTGGATGAGCCGGCCAGGACAGGTACGGCGAGCAGGCCGATGCCGATGATACCGACGCTAAAGAGCAGTTTGGCGACAAGGCCGGCATTTGGGAAGCCTTGCACGAGTGGCTCAAGTGCTGCTGCTGCGTCCTGAGCATTATTGATTTGACCAATATGTCCGTGCAGCGCTGCGGCACACGCAACAACAATAAACCAGGCAGAAATGCTGGCCAAACTCATACCGGCGATATTGTCGAGGCGTATCTTGTGGATAAAACGTTTGCTGATATGCGGCTTGGCGCCCGTCGAGAGATTGCTAATGCGATGAGTTTCAACCTCATCCTCGATGACCTCGCCTGTATTCCAAAAGAAAAGATAGGGGCTAATAGTTGTGCCCAGGATACCAACGATGATATAAATCGTATCTTTATTTATCGTGACATTGGGGATGAAGGTGCTTTGAAACACTTCTCCCCAGTTTTGGACAACCATAAATGAGGTAATAGGATAGGCAAATAGCGCGATAGCGAGCCATTTGAGGATTTTTGCGTACTGGCGGTACGGTACAAGGATTTGCAGGAGCACACAAAGCAGCGCAAAAAAGACAGCGAGACCGATGAATGGTATCTCTGGGAAAAAGAGTTGCAGTGTGGCTGACATAGCGGCCAGGTCACTCCCGATGTTGACAGTGTTCGCAATAACAACCAAGAAGACTGCGGTATAGAGTACTTTTCGGCTGTAATATTTCTTGAGAAGTGCCGCTAAGCCGTCACCGGTGACGGCTCCGATACGAGCACAACTTTCTTGGACGGCCAAAAGAAGCGGGTACATAATCGGGAATAGCCAAAGCAGTCCATATTTGTAGATGGTGCCAGCTTGACTATAAGTGGCAATACCGCTCGGATCATCGTCGGCTGCGCCGGTCACTACCCCCGGCCCAAGCACTCGCACGAATCGGCTGAAGCGATTGTAATGATGGTGGGCACGTTTGAGATTTTCTTCGCGAGCGTTTGAGGCGGTACGTTGATCGTGATTGCCGACAAGGTCATGGATCCAGGTATAGAGATTTGCCATTTTGTTACGCGTTATATATTAAGTTGGTTATGCTCATTGTAACACAGGCTACAGTGGGGACTACAGGTATTTTTTTAAGTTGTTTGCACGGGCAATGAGTTGGCTGTTGGCAGATTTCTTTGCGTACTGGCTCATATGGTGGATAGTTTTTGAGTGGCGTGCGATCGTCTTTGTATCGAGATGTGTCCCAAGTTTGCTCTGCTCTGCAAAGAAAAGTGCCTCATAGCATCGACGAATCATAGGCTCTGAACCCGCATGTTTATACGCATCGATCGCTGCTTGATAACGGTGAGCATTGTAATGGTAGGTTCCTTCAGAGATATAACTTTCTTTCACTAGTTCACCGCGTTTTGGGGCAAACTCAGCAAAGCGTCGTGCAGACTTGAAGTCGTTGTGGCGCATATAATGAATCGCACCATTATTTCCCACTACTCCGCGTAGGTGAATGTCGCGGCTTTGTTTGGCATATTCCAGTGCAGGCATAAATCGCTCGCGCTTCATAAGCATGGTGATAAGCGAGCTATAGGCAGCTTCGAGGTTGTGTTGTGCGAGGTGGCGTTCGTGGCTGAGAAGGTGTGCAAATCGGGCTGCTTGCAAGAACTCTTTTGGTGAAACTTCATGCGTGGTGAGGTAGAGATCACTGGTATCAAGTAGGTTGACGCTGACAATTTCCTCGACAGGGAGCAACCGAGCTTCTTTAGTATGCTGATAATTCGTAACGGTGCCATTGGTTGCTTCAATGTCAATACCGCCGTAGTGAAGTGCAACATGACCCGGGAACAATCGTACCTGAAGGTCGCTTACATCGAAGTATCGCGAGTAAAGGTAGATATAAAGCGTAACGATCTGGTTGCAGTCGCCGACGAGAGTATCCTTGGATGGGTTTTGCAGAAGACGACCGAATGAACTGGACGCTTGATACACGTACACTCCCCTTTCCGGGGAGAAATAATCGAGTAGGTGTTGGATGATGTTGAGACGCTCGGGGTCTGCTGTGCTCTGAGGTACCGAAGCGATAGTGTGATGAGCGAGTGAACTGCTGCTTGGATGAGCCTGACGGAACCTCTCGAAGTCTGCTGCTATGAGGTCAAGATTTGCATAGAGTTCACGGCGCTTTGATTTTTTAAGGTAGTGGTAGCCTTTGTAGCGGTATTCAGTCCACAGATTGAGCGCGGCAATGTCGCGCTGGAGGAGTGACTTGAGATGAGCCCTCGTCTGGGCTTCATTATTATGTTCGGTCAGTGTTCCAAAAAATTGTCCGACCGACCGCTCGTGCTCGTCGGTGTAGGAACTGAAGAAAAAATAGATGCTATGCACAAAGCCCATACCGCTAGTGTATCGCGTGAGGATGCAAAAATGAAGAACCGCCCCGGAAGACGCGCGGGACTATGTAGTCCGGAGCGGTTCTTCGTGGGGCGGCGTCAGCCCTTGATGAACTGGAAGTAGGCTGGATAGCCCTCGTCTCTCCCGGGTGGCCTGGTAAACGTAACCTGCCAGCCGAGGTCTCGGTAGAACTCGATGACGTCCTGCCAGTTGTTGCGACGGGAGAGGTTGAGGGCGGCGATCTCCTCAGCGTCCTTGAGCAGAGTTCGGACCTGGTCGACGGTGAAACTGGCTCCTGAGCCTTTCCAGTGGCGTCGGATCAGGTAGTCGAATATCTCCTCGATCGGTTTGGCGATCGCCGTCGTCGATCCCAGATCACTCGGTCTGAGTGCCATGAGGTGCTCCATCCTAATTGAGGGGGTGTGACATATAAATTATATTACTAAACAGTAACTTTGTCAAACCCGTGTCATCAACTGCACGTGTTTCGCAATCTCAAGCGATTCGTTGGCCGGGATAACAATGATTGGTCGAGATTTAGCAGCCTGGCTGATGCTTGTTAGTTTTTCGGGCGAGGTACAAGCATTATTGAGATCGCCGTCGAGGATGAAATCGATAAACTCAAGGTGCGCGACGATTCGTTTACGTATGATGGCCGAACGCTCCCCCACTGTGCCCGTAAATACCAGCAGGTCACAGCCATTAAGAGCGACAATCATACTTCCTATCGCCTTATGAATACTATGAATCAACGTGTCAAGCGCGAGGTGAGCCATATGGTTGCCATCGGCCTCACGCGAGATCAGCTCGCGAATATCGTTACTCCCAGAAAGCCCGAGGAGCCCTGCCTGTCTATTGAGGTATTCCTCAATTTCGTCGTCATTCATTTGCAAGTTTTTTTTGAGAGCTTTGACCGCTCCAAAATCAATTGAGCCACTGCGTGAGGCCATGATGACACCTTCGAGCGGGGAGTACCCCATTGATGTGTCGATACTACGACCGTGAAACACCCCTGTCACCGACGAGCCGCTACCGAGATGACAGACGACGACTTTCGGTGGTAGCTTGCCACGATCCCAGAGTGCATCGATTGCCGCGGCTACTGATAGTCCGTGGTAGCCAAATCGTTTGATGTCAAATTGATCAGCATCATGAATGGCGATACCGTAGTTCCACGCATAATTTGGCTTAGTCGCATGAAAGGCACTATCGCTCACACCCACGACAGTAGCCTCGGGGTATGCTTCGCGTAAGCGACGGAGTTCCTCAAGCGACGCGTCGACATGAAGCGGTGCATGTTCACGAACCTCCTGAAGTTTGGCGACCACCTCGTCGTTGATAATGTGGTCACTCATAAAATAACTACTGGGCGCGACAATGCGGAGGCCAATTGTCGCAATCGTTTCATTTTCCTCAATACTATGATGGTAGCGAAAGATGGTAGTGAGATGTGACGCCGACTCGGCTAGATCACTATACTCGAGAGGCACATTTGTTGTTGTTTGATGATGGTGCAGTGTCGCGGCGAGGCGCTCACCGACCGTCTCGATATGAAGTTCAGCACGAAGCTGGAGGGTGTCGTCATAAAGGGCGTATTTTCGACTTGAGCTGCCGGGATTAGCAACGAGGATCATAGAGTGTCTGCCCTCTAGTTAGTTTGACCATGCCAGGCTTCTTCCTCTGTCTTGACGAGTCCGCGTGCTGCGGGCCACACCCACGCATCAAGTTCCGGTAGATCGATACCATTGGCTTTGATGTATTCAGTATTTTCGTCGATCTTTGCCTTGTATTTTGCGGCGAGATGCTCAGCTTCTTCAAATGGCATCACACCATCGTGGCCTAATTGTTTGAAAGCAGCAATCACCAAGTCGTAGCGACTGGTCTCATTTCGGACGTGCATGTCAAATGGCGTAGTTGTACTGCCAATCTCTTTGTAGCCGCGGACATCAAACCGCGTCGAATCGACTGCGTAGTTAAAGAGTACCGACTTGACAGTTTGAGGATAGCCATGGAAGTTGAAGATAACTGGTTTGTCCTCTGTAAAGATATGATCAAACAGTTTTTGGTCGGCGGTGTTGTTAAGCGTTCCAAAGCCCATAGTGGTGAGGCTACTGACATTGACGCAGCGCAGCCGCACTTCGGGACGTTCAGTTTTGATGATATCGATGGCGGCCATAGTCTCTTTCGTTGGGTAATCACCTGCTGCCGCCATGATGAGATCGGGATTATCATCTGATGCAAAGTCCCATACAAGGATTCCTTGATCTATTTGTTCGCGAGCTTTATTTACGTCAAGCCAGCGCGGCTCGACGGTTTTGCCAGCGACAATGGCATTGATCTGACGCACGCTTGTGAGCATTTTCTCGAGAACAACAAGCGAACAGTTACCATCTGCCGGGAAATAGACATCGCTGAAATTGCTTTGGCGACGGAGTAGGTCGTCGATAAAGCCAGGGTTTTGGTGGCTAAAACCGTTGTGATCCTGGCGCCATCCACTACTTGTGAGGATATAGTTGATGCTCGGAATCGTCCCTCGCCAGGAAACACCGCGGCTCTGCGTCAAAAACTTGGCATACTGATCGACCATGCTGCTGACTACTTGCAGAAATGCTTCATAACTGGCAAACATAGCATGACGGCCGGTCAATACATAGCCCTGCATGAGTCCTTGCATGTTGTGTTCGGAGAGCATTTCCATGACTCGACCATCTTGGGAGAGGTCTTTGTCCCACTCGCGTAGCGGCCATTGCCAGCTACGAGAAGTTGCTTTGAATATATCGTCAAGCTTATTGCTATACGTTTCGTCTGGAGACATAAACCGAAAGTTCTTCGTCTCGGCGTTGAGACGGAATACCTCTTCGAGATAGAGACCGGTCCGCCGCATTGAGCTACTCCCCATCGTGCCTGGTACGGTGGCGTCTTCGGCAAATTGCTCGACAGATGGAAGTCGGAGGGGCGAGTACACGCTGTCGCCGCCATGAGCATGTCGGCTTCTGCCCATGCGTTTCTCTGGATTTTCTGGCAAGATATCACCTACGAAGCTACCAAAGCCCTGCTCTTCACTAAATAGTTCGCTAAACTTGTAGCCGCCCAACCACTCGTTGAGCATAGCTAGTTGGTGTTCGTCAGTCTTTGCTTCGGTCAGAACCACCTGGTGCGCCAGGCAGTTTCCCTCGATCTTGTCCCCGTCAAGCTCTTTTGGTCCTGTCCAGCCCTTGAGGGTACGCATGATAAGCATTGGCAGACGCGGGCAAACGGTGTCTTGAGAGACTTTTAGCTCCTCGATAGTTGTATGAACCCAGTCAAGCGCTTCTGCCATACGATCATGTGCTTCGTTTTCGTCGCAGTCGGTGGTATCGACAATCCGCGGCTCGTAGCCGTAGCCGCTAAAGAGCGTCATCAATTCGTAATTGCTCATACGGCCATAGATGGTCGGTTGAGAAATCTTATAGCCATTGAGGTGAAGAATCGGCAAGACCACACCGTCTTTGCGCGGATTGACGAGTTTATTGAGGTGCCATGCTCCGGCAGTTGGACCCGTCTCGGCTTCGCCGTCTCCGACAAGACAGGCCACGATCAGGCCAGGATTATCGAGGATAGCGCCAAAGCTGGTACTTAGGCTATATCCCAGCTCACCTCCTTCGAGAATTACCCCAGGAGTTTCGGGATTTGAGTGACTTGGGTAGCCATACGGCCAACTAAACTCACGGCACAGACGACGGATGCCGTCGAGATTGACTGGAAGTGAGGGGTCAACATGAGTTAGCGTCCCCTCGAGGAAGAGATTTGCCTGAAGCGCAGGGAATCCATGCCCTGGACCGAGGACAAACATCATGTCTTGGTCGTATTTTTTTGCAAAACGACTAAGGTGCGCATAAGCAAAGTTGATGCCTGGCCCACTGCCCCAGTGTCCAAGAAGTCGGCTCTTGACGTCATCAAACGTTATCTCACGCTTCATGAGGTGGTTGTCTGCTAAAAAGATTTGAGCGACTGTCAAATAGTTGACAGCACGCAAATATTGGCCCATCGAGTGTTTTTCGTGATTATTCATGCTAATGCTTAGTATACACCGTATCGTCAGTAGTTGAAAATACATAAAAAAGCGTATACTAAATACATAGCAGCGATACGTGAGGAGGTAGTGTATGGTAAGCATCAAGTCTATCGAGGGAATCAAACCGGCGTATCAGGAAAAACTCTTGTCGATCGGTATACGTACCACAGATCAATTACTTGAAGTCGGTGCCACTTCTACTGGCCGTATGCGTATTGCCGATGAGACCCACCTCTCTGAAACACAGGTAAAAGAATGGGTTCATCGGGCTGATCTCCTGCGCATTCACGGCATTAGCCATGAAGTAGCTGATCTTTTAGCGCGAGTTGGTGCATGTACTGTTCCCAAACTTGCCTACCGTCAAGCGGTGTCGCTGCACGATGATTTAGTTAGCTACAATGCTGCGCATCACGTTGTCAAACACGTTCCGACAGTTGGTGAGGTTGAGGCTATTTTGAAGGCAGCGAAGCGGTTGCCAAAGATGATTCACCATTGAGAAGTAAATGAAACCTAGAGGAGGAATATGGATTTACAAGCGCGTATCACAGACCTTATTAAAGGAAATATCAGCGATTCTATCGGCCGATCAACGGGGGTAAGCCAGTCAGATGTTGAGCACGTTATCACTGCTGGGTTACCGATGATCATTGGACAAATGGGCAATAATGTCAGTTCACCTGACGGCGCGACTGCCCTTGACGCTGCAATCGGCAAGGATCATGCTGGTGGTTCACTCCTCGATAGCCTTGGTTCTCTCTTTGAGATGCCAACAACCCAACAAGATGGGAGCAAGATCCTCAACCATGTATTGGGAGCAAATAGTACTGTAGTCACAAATCGATTGTCGAAGCAGACAGGGGTAGACCCGGCAGCCGTGATGAAGATATTGGCCTTCGCGGCACCGCTTATCATGGCATTTCTAGGGCGCGAGAAACAATCGCAAAACCTCGATGCCGGCGGCTTAGCAGATGTCCTGAAGGGACAGCGAACACCGAATGGTAGCCTTCTGACCGAGCTTGCCTCGACCGTGCTGACTGCTTCAGGATCAAAAAAATCCGGCGGTTTGCTCGGATCGTTATTGAGCGGCTTATTTGGTCGACGATAGCATATCGCGACTACTGTTCATCTGCTGGAGATGGTTCACGGAAAGTTTCAACTGTGACAAATGCAATATGACCCATCGGTAGGCCACCACGTGTTTGCTCAACCTCGCTTGTACTCACTCTTGGATAAATAAACACATCTGGTGAACCTTCACACTGAACTGGCTCTCGCGTGTGGTCGATAGGATCGCCATGAATTGATTTTGTGGTATGCACTTCAGACATAAGTATAGACATCATACACTAAATAGTCGATACTGTCAATGTCTGTGCTGTTCCGTCTAAATCTCACCACCTCCCCGCTCCGAACACCGGCCCGCCGCTCACTGATTAGCCTTCGCCTTGGCGGGCCTTGGCCCATCAGGGCCAACTGTTCGTCGGAGAAGATGGTGCGATTTAGGTTATCCTATGGCTGGCGACCAATTTCGTAAGAACAAATATGAAAGTTATTTGGGGCAGTTGTGTCGGTGACAATTGCATACCCCCCGATTGTACTCGGGCACGTGCCTTTGTCGCTAATGACCATATCGATCCGGACACTTTTGCTATCTGCGCCACCGTTAGGGTTAAAATATGCGCCGCGATACCAATCATTTGGACTACTTATGACGGCGGTTTGCATAGCTGGAGTGGGCTCACTACTCATATAGGGGCTGAGTGCCGCGCTAAATGTACTATCACGAACAATTCCAGTGCTGGCTGATGATTGCCGACACTGGTAGCCGGACATGTCAGCCTCACTCACGCCATATTTATAATTAGCTCCAAGGCAGCTTGTCATCGAAGGGAAACTGCCATTTCGGGCTTTGTACATCTGGATGGCTTTTGCCCACTGATTGACAGCAGTAGCTGTTTGGCTGTCGCGCGCCCTTGCCGAGGCGGAGCTATATGACACGATACCAATAGTGGCAAGAATGACAATGATCACGATCACGATGATGAGTTCGACAATGGTAAATCCGCTTTTGCTTTTTGCCATAGCATCAGTATAGACGGTAAGCGGTATAATAAAAGGGTGAAACGTCTTGTAAAGAGTCATCAGCAACACTTTTTGAAGCATACGCGTCTCATCGCTGAGCTTATTGGTCATAGCACTATCCGTCCTCGTGATATGGTTGTTGATATCGGTGCGGGCAGCGGGGCGATCACTGCGGTCTTGGCACGTCGAGTGTGTCAAGTTATCGCTTATGAGAACGAACCTGCAGCGGCAACAAAACTCCGAAACAATATGCGGCAATTTAAAAATGTTGAGGTTATCGAGGAAGATTTTTTGAAAAGCCCTCTCCCAACTGTGCCCTATAAGGTATTCGCAAATATTCCATTTTCCCAAAGCTCAGCCATTGTGCGTCGGCTCACCGAGGCAGAGGTGGCTCCACGCGCAATCTATTTGATTGTCCAAAAACAATTTGCGCGCAAACTCCTTGTCGAGAGTGATTATTTTCATGGCGCACTTGGTATTTCCATCGCGCCGTGGTGGCAGGCGCGGATTCGACGGCCCCTACGACGCACCGATTTCACGCCACCACCAGCAGTTGATACGGTGTTGCTTGAACTAAAACCACGAGAACCCGCTCTGCTGCCTCTGGAGCAACGCACTCTATTTGGTTCATTTGTATCGCGCTGCTATGCCGATCCGCAGTTCTATGCAACATGTCATGCGCCCCAAGACAAAAAGCCGTCACAGTTGCAACTGAGTGACTGGATTACCCTATTGTCTCGGATACGATAATATGTAATCTTTGCCAGAAAATAGCTGAGAAACGTGTTTCGGATTCTATAGCGATGTATAATTATGGGTATATGTCAAATAATCGAGTATCGGTGGTCTCCCACGGTGATTTCCTACAATCTTTTGCAAAGAATGTTGGTGATTCGTCCTCTGCGCGGTTATTTGCAATGCAGCTTGAGGTAACACCTGATGATAATGAAACAAGCTCGCTTGTCGTTGCCCTCAACTCTCTACTTAGTGCGCGAGAAGCAGGTGTGGATGCACGCATTGCTCTAGATATGCGCTATGCGCAGAGTGTAACGCGCGTAAACAACAGAGATTTTCCAAACTGGTGGCCGTTACTTACCAGAGAAGAGAAAATAATACGTCGGGAGAACGCATCAATTACATCAAAATGGCTGGAAAGACTCATGCGGGCAGATGCAATCGATGACCTAAGTCCACGTAGGCAGTCTGCGACTCACGCAACGAGAGCTCGCATTATCGCAAGCGGTCATATTGCTCAACACTGGGCAGCGGTACATCAGAAAGGTGGGATTTTATTAGGTGAAACGTCAGACGAATCTATTACTACACTAACGACTGGCAACCTAACAACTTCTGATGTAGAGACAATGAATAATCTTGCTGTAGAATTTAAGGGACTAAGGGCACACAATATGGGTAGGTTTGTCACCGGACTGATAGCTCCTGGTGCACAACTAAGAAACGCTGGTGGCCATGTCTGGCGGAATACATCTGAGGATTGGATAACGTTGATACATGATTACAACAATGTCGGTGATCCTGCTCGACTGCCTTTCATTCACACCGCAGCCGAAAAGCTCATTGATCCTGGGCGTAACGAAGTTGTTATTGATGGAGAGCTCGCTGTGCCAGAACCAGTGGTAGTTGTATATATTTCACAGTATTCTCCTGATGGTAAACTCGCCTTAATGCTCGATAGGGCCCAATCCAAGGGTGCAACGGTCGTTATACCGCAACAACCGAAAGGAGACTATCGAAAAACAGCATTTCCTTATAACATTCAAGCAGCTCTCTCGCATATTAATCAAGTAGACTCTGGGCTATATTTACCGAATAGAGAAAAGCCATCGCATTTGAAAAGTCTGGTCGTAAAGTATGATGACGGTACGGCCGCGATCCTATTTGGAAGTGACAATTATCTTACGCATATCCAAAAGTTTGTGCGCAATGAAGAGCTTGCGGTAGTGATGCAGATTGCACCTACTTCGAACGAAGAGCTTTTCGCGTATTCCCAGTTTATTCAAGAGCTGTTACGAGCGGGTGAGATAGATAACGCCGTATTTGATATGCTAAGAATCGTCGCTTAGTAGGTTCAGCAGAAAACATTTTACAATTTTTAGTAATGGTCATTAAGCCAAATCCGCAAGGGGGGTAGTTCACCAAAAGCACCGGGCTATATTACCTAACCAAGTAACAGGTCCGGGCTTCATTGTAAAAATGAGCCAAAAATTCATAGATCGGGTGATCTATGAATTTTTTTGGCTGGGGTGGAGGGATTCGACTCACCTCTGGCGAGCCCGGAACTGCGCGTGACGAGCATGGCTCGTCCGGCAGATTCCCTTGCGAAATGCCACTGGCATTTCTCACCCCGAATGTGCTCGACGGCGTCGAGGCATTCGTGAGTTCGAATCGCCACCTCAATACAATAGAAAATTCTCGTAGATCAGAAGACCTACGAGAAGTTTCTATGGCTCCCTTGTACGCTGAAATTCGAACCTACTTCGAGCAAAATGGCTGACCGATGCAAGCCTGCGCCCGACCAGAAAACTTCTTTGTATATTTTTTATATTTCCCCCTCTGAGATTTTTTGGGATTTGAAAAAGAGTTTTCTGGTTCGGGTTGCCTACCGCTCAAGCGGTAGAGACGGCAATCTGTTATTATGAAGGTATGCCAGAAAAACAGTCTATCTTTACTACACTTCCAGAAATCAAAAAGCGCAGTATCGCTGAAAATAAAACGGCTTGGGCGTTTTTGACCAATATTCCAATTACACCTGGTCATTCTCTTGTGTCACCAAAGCGAGTCGTTGAAACAATGGAGGAATTGACCGAAGAAGAGTTGATTGATATTTTTGCGCTAGCAGCCCTTATAAAGGATGCTCTACGAAAATCGTTTGGCGCAGAAGGCTTTAACTGCGCGTGGAACGAAGGTGAAAAGTATGGCCAATCTGTGCCACATTTTCATTTACACACATTTACACATTGTCCCTAGAACTCCGGGCGATGAAGGAATAAGTGAATATGAACCACGAAAATTTCTCTACAGACCTGGAAGTAGAGAACTATCTCCTGAAGCTGAGCTTAGTACTATCGCAAAACAAATTCGTCAGAATATTTCGTAACTTATGGAATCATGCGTCAAGCTGATTCTTGATTTTTTGAACTAAATCCCTGCCTACTTTGTCGGTGAGCACAGTAGCAAACTTTTCAGATTCAGTGTCGAGCTGTTTCTCTAGTTCTTCAATAGGAAGAGTAACAAAGCCCGCCCCATCACCGTCTTCTACTTTTAGGTCAGAGACATTGCCATCGAACTGGTAACTAAATAGTCCTCGCATTGCATTGCTTAAATAATCACCTTGAACATAATCTGCTCTTACGACGCCCATACTAGTCAAGTCATTCGCTTCAATCTCTACACCAGTCTCCTCTAGCGTCTCTCTAACTGCGGCTTCAAGATAATCCTGTCCACTCGCAACATGACCACTGACGGTTGTTGTTAATTTTCCTGGGTCGTTTTTCTTTGCCGTGCTGCGTTTTTGAAGGATAATCTCTCGATTCGCAGTGTAGAAGCACACATATGCCAAACGACACACTAATCCAATTCGGTGAACCTCGTCACGCTCCGCTTGTCCTATTACTTCATCTTGGTCATTTACTATATCCAATATTTCACTCATAGAGTGATTATACCACTTCTCATACAATCTATCCTTCTGTGCTGAGGCACAGAGCAACCCGAACCAGAAAACTCTTTTTCAAATCCCAAAAAATCTCAGAGGGGGAAATATAAAAAATATACAAAGAAGTTTTCTGGTCGGGCGCAGGCTTGCATC
>WBZP01000912.1_pt1 | contig 38516 bp, 24 predicted proteins | sample 5204301 | NCBI WGS metagenome assembly WBZP01 (sample SAMN12412401, study PRJNA552823) | activated sludge metagenome | isolation source: activated sludge from nitrification reactor of wastewater treatment plant... | place: USA: Pennsylvania | collected 2017
CATCCTCGTACGGGATCGGCCGCGCGGCAGGAGCCTCCTCGCCCGCGGCGGCCCCGGACAGGAGCACGGCCGCCACGGTCGCGAGGCCCGTCACGTCCACGCGGTGCAGCAAGGAGGCCTCCTGCGGCGTCGGCGTTCGGCGGCGAAGACGGCTCAGGCTCGTGCGGTGGAGCGGCGCGGGGAATGAAACCACGGCCGGGGCGCCCGGGAAAGGGCCGGGGCGGGAAAAGGAAAACGGGGGGAAGCCTTTCGGCTCCCCCCCGCGAACGATCCGCCGGAACGAAGCGGAGTCGCTAGCCGGTCAGGCTAGAACTCGAACTTCGCCCCGAGCTGGATCCGCCGGTTCTCGTTGGTCGTGCGGCTTCCCTTGTAGCCGGTGATCGTGGTGAAGCTCGAGATGTCGGCATTCGCCGCGTCGACGTACATGTTCGCGTGGTTGAACACGTTGTACGCCTCGAAGCGGAGCTGGACCGCATAGCGGCTGCCGAAGCGGAAGCGCTTCGAGAGCGACATGTCGAAGTACCACGCCCCCGGACCGCGGAAGGCGTCGCGCTTCGTCATGTCGGCCGGGTACGGACCGAAGTCCGAGTTGCCGGTGACCGGGTTCACGTACCCGCCGGCGGCCGAGACGATCGGCTGCAGGTCGAGGAGCGTGAACTCGTTCGGGTTTCCGGTGCCGGTGCCGCTGGTGGCGTTCTTGTCGATGCCGACCGGGTCCTCGGCGCGCATGCAGTAGCCGAGGCCGTTCGTGCAGTCCCAGAGAGTGAACGGACGGCCGCTGCGGGCGGTGAGGAGGCCCGCCAGCTGCCAGCCGCCGAGGAGCGTCCGCACGGCCCCCTCGGAGTTGCGGAAGAGCGGCAGCTCCCAGATGAACGACGCGACGAGGCGGTGCCGGATGTCGAACTCGGCGTAGCCGTAGTCCAGCATCGGGTCGAACGCGTCCAGGTAGCCGAGGTTGAAGTTCGCCGACGAGTCGGAGAACGTCGAGCTGAGGTTGTCCTTGGCCTGAGACAGCGTGTACTTCGCGCCGAACTGCAGGCCCGTGTTGCCGACCCGACGGGAGTCGAGGCCGAACGTCACGCCGTGGTACTGCGACTGACCGCGGTTGCCGCGAGTGTTGAACGCCGCGTACTGGGTGATCGGCCGCTGGTTCGCCGTGCCGACGCCCTGGTAGACGAGGGCCGCGCCGCGCTTGTTCGGGTCGGCGAGGTCGTAGAGCTTGCGGCCCGTGGACCCCGTGTACTCGACGCTGACGACCGTGTTCGCGAACAGCTCGTGCTGCAGCGACAGGCTGTAGAAGTGGCTGTAGGCCGTCTCGATGTTCTGGTCGACGTGGCGGAGGCTGCCCGCCGGGATGGGCTTCGTGACGCCGGCGACGCCGCCGAACGGGCCCTGGTTGTCGGTGTAGATCGGCAGCACCGGCGTGTCCGTCGGGGCGTCGATCGAGGCGACCAGGTACTCCGGCGGGTTGAAGAGCACGTTGTAGGTGACGTTGCCGAAGTTCCTCTCGTAGGCGATGCCGTAGCCGCCGCGGAGAGACGTCTTGCCGTTGCCGCTGAGGTCGTAGGCGAACCCGACGCGCGGGGCGAAGTTGTTCCAGTCGTTCTTCCAGAGGCCCCCGACCGGGCTCTCGTTCGACGGGAAGACCTTGCCGCCGCGGATGCAGTCGATGAGCTGGGTGGGCGAGCTCGAGTTCACCGAGCAGCCCGCGTCGCTGTAGTAGAAGTTCGAGTCGTACTTCGGCTCGCTCTTCTTCTGCGGCCCGAAGAACTCGTACCGCAGGCCGATATTCAGCTTCAGGCGGTCGGTGATGCTCCACGTGTCGTTCGCGTAGAGAGCGAACTCGTCGTACTTGTTGTAGCTCGTGAAGCTCGGGAAGCCGACGGGCGTCGTGTAGGTGCCGCCCGGGAAGCCGTTGGGGTTGATGGCGCCCTGGTAGCGGCGGATCTGACCGCGCACGAAGTTGTCGAGGGACGGCAGGGCGGCCGACGTCGTGTTGAGCGACTGGACCGAGTTCGCGTAGGCGCCGAACGTGCGGTCGTCGTTCATGTGCATGTAGTAGCCGCCGAACCGGAAGTCGTGCCGCCCCCTCACCAGGTTGAAGTCCTGGTAGAGGGCGAGCTGCTTCTGCGGGCCGCCGAACGGGATCGCGCTGCCCGGGCTCCACGGCAGGTAGCCGGGGAAGGCGATGCGGTAGCCCTGGAGGCGCACGGCCGTCGTCGGGTTCATGTAGAGCGTCGGGCCCGGCTCGCCGTTGAGCGGCTGGTCGTTCGCGACCTTGCTCCAGGAGACCTTCGTCTGGCTGGTGAGGGTCGGGGAGAAGACGTGGGTCAGCGATCCCAGAAAGTTGTGGTTGTTCTGAGTGAGGCCGGTGTCGTAGCCGTCGTACGGGCTCGAGGCATTGGTGCCGGGCTCCGTCTCCTGATCCTGGTACGCATAGCGGAGGTAAGCCTGCGTTGACGCGCTCAGACTGAAGTCCAGGCGGGCGACGGCCTGGTACTGGTCCTGGGGATTGCCGCCGCCAGCGTCGATCGGCAGGGCCTTCTCGACGCGCGCGAAGATCGGCAAATTACCCGGCAGGCTGTTGAACGGGCCCGCCGTGGTGCCGACGATGGCCGACACCTGGTCGCGCGTCAGGATTGTCCCCGTCCGCTGCACTTTGCCGCCGTAGGCGCTGAAGAACGACTGCGTCGCGCCCGCGCTCGCCGCGATGAACTCCGGCGTCGGCACCCAGGAGATCTGAGTGTCGTTTGAACGGACGCGGATGTACTCGCCGCTGGCAAAGAAGTGGATCTTATCCTTGACGACCGGGCCGCCGAGGCTGAAGCCCATCTGGTGCCGGTCGAAGGTGCCCGGCGTGATCTCGTTCGCGTTGTTGTCGAACGAGTTCGCAGCGAGCGCGTCGTTGCGGAAGAACTCGTACACCGTGCCGCGGAACTGGTTCGTGCCGGACTTCGTGGCCACGTTCACGACGCCGCCGGAGGCGCGGCCGTACTGGGCCGAGAAGTTCGACGTGATGACGGAGAACTCCTGCACCGAGTCGAGCGGGACCTGCTGGCCGACGGTGGCGGTGAAGTCGTCGTTGTTCGCCGAGCCGTCGAGCAGGATGTTGGTGCTCGCCGAGCGCGCGCCGTTGATCGCGTAGCCCGTGCCGCGGTCGGACTCGGTGTCCCGCGAAGCCTGGCCGGAGAGCTGGACGAGGTCGTACGGGTTGCGCGTGATCGTCGGCAGCTCGCGGATCTGCGTCTCCGTGACCGTCGTCGCGATGTCCTGCGTGGAGGTGTTGATCTGCGCGGCGGTCTCGCCGACGACCGTTACGACCTCGGTCTGCTGGCCGACGGACATGCCGATGTTGACCGCGACGGTGGCGCCGACGGCGACGGTCGTCCTGGTCTGCTTCGTGGCGAAGCCGGACAGCTCGGCCGTGACTTCGTACTGGCCGGGGACGAGGCCGGCGAAGACGTACTCGCCCTGGGCGTTGGTGACGGTGGAGCGCGTGGTGGCGCGCTCGACCGACTTGGCAGTGACGTTGACGCCGGGCAGGACCGCGCCGCTCTGGTCGGTCACGGTGCCGCTGATCTTGCCCGACTCCGTCTGGGCGGCGGCGAAGGCCGGGATCAGGACGACGATCGCCAGTGCCGCGAGCCAACGGACGTTCAATCGCATTGTGACGCTTCCTCCGAAAATTGATTTTGTGTGGGGAGGGCGCCCCCGAAGGGACACCAACCCATGCGAACTGATTTATTGGATGAGCAAGCGGCGTACCGCTGAGCGCGCGAACTGCCGATTCTCGTCAAGGTCAGAAAAACGTTGCACTTATGAGTCAGGCTTGTCGGGACATGCTCAGGAGCGCCCGGAGAATCCGGTCAAGGGTTTGAATCGGATGCAGATCCTTGAATCCGCGGGCGGCGAAGCACCCAAGATATTGGATGCAAGGGGTTTGTAGCGACCCCAACTTCCCGTTCTGGCTGCGGCGGATGAGCCGCCGCGCAGGCGCCACGAGCGACGCGCGGGCCCGGCCTCCGGGGCCGGGCCCGCCAGAGCGTCAGTCCGTCTGGAAGCAGCCGCGGTGACCCTGGCAGGTCTCGGGGCTGCACGGCAGCGAGTCGGGGCCCATCACCGTGGCAGTGAGAGAGCACCAGTACTGCGCGCTCGGCGAGGAGACGCGCATGTTCACGTGCTCGCGGCCGACGACGTAGTACATCTTGGTCCGGAGCCGGTTGCAGACCGGGACGTGGGCGTTCTCGTTCGCGTCCATGCTCGACCTCACGCGAGAGAGGCCACGATCCGCCGCACGAGCGTCGTGACCAGCTCGACCTTGTAGCCGTTTTCGCTCATCGGCTGGGCGCCCTCGACCGCGGCCCGGCCCGCGGCCTCGGCCGCCGCCGCGTCGAGCCGCTTGCCGACGAGGGCCTTCTCGGCCGACCCGGACCGCCAGGGAATCGTCGCGACCTGCCCGAGGACGACGCGAGCGTCCTTCACGACGCCGGCCTCGACCTTCACGCCGATCGCCGCGGCGACGAGCGGCCAGTCGAACGCCGCGCGCTCCCGCACCTCGTAGTAGGCCGACTTCCATCCCGTCGTGGCCGGCACGTGGATCGCCGTGAGGATCTCGCCCGGCTGGAGCACGTTCTCCCGCGTCGGGTCCTTCTCGGGCAGCACGAAGAACTCGGCGGCGGGGACCGTGCGCGGGCCCTTCACTCCGTCGAGCACGAACGAGGCGCCGTAGGCCACGAGCGGCACCGCGGCGTTCGACGGGTGCGGCGGGTAGGCGGGACCGCCGCCGAAGAGGACGTGATAGCGGTTCTCGCCCGCCACCGCGTAGCAGAGGTCGCCGCCCTTCTTCACGCACTTGTACTGCTCGAGGCGGTAGTACCAGCAGCGCGGCCGCTGCAGGACGTTGCCGCCGATCGTCGCCACGTTGCGGATCTGCGGCGAGGCGGCCTCGCCGCACGCCCGGGCGAGGGCCGGGTGCGCGGCCTTCACCCCCGCGTGCGCGGCGACCTTCGCGAGCGTCGCGAGCGCGCCGATCTTCAGCGAGCCGTCCTTCTCGACCGTGATCGCGTCGAGTCCGGGGATGCGCTTGATGTCGACGACCCGCGGCGGCTCGAGGAGGTGCTCCTTGAGGTGGTCGAGGACGTCGATGCCCCCGGCCTTGAGGACGGAGCCGGGCTTCTCGGCGGCGAGGTCGCGCGCCTCCGCGGTCGTCGTGGCCCGGGCGAGCTCGAAGCGGTTCATGGCTAGCCCCTCCTCGCCTGGACGAGGGCCGCGAGGACCCGGTCCGGTGTCATCGGCAGCTCGCGCACGCGCACGCCGATGGCGTTGTAGACAGCGTTCCCGATGGCCGCGAGCGTGGGCACGATCGGCGGCTCGCCGATGCCCGCGACGGAGGTGTTGTTCCCGAGGTTCGCGAGCGGGGTGAGGATCGACTCGGCCTCGAACATGTCGGCCGGCGAGAGGATCTTGTACCACTCGAGGTTGGGATTGATCATCGTGCCCACGTTCGGGTCGAGGATACGGTTCTCGAGGAGCGCCCACGAGGCGCCCTGGATCATCGCGCCGATCACCTGGTTCTTCGTGGTGAGCGGGTTCACGGGGATGCCGCAGTCGTTCACCGAGACCATCTTGATCACCCGGATCTCGCCCGTCTCGACGTCGACCTCCACCTCGGCGAACTGGGTTCCGGCGAGGTCGCCGCGGAACGTCTTGTACTGGGCCTTGCGCTTCGCGACGCAGTCGATGACCTCGCCCGACATCTTCGCGGCGGCCTGCTTGAAGGTGACCGACTTCTGTGGGTCCTTCGCGACGAAGATCTTCCGGTGCGCGGCGTCGAGGGCGTCGGGCGCGACGCCGAGGAGCGGCGCGGCGAGGGCGAAGAGCTTCGTGCGCGCCTCGTTCGCGGCGAGCCGCACGACGGGCGCCATCGTGTTCGTGGTGACGCTGCCGCCGGAGCCCGGGCCCTCGGGGTAGGCGGTGTCGCCGACGCGCATCGTCACGTCGCCGGGCTCGATGCCCAGCTCCTCGGCGGCGACCATGGCCATCGCCGTGCGGTAGCCGGAGCCGATGTCCTGGCAGCCGCTCACGAGCTCGACCGAGCCGTCGCGGTGGACCTTGATCTGCGCGCCCATGTTCTCGGCCGCGAACACGTACCAGTTGCCGTTGGCGACACCGATACCGCGTTTGCGGTGAGGCTTCACCGCCGCGCCCCACTGCCCGGTCGACGTGTCGCCGGCCTTCTTGTTGCGGCGCTCCCAGCCGATGGCCTTGGCGCCGGGCTCGTACTGCGCGAGGCGGACCGGGCTCGACTCGTTCTTCTTCCGGAACTCGAGCGGGTCGATGCCCAGCTTGTCGGCCATCTCGTCGATCGCCGACTCGAGGCCGAAGGCGCCCTGCGAGTGGCCGGGCGCGCGCAGCGGCGCCGCCGGGCCCGCGTTCGTGAAGACGTCGTACTCCTCGGCCTTGAAGTTCGGGTTGTTGCGGTAGAGCGATCCCGCCGGCCCGGCGGTGCCCGCGCCCGCCGCGACGCCGGCCGAGCCATAGGAGACGTAGTGGACCGCGGTGAGCGTGCCGTCCTTCTTCGCGCCGACCTTCACGGTCATGAGGGCGCTCGGCGCGTTGCCGGTCGAGAGGTGCTCGAGCTTGCGGTCCATCATCAGCTTGACCGGTGCGCCCGCCATCTTCGCGAGGCGGCAGGCCACGACCGCGACCGCGCTGCCGGTGGCCGAGGGCCCGAGCTTGCTGCCGAAGCCACCGCCCATGTGCTCGCAGAGCACGCGCACGTTCTTGCGGTCGATGCCGAGCGCCTCGGCGAGGCCCTCGCGCACCGCGAAGATCGCCTGGGTCGAGGCGTGGACCGTGAGCTGGTCGCCCTCCCACGCCGCGACGACACCGTGGGTCTCGAGCGGCGAGTGCGTGTGGACGGGGCAGTAGTACGTCGCCTCGACCGTCGCCTCCGCCTCGGCGAAGCCCTTCTCGACGTCGCCGCGGCCGCCGCCGCGCCGCCCGCTCGTCGGCCCCGCGACGTTGCCCTTGAACTCGATGTCCTTGCCGACGGGCGACTCGCTCGCGGCGAACACCGCCGGCGCGTCCGGCTTCATCGCCGCCCGCAACTCGTGGGCGAAGGGCTTCTCCTTGTACGTGACGACCACGAGGCGGGCGGCGTCCTCGGCGATCTCCGGCGTCGTGGCGGCGACGGCGGCCACGTCCTGGCCGGCGAAGCGGACGACCTTCGACTCCGCGGTCCACACCGCCTTCACGCCCGGCAGCGCCTCGGCCTTCTTCGTGTCGATCGAGACGATCTCGCCGGCGGGGATCGCCGCGCCGATCATCCGGCCGTGCAGCATCCCCGGCAGCTTCACGTCGTAGGTGTACCTGGCCTTGCCGGTGACCTTGAGCGGGGCCTCCATGCGCGGGCGCGGCTTGCCGACGTGCTCGAAGTTCGGGATCGAGTCGACGTCCCAGGGCCGGACGTCGCCCTGCGGGATCTCGATCTCCATCGTCTGCGGGCTCGTGGGGAAGCCCGCCTTCACCGTGACCTTCACGGTGGGCTCGGCGGCCTTCGGCTGCTCCTGTGCCATGGCCCTACCCCCTCTTCGCCTTGGCGGCCGACTGCACCGCCTCGAAGATCCGGCCGTACGTGCCGCAGCGGCAGAGGTTGCCGGAGAGGCCGTGCTTGATCTGGTCGAGCGTCGGGTCGGGGTGCTTCGCGAGGAACGCGGTGGCGGCGACCACGAAGCCCGGCGTGCAGAAGCCGCACTGCAGCGCGTCCTTCTCGACGAAGGCCGCCTGCACCGGGCTCATCTTCTCCGGCGTGCCGAGGCCCTCGACGGTCGTGATCGCGTGGCCCTCGGCGTCGACCGCGAGCATCATGCAGGACTTCACGGGCTCGCCGTCGAGGAGGACGGTGCAGCCGCCGCAACCGCCGCGGTCGCAGACCTGCTTCGCGCCCGTGAGGTCGAGGTGGTTGCGCAGAGCGTCGAGGAGCGTCACTCGCGGCTCCACGGTCACCGGGTGGGCGGCTCCGTTCACCTTCAGGGTGATCGTCACCGCGTCGGGGCCGAGGACGACCGGAGCACTCTGGCTCGTCGCGGCCACCCCCGCGACGGTCGTGGCGGCCGCCCCGACGCCGGCGGTCTTCAGGAAGGATCGGCGGGAGAACGCCGAAGCCGCTCTCTCGTCGTCGGGAGGCGAGGGTCTGCGAGCCATGGGCACCTCGGAGGACAGGGAACGCAGGATTGTGGTTCCCGCCGTCGTGGGGCGTCAAGCGCAGATGCCACGAACCGGTCCGGCACAACCTTCCAAGGACATGGGCCATGCGAGCACCAGCAACCCGGGGGGTCGCAGGGGGGCGGAGCCCCCCAGCCTCGAAGAACGCCGACAACAGCAGCAGGCGATGGTCAGGGCTGACCCTGCCGGCTTGTCGGCGCGGCTCGTCCCTCCCGGGCGCGGGCAGGACGTGTTCGGACGTGTGGACGCAATGGGCCGATGACGGCTACAACGACGACACGACGAAACGAACGCGACAACGAAACAAACGCGACAACGAAACAAACGCGACAACGAAACGACGGTGTGCTCTTTCTGCTCGAGACGGACAACGGATTCAGGAGGAGACGGAAACGAGAGAACGGAGCGAAGAAACGGACAACGGAAACGGACGCCCGACGGAACGGACTTCCGACTGGATCTCGACTCCAACTGCCCGGACGGCTACCGTCGAGATCCAGTCGGGGCAATGCAAACCTTTGTCACGACCTGGATCGTTCCGTGCACCTCGAGCGTCATAATCTGCGTCATGCCCGAGATCCAGCCGGACCGCGGCCTCGTCGGCCGGACGCTCGGGGCCTACCGGGTGACGGAGTCGCTCGGGTCCGGCGGGATGGGCGAGGTCTACCTCGCCGAGCACGTGCAGCTCGGGCGCAAGGTCGCCCTGAAGGTGCTTCCGCCCGAAATGGCGGAGCACAAGGAGAAGCTCGCGCGGTTCGAGCGCGAGGCGCGCGCGGCCGCCGCGCTGAACCACCCCGGCATCGTCGTCCTCCACACGATCGAGGAGGTCGAGGGGCTCCGCTTCATCACGATGGAGCACGTCGAGGGCACGACCCTCTCGCAGGCGATCCCCCAGCGCGGCCTGCCGCTCGACCGCTTTCTGCCGGTGGCGATCGCCTTGAGCGACGCGGTCGCCGCGGCGCACGGCAAGGGGATCCTCCACCGCGACCTCAAGCCCGAGAACGTGATGCTCACTGCCGAGGGCCGGGTGAAGGTCCTCGATTTCGGCCTCGCGAAGCTCCGCTTCGACGAGCCGTCCGAGGGCGACCGCACGACGCGCGAGACCCAGTCGGTCACGCAGGACGGCCGCATCGTGGGCACGGTCGCCTACATGTCGCCGGAGCAGGCCCAGGGCCTCGCGGTCGACCACCGGTCCGACATCTTCTCGCTCGGCATCCTCCTCTACGAGATGGCGAGCGGCGAGCGGCCGTTCAAGGGCAACACGAACCTCTCGGTGCTCTCGTCCATCCTCAAGGACACGCCGCGGCCGGTGTCCGAGCTGCGCGACGACGTGCCGCGTCCGCTCGCGCGCATGATCCAGCGCGCGCTCGAGAAGCGGCCGGAGGACCGCTACCAGTCCGCGAGCGACCTGCGGCGCGACCTCGAGGACCTCAAGCGCGACCTCGACACCGGCGAGCTCCTCATGGCCACGACCTCGGGCCGGAAGAAGCTCCTCGCCGCGGCCGCGGGGCGCCGCCGGCGGTGGGCGATCCCGGCCGCGCTCGCCGCCGTCGTCCTCCTCGCCGCGGCCGGTCTCGGCTTCTGGCTCCGCGGCGGCGCGACGGCCGGCTCCGCGGACGGACGGCGCTCGCTCGCCGTCTTCTACTTCGACAACCTGACCGGCGACCCGAAGCTCGACTGGCTGCGCACCGGGCTCACCGACATGCTGGTGACGAACCTCTCACAGTCCCCCGGCCTGCGCGTCCTCAGCACGGCCCGGCTCTACCAGCTCCTCGAGGACCTCGGCCACCGCGACGACCGCTCGACCTCGGCCGGCGTCGTCGCGCGCGTCGCCCAGCGCGCCCAGGCGACGACCGCGATCGTCGGCAGCTACGTGCGCGCGGGCTCCCAGATCCGCATCCAGGCCTCGCTCCAGGACGCGCGCACGGGCGAGGTGATCGCCTCGGAGCGGGTCGAGGGGGACGCGGAGAACGGCCTCTTCCCGCTGGTCGACGAGCTGACCGGCCGGCTCCGCGGCAGGCTCGAGACCCGCACCGCCCGCCTCATGAGCCACGGCCGGAAGATCGAGGACGTCACGACGACCTCGATCGAGGCGTACAAGGCCTACGCCGAGGGGAGCCGCCTGCACGAGCGGCTCCAGGAGCGCGACGCCCAGGCCTACTTCGAGCGGGCGGTGCGGTTCGACCCCGGCTTCGCCATGGCCCTCGCGAAGCTCTCGGTCGTCCACGCGAACCTCGGGAACATGGATGAGGCCCGCGGCTACTCCGCGCGGGCCCTCGACAAGGCCGGCAGCCTGCCGCCGGCCGAGCGCCACTACATCGAGGGGCGCCACCTCTCGCTCGACCCCTCCTCGCTCGACCAGGCGATCGCCGCCTACGGCCGGGCCGTCGACGAGGCGCCGGACCACACCTCCGCCCGCAACAATCTCGCCCAGCTCCTCATCGAGCAGCGCCGCTACGCCGAGGCGCTCGCCCACCTCGAGGAGCTGCGCCGGCGCGGGATGACCTTTCCGGGCACGTGGATGAGCCTCGCCGAGGCCTACGTCGCGACCGGCCAGCCCGACCGCGGCCGCGAGGCGCTCGAGAGCTACGCGCGCGAGCACCCGGACCGCGCCGCGGCGTACGAGAACCTCGGCCTCTTCGAGCTCGTGCAGGGGCGGCTCGACCCCGCCCTCGCCGCGTTCGACCGCGCGGCCGCGCTCGGCCCCGACCAGCGCTCCAAGATCGAGTTCGGCCGCTTCGTGGTCGCCGCCCTCCGCGACCGCTGGAAGGACGCCGAGGCCGCGGCCGAGTCGCTCGCGAAGAGCGACGATCCGCGCGACCGGTGGGCCGGCGGGGAGGGGCGCGCGATCGTGTGCCTCTACCGCGGCGACGTGGCCGGCGCGCGCCGCATCGCCGAGGAGGGCGTCGCGACCGCGGGCACGAGCGACGAGCGGGCGGGGGCGCGGATCTTCCGGGCGCGTCTCGAGATGGACCTCGGCGGGTACCGCGAGGCGGCCGGCGAGGCCGAGCGCCTGATCGCGGACGTCGGGGCCGCGGACCGCAAGGCCGCGGCCGAGGGCCAGGGGCTGCGCGCGATCTGCCTCTCGAAGCTCGGCCGCCATACGGAGGCGGAGAAGAGCGCGGCCGAGGCGGAGAGCTTCCTCGCGACCGTCCCGCGCCCCGAGTCCGAGCGGTCCGCCCTCCAGCTGCGGGCCGAGATGGCCCTCGCGCGGGGGGACCACGCCGCGGCGCGGGCGCTCCTCGAGAAGGCGGCGGCGCTTCCCCCGAAGATGAAGATCGACCTCGCCGCGCAGCCGGTCGAGATCCAGTACGCCCTCGCCCGGGCCGCTCTCGCCGCCGGCGACACCGCCACCGCCCGGCGCAGCCTGCAGGCCGTGGTCTCGGCCGGGCCCGCGCGCGTCCTCACCCCGATCGCGTACGTGCGGAGCCTCTCTCTCCTCGCGTCGATCGAGGACCAGGCCGGCCGGCACGACGAGGCGCGGAAGCTCTACGAGGAGTACCTGCGCCACTGGCGGACGGGCGAGGTCGACCGCGCCGACGTCGCGCGCGCGGGGCAGCGGCTCGCCGCCCTCGGCCGGCGCGCGGCGGCCTGAGGGCCCTGGCGTGAGGTCCGCCGCCCTCGCGCTCCTCGCGGCGGTGGCGGCGTCCGCGCCCGGCCAGGGCCCCGCGCGCCCGCCGGCCGGCGCGCGGACGAGCCTGCGCTACGACCTGCGCCCCGGCGACCGCATCGTGTACCGCGAGTCCCTGAACCGGAAGGTGAGGACCGCACGCGACGAGCAGGAGGCTGCGCTCGCCTGGGACGCCCATGTCGTCGTCACCGACGCCGGCGAGGGGAGCGCGCGCGTCGGCATCCAGCGCACGCGGACGCGGGGCGATCTCGGGCGCTACGTCGAGAACGGCCGCGAGGCCCTCGCCGAGGGCCGCAAGGCCTTCGCGCAGCAGCTCGCGGCGCGCGGGCCGTCCTTCGCGGAGGCAAACTGGATCACGCCGCGGGGCACGGCGCTCCTCCCGTGGAGCGCGGTGCGCGAAGCGTCGAGCGAGCGGCTGCCCCTCTTCCACGAGCTCGAGCCGTGGCCCGAGGGGCCGGTCGGCCCCGGCGACTCCTTCCCCGGAACGGGGCTCCTCTCGATGCCGATGAAGGCCGTGGCCACGGAGGCGGTGGCCGGCGAGCCGTGCCTGCGGCTCGAGGGCGCCGCCGGCGACGGCGCTCTGCGCCTGCGCGAGTGGCATTGCCCGGCGAGCGGGACGCTGGGCCGGCTCGAGTACGACGCGCGCTACGGTACGCCGGGCGGCGGCGAGGTGACGGAGAGCTACCGCATCGAGCGCACCTCGATCGCCCGCGGGGAGCCCGTGGCCGACTGGCTGCGCGGGAAGGACACGGCCCAGGCCGCGCTCGCGGCGCTCGCTGTCTCCACGCGCCTGCCGGTGGACGCGTCGCAGCTCTACGCCGCGCTCGACGGCGCCTCCTCGGCGGTCGAGCGGCTCGCCCTCGCGGTCGCCTGGCGGCACCGCCTCTCCCCGCCGCCGACCAGGGCACTCGCGCGGCTCGCGGCGAGCCCCGACGCCCGCGTGCGCGCGCTCGCCGCGCGACACCTCCGGCTCACGGCCGATCCCGCCTCCGCGGCGCTCCGCGAGCGCCTCGCGGCCGAAGCCGACCCGTACGTGCGGGCCGCGGCCGTCCCGCTTCCCCCGCCGGAGGAGGGCCTCCTGCGCGCGGCGCGGGCCGTGCGCGGGACGGACCCGCTGCCCGCGTGGGCGGGGCCCGTCGACGCCGGCGTCGGCCGGCGGGCCCTGTCCGCCCAGCGCGTCGCCGGCCAGCCGCCGGGCGCCACGCTGCGCTTCATGCGCTCGCGGCCCGGCTGGCCGTACGTCCTCCACGTGCCCGAGGAGTACCGCGGCGACGAGCCCTTCCCGCTCGTCTTCATCCTCGGCGGCGGGCCCGGCCGCGCGATCCCCACGGCCCAGACCGCCCGAAGCAGCGTCGACGCGCGCGGGGCGATCGCCGTCTTCCCGCAGGCGAACGGCATGTGGTGGGACGACGCGTCGGCCGACGCCCTCGACGCTCTCTTCGCGGAGCTCGTCCGCGAGCTGAACGTCGACACCGACCGCGTGTCGATCACCGGCTTCAGCAACGGCGGCACGGGCTCGCTCCTGCACGCTGCGCGGCACCCCGACCGCTTCGCCGCCGTCGCGCCCCTCATGGGCGCGGGCCTGCCGTTCTTCCAGGAGCTCCGGCCGATCGACGTCGACGCCGTCGCGCGCCTCCCGTTCCTCTTCGTCCACGGCACGCGCGACGAGACGATCCCGTCGTGGGCGAGCGAGCGGACCGCGAAGGCGATCCTGAAGGCGAACCCGGCGGCCGAGGCCGAGCTGCACCTGCTGCCGGGCCGCGGCCACGACGTCGTCTTCGGCCGCGACGAGGGCCTGACGTTCCCGTTCCTCGAGAGGCACGCGCGCGACCCCTTCCCGAAGACGGTCGCGCTCCGGGGTCGGGGCGGGGCGACGCCGCGCGCTTTCTGGATCGAGGTGGCCGAGAAGACGAGCGGCGCGCCGCAGGTCGACGGCGCGATCGAGGGGCAGGCCGTCACCCTGCGGACGCGGGGCGTCCGGCGGCTGCGCCTGCTCCTGCGCCCCGAGCACCTCGACCTCGCGCGGCCGGTGAGCGTCACGGTCGACGGCCGGGCCGCCTTCGAGGGCGCGCTCGCTCCCGATCCCGCGCTCTTCCTGCGGACCTGGCGCGAGACGCTCGACCCGCAGCTCGCCGCCGCGGCGGAGATCCTCCTCGACGTGAAGTAGTCGCGCGCCGCGGCCGTCCGGCTCCTTGCGGGTAAACTCGCCGAATGCCCGACGCCCGCGCGCGCCGCCGTCGCCTGCTGCCGTGGGCGTCGCTCGTCGTCGTGTGGATCGTGTGGGGCTCGACCTACCTCGGCATGCGCATCGTCGTGCGCGAGATGCCGCCCCTGCCCGCGGCCGCCACGCGCTTCCTCGTCGCGGGGACGATCATGGGCCTCGTGGCCCTGCGCGTCGACCGCGCCCACGGCTGGCCGAGCCGGCGGCAGTGGCTCGACTACGCGGCGGTCGGCGTCCTCCTGCTGTCGATCGGCAACTCGCTCGTCATGTGGGCGGAGCGCACGGTGCCGAGCGGGATCGCCGCCCTCATCGTCGCGACCGTCCCGGTCTGGATCCTCCTCCTCGACGGCCTGCGGCCCGGCGGGAAGCCGTGGACGCTGCGCCTGTGGCTCGGGACCGCGGTCGGGCTCGCCGGCGTCTTCTTCGTCGCGCGGCCGGAGGGCGCGGTCGACGCGGAGCACTGGCGCTCGATCCTCGCCCTGCAGACGGCCTGCCTGTCGTGGACGGTCGGCTCGCTCTACGCGCAGTCCGTGCCGAAGCGCCTTCCCCTCGCCTCGGCCGCCGCGGTCGAGATGCTCGCGGCGGGGCTCGTCATCGCCGTCGCCTCGCGCGTCGCGGGCAGCGACTGGAGCCTCCTCGGCGCGGCCTCGCCGCGGGCCTGGGGCGGCCTCCTGTACCTCGTCGTCTTCGGCTCGCTCGTCGGCTTCACCGCCTTCGCCTACTGCCTGAACGAGCTGCCGGCGAGCACCGTCGGCACCTACGCCTACGTCAACCCGGTGGTGGCCGTGGTCCTCGGCTGGCTCGTGCTGCGAGAGCCGCTGACGACGGGCCTGGTCGCGGGAGGCGTCTTGATCCTGGTGTCGGTCATCACGACGACGCTGAGGTCCAGGTCGCGGTAGGCTCCGGATCGAGTCTCGTCGGATCTCGTCGGCCGCGGGAGAGACTCGATCCGGAACGCAGGTCCGTTCTTCCCGTTTTCCGTTGTCGTTGTTCGTTTCCTCAGATCCGTTGTCCGTGTCTATCCCACAGGGCAGGGTTGGCCTGGCCTTTTTGGGTTGGGGACGGATCTAAGGAAACGGATAGCAGAGAAAAGACAACAAACAACGAACGGACGGCCAACGGATACCTGGGGGCTCCGCCCCCAGACCCCGGGGCCCTCGTGCCTACAGCTTTCTCAGCATCACTTCCTGCACCGCGTGGTCTTCGCCCTTGCGCAGGACGAGGTCGGCGCGGTCGCGGGTGGGCCGGATGTTCCGGACGAGGTTCTCCTCGTTGATGTCCCGCCAGATGCGGCCGGCCGTCTCGACCGCCTGCTCGTCGGTGAGCGACGCGTAGCGGTGGAAGTAGGACGCGGGGTCGCGGAAGGCGGTGTCGCGCAGGCGCAGGAAGCGCTCGACGTACCACTGGCGGATGAGCTCGGTCGGGGCGTCGACGTAGATCGTGAAGTCGAAGAAGTCGGAGACGAAGAGGCGCGGCTGGCCCTCGACCGCGGGGCCCGTCTGGAGGACGTTCAGGCCCTCGACGATCAGCACGTCCGGCTTGTCGACGACGAGTGTCTCGCCCGGCACGATGTCGTACGACAGGTGCGAGTAGACGGGCGCCTTCGCCTCCGGCTGGCCGGCCTTCACGTCGCGCACGAAGGCGACGAGGGCACGGGCGTCGTAGCTCTCCGGGAAGCCCTTCCGCCCGAGGAGGCCGCGCTCCTCGAGGGCGCGGGTCGGGTAGAGGAAGCCGTCCGTCGTCACGAGGTCGACGTGCGGGTGGCCCGGCCAGCGGGCGAGCAGCTCCTTCAGCACGCGGGCGGTGGTGCTCTTGCCGACCGCGACGGAGCCAGCGAGGCCGATCACGAACGGCACCTTCGCCTCGTGGTGGCCGAGGAAGGTCGCGGTCGCGCGGTAAAGGCCCTGCGTCGCGTCGACGTAGAGGCTCAGCAGGCGCGAGAGCGGCAGGTAGATCTCCTCGACCTCGGTCGTCGACACGCGGTCGATGAGCCCGGCCAGACGCTCCACCTCCTCCGGGGCGAGGGTCATCGGCGTGTCGGCGCGCAGCGCCGCCCACTCGGAGCGCGAGAAGCGCAGGTGCGGGGAGAGGCTCGGCGGGCGCACGAGGCGGGGAGCGGCGGTCAGTAGAGCAGGTGCTTGCGGCGGCGCCGGCGGAAGGCCGAGGCCTCCTTCGCCCAGCCGGCGGCGAGGCTCCTCGGCGAGGTGCCCTTCTCGATCGCCCGGCGGATCGCGTCCGTGCCGCAGAGGATGTCGAACGGCAGCTTCACCGTCTCGTACTCGTACGGCGGCTCGCGCCACGCGAAGCGCCTCGGGGCCTGCCGCCGCGCGTGGTGGACGAGGAGCAGGTAGGCGAGGAACGAGGGGAAGCGGGAGCGGTCCGTCACGTGGAGCTGCACCCCGTGGCACATCACGCCGGCGTGCTTCTGGAACGTGGGCGTGAACGCGGCGGCCCGGAAGCCGACCCCCGGGATGCGCTCGCGCTCGAGGTCGCGGGCGAGCGCGTGGCCGTCGAGCCACGGCGCCCCGACGAGCTCGAAGGGCTTCGTCGTGCCGCGGCCCTCGGAGAGGTTCGTGCCCTCGACGAGGCAGCCGCCCGGGTACACGACGGCCGTGTCGACGGTCGGGACGTTCGGGGAGGGCAGGACCCACGGCAGCTCCGTGTCCTCCCAGTACATCGCCCGCTTCCATCCCTTCATGCGCACGAGGTGGAGGTCGGCGTCGATGCCGCGCTCCTCGGCGAAGAGGAGGGCGAGCTCGCCCGCCGTCATCCCGTGGCGGACGGCCAGCGGGTGGAGGCCGACGAAGGAGAGAAAGCGCGGGTCGATGACGTTGCCCTCGACCGCGTCGCCGCCGATCGGGTTCGGCCGGTCGAGCACGACGACGCGCTTCCTCTCCCGCGCGCACGCCTCCATCACGTAGAGCATCGTGTAGACGAAGGTGTAGTACCGCGCGCCGACGTCCTGCACGTCGTAGACCATCGCGTCGACGTGCGACAGCATCTCGGGCGTCGGCACCCGTGTCTCGCCGTAGAGGCTGAAGACGGGGAGGCCGGTCTCGCGGTCGCGCGAGTGGCCGACCTCGACGAGGTCCTGCGCGTCGGCGGCGATGCCGTGCTCGGGGCCGAAGAGCGCGGTCACGTTCATTCCCCGTCGGCCGGCGAGGGCGGTCGAGGCGTGCTCGAGGCCCGGGGTGACCGACGAAGGGTTCACGACGAGCCCGACCCGCAGCCCGCGCAGCGGCGAGGGATCGTCGAGGAGGGACTCGAGGCCGACCTTCACGCGCCGGGGCATGGCGTCACTCCGCGTACTGCAGCGTGAACCTCGCGGGCGGCTTCCCGGCGCGGTCGATCGTGCCGCTGACGGAGTTGCCCTCGAGGGTGCCCTTGAAGCGGTAGGCCGTCCCCTGCAGGTCGGCCGTGAACCGGACGCTGCCCCGGTCGAAGGCGACGTCGCGCAGGGGGGCCCGGAGCTGGACGGCGCCCTGCCCCGTGGTGATCGTCCCGCCGAGGCGGCCGCCCTCGGCGCGGATCTCGATCGCGATCCGCCGGTCGCCGAGCTCGGGATCCTGGACCGTTCCCGTCCAGCGCCCCTCGACGGCGACGGCGCTGCGACCGCCCTCGGTCGAGACCACGAGAGCCATGAGGCGCAGATCGCGCGCGAGGGCGCTCGACACGGGGACGACGAGGGCGGCGGGGACGCCGGTCCCGCTCGGCGCGCGGCGCGCCGCCTCCGCGTACAGGTCGGAGAGCACCTTGCCGCGCGACGACACCGAGAGCACCTTCAGCGGCCGCTGACGGTAGAGGAAGAGGCCGAGGAAGTCCTGCAGCACGGCGGCCCAGTGGCGGGAGAGCTGCGCCTGCGTCACGCGTCGCCCGCCGCCGCGGCCCTCCCAGGGACGCGAGTAGGCGTCGACGTCCTCGGGCGTCGCGACGAGGAGCGGACGGACCTGGCCCACGATCCCCACCGCCGCCTGCGGCGCCTCGCGGGCCTCCAGGGCGAGGGGGCGTGCGGCCGCCTCGGCGACGAGGGCGTTCAACTGGTCGGCGACGGCCGCCGCGCGCTCCGCCGCGCTGGCGGCGTCCGCGGCGCCCCCGAGGAGGACCACCGGCCCGAGCTCGGTCGAGACGAAGGCGAGCCCGTCGGCCGGGAACTCGGGCACCGGCGCGGCGTAGAAGCGCGGCACGAAGGTTCCCGTGCCGGCGCGCACGATCCGGAAGGTCGCATTCGCGCTCGACGTGCGGCCGTTCGCCGTCACCACGACCGGCAGGTCGGGCTGGACGTCGTTCGCCGGCGCCGCGGGGGCGACGATCGTCATCTGCGTCTCGGAGGCCTTCAGCACGAGCGCCGGCTGGCCGCCGACCGTCACGACGTTCGCCGCCGGCTGGGCGGAGAAGCCGCGGCCCCGGACGACGACTCGTTCGCCGGCCGACCCCGCGGTCGGCTCGAGCTTCGTGACGAGCGGAAGCCGGCCGACGAGCAGCTCGAAGCTGCGCGGCGGCTTGCCGGCGACGGTGACGACCACCGGCGTCGTCGAGCCTTCCGGCAGGCCGAGGGCCGGCACCACCGCGCGCACGCCCTCCTGCGAGGTCTCGACGGAGGTGGCGGAGAGGCCGCCCATCCGGACGCTCACCTGCTGGCCGGCGAATCCCTCGCCGCGGACGAGGATCGTCTGGCCGGGCATCGCCACGGCCGGGACGATCGCCTCCGCCTTCACCGGGGCCGTGACCGTGAGCATCACCGGCGCCGAGCGGCCGCCGCCCGTCTCGACGACGACCGGAGTGTTCGCCGCGAGGCCGGCCGGCACGACCGCCCTGATCTCCGTCGCGCTCGCGGAGCTCACGACGCCGCGCTGAGTGCCGAAGAGCACGACGTTCCCGGCCGGGTCCTTAGCGAAGTTCCGCCCGGCGAGCGTGACCGGCTGGCCCGCCTCGACCTGCGCCGGTGTGATCCCCGCGACCTCCGGCGGCTTCGCTCGCATGAGGAAGAACCACGCGAGGCCGCCGAGGACGGCGATGGCGGCCAGCGCGCCGAGCGCGGGGACGAGGGGAAACGAGGGGAGCGCCAGGGCCCGCTTGCGCCGCGCGGGCGCGCGCCCCTTGGCGCCGGGCGCCTTGCGCGGGCGCAGAGCGGGGAACGGCGAAAGGGGCGCGTCGCCCGGCTCGCCGTCCGCCGCCGGCACCGGGAACGCCGGCAGGTCGGTCTGGTAGTCGGGGCCTCCGGGCCGGGGTGTCGCCTCGACCGGAGGCTCGGGCGCCTGCGCCGCCGGTCGCTCGACCTTCGCCGGCGACGAGGGCGGCGGCGGGGGGGGTGCGGTCAGCCTCGCGGCCGGAGGAGGTGGAGGGGGAGCCGCGGCCCTCGGCGCCTGGGGAGGAGGCGGGGGTGGCGCGGCCGGCGGCGGTACGACGCTGGGCTGCAACCGGGCGGGCGGCGGCGGCGGTGCGGCGTAGACCGGGGCGGGCGGCAGGCCGGCCGTCGGCGGCGCGAAGGCCGGCGGCGCCGGCTCCCCGGCGGGTGGTGTCGCGGGGATCGGCAGCGGGGCGGAGAAGAGGTCGTCCCCGTCGTCCGTGGACACGTCGACGGAGGTGTCCGCTCCGTCGAACACGGCCGATGCGGCGTCGCCGAGCTCGAGGCCGAAGTCCCGCAGGCTCCCGGACGCGGTGGCCCCGGGCTGGTCGCCGGGCAGGCAGACCAGCATCTTCGCGCTGCCCTTGGCGCCCGGAGGGCCGAGGCAGATGCGGTCGCCCTCGCGCAGCGGGTGCTCCCCTTCGACGCGCTCGCCGTTCACGAAGGTGCCGGTCGCGCTGCCCGCGTCCGCGATCGTGACCGAGCCGACGGCGTCGATCGCGACACGCGCGTGGAAGGGCTCGACGTTGCCGAGCAGGATCTGGACGTTCGCGTCCATGCTCGAGCCGATGACGCAGTCGCCGGACGCCGGCAACTCGTACGTCGTCCCGTCGAGCGGGCCTCCCGTCACGACGAGAGTGGGGACGCTCACGCGATCGGGGCGTTGCTCGGCCACGGCCCAACCTCCCAAAAGCACAGAGGGAAAAGAAGATCCCCCCGCGGCGCGCGATTGCACCATACGGGTCCGGTACTGTCAACGAGCGTTGACACCCGTGGGGGCCGGTGCTACGGTCCTCGACGGAACAAGGAATCTCATGTCGGACGCGCGAATCAGCGGAAGCGAGCCGCAGCCGCCCGACGACATCCTCCGGCAGCTGCGCATCCCCTTCGTGCGCAAGGCCACGCTGGCCTGGCGCGGCGGCGAGGAGGAGACCTTCCTCATCGACATCGGCATGGAGGGGGTCTTCGTCGAGCGGCACGACCCCCTGCCGAACCAGGAGGAGATCGACATCAGCTTCCCGTGGCCGGGGAGCGAGATCCCGTTCCGCTCCCGCTGCCGCGTCGCGTGGTGGCACCCCGAGGGCGCGCCGCTCGCCTCGAAGTCGCTGCCGCCGGGGGCGGGCCTGCAGTTCACGGAGATGTCGGAGCACGACCGCGAGCGCCTGCGGACGTACCTGCTCGACTACTGCCGCCAGCACCCGCGGGTGAGGCGCTTCCTGCGCCACTGGCCGGACTCCTCGCGGCTCGGCGACGACCCGACGTCCGGCTAGCGGTTCGTGCCGCGGGTCCGGCTGGTGCTCGTCCGTCCCGAGACGGCGGCGAACGTGGGTGCCTGCGCCCGCGTCGCGCGCAACACCGGCTGCGCCGGCCTCGACCTCGTGGCGCCCGGCGACTGGCGCACCGTCGAGTGCTGGCGCAGCGCCTGGGGCGCTCACGAGCTGCTCGAGGAGGCGCGCGTCTTCCCGGACCTCGAGGCGGCCCTCGCGGGAGCCGCGGTCGCCGTGGCGCTCACCGGCCGTCGCCCGTCCGGGCCGCCCGTCCAGGACGTGCGCGAGGCGGCGGCCGCGGTGGCCGCCCTCGGCCGCGAGGAGACGGCGGCCCTCGTCTTCGGCCCCGAGACGAGCGGCCTCACGAACGCGGAGATCGCCGGCTGCGGCCGCGCCGCCCTCATCCCGTCGCACCCCGGGCAGCCGTCCTACAACCTCTCCCACGCGGTCGCGATCGCGGCGTACGAGGTGTACCGGGCGGCGCCCCGCCCGGCCCCGGCCGCGCGCCGCCTCGCCACTCACGACGAGAAGGAGGCCCTCCTCGCGCTCCTCCGCGAGGGGCTCCTCGCGATCGGCGCGCTGCCGCCCGCGAACACCGACGGCTACTTCGAGGACTGGCGCGCGCTCGTCCACCGGACCGACCTCACGCCGAAGGAGAAGAAGATCCTCGAGCACCTGGCCCGCAAGGCGGTCCAGCGGGGAGAGCGCTGATGGCCGACGAGCAGCTGCCGTTCGCCGACGTGCGGCGCGAGGAGGGCGCGGTGTCGATCCCGGACCTCAAGTGGCGCGAGCTCCTCTTCATCGGCGCCCTCCGGCCCGCGGCCGAGGCCGGAACCTACGAGCGGGACGCCTCGCGGCCGATGCCTCCCTTCCGGGACGGCGAGCTCTTTCCGGAGGGCGTCCGCCTCCGGGCCGAGCGGAGGGCCGGGCGAGTCCTCCTGCGGCGAATATAATCAGCGCGTGGAGGTCACCCCGCCCGAGCACAACGCTCCCCGCATCCTGTCGCGGTCGGAGCACAACGTCTCCCGCAAGAACATCGACCCCGACGCGCTGCGGGTCCTCTACCGCCTGAAGGGCGCCGGCTTCGTCGCCTACCTCGTCGGGGGCGGCGTGCGCGACCTGCTCCTCGAGCGGCAGCCGAAGGACTTCGACATCGGCACGACCGCGCACCCGCAGCAGGTGCGCAAGCTCTTCCGCAACTGCTTCATCGTCGGCCGCCGCTTCCGGCTCGCCCACGTGCGCTTCGGGCGCAAGGTGGTCGAGGTGAGCACGTTCCGCAAGGCCTCGCTGCCCGACGAGGGCGAGACCCTCGTGCGCCGCGACAACACCTTCGGGACGCCGGAGGAGGACGCCTTCCGCCGCGACTTCACGGTGAACGCGCTCTTCTACGACATCGCGACCTTCTCCGTGATCGACTGGGTGGGCGGCCTCGAGGACCTGACGGCCCGGGTGATCCGCTGCATCGGCGACCCCGACGTGCGCTTCCGCGAGGACCCCGTGCGGATGCTGCGCGCGGTCGCCATCGCGGCCCGGCTCGGCTTCACGATCGACCCGCAAACCGCCGAGTCGATCCGGGCGATGCGCGGCGAGATCGTGCGCAGCTCGCCCGCGCGGATCCTCGAGGAGATCTACAAGATCCTCCGCCAGGGCCGCTCGCGCGAGACGTTCGAGACGCTCCACGCCTGCGGCCTGCTCGCCTACCTCCTCCCGCAGGCGGACCGCGCCGTGGCCGAGGGCGGCTCGGCTCTGCTCGGCAGCCTCAGCCGGCTCGACGAGCACCGCCGCGCGGGCCTCGCCACCGCAGAGGACCTGACGAACGCGCTCCTCATGGGCTCGCTCCTCCAGCCGCTCGGCGTGCCGCTCAAGCGCATCGCCGCGGCGCCGCCGCCGCGCCGCGAGGGCGCCGCGGCGGCGACCGACGGCGCCCCCGACGGCGCCGAGGCGCCGGCCGAGCGCGACGACGTCGAGGCGGAGATGGAGGCGCTCGGCGTCGAGGAGGAGGACGAGGGGGCCGAGGCCCTGGCCCGGCCGATTCCCCTGCCCTTCGCGCGCCGCGACCTCGAGCGGCTGCGGCTCGTGCTGATGGCCCAGCGGCGGCTGCGCGAGGCGCACGCGCCCGCTTCGGCCCGCCGCGCGCTCGCCGCCCGTGCGTACTTCGACGAGGCCGTCCGCTGGCTCGAGATCCACGGCGGCGACGGCGGCCGCGACCTCGCCGCCCACTGGCGCGGCCTCGGTCCGGGCCCCGTCGACCCGGAGCCGGCCGCGGGGGCTGCCGGAGCCGCCGGGGCCGAGACCGGCGCCCATCCCCGCGCGCCGCGCGACCCCGACGCGCCGTCGAAGCGCCGCCGCCGCCGGCGTCGCCGCCGCCGCCCGCCCGCGGAGCCGAACGGCGACGCCTGAGCCCCCGAGGAGGTCCGCGATGGCCGACCGATTGAGCGACGACGAGATCGACCGCCGCCTGCGCGGCCTCGCCGGCTGGGAGCGCAGCGGGGACGAGATCCGCCGCACCTTCGCCTTCGCGGACTTCGCGGGCTCGCTCGCCTTCGTCAACCACGTGGGCGCCCTCGCCGAGGCGATGGACCACCACCCCGACATCGACGTCCGCTACGCGAAGGTCACGCTCGCCCTCTCGACGCACGACGCGGGGGGCCTGACGGCCCTCGACTTCGAGCTCGCCGGGAAGATCGGCGGATGAGAGCCCTCGTCGCCGGCTCGCTCGGCCAGCTCGGCCGCGAGCTCGTCGCGCAGCTCGGGAGCGAGGTCGCCTGGGCCGGCGACCGCGGCGAGGTCGACGTCACGGACGGCGCGGCCGTCGCGGCTCTCGTCGCGCGCGTCCGGCCGGACGTCGTCTGGAACGCGACGGCCTGGAACAAGGTCGACGCCGCGGAGAAGGAGCCGGGGCCGGCGTTCGCCGTGAACGCCGCGGCGCCGCACCACCTCGCCCGCGCCGCGCGCGAGGCGGGGGCCGCGATCGTCCACTTCTCGACGGACTACGTCTTCGACGGCGCTCTCGACCGGCCCTACACGGAGGAGGACGCGCCGCGGCCGCTCGGCGTCTATGGCGCGTCGAAGCTCGCCGGCGAGGCGCTCGTCGCCGCGAGCGGAGCGGACCACCTCGTCGTCCGGACGAGCGGCCTCCTCGGCCGGGGCGGCAGCGAGCAGAAGGGCGGCTCCTTCGTCGACCGCATCGTCGCGCGGGCGCGCGCCGGCGAGCCGCTCCGAGTCGTCGCCGACCAGGTCTTCGCGCCGACCTGCGCGGAGGACCTCGCGCGGGCCGCGATCGCCCTCGTCCGCGCGCGGGCGCGCGGCCTCTTCCACGTCGCGAACGAGGGCTCGTGCTCGTGGCACGAGCTCGCCCTGGCCGCGCTCGCCGCGGCCGGCGTCTCGGCGCAGGCCGAGCCGATCGCCCTCGCCGAGCTCGCCCTTCCCGCGCCGCGCCCCCGGCGCTCCGTTCTCGCCTGCGCGCGCTACCGCGCGCTCGGCCTGCCGCCGCTGCGCCACTGGCGGGACGCCCTGCCCGACTGCCTCGGCGCCGCGACGGAGTGACCGCCCGCCACCCGTGGTTCCCCGACAGGCGATTTGACGCGTCTCCTGCCTTGCGATAGTGTTTGCGATTGTCCGCCTGGGCGGTTAGCTCAGCGGTAGAGCACTGGTCTTACACGCCGGGTGTCACAGGTTCGAATCCTGTACCGCCCACCAGGATTCCCTCCAGGGAAGACCCGGCGCCACCCGAGCGGGGTGGTAGTTCAGTCGGTTAGAACGCCGGCCTGTCACGTCGGAGGTCGCGGGTTCGAGTCCCGTCCACCCCGCCAACTTCTCCTTCCCCAGGAGAAGTTTCCAGTCGCTCCCCTTCCGCTGGCTCCACGACGCGAGCCCGTGAAGTCAGTCGATTACGACGCGATCCGCCGTGCCGCGGCCGAAGACGTCGTCGGAGTACATCTCCTCGACCTTGGGTGGATCGGCGAGGAAGCGACCCGGCGTCGTCGCGACGGCCTCGCCGGTGAACGTCCAGATACCCTCCGGGAGGGATGAGGCGAAGAGCTGCACGCGGTCGTCCCGGATCTCCACGCGATCCCACCACGCCCAGGCTCCGCGAGGGAGCCGTGGAGGAGGAGCGTTCCGGAACGAGGGGTTGAGCGGCTCGATTCCGGCCGGGAACGGCGACACGAGCGCGACGTGGCTCCGCCGCACGGGCGCGACCACGACGACCCGCACGCGGACCCTCGCGCCGGCCCGGATGTGCCAGGTCCCATCGGCGGACCGACGGACGTCCGCCGAGTTCTCGAGCGCTTCGAACTCCCGCTCGACGATCAGGCCCCTGTCCACGGGAGGCGAGAGCGCCGAGTCGATGCGGTAACGCAGTCCGAGCCGGTAGTGGAGCACGCCTCGTCCTTCTCGCGCGAGCGTAACGTCGCTCGGCCCGGAACCGCTTGACGGGAGCCTGACGGTGGTCGTCCGACTGCGTCCGTCGAATCCCCGAAACGTCGCCGCCGAGAGGGTCCTCTCGCCCAGCCACGCCGTCGCGGTGAAGTCCGGCGGCGTCGCTTCGCGCGATCGGAAGGCGTGGTCGAGCGCCACGATCGCCCACGCGTTCGCCTGTGTCGTGCTCCAGCGGCCCTTCCTGCGCGCGGCCAGCAGCCCGGCCGTCAGTTTGGGGATCAGGTCGGATTCCGGGGCCGCCCGGAGGAGCGCGTCCAGAACGACGGCATCTGTGCGTTCTTCGCTGGCCAGGAGCACTCGCCGCTCGCGGTCTTCGTAGCCGGTCACGACGTGGGCGACGCTCCCGGTCTCCGTCACCCGCGCCTCGAGGGCGGCGCGGAGCTTCGCGACCTCGGCCCGGGACTCCGCATCTTCGGCGAGCGCGGCCAGCAGCCACGCCGCGGCCTCGGGCGGCGGTGCTTCGTTCGCCGCCCACCGGATCACCTGGCGAGCCCTGACGGGGTCCTTCTCGCCGAGCAGGCCGCGGACGTAGAGGGCCTCGGCCCCGATGGTGCGCCGCACGACCTCGCCGTCGTCGAGGGGGACTTTCGTCTCGATCGATCTCAGGTAGGGGAGAACTCGGTCGAGCATGGGCTGGGCGAGAGTGCCGTGGGTCGCCCTCGCCGTCGCCAGCGCGTGCGCGACGTGAACGGTGACCTCGGGTGCGCTCGCTCCACGTGACCAGAAGGAGAACCCGCCATCCGGCTGCTGGAGAGTGCTGAGGCGGAGCAGGTCGCGCTGGACGGTGCTCCGCAGCGCGAACGGATCGAGTGAGTCGATGCCGAGGCGGGCGATCCGCTCGCCGAGAGTCGTGAGCGCGAGCACCCGCGAGGCGATCTGCTCCCCGCACTCGTAGGGGTATGTCACGAGGCTCACCGTGGCGTCCTGGAGAGCCGCGAACTCGGTGGCCGAGGTCGTGACCTCGAGCTCGGCGGAGCCGGCGATCGCGTGCGGTGGAATCTCGACCGCCTGGACGGCCGGGCGTTCGGCGACCTCTCCATACACGGCCGCCGACTCCGTCACGGCCGCTTCGCGGACGGGTACCGAGAAAGCCGTCGCGTCTCTCGCCTCGCCGGCGCGCGCGACGACCTGGAACCGCGCGTTCCCGGCCCTGCTCGCGACGACGGGAAACCGCGCTTCGGCGCGCCCGTAGGGTGGCAGGTCGACGTGGGCGCCGGCGCCCGCCGGCAGGCGAACGAGCGTCGCTCGCATCCCCACGTCGACGGCCAACGGCGCGCCGGTGTCGTTCTGGACGACGACGGAGACGTCGGCGGCGTCACCCGGCCGCAGGAAGCGGGGCGGCGAGGGCGAGAGGACGAGTGGAAGGCGCGTGACGATGCTGGACTCGGCCGTCCCGAACCGAGCGCCGCCATCGCTCGCCACGGCGAACACCCTGAAGCGAGTGACGCTGTCGGGCAGCGACACCGGAACCTCGGCGCGGCCTGATCCGTCCGTCACGAGACTGCCGGCGAACAGCGCCAGCGGATGCATGTCCGAGCGCAGGAGAAGCTCACCCGCGCCGCCGAGGACGCCTCCCACGATGCCGCCGGGCACGCCGCCCTCCACCCCCATGGACAGCCCGACCAGCAGAGCCGCATCGCGCGGCGAGACCTCGCCGGAGCGGATGTCCGACCGGGAAGAGCGGTACGTCACGACGGGAGTGGCGCGCGCGAAGAACGTGTGCAGCGGATTGCCGAAGTCGTGGCCGAGCACCGCGAGCACGGCCTCGTCGACCACCACGCAGGTCAACTCGGCGTTCCCGACCGGCGCGCCGGCAACATCGGCCACCCCGAGGCGAATGACCGTTCGCCCGCGTGGCTCGAGGCTTGCCTCTCGTGGAGCCACCGTCACGCGCAGTCTCCGTTCGTCGGCCGAGACTGGGATATCCAGGTGCCCGGAGGCGAACTGCCGGCCTGGGCCGCTGAGGTCGACCTGTACGCGCACGCCGGGCAGCCAGTCGGGCGACAAGCGGAACGCCAGCGTCGTCCCCGACGGTCCGGCCCTGAAGTGGCGACTGACCACGACCCCGGCGTGCCGGATCGTCAGCAGACCTTCCCCGCTCGCGAAGGGAGCGAGCACTTCCAGGCGCGCCAGATCGCCAGGGCCGTACTCGCTCCGATCGGCGACGAGGCGCAGGCCTTCGGATTCTCCGTCGTCCTGCGCGGGCGAAAAGACGCCCAGCTCGCCGACCCACGCCTCGGTGTCGGCCTCGGTCGTCCGGCCTTCGTCGTCGGCGACCGTGGCCGTTGCCCGATAGTGGCCGGTGGGCAGTGACGCGAGCCGGAGGGTGACGGGATGGTCGCTCGAAGTCAGCCGTCTGTCCGCGACCTGCTCGTCCCGTCGAGGCTCATGCGACCCGCTCGCGTCGGGAACTCGAACGAGCGAGACCCGCACCCGACGCCCCGCCACCGCGTGGCCCTCGAGATCGGTGACCACGAAGGAGAGTCCGAACGGATCGCCTGGTGAGACGAAAGCCCGCCCGGCCCTGATACCCACGTAGAGAGCTGCAGGGTGGACGACGAGCGAGGTGGACGCGCTGACCGTCTGGCGGTTGACGTCGTGGGCCGTGGCCGTCAGCTGGATCTGGCGTGGATAGGGTCGGTGTTGCGGGAGAGCCGAGATGGCCACGGCGTGCACGCCTCTGGCGTCCGTCGGCCCGGTCCAGCCCTCGCTGCGAGCGGGGCGGCGCTCCGCACCCGACACGATCGGGGCGAACGAGAAACCGGTCCACTGCGGTGGCGAGAAGGCGCTCGGCACGGACGTCGCCCACCACTGCATGGCGGCCCCGTCGAGCGGCGTCCCGTCGAACGTCCGGGCCGAAGCGGTCACGTGCACCGGACGGTCGGGGAACAGCGGTCCAGCGTCGACCCGAAGCTTCAGTTCCACCTCGGGTCGTCTGTACTCGTCGACCCGGAAGAAGTGGACGTGAACCGGTGGCCCTCCCTCGGCGGCCTCAGGCGCGCGCAGCTGGAGCGAGGCGCCTCCGAGGGCCATCGTCTTGGGCAGCTTCAGCACGGTCTCGAACGAGCCGTATCGGGTGAGCGGAACCGTTCCCGTCGCCACCTCCGAGGCGCGGGCATCGACGAGGCGGTACCCCAGGGAGTCGAGGCGTGCCGGTGCCACTCGACGAACCGGGTAGCCCGCGACCTCTCGGACCCAACCTTTGAGATGCACGTCCTCGCCGGGTCGATAGAGCCCCCGGTCGTCAATGACGTGGAGCCGTAGGCGCGTCTCTTCGTGCTGTCGGCCATACGGCCCCGCGAAAGGAACGGCGAGGAAGGCGGCGTCGTCCCCGAGACGGGCTTCCACGAAGAGAGACTCGAACGAGGTGACGGGCACGTCGGCGACGCCGTCGCCGTTGGTCTCGAACCGGCGGCTCGCTCCGTTGACGCGGACCGAGACGCCGCGCAGCGGCGCGCCGTCGGCGAGCGACGTCGTTCGGACTAGGACGTGCCTCCCGTCCCACGAGGCGTCGACTCCGATTCGAGTGACCTGAACCCAGGTGACGACCCTCGGGTGGAGGTCCTGGTCCGAGCTCGTGGCCGTCACGATCATCTGACCCGTGCCGCTTCGCAGGGCAGGTCCGAGGGGGATCCGCGTGGCGACGAGTGACCCGTCGGGAGACCTGGGGCGCTCGACGCGATCGAGAACCAGCCGGCCGGGGAGCATACCCTCGCCCCACTGATGCCCGCGATATCGCGGCCAGTCCGCCGGCTGCACGGCCCGCAACTGCACGCGGAGCTTCCGGATGGCGGCCGAGTACACGGTGACCGCCGGGTCGCTCGCGGGGTCGAGGACCAGGTGGTCCGTGCCGGGTCCGACCAGGGCCGGCCCGAATTCGCCGATCTCGAAGGACACGGACCGATCGTGCCCCAGCCGTCCGCCGTACTCGTCCCGGACCGCGCCGTCGACGGAGACGCGGTACTTCGTGCGCGGACGCGGGAGGCCCCTGATGCAGATGAAGCTCCCCCGAGCCTTCACTGACGCTCCGTCGAGCGGCGGCTCGATGCGCACCATAGCCTCGCGGAACGAGCTGCGGTCGAGCGGATTGCTGAGCTCGATGCTCCACGGCGCGCCCGCCGCGCAGCCTTGGCGAGAGCCCTGGTAGTCGCAGGACGCCTCGCGGACGGTCAGCGGGCCATAGGTCTCGACCGACCACCGCTCCCGAGCGGTCCCGCGCCGCGGGCCCTCGCGGGAGGGCACGCCGGGGCCGACGGTGACACGGACCAGCGAGTGGCCCGGGAGCAGGTCGACGGCCCGGAAGGCCACCCAGCGGCCCTCCACGGCGCCGTGCGCCAGGTGACGCACCGACGGATCGCGACGGATCTCTTCGCCCGTCGCCGGCCGCAGGCGGCGACGCGTTCCGGCGGCCTCGACACGAACGGACGCGAGGACCGCGGCCGGATCGACCGCCTGATCGAACGCGAGAAAGAACACAGCGTCGCGTCGGATCGGACCGACCGTCGGCTGGTGCTCGATGAGCGACGGTGCCGGAGTGGAGAATCGCCACTCGACGGTGCCCTCCACCCTCGCACCCGAGAGAGCGCGGGTGCCTTCTCGAACCTGCGCCACGAACTCGGTGGCCATTGGAAAGCGTGACTCCGGCAGGAACAGGAGCAGGCGCGAACCGACCCAGCGCCACTGCCCTGGCACCTCCGGCACGAGCCGAACGGGGGGCGTCTCCGGAGCTGTGGCGCCCAGCGGGGCCATGGGTTCCGAGAACACCGCGGCGAGCTGCGGTGCCACGGTGACCTCGCCGCGTGGCGACGAGCGGATCACGGTCAGCGGCCCACGCGGCTCAGCCGGCGGGCGAACCGGCTCGCCGGCGAGCCTCAGGGGGCCGACGCGATCGCCCGGAGGGGGCGCCGAAGCCCCAGCCCCGTCCGTTACCGTCGCACTCTCCGTCACGGGCTCGCTCGGCAGCGGCGGAAGGGAGGCGAGCAGCCGTTCGGCCTCGACCCCTGACAACGGCAGAATCTTGGCCGCTGCGCCTGCCGAGGCTCGTTCGGGTTCGTCGTTGCCGTCTGCATCGGACAGCCGGAACGTCGGCGGTGCCTCGGTTGCCTCGTCGTCCTCGTTGAGCGGTTCGTAGTCGTAAGCGTCGATGCAGGGGCAGGCGGGAGGAGGCGGCGGAGGTGGCACCGTCAGCGCGGCCGCCGACACCTCGGCAGGCGGCCACAGCGGTCGCACCCTGGGCCAGTCGCCGCTCCCGTTGAGCCGGGAGATTCTCCACGCTGCGGCAGCCAGAAAGGCCACAGCGATGACGACGACTGCGAAGCCGAGACGCCTTCTCATCGGTGCGCCTCCCGCATGCCGATTCGCGACGACGAGGAACGCCAGCCGTTTCACATTCGACACGCCGAGTGAGTCGCGGGTTCCGCAGCACCACACACGGCCCGACCGAAGGGTCGGACACCCGGCCGCGCGTGCAGGCTGGCGGCGAGCAGCCTCGGGCAGGTCGCGGCCAGCCGCCCGGCCTGCGCAGAATGCGAGACGACCGACGAGGCGTCAATGAATCACTTGGCGGCTCTGGCTGAAGGAGCGGATCCCGGCCAACGTCTCGTGCCCTGCTGCCGGGGAGCCACGGTAATCACCACGGCCGTCGGCCCAGCCCCGCCTCATCAGGCCGGGTCGCCGCGCTCCGTGAACCACGCGTCGCACGGCCTGGGCCACACGCCGCGGGCCTGCAGGACGCGCATCGCGTGGAGCTCGTGCAGGGCGGCGAGGCTGTCCGCGGCCGCCGTCTCGCCGGCGAGCCGCAACGTGTCGGCGATGGCCTCCAGCGTCGAGCGGCCCTCGGGCAGCGCGGACTGGCGCAGGCGCAGTACCGGCTCGGCCTTGGCGGGCAGCCAGAGGCGCGGCAGCGCGGCGAGCGAGGTCAGGCGCCGCGCCATCCGGCGGGTGCGGCGCCAGGTGGCGTCGAGGAAGACGAGGCGGCGGGGAGGCGTCTCGGGCCACTCGGCGCGGGGCTCGGCCGGATAGACGAGGTAGGTCCCTTCGCCGGCCACGAGAGGAGCGAGCGCCTCGTCCGCGAGGTGCGGCTGGTCGCCGTAGCCGACGAGGGCGAGCCCCGGCAGCGCCAGAGCGGCGATGCGCGCGGTGGCCGTGGCCTTCCGGATCTCGTCGTCGTGGCGCACGACGACGATCTCGGTCCGCGTGTCGAAGGGGCGTATGTCGCCGCAGAGGCAGTGCTCGTTCCGCACCCAGCAGCGCGGGCAGCGCACCCGTCCCCGGTTCGCCGCGTTCCTCGGCACGGCTCAGCTCCAGCGGAAGCGGCGCACCGCGAACAGGAAGGCGACGACCGCCCACGCGCCGACGAGCGCCAGGCCGACCGTGTGCTCGCCGAGGCTCGAGCCGTCGTTGAACACGGCGCGGAGGGCCTTCAGGTAGGGCGACAGCGGCAGCACGACGACCGCCTGCTGGAGCCACCGCGGGGCCGAGTCGAGCGTGAAGTAGACGCCCGACAGCAGCATCATCGGGAAGAAGGCGAGGTTGGAGATGGCGGCGTACGACTCGGCCGTCTCCGCGAGCCCGGCGAGGGCGAACCCGAACGCCATGAAGCAGGCGGTGCCGAGGGCCAGGACGGCCGCGAGCGCGAGGTAGCTGCCCTTGTTCGCGATCCCGAACGCGAAGTAGCCCACCGCGAGCATCACGAGCGACTGGAGCACGACGACGGTCAGGCGATGAAGCACCTGCCCCGCGAGGAAGACCCACTTCGGCAGCGGCGTCACCGCGAGCCTTCGGAACTTGCCCTTCTCCCGGTACGAGACGTTCACCATGCCGACGCTGAAGAGGCCCATCGTCAGGAGGTTCAGGCCCATGAGGCCCGGCAGGAGGAAGGCGGCGTAGTTCGTCGCGCGCGCGTGGCCGGGGCTCTCGCTCTGGATGGGGATGAGCCGCGTCTCGACGCCCTGCTTCCTCGCCTGGGCGATGAGGTGAGCCTGCTGGACGGCCTGGGCCGCGGCCTGGCCCTGGGCCATGAGGTACGCGTTCACCTTGAGGCGGTACTCCTGCCCGTCCCAGTCGAGCTGGGCGGCGGTCTCGCCGCGGCGCCAGCGCGCCTCGGCCTCCGCGGGCGACAGCTCGACGACCTTGATCGGAGTGGCGGAGAGGGCCGCGACGAGGCCTTCGCCGTCCGGTGGCGCTCCCGGCGCGCGCACCGAGACGAGAGTCAGCGCGGGGCCCGAGCTCGTCCGGAAGATGGCCCCGAAGAGCGCGAGCATGAGCACCGGAAACAGGAAGGTCCAGAACATCGCCATCCGGTCCCGACGGAACAGCATCCACTCGAGCCGGAACTGCCGCCCGATCCTGTTCATCTCAGTCCCTCAGGCTGCGGCCGGTGCGGTGGAGGAAGACGTCCTCGAGCGTCGCGCGGCGCACGTGGATCTGCTCGAAGGGGACGCCCTGCGACTCGGCGAGCTCGAGGAGCCGCGGCAGGAGGGACTTGGGGTCCTGGGTCGGGACCTCCCAGAGGTCGCCCCTCACGGCGACCTCCTGGCCGAGGCCGGAGGCGAATGCGGCGGCGGGCGGGGCTTCCGCCCCAAAAGCCAGCTCGACGACGCTCGGGATCGCGAGCTCCTGGACGAGGCCGAGCGGAGAGCCGGACGTGAGGACGTGGCCGTGGTCCATGATCGCGAGGCGGTCGCAGAGCGCCTCCGCCTCCTCCATGTAGTGCGTGGTGAGGATCACGGTGCGGCCCTCGCCCTTCATCCGGCGGACCACCTCCCAGAGGGAGCGCCGCGCCTGCGGGTCGAGGCCTGTCGTCGGCTCGTCGAGGAAGACGAGCTCCGGATCGTTCACGAGAGCGAGCGCCACGGCGAGCCTCTGCTGCTGTCCGCCGGAGAGCGTCACGTGGTAGGCGTCGGCCTTGTCGGCGAGCTGGACGAGGTCGAGCAGCTCCGCCGTCGGCCGTCGCCGCGAGTAGTAGCTCCCGTAGAGGTCGAGGGCCTCACGCGGCGTGATCTTGTTGAAGAGGCTCGTGCTCTGGAGCTGCACCCCGAACCGCGAGCGGATCTCGCGGCCGTGGCGGCGCAGATCGAGGCCGAGGATCTCGATCTCGCCCGAATCGGCCGGGGTCAGCCCCTCGATCATCTCGAGGGTCGTCGTCTTCCCGGCGCCGTTCGGGCCGAGGAGGCCGAAGACCTCGCCCCGCCGGACCTCGAGGTCCAGCCCGTCGACGGCGAGCACCTTCGGGTAGCGCTTGCGCAGGCCGCGCACGCGCAACGCCAGGTCGGTCATCGTGTCTCCTCCGGGGAGCAGGAAGCGTGCGCGAGGCGTGGGGCGCCGCGAGCGGAACTCTCCCGCCAGTCTAGACGAGCTCGGGTCGGATCCGGGGCTGCCGAGCTCCCGACGCCGATCGCCCCCCGACGCCGGACGGCCCGTGAACTTGACGCGGCGTTCCGGTGTCGAATAGACACCATCGAGAGGGATGGGTCCGCGACGGAACGACGCCGCCCGAGAAGAGACCTGGGGCCGACCATGAAGAGAGCCTTCGCCGTGCTTGCCGTCGTGACTTTCGTCGCCGCCGCCGCGCCCGCCGCGCAGTCGCGGCTCGACCAGGCCGTCGCGAAGGCCGGGGAGCAGCTGGCCAGGGGCAAGCCCGACGAGGCCGTCCGGACCCTGACTCGCGCCGCCTCGGAGAACGGGGCCGAGGGACAGGTGGCTCTCGGCCGCCTTCACGAGCAGCTCGGCAACCTCGACGCGGCCGCGACCGCGTACGACAAGGCGAAGGCGTCGGCGGCCGGCCCGGCCCGCGGGGACGTCCTGGCCGCGGTCGCCCACTTCACGCTGCGCCGCGGGCGGACGGCGGACGCGCTCGCGACCGCGAAGGCGGCGGTCGCGGCGGGCGAGACGCCGGCCGCGCTCGCCGCCCTGGCCCGGGCGCAGGTCCGCGCGGGAGACGGCCTGGCGGCGCTCGCGACCGCGGAGAAGGCCGCGGCCGGGGGCTCGGGCGCGCTCGTCCAGGTCGCGCTCGGCGAGGCGCTCGTGGCGGCCGGACGCAACGCCGATGCCGAGGCGGCCCTCCGACGGGCCATCGAGCAGGAGCCGAACTCGGCGCTCGCCTACTCGCGCCTCGCGCGGGCCCAGCTCGCGCTCGGCCGGCCGGCCGACGCCGTGGCGTCGGCGAAGAAGGCGACGGAGCTCGACGACCACTTCAGCGAGGGCTTCGCCGTGCTCGGCGTGGCCACGATCGCCAGCGACCCGAGCCGGTGGGGCGAGGCGATCGGCCTCGCCCAGCAGGGGGCGTTCCTCGATCGCACGAACCCGGTCGTGCAGGAGGCCGTCGGGAAGGTCTTCGAGGCGAACGGCCAGCTCGAGCCCGCGGCCCTGGCCTACCGCCAGGCCCTCGAGGCCGACCCCGGCTTCCGGCCGGCCCGCACGGCTCTCGTCCAGGTCGAGCTCGCCCGCGGCAACCGCGAGGCGGCGATCGCCGAGGCCCGGAAGATGAGCGCCGAAGGAGCCGGCAGCCCCGAGATCGACCGCATGATCGGCGAGGACGCCGTCCGTCACCGCGACGCCGCCGGAGCGGTCTCGTTCCTGGAGTCGGCGACGAAGGGCCTTCCGGGCAGTCCCGACGGCTGGGTCCTCCTCGGCCGTGCGTACCACGCGCTCGGCCGCTACGACGACGCGGCGGAGGCCTACGGGAAGGCCGTCGGGCTCGCCCCGCAGAACCTCGCCTATCGCTCGACGTACGGGCTCGTCCTCGGCCAGGCCGGGCGGCTCGACGCGGGGCTCGCCGAGCTGCAGCGCGTGACGGGCACGCCCGGCTACAAGGACGCGGCCGGCTGGACGAACCTCGGCTGGGTCTACCGCAACCTCGATCGCCCGCAGGAGTCGATCGCGGCCTACAGAAAAGCGCTCGAGCTCGACCCGAAGCAGGTGCAGGCGGCGCTCGGCCTCGGCTGGGCCTACTCCTACACGAGGGCCTACGACGACGCGATCGAGGCCTACGGCCTGGCGATGCGGATCGACGCCGAGAAGGCCGGCCCCGACGCGAACCTGGGCGCCGCGTGGGGCTACTTCTTCAAGGCCTCGCGGGACGCCTCGAAGGAGGACGCGGCCCGGGCGAAGGAGTACGCGGCGAAGGCCGGCGCCGCCGGCCGCAACGTGACGCAGGTCAACCAGAAGATCGGCGAGCTCGAAGCGGCGCTCGCCCGGGGCCTGAAGATGAGCCGGGAGCAGATGGAGGCGGCGCGAAAGGCGGAGGAGGAGTCCGAGGCCCAGAAGCGCCGGATCGACGCGGCGAACCGCGACCTCGGCTCGAGGAGCGCGGCGAGCCGCATCCGCGGCGTCGGCGCGCTCGCGGCCGCGGCGGGCGCCGGCGCCGTGCCGAACGTGACCGCCCTCATGCAGCAGGACGACAGCTACGACGTGCGCATCGCCGCGTGCCAGGCCCTCGCCTCGCTCGGCGGCGCGGCCCGCGCCGCGCTGCCGAACATCGACGGCATCCTCCGCCAGGAGCCGTACAACCCGGGCATCAACCCGTCGGCCGAGCAGCTCGAGCTGCAGATGAAGGACGGCGACTACCGCCGCTGCCTGCGGGACGCGAGGGCGAGGATCGGCCGCTAGGCCGCGCTCGCGGGCGCGCCGGCCGTCCGGCGCGCCTCCTCGACCTCGCCGAGCGCCTGCTTGAGGATCGCGAAGACGAGGTACCAGCCGACCACCACGAGCGCCGAGAGCTTCAGGTACGGGTGCAGGAAGAGGTTCGCGTCCCAGAGCCCGTGGAGCAGGACGGCGATGCCCCAGCGGCGGCGGACGTCGCGGTGGAAGAACATCGCGGCCGCGAACGGCTGGTCGCCCTTCACCCGCCACAGGGCCGAGCCCACCATCGCGGTCCAGATCACGTGCCCGCCCGGGGAGAGCAGCGCGCGCAGCGTCACGCTGTCGACGGCCGCGCCGATCGAGTTCGCCCCGAGAGCGGCCCGCATCGCGTAGCCGGCCGACTCGAACCCCGCGAAGCCGGCGCCGACCGCCGCGCCGAAGAGCAGGCCGTTGAGCTGCCAGCGGTACCGGCGGGAGCCGAGGACGATCAGCAGCGCGAGCGCCTTGCCCGTCTCCTCGGTGACGCCGGTCAGGAGGGCCGGCACGAGCGAGCCGACGCCCGAGCCGGGGATGACGTCGAAGAGGAACACCGTCGCGACGAGGCTCAGCGTGCCGCCGAGGAGCAGCATCTTGCCGACCTGGTAGACGGACACGTTCCGCGGGGTGTTGAGCTCGAAGAAGAGCACCACGACCGAGAACGGCACGACGAACGACCCGACGACGATCAGGCCGGGGAAGAAGTTGAAGTTCCCGAACTGCGCGACGCCGAGGTAGAGGAGGAAGTAGGTGGCGAGCGCGCCGCCCAGGATGCGCCAGAAGATGCGGGGCATGGGCCAGCCCGACGGCACCTCGACGAGCAGCGGCGTCGTCACGCGCGTGCCGACGGTCAGCAGCTCCTCGATGTCCTCCGTGCGGGTGGCCTGGCCGAGGCCGCCCACGAGCATCCGCGCCACGGGCATGGCCGAGATCGTGGGCAGGTCCGACGCCGCGCTGATCCTCGCCGCGATGCCGCCGAGGAAGCCACGCTCCGGAGCGGCGGCCGGCCCGGGTACGGCCTTGGGCGCCGGCACCGGCGGCACCGGCGGCGGTGGCGGCGCGGCGAGCGGGAGGCCTTCGACCGAGGCGGCGTCGACCCAGTCCGGGAGGCCCGACGACCAGACCATCACGCCCGGCGCGATCGTCCCCTCGCGTGCGAGCCGATCGAGCACCTCACGGGTCACCGGTCCCCGACGCTCGCCGCCGAGCGCGTAGTACCACGCCTCGCTCATCTGTACGCTCCGTTCCGGGGGGAATCGTGCCGGATCCTACCACCCGCGCCCGCGGCGGAGCCCGTCAGACCTCTCCGGCGCGGACGACGCGGTTCCGGCCGGCGGCCTTCGCGGAGTAGAGCGCCCGGTCGGCGAGCCCGATGAGGTCGGTGACCGTGCCGGTCGTGGCCACGGCGACGCCGGCGACCCCCGCGCTGATCGTCACGCGCACGGGCTCGGTGGCCTCGGCCATGCACATCGGGAGGCGCTCGACGCGCTGCCGCAGCTGCTCCGCGAACTGCTCGGCCAGCTCGACGTTCGACGCGGAGGGGAAGGCGATGAACTCCTCGCCGCCGTAGCGCGCGACGAAGTCGTCGGGCCGCCGCAGCGCCGCCCGCATCTCGGACGCCACCCGCTGCAGGCAGCGGTCGCCCTCGAGGTGGCCGTAGCGGTCGTTGAATTCCTTGAAGTGGTCGATGTCGATGAGGATGAGCGAGAACGGGAGCCGGTGGCGCACGGCGCGGCGCCACGCGACGTCGAGCATCTCGTCCATCGTCCGCCGGTTGACGACGCCGGTGAGGCCGTCGATGCGCGCGACCTGGCTGAGCGTCTCGTTCGCCGCCTCGAGCTCGGTCTTCGTGTGCAGGAGGTCGGCGTAGAGGCGCCCCTTCTCGACGACGAGCGACAGCTGGCCGGCGATCAGCGTCAGCAGCTCGACGTGGCGCTCGGAGTAGGTGTTCGGCTGGTGGCTGCTGAAGAAGACGAACCCGACGCGCTTGCCCTGCGCGACGAGCGGGCAGGTGAGGCTCGAGCGCACGCCGTCGGCCCGCGCGAGCCGCGTCGACTCCGACTGCGGGTGCTCGCGGAGGTACTCCTCGAGGTCGTTGATGATCCGCGGGCGCCCCGTCTCGATGATGCGGGCGAGGCTGCTGCCGGCGAGCGGGGCGCAGTAGCCGACCCCGAGCTTCGTCTCTCCGCGGACGGACCGCGCCCACACCGAGCGGACGACGCGGCCGTCGTCCTCGAGCATCGAGCAGCCGATCCGGTCGTAGGGGAAGACGGATCGGAAGGAGTCGAAGACCTGGTCGAGCACCTCGTCGAGAAGGAGGCCCGAGTTGACCTTCTCGCCGAGCCGCACGAGCGCCGTCGCCTCGGCGAAGCGGCGCTCGAGCTCGGCCCCGAGGCGCCACAGCGCCACCCCGAGCCGGTCGACCTCGTCGGCGTCCGCGCTGTCGGTGACCGCGGGCAGCGGCGGGCGCAGCTCTCCGCGGGCCATGGCCTCGGCCGCGGCGCGCAGGGCCGCGATCCGGCGGTCCGCGTCGGTACCGTGGAAGTCGGCGCTCACGATCCTCGCCTCCGTGCGCAGGGACGGCTGGCTGTTCAGGGACGGTTCCGCCATTCTAACCGCAGGCGATTCGCGGCCGCGCGCGGCGCCGGGCGGGTGGCCGCCGCCGCCCGTCCCGCCCGGCCGGGTTGCCTGCCCGCGCGTCTCCTGCTACAAGCCTGCCGTCCCCTCGCCGCCCGTCTCGGACGGCGACCCGGGCGGCGCGGAGGCACG
>WBZP01000913.1_pt1 | contig 38504 bp, 34 predicted proteins | sample 5204301 | NCBI WGS metagenome assembly WBZP01 (sample SAMN12412401, study PRJNA552823) | activated sludge metagenome | isolation source: activated sludge from nitrification reactor of wastewater treatment plant... | place: USA: Pennsylvania | collected 2017
GAAATGATCACCGATCCGGAATACAAGATCGGACGTCCGCGTCAGCTCTACATCGGCGCCGCCAAACGCGACGTCGTGCCACTGGCCCAGCGCGGCTGATATTTGAAGTGAGGGCGGCCGATGGTCGCCTTTTTAATCGTTGCGCTTCGTGGTTGGGCAAACGCCGTCACGGAGAAACAAAACATCCTTGGGGTGATCGCCTATGACTACGATGAACCAGCTATTCGACAGCACGATGTTCTTTGGTGGCAACGCGCCTTTTGTCGAAGAGCTTTACGAGAACTACCTCGACGATCCGACGTCTGTTCCGGACGAGTGGCGCGACTATTTCGATCGTCTTGCCCAGATGCCCGGCTATGTCGCCCATGACGTGGCGCACGCACCGGTCATCGCTGCCTTTGCCGAACTCGGCAAGGATGGTGGTTTCCGCCCGGTTGCGGTGGCACCTGCTTCCGACAACAAGAAACAGTCGGCTGTTGGCCAACTGATCACGGCATACCGTTCGCTGGGCACGCGCTGGGCTGATCTGGATCCGCTGAAGCGCTTGCCCCGTCCGAAAATTGATGAACTGGATCTGACCTTCTACGGCTTTACCGATGTCGATCTCAACCAGAGTTTCAACGTCGGTTCACTGAAAGGGCTGCCGGAAACTGCCAAGCTTGGCGACATCGTCGAAACGCTCAAACAGACCTACTGCGGGACGATTGGCGTCGAGTACATGTACATGTCCGACTACGAAGAGAAGGGCTGGTTGCAGGATCGCCTGGAAACCATCCGCTCGCGTCCGACCTACGATGCCGATCAGAAAAAGCGCCTTCTGGAGCGGTTGACCGCGGCAGAGACGCTGGAGCGCTATCTGCACACCAGGTATGTTGGTCAGAAGCGCTTCTCTCTGGAAGGCGGTGAATCGCTGATTGTCTCCATGGACGAAGCAATTCGCGCCGGCGGCAAGCTGGGTATCGACGAAGTCGTGATCGGGATGGCACACCGTGGCCGCCTCAACGTGCTGGTCAATACGCTGGGCAAGGCGCCTTCAATGTTGTTTGCCGAATTTGAAGGCAAGAAGAAGAGCGATCTGTCCGCCGGTGACGTCAAGTACCACTTGGGCTTCTCCTCCGACGTCTCGACGCCGGGAGGTGCCTGCCACCTGACCCTGTCGTTCAATCCTTCCCATCTCGAGATCGTCAATCCGGTGGTCGAAGGGTCGGTCTACGCGCGCCAGGTCCGACGCGGCGAAGAAGGCAAGGGCAAGATCCTGCCGATTCTCGTTCATGGCGACTCGGCAGTAGCGGGGCAGGGCGTCAATCAGGAAATGCTGAATTTCGCGCAGACCCGCGGTTACGGTACGGGCGGCACCTTGCACATCGTGGTTAACAACCAGATCGGCTTCACCACCAGCGACCCACGTGATTACCGTTCCGGTCACTATTGCACCGACATCTTCAAAATGGCCGATGCGCCGATCTTCCACGTCAACGGGGATGATCCGGAAGCGGTTGCACTGGTCACCCAGTTGGCCATCGAATTCCGTCAGAAATTCAAGAAGGACGTTGTGGTTGACATCGTCTGCTTCCGCAAGCTCGGCCACAACGAGCAGGACGAGCCGATGGTCACCCAGCCGCTGATGTACAAGATAATCGCCAAGCATCCCGGCACCCGCAGGCTCTACGGCGACAAGCTGATCTCCGAGGGCATCCTGCCGGCGGACGGCCCAGACCACATGATCGCGCAGTATCGCGAACACCTGGACAAGGGCGAACTGCTTTACAACCCGGTTCTGGCGGGCTACCTGCATCCGAATGTGATCGACTGGACCCCGTTCCTGCTCAAGGACTATGTCGAGAACTGCGACACTACCGTTCCGGTGGGCGAACTCGCGCGTCTATCCGAGCGCCTGACCACGCTGCCCAAAGGGTTCGTGCTGCATTCCCGCGTCAAGAAAATTGTCGAGGACCGTGCGGCGATGGGCGAAGGTACGCTGCCGGTCGACTGGGGCATGGCCGAGAACCTGGCGTATGCTTCGCTGCTGGTATCCGGGCATGCCGTGCGGATTTCCGGCGAGGACGTCGGTCGCGGAACCTTCTTCCACCGCCATGCCGCTTTCCACGATCAGAAACGCAAGGACTGGGCCGAGGGCACGTATTTCCCGCTGAAGCATTTGCAGAGCAAGCAGGCCGGCTTTCATTGCTATGACTCGGTTCTGTCCGAAGAAGCCGTGCTTGCCTTCGATTATGGCTATGCCTCGGCGAATCCATACGGACTAGTGATCTGGGAAGCCCAGTTCGGCGACTTCGCCAACGGTGCGCAGGTCGTCATCGACCAGTTCATCGCCTCCGGCGAAGCCAAGTGGGGCCGCGCCTGCAGTCTGGTCATGCTGCTCCCGCATGGCTACGAAGGCCAGGGGCCGGAGCACTCCTCAGCCCGACTTGAACGTTACATGCAGCTATGTGCCGAAATGAACATGGAAGTCTGCGTGCCGACCACCGCGGCGCAGGTCTTTCACATGCTGCGGCGCCAGGGATTGAGGATGCAGCGCAAGCCGCTGATTGTCATGTCGCCCAAGTCGCTGCTGCGCCACAAGGATGCGAGTTCGTCGCTTGAGGAGTTAGCCAACGGTTCGTTCCAGACCGTGATCGGTGAAGTTGACAAGGTCGATGCCAAGAAAGTGACACGTGTCATCCTTTGCGCCGGCAAGGTCTATTACGACCTGCTTGCTGCCCGTCGCGAGAAGAGCATTACGACGATGGCCATCGTTCGCATCGAGCAACTCTATCCTTTCCCGAGAGAGCATCTGGAGAAGGAATTGGCCAAGTACCCGAAGGCGACCGAAATCGTCTGGTGCCAGGAAGAGCCGCGCAATCAGGGTGCCTGGTACTGGATCGCGTCGCGTCACCATCTCGAGACCCAGCTTGGGAGCAAGCAGAGGTTGCTGCTGGTTGGGCGTCCGGCGTCGTCGTCACCGGCAGTCGGCTATCTCGCCAAGCATAACGAGCAACAGAAGGCACTGATCGAATCCGCGTTGGGCGCGATCGAGTACTGATAACCAAAGCAGAGTGGAGCCATTATGATCATCGAAGTCCAAGTTCCCCAACTCTCCGAGTCAGTTGCCGAAGGCACCCTGGCCTCCTGGAAGAAGAAGATTGGCGATTCCGTTGCACGCGACGAGATCCTGATCGATATCGAGACCGACAAGGTCGTTCTCGAGGTTCCTGCACCAGATGCCGGCGTTCTGGTTGAGATCGTCAAGGCCGATGGCGAAACGGTTGTCGCAGGCGAACTGATCGCCCGCATCGATACCGAAGCCAAGGCTGGCGTAGCCGCGGTGGCAGCCGAAGCGCCGAAGGCCGCTGCCGCGACGGCGGCCGCGTCAACGCCCGCCGCCGTCGCGGCCGGCACCGCCAGCCCGGCCGCCCGCAAGGTCCTCGACGAGAAGGGGGTTGCTGCCGCCGACGTCGCCGGTTCCGGCCGTGGCGGTCGCGTGACCAAGGAGGATGCGGTTGCCGCCCAGCCCAAGGCCGCAGCAGCGCCAGCCGGTCCGGTCGCCGCACCCGTGGCAGCGCGGGCCGGCCTGCCGACGCCGGCGACCGGCGTCGATACCGGTCCGCGTACCGAACAGCGGGTGCCGATGTCTCGCCTGCGTGCCAGGATTGCCGAACGTCTGCTGCAATCCCAAGCGAGCAACGCCATCCTGACCACATTCAATGAAGTGAACATGGGTCCCGTCATGGGGCTGCGCAAGCAGTATGCCGAGAAGTTCGAGAAGGCGCATGGCGTGCGTCTCGGCTTCATGGGCTTCTTCGTCAAGGCCGCTTGTGCCGCGCTGCAGAGGTTCCCGGTCCTGAATGCGTCAGTCGATGGCAACGATGTCGTCTACCACGGCTACATCGACATCGGCATCGCCGTCGGGTCGCCGCGCGGTCTGGTGGTGCCGATCATTCGCAACGCCGATCAGATGACGATTGCCGAAATAGAGAAGAAAATCGCCGAATTCGGCGCCAAGGCCAAAGATGGCAAGCTGTCCATCGAAGACCTGACCGGTGGCACCTTCTCGATCTCCAACGGCGGCATTTTCGGTTCCATGATGTCGACGCCGATCATCAACCCCCCCCAATCCGCGATCCTCGGCATCCATGCCACCAAAGACCGCGCCATGGTGGAAAACGGTCAGGTCGTCGTGCGTCCGATGAATTATCTGGCCATGTCTTATGACCACCGGATCATCGATGGCCGTGAAGCGGTGCTTGGCCTGGTGACCATGAAGGAAGCGCTGGAAGATCCGTCCCGCCTGCTGCTCGGCGTTTGAGCGATCGTTTTCGGGGGTCCGGGGCCAAGGACCTGGCACAACGGTGCCCGGTCCCGCCTCCCGGATCCCCTTTTACTTCCAAGGAACGAAGATATGTCCCAACCTTTTGACGTTCTCGTGATCGGCGGTGGTCCGGGCGGCTACGTTGCCGCCATCCGTGCTGCCCAGCTGGGCTTTTCCACCGCTTGCTGCGAATCCAATCCCTATGCCGACCCCAAGGGCGAACCGCGGCTCGGCGGTACCTGCCTTAACGTTGGCTGCATTCCGTCGAAAGCGCTGCTGCATACCTCGCATCTGTTCGAGGAGGCTGCGCACAGCTTCGCCGGGCAGGGCATCAAGGTGGCGCCGCCGACCATCGATGTGCCCGTCATGAAGGGTCGCAAGGATACCGTCGTCAACCAGCTGACCTCTGGCATCAAGGGGCTGTTCCGCAAGAACAAGGTGACTTTCCTGCCCGGCCACGGAGCCTTCGTCGCCCGCGAGAACGATCTTTGGAAGGTCACGGTCGGCGCCGAGGAAGTTCTGGCAAAACAGGTCATCGTTGCGACTGGTTCCAAGGCTCGTCATCTACCGAATGTGCCGGTCGACAACAAGATCGTCCTGGACAACGAGGGCGCCCTCGACCAGGAATCAGTACCCGAAAAGCTCGCCATCATCGGCGCCGGTGTCATCGGCCTGGAAATGGGTTCGGTCTGGCGTCGCCTTGGTTCCGAAGTGACCATCCTCGAAGCGATGCCGGATTTTCTTGCGGTGGCCGACCAGGACGTCGCGAAGGAAGCGGCCAAACTGTTTGCCAAGCAGGGTCTCGATATCCGCACCGGCATCACGATCGGAGGGATCAAGGTAAGCAAGAACGGCGTTTCGATAGACTACGATGACAAGGACGGTCAGGCGCAGAAACTTGATGCCGATCGCCTGATCGTTTCGATCGGGCGCATTCCAAATACCGACGGCCTGAATGCCGAAGCCGTCGGCCTCAAGCTTGATGCACGCGGCTTTGTCGAGGTCGATGGCCATTGCAGGACGAACCTGCCGGGTGTCTGGGCGGTCGGCGACGTCGTGCGCGGGCCGATGCTGGCCCACAAGGCGATGGAAGAGGGAGTCATGATCGCCGAACTGATGGCGGGTCAGGCCGGTCACTGCAATTTCGACACCATCCCCTGGGTGATCTACACCGCGCCGGAAATTGCCTGGGTCGGCAAGACCGAGCAGCAATTGAAGGCCGACGGCATTGCCTACAAGGTCGGCAAGATTCCGTTTCTCGCCAATGGCCGGGCTCTCGGCATGGGCGATCCGTCCGGCTTTGTCAAGATGCTGGCCAGTGCGGAGACCGACCGCATCCTGGGTGTCCATATCATCGGCGCCAATGCATCCGAATTGATTTCCGAAGCCGTCGTGGCGATGGAATTCGCTGGCGCATCCGAGGATCTGGCGCGTATCTGTCACGCCCACCCGACGCTGTCGGAAGCGGTGCATGAAGCAGCGCTGGCCTGCGACAAGCGTCCGCTGCACTTCTGAGCCGCGTGGCGGGCCGGGGTGTCGGCTGATCTTCCGAAAAAAGGAGCCCTGCGGGGCTCTTTTTTCTTGAGGCCCGCACAGTTATTGCGATCTGCAGCGAAGGTCTCCGCCTCAGCGGGCGGTTGCCAACGGCGCTTTGCGGCGACCACCCTGATCGTCTTGCTTGGCGGCGGCATTTCGGTCGTTGGCGCGCCTGACGCGGGCGCCCCGTATAATCGTGTCTGCTGCCGCGCCAATCCACCGTCGACCAAGGTACTCTTCGTTCCATGCCGCACAAGAAACTTCAGGTTCCCCTCCGGGGCATGCTCGATGCGTACGATGCCCTGCTTGAGACGCGCGGCTACGTTGCCGATGCCGCCCAAAGGGCGGCCGCCGCTGCGCTGCAGGCACTCTATGGAAACCTGCTCGCATTCAAGGTCGACCGCAGCAGCACCCTGAAACGCCTGCTGGCACCGCCAACGCCACCAAGAGGGGTGTATTTCTGGGGCGGTGTCGGGCGTGGCAAGAGCTTCCTGATGGATTGCTTCTATGACGCGGTTCCCTACCGGCGCAAGAAACGCATTCACTTCCATGCCTTCATGCAGCAGATCCACCGCGATCTCGATCGCAACAAGGGCGAACCTGACCCGATGCTCAAGATCGCCGGGCAGATCGCCAAGGAAGTTCGCTTGCTCTGCTTCGATGAATTCCACGTCTCGGACATCGCCGACGCGATGATTCTCGGCCGCTTGCTCGACGGGCTGTTCGCCAAGGGCGTCGTCCTGGTCATGACCTCGAACTACCCGCCCGACCGCCTCTACCCGAACGGACTGCAAAGGGAAAATTTCCTGCCGACCATCGCGCTTCTCAAACGGCAGCTCGATGTGCTTGAGGTCGAGGCCGGAATCGATTATCGCCTGCGGGCGCTCGATCAGGTCGAGATATACCATCATCCCGCCGATGCTGCTGCGGAAAAGAAGATGCTCGACTACTTCCGCATGGTGGCCGGCGAGGAGGGCAAGAAGGGCGGCACTATCGTAGTGCTGGGCCGTGACATCGACACCGTCCGCCGCGGCCACGGCGTCATCTGGTTCGAATTCAGGACGCTGTGCGGTGGGCCGCGCTCGCAAAACGACTATCTGGAAATTGCCCGTGGCTACCACACCGTTTTGCTTTCGCATGTTCCGCAAATGAACAGGCATCAGGCGTCCGAAGCCCGCCGCTTCACCTGGCTGGTTGATGTCTTCTACGACCACAAGGTCAAGCTGATCGCCACGGCCGATTGCCCGGCCGAGGCGCTGTATACTGAAGGCACCCAAGCCGGCGAGTTTGCCCGCACGGTCAGCCGGCTGACGGAAATGCATTCCCGCGGCTATCTTGCGCTGCCTCACCACTCGGGTTGATCATCATGAATGCACCGGCTCTGCCGCAAGATCTTGCCATCGACCTGCGCCAGCTGGTCATGACGATTGCCAACGCCGTCGATCTGGTCGGGGTCGACGACCTGCTGCACGGTCGCCGGGTTGGCATGCTGGCCCGCAACCTCGCCCGCCAGCTTGGCCTTGGCGAGAAGGTCCAGGTGCTGCTTTACGATGCCGGTCTGCTCCATGACTGTGGCGTTGCGGCGAGTTGCGCCCATCCGCGCCCGTTGCGCGATCTCGAATGGCTGGGCGCCGAGGCGCATTGCATCCGCGGCGAGGAATTGCTGCGCGATTTCGCGCCGCTTGCCAATCTGGCGCCACTGATCCGCTATCACCATAGCCGCTGGGAATGGGTGGAAAAGCAGAACCTTCAGCCGGACGTCGCGCGCCTGGCCAACGTGATCTTCCTTGCCGACCGCATCGATGCCCTGCTCGGGCCCTTTCATGGCGATCAGACCACCGTCGCGCATGCGGGTGAAATCAGGACGCGGCTGGCGGCTGCCCGCGGGCACCTCTTCGCTCCAGAACTTGTCGATGCCTTCCTTGAATTGTCGCAAGGAGACGGGTTCTGGCTGGCCTTGCAGCCCGATTCGGTGCGGCAGTACCAGACGGAGATGGAAGCCTTCCGCGACCTGTGGCTGGTGAGCTGGCAAGAATTCAAGCGCTGCACCGATATCTTTGCCCGCATCCTCGACGCCAAGTCGCCCCATACCGAGCAACACTCGCGCGGCGTTTCCCTGCTGGCACGGCATCTCGCAGGCCGCATGGGCATGGGTGCCGTGACCTGTGAAAGGATCGAGGTGGCGGGGTTGCTGCACGATATCGGCAAGCTGCAGATTCCCGGAGAGATCATCGAAGCCAATGGCGCCCTCTCGGCCGACGAGCTCGAACTGATGATGACGCACAGCCGTGGCACGCTCGAGCTGCTCAAGCGCCTCGACGCCATCGAGGAAATTGCGCGCTGGGCCTCGTACCACCATGAAACCCCCGATGGCCAGGGCTACCCCTTTCATGTTGCCGGCGATGCGCTGCCGCTCGAAGCGCGCATCATCAATGTCGCCGACGTTTTCCAGGCGTTGGCCCAGGATCGCCCCTATCACAGGCCGCTGGAGCCGGCGGAGATACTGGCCATCCTCAAGGATCGGGTGGCCAACGGCAAGGCCGATGCGTTAGTGGTGGCCACCGTCGAAGCTGATCTCGACAATTGCCATCGGATCGCCCTGTGTCGGCCGAGTTGTTGAGTGGCGCCGGCGGCAGCGGCAACCGATCGTTCCCGGGGCGTTCATTTTCGCGCGCCAGGCCCTCGACAGCACGCAATCCCCATCGACCGAGCCGGTTGTCGCGGTCGACGGCTGAATATCGGCAATTTCTGAAGCCGCCCGGGATGCCGGATTCCTGATGCAAGCGTCAGGCGAGGCCGCCGAGCGTCCCGGCATGCCGACGCTGGTCCTGCTGGCCAGCCTCTACTGCGCGCAGGGGCTGCCCTCGGGGCTGATCGCCCATTCGCTGCCGGTGCTGCTGCGTCAGCACGGCGTTGACCTTGCGGTGATCGGTGTGCTCAAGTTGCTGGCGTTGCCGTGGATGCTCAAGGTGCTGTGGGCGCCGTGGGTCGACCGCATCGCCTCCGAACGTCTCGGCCATCATCGCGGCTGGATCCTGCCACTGCAGACAACCGTCATCGTCTGTGTCGCCAGCCTCGCCCTGATCAGCCCGGCGACCTTGTTCACAGTTCAGTTGCCGCTGCTGCTCGGCCTGATCCTGCTCATCAACATGGCTGCCTCCACCCAGGACATCGCCACCGACGGCCTCACCGTACGTCTGTTGTCCGAGCGCGGGCGCGGTCTCGGCAACAGCTTGCAGGTCGGCGGCTACAAGGTCGGCATGATCATCAGCGGTAGCGCTCTCCTGATCGTCATCGACCAGCTTGGCTGGAATCTCAGTCTGGCCTTGATCACCTTGTTGCTGTTGCTGTGCACGGTGCCGATCTGGCGTTTTCCCGAGCAGCAGCGGATTCCGCATCGGCCAACGGCAGCCGAAAGCATCCGTGGACCGCGCCTGCTACTGAGCCATTACCGCGGCCTGCTGGCACAGCCGGGAATGCTCGCCTGGCTGGCGGTGGTCCTGACTTTCAAGCTCGGCGACGCCCTGGGATCGCCGATGATCAAACCGATGCTTGTTGATCAGGGCTGGACCAATACCGCTCTCGGCGAACTGACCCTGCTCAGCAGCGTTGCCGGTATCGGTGGCGCCGCATTGGGAGGCCTGCTCTATGCGCGGCTGGGTGCCCGGCGCTCGCTGCTGATCTTCGGCAGCCTGCAGGCCGCAGGCATCGCATCGATGGCTTTTCTGGTCAATGCGGGGGGTGAAGCCGGCCTGGTCTATCTGGTGGCCCTCGGCGAGCAAATCGCCGACGGCATGTCTACGGTCGCCCTGTTCGCGGTCATGATGCAGAAATGCCGCCCCGAACACGAGGGGGCCGACTTCACCCTGCAGGCCAGCGCCCAGGTCCTGTTCGCCGGCCTGGTCGGCGCAACGAGCGGAGTTCTGGCCAAGTCGGTCGGCTACGTGCCGCTGTTTGCCATGGCGGGTACGCTCGGACTGGCTGCACTGACGCTTCTTCTGTTCGAGTTTGTGCGGCTGGAGGCCGCGGATGCGAGAACGTGACTTGCGTCTGCCGGTTGAGACGTGCGCGGCTGAAGACAAGGCAGCGGGCCATGAGCAGAAGTTCGAGTACCAGGAACTTGTGGTTCCTTTGACCAGGGACAGTCATGCCAGGTTGCGCCAGCGGCCGCCATGGACGCGTTGACGGCAAGCCCCGACTCAATTGACCCCTGAACGCTTGATCAGGGCCTGAAGTTCGCCGACCATGCCGCGCCGGAAGCTGAGTACGCACACGACAAAAATCGCCCCCATGATTACCGTCACCCAGGAGCCGACAGAGTCTGCCAATTGGGTCTGCAGGGAAACGATAGTGGCGGCCCCGACGACGGGGCCGAGGATGGTGCCCAAGCCACCGAGCAAAGTCATCAGCACCACTTCGCCCGACGCGTGCCAGTGCACATCGCTCAGCGATGCCAACTGGAAGACCAGCGTCTTGGTCGCTCCGGCCATGCCGGCCAGTGCAGCCGAGATGATGAAGGCGATCAGCTTGAATTTGGCGACGTCGTAGCCGAGCGAAATGGCGCGCGGTTCGTTCTCGCGGATCGCCTTGAGAATCTGGCCGAAGGGCGAATGGATGGTGCGGTAGATGACAAAAAAGCCGAAGCAGAAGATAGCGAAGACCAGGTAATACATGGCGATGTTGTCGGAGAGGTCGAGCAGGCCGAACAGGTGGCCGCGCGGCACGCCCTGCAGACCGTCCTCGCCGCCGGTTTCCTTGATCTGGATGGCGAGGAAGAAAACCATCTGGGCCAGGGCCAGCGTGATCATCGCAAAATAGATGCCGGTGCGCTTGATGGCCAGCCAGCCGAACAGCCAGCCGAGCAGTCCAGCAGCCAGCGTGCCGGCGAGGATGCCGACTTCTGGCGTCACGCCAATATCGCGCACCATCAGACCGCAGACGTAGCCCGCCGTGCCGAGAAAGGCGGCATGGCCGAAAGAGAGCAGACCGGCGAAGCCGAGCAGCAGGTTGAAGGCGCAGGCAAACAGGGCGTAGCAGAGAATCTTCATCAGGAAGGTGGGGTAGACCGCAAATGGCGCAACCAGCCCGATGACAATCAACACGCCAAAGAGCAGCGGCAGCTTCGATTCCGGGAGTGTGGCATTCGATTTCATGTGGAATTCCCTTGTCGCGCTTCAGGATTTGCCGAACAGGCCGGCCGGCCGCACCAGCAGGACGATGACCATGATGACGAAGACGACCACGCTGGACGCTTCCGGGTAGAACACCCTGGTCAGTCCCTCGATCAGGCCGAGCCCGAGGCCGGTCAGGATCGAACCCATGATCGAGCCCATGCCGCCAATGACCACCACGGCGAAGACGACGATGATCAGGTTGGAGCCCATCAGTGGATTGACCTGGAAGATCGGTGCCGCCAGCACGCCGGCAAAGGCGGCCAAGGCTACGCCATAGCCGTAGGTGAAGGTGATCAGCAGCGGCACGTTGATGCCCAGCGCCTGGACCATTTGCGAGTTTTCCGTGCCGGCGCGCAGATAGGCGCCGAGCTTGGTGCGTTCGATCATGTACCAGGTGCCGAAACAGACGGTCAGCGAGGCGACGATCACCCAGCCACGATAGATGGGCAGGAACATGAAACCGAGATTGACGCCACCGGAGAGCAGTTCCGGAACCTCGTAGGATTCCCCGGAGATGCCGAACTGGTCACGGAAGATGCCTTCGAAGATCAGTGCCAGGCCGAAGGTCAGGAGCAGACCGTAGAGGTGGTCCAGCTTGTACAGGCGGCGCAACATCAGGCGCTCGATCAGCACGCCGAGCAGGCCGACGATGAGCGGGGCGGCGATCAGCGAGACCCAGTAATTGATGCCGAAGCGGGTCAGGGCGATCCAGGCGACGAAAGCGCCCATCATGTATTGCGCGCCGTGGCTGAAATTGATGATGTTGAGCAGACCGAAGATGATGGCCAACCCCAGGCTGAGAATGGCGTAGAACGAACCGTTGATCAACCCGATCAGCAACTGGCTGCCGAGCAGGGCGGTCGATATTCCGAAAATTTCCATGGCAAGCTCCAGACCCGGCGCGAAGCAATGCTCACGCCGGGGATTGCAGTGACTCGCTTACTTCTTGATCAGCGGGCAGCGCGACTGGGCCAGTGGCTGGAAAGCATCTGCCGCCGGGATGGTCGCCTTGATCGTGTAGTAGTCCCACGGATACTTCGAATCGGCTGGCTTCTTGACCTGCACCAGGTACATGTCGTGCACCATGCGGCCATCGTCGCGGATCTGGCCGTTCTTGGCGAAAAAGTCGTTGATCGGCGTTTTCTTCATCATTGCCATCACTTTGCCGGTGTCATCGCTATTGGCCGCCTTGACCGCCTTCAGATAGTGGTAGATCGACGAATACTGGCCGGCCTGGACCATGGTCGGCATCTTCTTCTGCTTGTCGAAGAAGCGCTTTGACCAGGCGCGGGTCTCGTCGTTGCGGTCCCAGTAGAAACCGGTGGTCAGGAACATGCCTTGCGTCGGTTTCAGGCCGAGGGCGTGGATGTCGGTGATGAACATTAGCAGGCCGGCCAGCGATTGCTTGGGTGTGATGCCGAATTCGGCCGCCTGCTTGATGGCATTGGTGGTATCAGCACCGGCATTAGCCAGCCCGATGACCTGGGCGCCGGAAGCCTGTGCCTTGAGCAGGAAGGAAGAAAAATCGGAGCCAGGGAAGGGATGGCGGACCGACCCGAGCACCTTGCCGCCATTGGCACTGACGACGGCGGAGGCATCCTTCTCCAGCGCCTGGCCGAAGGCATAGTCGGCGGTCAGGAAGAACCATGACTTGCCGCCCTGAGTCGTCACCGCCTTGGCAGTGCCGTTGGCCAGCGCATACGTGTCGTAGGTGTAGTGTACCGAAACGTCGTTGCACTGCTCGTTGGTGATTGGGGTCGAAGCCGGGCCGTTCATGATCACGACGCGGTCCTTTTCCTTGGCCACCTTCATGACGGCGAGGGCGGTCGAGGTGGTAACCAGTTCGGTGACAGCGTCCACGTTCTCCCGCTCGATCCATTCCCTCGCCTTGTTCGAGGCAATGTCGGCCTTGTTCTGGTGATCGGCGGTCACCATCTCGATCTTGAAGGAGGGCTTTTCATTGGCGACGAAATCGTCGATGGCCATCCTGGTGGCGAGCACAGCACCCGAACCGGCCAAGTCGGAATACGTTCCCGACAGATCGGTCAATACGCCAATCTTGACAACATTGCCAGATATCTCGGCCTGGGCACTGCAGGAAAGCGCAGCCAGGGCGGCAGCGCAGGCGGTGGTCTTGAACATTGTGGATAACATCGGTGACTCCTCCTTTGGGTAAACAAGCCCGGCTAGACGCCGAGCGTGTGATGCAGCCAGTCCATCTTTGCCGGGAGCTCTTCCTGACTGATGGTGGCGATTATTTCTCCGTGTTCCAGCACGTAATGGCGATCGGCCAGTGGGGCAGCAAAACGGAAATTCTGTTCGACCATGACGATGGTGAAGCCGCGCTTCTTGAGTTCGCTGATGACTTCGCCCAGTTTCCTGACGATGACCGGCGCCAGGCCTTCAGTGATTTCGTCGAGCAGCAGCAGCTTGGCGCCAGTGCGCAGGATGCGCGCCATGGCCAGCATTTGTTGCTCGCCGCCGGAAAGCTTGCTGCCCGGGCTGCTGCGGCGTTCTCCGAGGTTCGGGAACATGACATAGAGCTCATCGACGGACATGCCGCCACTGGCGATGATCGGCGGCAAGGTCAGGTTTTCCTCGGCGGTCAGCGAGGCAAAGATGGCGCGCTCTTCCGGGCAGTAGCCGACACCGTGGTGAGCGATCTTGTGGGTCGCGACGTTGATGATCTCGCTGCCATTGAGCATGATCGAGCCGGTGCGCCGGCCGACCAGGCCCATGATTGATTTCAGCGTGGTTGTCCGGCCCGAGCCGTTGCGCCCGAGCAGCGTTATGCATTCGCCCTTGCTGACGCTGAGGTCCAGACCATGCAGGATATGCGACTCGCCGTAGAAGGCATGCAGCTCGGTAAGGCGCAAGAATTCGGGATTCGGTTTGAAGGCGCTGGTCATGGTCGTATTCCGCTCAGTGATGCGCGTCATTCATGTTGTCGGAGCCGACGTAGGCTTCCAGCACCTGCGGATTCATCGAGACTTCCTCGTAGCTGCCTTCGGCGAGAACGCTACCACGCGTCAGGACGGTAATCCTGTCGCACAGGTTGGCGACCACCGACAGGTTGTGTTCGACCATCAGGATCGTGCGGTTGGCCGACACCTTGCGGATCAGTTCCACGATGCGGGCGATATCTTCGTGGCCCATGCCCTGCGTCGGTTCGTCGAGCAGCATCATGTCCGGTTCCAGGGCCAGCGTCGTGGCAATCTCCAGCGCCCGCTTGCGACCGTAGGGCATTTCCGCCGTCACCGTTTCGGCGAAGCCGCCGAGATCGACCGCCTCGAGCAGGGCCATCGCCTCGCCGTTCAGCCTGTTCAGGCTCTTTTCCGATTTCCAGAAGTGGAACTCGGTCCCCAGCTTGCGCTGCAGGCCGATGCGCACATTTTCCAGCACCGTCAGATGCGGGAAGGTGGCCGAAATCTGGAAGGAGCGAACAAAGCCACGTCGTGCAGTGACGGCCGGCGCTTCTTGCGTGATGTCTTCGCCCTTGAAGTGGATGCTGCCGGCGGTGGGCGGCAGGAACTTGGTGACCAGGTTGAATACTGTCGTCTTGCCGGCGCCGTTCGGGCCGATTAGCCCGTGGATGGCGCCACGGCGGACCTTGAGATTGACATCCGAAACTGCGGAAAATCCCTTGAATTCCTTGGTCAGGCCGCGCGTTTCCAGAATGAAGTCGCTCATTGATGCTCCTGATCACCTTATTGGTCGGATGGGCAATCCACTTGCGATTGTTAAGTTACGACCTAACTGTATTTCAGAATTAAGCAATGCGTCCATGGGGTTAACCCCTAGTGGGCCGCTTTCCCGACCCCTGGAAGCAAAAACCCGGCGCGTGTCCGGGTTGGTTGTTTGCAACGGTGTTGCGGCTCAGGCGGCATTCAGCGCCTGATCCAGATCGGCGATCAGGTCGTCGACATGCTCGATGCCGATTGACAGGCGGATCATGTCTTCCGAAACGCCGGCCTTGGCCATCTCCTCCGGCCCGAGTTGGCGGTGCGTGGTCGACGCCGGATGGCAGGCCAGCGTTTTGCAGTCGCCGATGTTGACCAGGCGGGTGACCAGTTGCAGGGCGTCCTGGAATTTTCCGCCGCCTTCGCGTCCACCCTTGACGCCGAAATTCAGGATGCCGGAAGCGCGTCCGCCCATGTATTTCTGGACCAGTGCGTGGTCCTTGTGGTCCGGCAGTCCGGCATAGTTGACCCAGCTCACCTTCGGATGGCTCTTCAGGAAGCTGGCGATCTTCAGCGAGTTCTCGCAGATGCGGTCCATGCGCAGCGCCAGGGTTTCAACGCCCTGCAGGATCAGGAAGGCGTTGAACGGGCTGATCGCGGCGCCCATGTTGCGCAGCGGCACGACGCGGGCGCGGCCGATGTAGGCGGCGGGGCCGAGGGCTTCGGTATAGACGACCCCGTGGTAGGAGACGTCCGGCTCGTTGAGGCGCTTGAACTTGGCCTTGTGCTCAGCCCACGGGAACTTGCCACTATCGACGATGATGCCGCCGATCGAATTGCCGTGGCCGCCGAGATACTTGGTCAGCGCATGGACGACGATGTCGGCGCCGTGCTCGAACGGGCGGCACAGGTAGGGCGAGGGCACGGTGTTGTCGACGATGACCGGCACGCCATGCTTGTGGGCGATCTCGGCGAGCTTTTCGAAGTCGGTGATGTTGCCCAGCGGGTTGCCGACTGATTCGCAGAAGATTGCCTTGGTCTTGCCGTCGATCAGCTTTTCGAAGGCTTCCGGATCACGGTAGTCGGCGAAACGCACATCGATGCCGTACTGCGGCAGCGTGTGGGCGAACAGGTTGTAGGTGCCGCCGTAGAGCGTGCTGGAAGTGACGATGTTGTCGCCGGCCTCGGTAATCGTCTGGATTGCCGCGGTAATTGCCGCCATGCCGGAAGCCATGGCCAGCGCGGCAATGCCGCCTTCCATCTCGGCGACACGCTTTTCCAGCACGTCCTGCGTCGGGTTCATGATGCGCGTGTAGATGTTGCCGGCGACCTTGAGGTCGAAGAGGTCGGCGCCATGCTGCGTGCTGTCGAAGGCGTAGGAGGTGGTCTGGTAGATGGGAACGGCAACCGCCTTGGTCGTCGGGTCCGGACTGTAGCCGCCGTGGACGGCGATGGTTTCGATCTTCATGCGTGTCTCTCTTTGTTATGTGGTGAAAAGCGCAGTCTAGCAGGCGTCGACCGCAACAGGTTCGAATCGCCCAATTGCCAAGACCTGATAATCGGCCAAGGGCAGACCGTGCACCTTGATATATGCGTTCGGTCTGTCGAGTGCCCGGGTCGCTCATGCGGGCTGCATGGCCGGCGATTATACCGCCGGGCCTGGGGAAACTGCCTGTCCTCAGCCCGGCTAACCCCTGATCGCTGTTTGACGCACCGGCGGACTCTGGCCGGCAAGCGGAGAAAGCGCTATTGTGGAGGCTCATCGGCGTCAGCCAGTACCGGGTTCGAAACGGAGCCCCGGGGGCGTGTCGGCTCGCAGGTTTTCTTGAGCAGGAGAATCGAGGATGCGTTGTCCAGTGAGCCCGTCGATCGGCCATGGCTGGCGCGGTCTGGCGCTAGTCACCGTGCTGCTGGCGGGAGCTTGCGGCCAGCCGCCGACGCCGGCAGCGACGCCGGGGACACCCGGGGACATCCGCAGCTTCACCGGCACCTGGTCATTCACCGGCAACCGTCAGCTCATGCCGCTGGCGGCTGGCGATCAGGCGGCGATCTTCGCGGTCAGCGGTTCGCTGTTGCTTGCCGGGCGGGAGCGGCCGATGCTCGGCTTCCGGGCCGAGATCATCGGCTTCTCGGACAGCCAAACGGGTATGGTGGGTCGCAGCGTGTGGATCGACCAGCGAGGCGACAAGGCGTTCAGCGAACTGAGCGGCGAATCGGCGCTCCCCGGACATTCGATCATGGGCCGTTTCACCGGGGGAACCGGCCGTTACGCCGGCGTCACCGGTGAATACCGTTTCACCTGGCAGCGGCTGTCGGAAAGTGAGGACGGCATCAGCGGACGGGTCGGTGACCTCGCCGGCTGGGCGCGTCTGGCCACACCGGTCGCGCCCGATCAAGGAGGCCCGCAATGACTGCCCCGGGTTCCCGTTTCCGCGAAATCTTCAAGGCGCTGGCGCCATTTGCGCTGGGCGTCGGCATCTGGTTCACGCCGATACCCGAGGGCTTGACACGCGAGGCGTGGCACCTGTTCGCCATCTTTGCCGCGGCGATCTTCGCCGTCATCATCAATGCCCTTCCCCTGCTGACTTCGGCACTGCTTGCGGGTTCGTTCGCGGTGCTCAGCGCGACGGTCGAACCGGCCAAGGTTTTCGCCGGTTTCGCCAATCAGAGCGTGCTGCTCGTCGTCGTCGCCTTCCTCGTCGCGCAGGCGGTCGTCAAGTGCGGTCTCGGCCAGCGCATCGCCCTGTGCGTTGTGAGCATTTTCGGCAAGTCAACGCTCGGGCTGGCCTACAGCATCTTCATCACCGATGCCCTCATCGCGCCAGGCTTCCCGTCCAATACGGCACGCGGCGGCGTCCTCTTCCCGATCATCCTTTCGCTCGCCCAGGGTAGCGGGTCGGTTCCCGGGGACGAAACCAAACGCCGTCTCGGCGGCTACCTGATGTTCTGCGGCATGGCCAGCCTGAGCGTTTCTTCGGCGCTGTGGCTCACCGCGACCTCGGCCAATCCGATCGGTGTTTCGCTGGCGGCGGAAAAGGGGCTGCAGGTCAGTTTCGGCTCCTGGCTTCTGGTCGCCTCGGTGCCGGCGCTGGTCGCGATCGGCTTGCTGCCGCTAGTGCTCTACCGGTTTTTTCCGCCGGGGGTGACTGCCACGCCCGATGCGCCGCAAGCTGCGCGTGAGGCGCTTCGCGAAATGGGGCCGCTGTCGCGCGACGAGTGGATCACGGCGGTCGTCTTCAGCTTCATGATCTTCGCTTGGATCTTCGCCGGGACCTTCAACTTCAGCCTGGCCGGCGTCGCCATCGCCGGGCTCGGCCTCCTCCTTGCCTTCCGGGTGCTGACCCTCGACGACATCTACCTGCAGGGCAGCACGCTGGCGACCTTTCTCTGGCTGGCGGTGCTCTTCGCGCTGAGCGGTCAGCTCAACGAGATGGGCTTCATGGGCCATGTAGGCGAAAGGCTGGCGTCGACGCTGGCCGGGCTGGCGTGGCCGGCCGCCTACGTTGTGCTGCTGCTGCTCTACGTGGCGATGCACTACATGTTCGTCAGCCAGTCGGCGCAGGTGCTGGCGCTGCTCGGCGTCTTTCTCGACGTTGGCGTCCAGACCGGCGTCCCGGTTAACCTGATGGGGTTTGCACTGCTCTTCGCCAGCAGTTACTTTTCGACGCTGACGCCGCAGGGCGGCAGCCAGAATGTCATCTTCGTCGCCAGCGACTATCTGACTCAGGGCGAGTTGTACCGGCTCGGGCTGCTGACGACGGTCTTTTGCACGCTGGTGTTCCTGCTGATCGGGACGCCCTGGGTGCTTTGGGTCGGCTGAACGACGCCGGCGATCCCCGATTCTTCGAAAGGAATGGACATGGCACGCATCGAAAAGGATTTCCTCGGCGAGAAGGAACTGCCGGATACGGCGTATTACGGCGTGCAGACGCTGCGCGGCAAGGAGAATTTCCACATCACCGGCATCCCGATGGCGGCCGAGCCGTATTTCGTCAAGGCCTTCGGCTACGTCAAGAAGGCGGCGGCGCTGGCCAACCGCGACCTCGGCGTCCTCGATGCCCGCATCGCCGATGCCATCGTCGGCGCCTGTGACCGGCTGATCGCTGGCGAGATGGTCGACCAGTTCGTCACCGACTTCATTCAGGGCGGCGCCGGCACCTCGACCAACATGAACGCCAACGAAGTCATCGCCAACCTGGCGCTGGAGAGCCTTGGCCACGGGAAAGGCGAGTACCAGCACGTCAACCCCAACGATCATGTCAATTACGGGCAATCGACCAACGACATCTATCCGACGGCGTTCCGCCTGGCGCTGATCCTGCGTCTGGCCAGCTACATGGACGCGCTGCGCCGGCTGCAGGACGCCTTTTACGCCAAGGCCAAGGAGTTCGAGCGGGTGCTCAAAATGGGCCGCACCCATCTGCAGGATGCGGTGCCGATGTCGTTGGGGCAGGAGTTCCATGGCTGGGGTACGACGATCGGTGAGGAGGTCCAGCGCATCGCCGAAGTGCGCCAGTTTCTGCACGAGATCAATCTCGGGGCCACGGCGATCGGCACCACGGTCACCGCCGCGCCGGGCTACCCGGAACTCGCGACCAACTACTTGTCCGAACTGACCGACACCCGGTTCATCCTGGCCGGCGACCTGATCGAGGCGACCTCGGACACCGGCGCCTACGTGCTGCTCTCCGGTGTCCTCAAGCGGACCTCGGTCAAGCTGACCAAGATCTGCAACGACATCCGGTTGCTCGCCTCGGGTCCGCGCTGCGGCCTCAACGAGATCAACCTGCCGCAGATGCAGCCCGGTTCGTCGATCATGCCGGGCAAGGTCAATCCGGTCATTCCCGAAGTCGTCAACCAGACCGGCTTCCTGGTCATCGGCCTCGACCTCACGGTGACGCTGGCCGCATCGGCCGGCCAGTTGCAGCTCAACGTGATGGAGCCGGTCATCACCTTCGCGCTGTTCACGTCGATCTTCACCATGGAAAACGCGGTCAATAGCCTGCGCCTGAACTGCGTCCAGGGCATCACCGCCAATGACGAGCACTCACGCGACATGGTGCTCAATTCGCTCGGCATCATCACCGTGCTCAAGCCGACCCTCGGCTACAAGCAGTGCGCCGAGATCGCCCGCGAAGGTTACGAGACCGGCAAATCCCTGCACGACATCGTGGTCGGCGAGCGCAAGCTGATGACCGAGGCGCAATGGGACGCGGAGTTCTCGTTCGAGAACCTGATCAGCCCGAAGCATGAGTAGCCAGTCGCGAAGGGGCGGCAGTCCTGACTGAATTTCCGGCAGGCCGCTCTGCGGCCCGGTTTCCCTGATGTTGCAATACGGAGAGCTGGCATCATGACCATGACAATATTCATCCAATTCGCGGTAGTCCTTGCGGCGATCTGGATGGGCGCGCGTTACAGCGGGGTCGGACTCGGACTCTGGGGGGCGGTCGGCCTGCTGGTGCTGGTCGTCGGCTTCGGGGTGACGCCGACATCGCCGCCGATCGACGTCATGCTGATCATCCTGGCGGTGATCATGGCCGCTTCGGTGATGGATGCAGCGGGCGGCATCGACTTTCTGGTGCGCGTCGCCGAGCGTATCATCCGCGCCAACCCGAAATACGTGACCATCGTCGCTCCGCTGACGACGTGGAGCTTCACCTTCGTTGCCGGCACCGGGCACATCGTCTATCCGCTGCTCCCGGTGATCTACGAGACCGCGCATCAGAGCGGCATCCGTCCAGAACGACCGATGGCGATCGCGACCATCGCCTCGCAGCAGGCGATCACCGCCAGCCCGGTCGCGGCCGCGACGGCGGCAATGATCGGGCTGTTCGCCGAAAAGGGTCTGACCCAGTGGGGGCTGCCCGAGATCCTGATGATCTGCGTACCGGCGACGCTGACTGGCGTGGTCGCCGGTGCCATCGTCTCGATGTTTCTCGGCAAGGATCTGAAGGACGATCCCGAATATCAGGCGCGGCTGGCGGCCGGCCAGATACCGGTGCCGAAAGCGGCCGCCGATCGCCCGCCGCTGAAGCCGGCGGCCAGGACCTCCGCCTACCTCTTCCTGACGGGCGTCGCGCTGGTCGTGCTGTTCGGCTTCTTCCCGGAGTTGCGCAAGCTGCCAGGGGCCAAGAGCCCGCTCGGCATGCCGATCGTCATCGAAATGGTCATGATGGCGGTCGCCGCGATCATGCTGATGGCGACCCGGGTGAATGTCGATGAAGTGCCCAAGACGGCGACGTTGCGTGCCGGCGTCGTCGCGGTGATCGGCATTTTCGGGCTGGCATGGCTCGGCGACAGCTTCATCGCCGCACACAAGGATGTCATCGTGCCGGCGATCGGTCACTGGGCCGAGGTGGCGCCGTGGACCTTTGCCCTCGGCCTGTTCTTCGCCTCGGTGCTGCTCTACAGCCAGGCGGCGACGACGCGGGCGCTGATGCCGCTCGGCATTGCGCTGGGCATCCCGCCGCAATTCCTGATCGCGATGTTCCCGTCGGTCAATGGCTACTTCTTCATCCCGACCTATGGCTCGCTGATTGCTGCGATCAACTTCGACCTGTCCGGTACGACGAAAATCGGCAAGTACGTTCTGAACCATTCGTTCATGATTCCCGGTCTCGTCGCGACTTCGGTCGCCGTGACCACTGGCCTGCTGCTGGCGCGGGTCATGTTCTGACCGGGCTGCGGGCGCCGCGGATCAGGAAGCGGCCGGGGTCGAGCGCATCGACCAGGTCGCGCTCCAGCGGAAGGGGGTCGCCTTCGATGCGGCTGACCAGCAGGTCGGCCATCAGCGCCGACCACGTGATGCCACGCGTCCCGTACCCCTGGGCGCACCACAGGCCGGGTAGCCGGGGCAGGTTGTGCAGACGGCTGTTGCTGGCGGCGGCACAGGCTGCCGGGACCGGGCCGACGATCGGCAGGCGGTCAGGGGACAGCGGACGAAAGCCGACGCGACCGCTGAGTTGTTCGGGATCGATACCAACGGCGAAGCCGGGCAGGGTCAGTTCGAGCTGGGCCAGGTTGTCGCGATGGTCGGCCAGGCGCTCGCCGGTCTCGTCATCGTCGAGGGAGAGCGTGGCGCCGGTCAAGCAATAGCCATCGACGACCGGCGTCGCGTAGCCGTGCTTGCAGACGACGATTTTCAGTGGCGGCGTCGTGGCGGCTGGAAGATGGCTGACCTGGCCGCGTGCGGCGACCTGCGGCAGCCAGACGAACTGGCTGAAATGCGGCGCGGCAACACCGCTGGCCATGACGACGACGGGTGCCTCGGCCAGCACGCTGCCATCCGCCGCCAGCGCCTGCCAGTTGGTTTTTGCCCTTTCCAGACGGTCGACCGCAACAGCGCAACGGATGGTGATGCGTTCGGGAAAGGCGGCCAGCGCTGCGCAGCACAGCGATGGCGGCTGCACCCAGCCGCCGCCGGGGAACCACCAGCCGCCGGTGTCCAGTGGGCGCTGAAGGAGTTCGCTGGCAGCCGCGGCAGCGACGAACTGGACGACTTCGGGCGGCAGGCCGAGCCTTTCCGCGGTATGCCGCTGCTGCGCCTCATGCCCGGTGTCGCGGGCGAGGTGGAGGACGCCGCAGGGTGACCAGCGGGCCGCGGGCAGGGATTGCAGCAGGGCACGGGTCGCCAGGAATCCAGTACGGGTCAGTCGCGAGATGCGGTTGTCGTCGGGGCTGGGCAGCGGGCGCAGCATCCCGGCGAGATTGCCCGATGCGCCCTGGCCCGGCGTCGCCGCCTGTTCGAGAACGGTGACCTGCCAGCCGCCGGCAGCGAGCCGGTGGGCAACTGTGCTGCCGGCGATGCCGGCACCGATGACGATAGCGCGCCGGTCGGCGGGCAGCGGGCGGCGTTCCGGACGGCGCGAGCGGAAACGGCCGACCAGCATCTCGCGCCGCGGCGCAAATCCGGGGTGCCGTTCGAGATCGAATTCGACGGCGGCAAGGGCATCGCGAACCGGGCGCGCCAGGCACCAGGTGGCGAGGGTGGCGCCGGGTGCGGCGAGGCGGGCGAGCGCCTTGCATACCGGCAACGACCACATTTCCGGATTGCTGGCCGGCGCGAAGCCGTCGAGAAAAAAGGCATCCACCGCTGCGTCAACTTCGCGCAGTTGACTTGCCGTGTCGCCGAAGACGAGCGTCAGGACGACGCGGCCGTCGTCGAGGTGCAGCCGGTGGGTGCCAGGCGTCAACGGCGGCCACTGGTCGATCAGGGCGTCGCCGAGCGCGGCGAGGTCCGGCCAGTGCCGATGGGCGAGAGCAAGGTCGGTTGCGGTGAACGGGTGTTTTTCGAGCGAAATGAAGTGCAGCCGACGGCAGCGGCACGGGTCGCTCCGCCAGGCCTGCCAGGTGGCGAGGAAATTCAGGCCGAGGCCAAATCCGGTTTCGAGAATGACGAAGCGCTCCCTGTCTTGCCAACGCTGCGGCAGGCCATTGCCACCGAGAAAGACGTGCCGCGCCTGCGCCGAACCGCCCTGGGCCGAGTGGTAAACGTCGTCGAAGAGGGCAGAAAATGGGGTGCCAGCCGTTGTGAATTCGAGGCGAGCGGGCTGCAGGGGCATGGCTGCCATTCTAACCCCGCCCGGCGCCAGGCTGGCGCAACGGGGAACTGAGGATCATCGAGGCTTGCAAGTTGCGACGGCAGGTTCATAATCAACAACTGATTGGGGAAAGACATGCCGTCGCGACTGGTTCGCCACCTGTTGACATTGATTATTCCGTCCGGATTGCTTTGCCTGGTCTTTGTTGCCGCGCTGTACCACGAGGACCAGTTACGGGTCTGGCAGAATCTGGAAGTAGGGGAAGCCGTGCGGGTCTCTGCGGGAGTTCGCTCGCTGACCGGCGACCTCGATGTGATGGCCAGCGATATCAGGCTGATCGCGGCCTTGCCGAGCCTCGCTGCGGCGCTCGAAAACGCCGATCCGCCGGCGCTCTCCCGACTGACGGCCGATCTCGTGGCGCTTTCCGCCAGCCACCGCGTCTATGACCAGTTGCGCTGGGTCGACGAGACGGGCAGGGAGCGTGTCCGTGTCGATTATTTGCAGAACGAACCGTTCGTCGTTCCCGAGGAGCGCCTGCAGAACAAGGCGCAGCGCTACTTCTTCAGCGACACGATGAAACTGGCGCCAGGCGAGATCTATGTGTCGCCGCTTGATCTGAACATCGAGCAGGGTCGCGTCGAGACGCCGCACAAGCCAATGCTTCGTCTTGCCATGAGGGTTGCGGATCGGGCGGGAAAGGCGCGTGGCATCGTTATCGCGAATTATTTCGCCAGCTTCCTGATCGCGAGGTTTGACGATGGCACCCGTGCCCACGATGTCGGGGCACGGGTCAGCCTGCTCAACCGCGAGGGTTATTGGCTGAGTGCGCCGCAGGCGGCCGATGAGTGGGGATTCATGTTCGACCGCAAGGATAACTTCGCTACCCGATACCCGGAGGTCTGGCGGCGAATCTCGTCAAGCGAACGCGGCCAGTTCGAGGATGATCGTGGCTTGTGGTCATTCCAGACGGTGCGTCCGCTGCAAGGAGGCAAACTGGCGGGCAGTCCGACCGCAATGGGTGGCGACGACTATGTCTGGAAGGTGGTCTCACAGGTCCCCGGCGAGGTTCTGATGCAATTGGCCAGCCGGAACCTGATGGGATGGATTCTGATCACCCTCGTGTTCATGGGGACCCTGTTTGTCGGAAGCCTGGTACTGGCGAAGGCACTTCAGCGGCGTGACGCGATGGCCGAGAATCTGCGTGCGCTGACCTCCATCTGGAAGACGAGGTGCGCCAGCGCACCGAGGAACTCCGCCAGCAGGCAATGCGCGATCCGCTGACGGGCCTGTTCAATCGGCGTTATCTCGCCGAAACCCTGCCGCGCGAAATCTATCGGGCATTGCGCGAGGAGAAGCCGCTGGCCGTCGTCATGATCGACCTCGACCACTTCAAGCGTTTCAATGACCAGTGGGGACATGAGGCCGGCGACGCGGTCTTGATCGGTGTTGCCGCGGCTTTGCTCGACGGCTTGCGGGTATCGGACATTGGCTGCCGTTACGGTGGAGAGGAGTTGCTTGTGGTCATGCCGGGAGCCGATGCCGAAGAGGCGATCAGGCGGATATCGACCATTGCCGAGCAGTCGCGCATGGTGGGCGCCCGTGTGATGGGGCGCGAGTTGGATTCGATCACCTTCTCGGCCGGAGTTGCGACAGTTCCCGACCATGGAAACAACGCGGAAATGCTGATACGAGCTGCCGACCGCGCCCTCTACATGGCCAAGGAAACAGGTCGCGACCGTATCGTGGTTGCCCATCTCCCCGGGGCAGCGGAGTAGCTGCGTCCCCCGTTGGATGCCGCCGGCAGGCGGGTGCGCATCATCCGGTCTCGGATTACACGCGGCCAACTCGCTGGGGCCGTCTCAGAATTTGGAAAGTGAAGCACGTCAAGCGGCCTACGAGATTTCGAACGGACTCATTGTGATTGGGACGTGCTCGATTTGGACGTCCGCATGATTCGGATTGTCATTCAATCCAATGATCGTTAGACTGTGGGTATGAATAAACGACTGCTCAAAGACCTCTTGTACGAACAGGTCGCCCGAATCGGTAGAGCCGCCTCCAGTCCGAAGCGACTGGAACTGCTGGAGTTGTTGGCACAAGGCGAGAAAACGGTCGAAATGCTGGCAAGCGAACTGTCGGCCGATATCAAACTCACCAGCGCCCACCTGAGAGTGCTGAAGGAGGCACGTCTTGTCACTTTTCGGCGTGAAGGCAAATACATCATCTATCAACTGGCTGGCAACGATGTCGCGGGTCTGTGGGTGAGCCTGCGCCAAGTCGCTGAAGAGCACCTGCTCGAACTCAAGATGGCACTGGGGCAGATGGTGGCTGATCCGGAAAAACTCTCTGCTGTCAGTCGCGAGGTACTGCTGGAGCAGGCCAAGCGGGGTGAGATATTCGTCATCGACGTCCGCCCACGCAATGAGTACGAAACGGCCCACCTGCCTTTCGCCCGTTCGATGCCGGTGGCTGAGATCGAGCAGCGACTCGCTGAATTGCCGTCCAACATGGAAATAGTTGCTTACTGCCGAGGGCCGTTCTGCCTGCTCTCCGACGAAGCCGTGGCGATACTTGCGGCAAGAGGTTATCGGATACGCAAAATCCTCGATGGTGTCAGTGAATGGCAGGCCGCCGGCCTCCCGGTGGAACACCTCGAATCATGAAGATGAAGGGACGCGAAAGCGGCATGCCCGACGAAGCCTGCTGGGTGAGCTTCTTCGAGGCGGACGTCGTTACTGACAGGTTGCTGGGTACGGCGGTGCCGGGGAATATCATCGAGTTCGGCTGCGGATATGGCTCCTTTACGGTGCCGGCCGCCCGACGTACAACAGGACGTGTCACTGCGCTGGATATTGAGCCGGAAATGGTCGACTGTGTGCGCCAGAAGGCTGTCACTTTCGATCTGCCGAATATTCAAGCCGACGTGAGAGATTTTGTCGCACAAGGAACGGGCGTGGATTCAGAGTCGCAGGCGCACGCAATGATATTCAACCTGCTGCACCTGGAGCACCCCGTGGTGTTGCTGCGCGAAGCCTTCCGGACCTTGCAGGACGGGGGCGTGCTTTCAGTGATCCACTGGCGCAGTGATATTCCAACTCCACGTGGCCCCTCGCTGGCGATTCGCCCAACGCCTGAGCAATGCCAGGAATGGATCGCCGAAGCCGGATTTCACAGCGTTGAATCTGTTGATTTGCACGATTGTTGTCGGTTCCACTTCGGCCTGCTGGCCAGGCGTTGATTCGCTTCCTTCGGGAGACCGCTCATGAAAATCCTGATCGTTTTCAATCACGAACCCTACGATAGTACCGATGTGACCTGGAACGGTCTGCGACTGGCGGACAAACTGGTCGATGCCGGAAGTGAAGTCCGTATTTTCCTGATGAGCGATGCGGTGGATATGGCACGCGGTGTCTGCCGTCCACCCGAAGGTTATGACCAAGACCTGTCCCAGATGCTGAAGGCGCTCATTGCCCGTGGAGTGACGGTCAAGGCCTGCGGAACCTGCATGGCGCGCTGCGGCATCTACAGGAATCATCCCTTTTTCGAGGGCGCTGAAAAGGCAACCATGCCGGCTTTGGCGGAATGGGTCATGAGTAGCGACAAGGTCGTGTCGTTCTGAAACATCCCCGGTGTGTCGTCCGCAATAAGAGAAAAGGCGACGAAATCTGTCGCCATGCCACCCTGAAACCCCAGGAACAGTATCCAGGAGATTCCAATGTCCGAAATCAGCAAGCAAGGCTTGTCCACTCGCACCATTCACGGCCACAGTCTCAAGGATGCCCACGGCAGTCCTCACCTTCCAGTGTACGACACGACCACCTTTGCGTTCAAATCGACGGCTGACCTGCTCGATGTCGTTGACGGTCGTAAGCCGGGTAGCCTCTATACGCGGTACGGACTGAACCCGTCAATCTTCGCGATTGAAGAGACTCTCGCCAGCCTCGAAAGCGCGGAGATGGCCTGGTCCTTCTGTTCCGGGATGGCCGCCGAGACGGCATTGTTCCTGACGCATGGGCGTGAGGGCATCGTTTGCATCGGCGATGCTTACGGTGGAACTCTGGAGCTGCTGGCGGACCAATTGCCGCTACTGGGGATCAAGACCCATTTGATCCTGGGCAATGAACTCGACAAACTCGATGCCTTGTTGTCAGGAGGTGGAAAGCTGGTGTTTTTCGAGACGCCCACCAACCCGACCCTCGAATTGCTCGACATTCGGGCCATTTCGGCGAAGGCGCATGCCAACGGTTGCCTTGTCGCAATCGATAACACATTTGCTTCACCGGTCAATCAGCGCCCGCTGGAACTCGGGGCCGATTTCGTTATACACAGCGCCACCAAGTATCTCGGTGGGCACAGCGACCTTACCGCAGGGGCGCTGATGGGGTCGAAGGAACTACTGATGCCGGTATGGAACTGGCGCAAGAATCTAGGCTCGATGATCGCGCCGGGCACGGCGTCACTACTCGCTCGCAGTCTGCGCACCCTGGTGGTCCGCGTGCGCCAGCAAAATGAGTCAGCGCAGCGCGTTGCTGAAGCTATGGAGCGCCATGCCAAGGTCAGCCGGGTCTACTATCCTGGTCTGGTCGATTTTCCGGGACACACCCTAGCCAAAGGGCAGATGTACGGCTTCGGAGGCATGCTGAGCATCGAAGTCGCCGGTGGCGGAGAAGACGCCACCCGTGTGGCTGATCAGTTGAAGCTGTTCGCCTTGGCACCCAGCCTCGGGGGCGCAGAAAGCTTGGTAACCCAGCCTTGCACAACCACTCACCATGGACTGACGGCGGAAGAACGCGCCCGTCGCGGTATTTCCGACGCGATGTTGCGTCTGTCGGTCGGCCTGGAAGATGCGGATGATCTGATCGCCGACATGGAGCAGGCCCTGGGTTAAGCGATTCGATCTATACCGACTGCGGGTTTGCCGCGCTGGTGCCGAGATGTCCGGCCGGCATTGCCGTCAGGTGCGGGAACAATTCGCGTAGGAAGCGGCGCGTGAAGTGGATGCGGGATGCCTGTTGGCCTTGGTGGCGATTCGTAGTGCAAGGTAGTCCGGCACGCTGTCGCTGGCAACCTGAAGCTGGCTGATCCACATCTATTCCCGCGCCGAAAAGACGTCGACCAGAATCAGCACGCGGGGGATTCCCTTGTTTGACCAACGCCCGAACAGTCGGGCAAACGCGGCGAGTTTTTTCATCAGCGGCAGTGCGCGGCGAATGATGTTGCTGATTTCCGGGTTTGGGTTGGCCGCAAAATAATGCTCGATCAACAGTGGCAGCAAGGATCGTGCTTCATCCGCGTCGATTGGGCCACTCAGCGAGATGGAATTCAGGAAGAGGACGAGATCCGCCGCCTGTGCCACGGGCAGTGGCAAGACTTCGCCGAAATTTTCCTCGAAGTCGATGCGATAGCTGACGCCATCGTACAGGGTGATGTTCTTGATCTGCGCGCCGCCGTGCCAGTGGCCGGCCCGGTGAAACTCGCCGAGCTCGGTTGCCAAGCGCGGCAGTTCGCGGCGCCAGGTTTCCGGTGCCCAGGTGTTCAGCAAGGTTCCGACGATCGCGCCGCAGTACTCGAGCACGAAGAGATCCTGGGCCAGCAGCGCAATATTCGGCACCCGGACGCCGGCGGCGGCCAGGCTGCGTAGCCGGTTGGCTTCGAAATCCATGCTGGTCGACGCGGCGGAAAGCGCCAGCGTCTGCATCGGCAGGCTCTGCCCGGTGAGGCGCTTCACCAGCCAGCGCATCAGCAGATTCTGAACCGGATGGCGTGGCTTTGCAGCCAGTCGCTTGACGGCATAGCGCCGGCCCTGGTACTCGAAGACGCGGGCGCGGCTGGGGTCGGTGGCCAGCGCTGCGCGGGCGGCAGCTTCGAGTTGCGTGTCGGCCACGCGTATTACTCGGGACGCATCTGCGGGAAGAGGATGACGTCGCGAATCGACAGCGCATCGGTCAGCAGCATGACGAGGCGGTCGATGCCGATGCCGCAGCCGCCGGTCGGCGGCAGTCCGTACTCGAGGGCGCGGATGAAGTCGGCGTCGTAATACATCGCTTCCTCGTCGCCTGCTTCCTTGGCCTTCGCCTGTTGCATGAAACGGGCTGCCTGGTCTTCGGCGTCGTTGAGCTCCGAGAAGCCGTTGGCGATTTCGCGGGCGACGATGAACAGCTCGAAGCGCTCGGTAATCCCGGGATTCGTGTCGGACGCGCGAGCCAGCGGAGAGACCTCGACCGGGTAGTCGATGATGAAGGTTGGATCCCATAACTCGGCTTCGGCGGTTTCCTCGAAAAACATCAACTGCAGTGCACCGAGGCCGGGCTCTCCCTTCATCTCCACCTTGCGCGCGGCAAGCTGCTCGCGCAGCCAGTCGGCATCGGCGAGTTGGGCATCGCTGTATTGTGGGCAGTAATGCCTTACTGCCTCGACCATGGTCATGCGCCGGAAGGGCTTGGACAGATCGAGTTCGCGGCCCCCGTAGTGAAACACTTCGCGTCCCAGCGCCTCGCGCGCCGCATGGCGCAGCAGGCCCTCGGTGAAGTCCATGAGGTTCCTGTAATCGGCGTAGGCCTCATAAAACTCCATCATCGTGAATTCGGGATTGTGGCGCGGCGAGAGGCCTTCATTGCGGAAGTTGCGGTTGATCTCGAAGACCTTCTCGAAACCGCCGACGACCAGACGTTTCAGGTAGAGCTCGGGAGCGATGCGCAGGAACTGCTGCATGTCGAGCGCATTGTGGTGGGTGACAAAGGGCTTCGCCGAGGCGCCGCCGGGAATCGGATGCATCATCGGTGTCTCGACCTCGAGGAAGCCGTGCCCGCTCATGTAGTTGCGGATCGAGGCGACGATGCGGCTGCGGGAGAGGAAGGTGACGCGGGTTTCCTCGTTCATGATCAGGTCGACGTAACGCTGACGGTACTTCATCTCCTGATCGGCCAGCCCGTGGAACTTGTCCGGTAGCGGACGCAACGACTTGGTCAGCAGACGGATCTCGGTCCCCTGGATGGTCAGTTCCCCGGTCCGCGTCTTCATCAATGTGCCGACCACGCCCAGGATGTCGCCGAGGTCCCAGGTCTTGAAGTCAGCGTAGATATCCTCGCCGAGAGTGTCGCGGGTGACGTAGATCTGGATGCGGCCGGAGAGATCCTGGAGCGTGGCGAAGGAAGCCTTGCCCATGATGCGCTTCAGCATCATGCGCCCGGCGACCCTGACTTCGACCGGCATGCCTTGCAGTTCTTCGGATGTCTTGTCGCTGTAGCCTTCGAGCAACTTGAGCGCCGTATTCTCGCGCTGGAAGTCGTTGGGGAAGGCTTTGCCCGTCTTGCGCCACTCGGCGAGCTTGGCGCGGCGCTCGGCGATGAGCTGATTCTCGTCTTGCTGGACCGTGGTGGGCTGTTCGGCGTTGGACATGAAGAATCCTCGGAAAATGGGGGTTTGCTGCGGTCGACCGCATGAAACAAGTGATTTTCGCCGATTTCGCCTCGGCGGGACAACGTTGCGGGGATATTTTCGAGTTCCGTTCCGGCAGGCGGACGTCTGGCGCTTGTGCAGGGCTGCTTGGCGTTTCCATCAGCGGCAATGAGATAATTGCACCGTTTTGCAGTTTCAGTTCTCTAGTGTGCAGGCTGACAGGGCGCCTCGCCTGCCCTTCGCGATCGACCGGAAAGGAACGACTCCATGATCAAACTGACGCAACTGGCTTGCCTGCCATGTGCCGCGCTGTTGGCGGCCACGGTTGGAGCCACGCCGCTCAACATTCTCGGTTTCGACGACATGTCGTGCGCTGCGTGGGTTGCTGCAAAGGATGACCAAGAGCAGAGGCACAGCCATGTGGTCTGGATCCGCGGATTCCTGACTGGCCACAATTACGGCGAGCAAACCCAGCAGGTGTCGAGCATTTCCAGCGCCACGATAGAGAATTTCGTCAATCGTTACTGTACCCAGAATCCTGGTGGCCAGTTCAGCGACGCGGCGTTTCGCCTGAGCGACCAGTTTTCCGGGCGCAACCAGCCGATCAAGAAATGAAGGCGGCTGGCGTTGGGTCCGGGTGACGGAAGACGACCCCATCAGACCGTCGCGACGCAGCCCGATGAAGCCGTCGGGCGCCGCCGGCAGCCTGCCGTTTCGAGCCAGTGGGCCAGTGCATCGGCGACCGCGCGCCACTGATGTTCCAGCATCAGCATGTGGCCACAGTCGGGGATGCGTGTGTGCTGCGCCCGCCAGCGCAAGGCGGTGAAACTGACGGTGGACGGCGGAAAGAGCGAATCCTGCTCGCCGCCGATGACGAGGACTGGAATCTCGGGTTGCGGGCGATGGTGCCTGAGGCCGATTATCAGCATGTCGGCGATGGCGCGCTCCGACTCTGGCTGGATCAGATGTGCGAAGTCCAGCAGTTCGGCGGGTTGGGTTGCCGGCGAGAAATAGATGTCGCGCATCAGCGCCAGACTGGTCGGGCTGAGCCTTCCCTGGTGGCTGAGGCGGGTGATTTCGGAAAACATCTCGGGGTGTTTCAGTGCCAGCCGCATGACCGAGCCCAGGGTGCCGGTCGGTGGCACTGGCGCCATGAGCACGGCAGCCAGGGCGGAATCCCGCTCGAGAAAGCGTTCGATGACCGCGCAGCCCATCGAGTGGCCGATGAGCACCGGCTTGTCGGGGAGGCGCGCAACCGCTTGGCGCAAGTCGTCGGCGTAGTCGTCGATGCCGAAGCGGTCAGGGGTGTCCTTGCCATCGCTCAGGCCGTGACCGGATAGATCGATAGCGTGGCAGTTGTGGCCAAGCGCTGTCAGGTAGGGCAGAAAATGGATGTCCCAACAACGTGAGTCAACGTAGCCGCCATGGACGAACAGCAGGTCAGGTGCGTCCGTCTGTTTGCTTGCGGCGCGGTGGATGGCGTGAATTTTTCGTGCGGACATTCCGGGCCTTCCGTTTCTGGGTTACGGGGTGTTGCTAAACGCGCAACAGGGCGATCTTCAGCGGTGGCTGGCCATCGTGGCTGGGGAAGTCGTCTTCAGGCACGATCCATTCGAATTCACGGATCGTCCGCCCGATTTTCGCGGCGCAACGCGCCAGCTGGTCGGCCCAGACCTCGCGCGAAATTTCCGCGGCATTGTTGCAACAGATCAGGGTTCCACCCGCGGTCGTGCATAACAGCGCCAGCTTCATCAGCGCGGCGTAATCCTTGACGATATCGACGACCCCGAACAGGCTCTTGGCATAGCGGGGCGGATCAAGAAAGACGAGGTCGAAGCTGCGCTGGTCGAGCCTGGGAAAGGCAGGCATCCGCTTGCCCCTGACCATCGCCGGCTGGCCGATGCCGGCAAGTTGGCGCATGGCGGCAAAGGCGTCGCTGTGGACGAAGCGCAGGCGGATCGGCAGATCGTTGAGACGGGCGTTCTCCTTCCCCACCTTGAGGTTGGATTCGGCGAAGTCGATGTTGACGACATGCGCTGCGCCGGCCTTGGCGGCGGCGACGCCGATGCCGCAGGTGTACGCGAACAGGTTGAGCAACGACTTGCCCGAGGCCTCCTGCATGACCCGCCGGCGACCGGCGCGCATGTCGAGAAAGAGCCATGGGTCCTGGCCACCGTGACGCGCCTGAATGACGTAGTGCACGCCCATTTCGTGAATCTCGCGCGGCTCTTGTGCCGCGCTCACCACCTCGGCCGGCAACGGGTTGGCGACGCGTGAGTTGGGGTGGCTGCGATCGTTGTAGATCGCGGTCAGGCCGGGCATCACGGCGGCGTAGAAATTCTCGATGGCGACCCGTTCATCGCCGTCGAGCGCGTTATGAAAGGTCTGGATCAGCAGCAGGTCACCGTAGCGGTCGACGGTCAGACCGGGGCGTTTTTCGCTGCTGCCATTGAACAGGCGGTAGGCATCGGTGTCTTCGTCGTGCAAGCGCGCGATAAGAGACTGGCGGGCGGCGAGTGCGGCCTGCAGAAGTTCGGTCAGTGCTTGGTCTTGCATGGTGATCTCCCGGCGCGGTCGCGGCGCTCGCTGGGGACACATGCCCCGGGAAAGCCGCAGGGCCGCATTCTACCGGAGTGCACTGGCGCCCGTGGGTTCGAGCGCTGCCCAGACTCGCCAGTGGCCACAGGTCGACCGGGCACGCCGCTCGGAGCCGTCCCAGCCGCCACCAACGCACAGGCCGGTAACGGCTTCTCCCGCGACTGCCACGGTACCCGGTCGCTCACCCGGTTGCCGTTCGCCGCACCAGCATTCGCAGGTCGGGCAGCGTTTTTGGTCAACAGCCTGGATCAGCAAGACTTATCGGCGCGGCAGGCGGCAATGCTTTGAGCGGCCGGCACGACAGCGCCGCCGCTTGCGGTCCAGCCCTTGATGCCATCCTTCACGTTATAGACTCTCGCATAGCCGGCTTGCTGCGCAAGCAACTGGCTGACCGGCCTCGTCCGGTTGCCCGAACGGCAGATGACGACGACCGGATCGCCCGGTCTAACGAGCGGCTTCAGTTTTTCGAGCCAGGCCGCCGGGTCGGCCCGCCCGCGCTCGTCGAAGTAGGTCAGCAGTTTGCTGCCGGAAACGATCCCGGTCTCTTCCCATTCAGGCCGGGTACGGATGTCGATCACCGTGACCCCGCTCTTGACCAGCTGTGCCAGTTCAGCATTGTCGATGTTGATGACTTCGGCACGGGCCAGCAGGGCGCACAGCGCAAGGCTGGAGAAAAGAAGAAATTGGCGCATGGCAGGTCCTGTCGATTAGCGTTCGCTAATTTTATAACAGGTGCGAGTCATTACCGCCCTTGTTGCTGGCGCTTCATCATTTCGCGGACCTGCGGATCCTTCATCATTTCCTGCATGTTGCCCGCGTTTACCGGCGGCATTCCCGGCATCATGATGTCGCCCGGCTTCTGGCCCGGCTTACACGGGCCGAGCCAGCGCGCTTCCTGCGTCATCTTCATCTCGCTCATGCCATGCTGTGGCGGGTTGTAGCGGATCTGCATGTCGTTGCGGTAGCTGTTGTCGAAGTCGCCGGTGATGACAGCATCGGTGGTGGCAGTGGTGCCGTCGAGTTTGCACACCGAATGTATGGTGACCTTGCCGGCGCCGCGATTGACGTCCATCACCGGGCAATTGCTCTTCTCTTTGGCGCGTTCCTGCATCAGGTTGTCGCTGGCCTGATCGACGCACATCTGCATCGGTCCCTGCGAGGGCATGCCGGCCATCTGGGTCTTGATCTCCCAGAGGCCGGACTTGCGCTTTGGCGCATCCGCTGCACCGGCGGTAGCGGCCAACAGCACGGCGAGAAAGGTGAGGCTGATGCGGGCTGTATTCATGGGTCGTACTCCCTAACGTCGTTGCGCTCTATCCTATCCCTGTTTGGCGCAATCGTCATGTGATAATGCCGGCACTTGAAGGGGGCAGGCATGGCACTCAAAGCGACGATCCACAAGGCGGAACTGCAACTCGCCGACCTTGACCGTGGCCACTTCGGCGAGTACGCGCTGACCATCGCACGCCACCCGTCGGAAACCGACGAGCGCATGATGATCCGCCTGCTCGTTTTTGCGCTCAACGCGTCGCCGACGCTGAGTTTCGGGCGCGGGCTGTCGACCGAGGACGAAGCCGATCTGCAGGATTGCGATGCAACCGGCAGCATCGAACGCTGGATCGACGTCGGCCTGCCCGACGAAAGAGCCATCCGTCGCGCCTGCAACCGCTCGCGCCACGTTGTCATCCTGAGCTACGGGGGGCGGGCTGCCGACATCTGGTGGCAACAGACCGCCGCCAAGGTCGCCCGCCAGAAGAACCTGCGGGTCCTTTCGCTCAGTCCGGAGGATGCACGGGCGCTGACCGGCCTGGCGCGCCGCAACATGCGCCTGCAATGCACGATTCAGGACGGTGTTGTCTGGCTGGGAAGCGATGACCAACATGTCGAGATGATGCCAGCGGTTCTGTTTCCGAACGGGGAACAGTAGAGTGCGACGCTGTGCCTGGGGGAGCCCGGCCAATTTCAACGCTTGGGAGCGGTAGCCCGGAAGAAAGCCGGCGCGTCGAAATTCGCGTTCAGTAATCGGTGGCGCTCTGCAGGGCGAGCCATGGTGGCTCGCCCTTTTTTCCGTTCACAGTTGGTGGCCGGTTTGCGATTGGATCAAGAGGCGCTTACGAAAATATGCAGCAATTGTTCTGATGGGCGAATGCCTTCCACTGCCCAGGAAGTCTCTGTCCAGGCGGATTCCCCGGCGGCAGCTTGGGAAGAGCAACCCGCTGCGCAGTCTCCGTGTTGCTCGCGCGCTGGCTGATTGCATTGCGCACAAGCGAGATTGCCAGGATCGCAAGGGCGGCGGCCAGGCATGCGAGGACCGTCAAGACGAGCGGGGCAGCACTGATGGCGATATCGGGGTACATGGTGTGCTCCTGACGAAGTTGCAAGAGTCCACATTGTGCGGACCTGCCAGTTCCTGCACAATTGCATGTGATGGCATATCACGATCTCAAAAATGAATAGCTCGCGAGAGGCATCCTCCTTTGACTGGACGCTGATGCGCTCATTTCTGGCAGTGCTCGAACGTGGGAGCCTGCTCGCTGCGGCGCGCCAACTCGGGAGCAGCCAGCCGACGCTTGGGCGGCATGTGGCAGAGCTCGAGAGCCAGCTCGGTACGGCGTTGTTCGAACGTACGGGGCGCGGCCTCGTGCCGACCCGGATCGCGCTGTCCATCGCCGATCACGCCCGGGCCATGGCAGACAGCGCGGATGCCATCGGCCGCACGCTGACCGGGCAGAGCAAGCAATTGGTGGGCGCCGTGCGCATTACGGCGGTCCAGACAGTGGCTGTTCAACTGCTTCCACCGATTCTCGCCAGGCTGCGGGCACAGGAACCCGGGATCGCCATCGAGGTAGTGGCGTCCAACGCCATCAGCAACCTGCTGCGGCGCGAAGCCGACATTGCGATCCGTATGGTGAGGCCAGAGCAGAGTTCACTCATCGCGCGGCGCATCGGCAGTCTCGAGGTGGGTGCTTATGCCCACGAAAACTACCTGCGCCGTCGCGGCGAGCCCGAGACGCTGGCCGACCTGCGGCAACACGATCTCATCGGCTTTGACCAAGGGGATCTGATCATCCGCTGGTTCGAGAAGGCGGGAGTCGCGATCGGGCGCGACGCGTTCGCTATTCGCAGCGACGACCACCTCGTGCTTTGGGAAGCCCTGCGTGCCGGTCTGGGGATCGGCTTTGCCGCAACCTGGCTGGGCGACCGTGAAACCGCGGTCCGGCGCATCCTTCCCGACGTGATCAGTGCGATTCCCGTCTGGCTTACTGTGCACCGTGAGATTCGTTCGAGCGCCCGCATCCGCGCGGTCTACAACTTTCTCGCGCAGGCGATTCCGGAAGCTTTGGCGTGACCTGCCGAGGTCGGCGGCTCAATACCGCCTCCGCCCTAGCGAAAACGAGAAGCTGAGAGAAACACACTTCCCGTTGGGGTCACTCCTCTATGGGTATGCGTCGTTGAACTGCCGTTGTGGCTTGAGGCGTTGCCTCCTGGACCAGCGAGCCGCCGCAACTGCTGCCTTGGCCGGCTGTGCAGCCGTAACAATGGTCGGCAACGCGGATGGGTCGACCGGAAAAATCGGCGTCGAGCAGTTCGCCGAGATGGATGAGGCGCGCCGGTTCACCTCCCAAGGGTAGGCCTAGCATCTGGTTGAAGTCGCAATCAAATACCTGACCGTGCCAGCCAACCGAAATCAGCGTCCTGCACATCACGCTTTCCAGATTTCGCGGTTTCGACGAGTTCTTCAGCAGATTCATGTAGTCGCCGAACTCTTTGCGCGACAGGAGTTGACTGCCGAAGCGCTGGATTGGCATGTTGGCGATGGTGAACAACTGGTTGAATACGATACCGTAGCGTGTCGCCAGTTGCTCCTTGTAAGCCTGTTCAAGTGTCGCCTGATCGGGCGGCAGGCTGGCACCGAGCGGGTTATATACGAGGTTCAGGATAAGGCCACTCTCCGGCAGGCCGTATCCCAGGGTGTTGAGCCGACGCAGCCCGTCAAGGCTGGCTTGAAAAACCCCGTCACCGCGCTGTTTGTCGACGTTCTCTTCAAGATAGCAGGGTAGAGAGGCGGCGATTTCCACCTGCTGGTCGGCCAGAAAATGTGCCAGTGTCTCACAACCCGGCGCGCTCAGAATGGTCAGGTTGCAGCGATCGATGACCCGCATCCCCATGTCCGTGGATTCGCTGACCAGACGGCGGAAGTGTGGATTCAATTCTGGAGCGCCGCCGGTCAGGTCCAGCGTCTGAATCTGATGTCTCCGGGAAAATTCCAGCAGCAGAGTCATTGTCTCCCAGTTCATCTCCTCCGTTCGCGTCGGGCTTGCCGCCACATGACAATGGGCGCAGGACTGATTGCACCGATAACCCAGGTTTGCTTGCAGGGTTTCCGGCCTCCTGCGCTGAATGGCCGGAAAATCCGTATTGACCAGCAGGGGATAGGTGTCACGCATTGCCATTCTCCAGAGTGTGCTCAATCCTTAGTCGGGCCCAGCCGCCATTCCTTACATTCATGGAGCGCGTGCTTCGGCAGGGTCCGCCCGATTGACCGGCGAATCTTACATCGCCACTGCACGACTGACTCAATGCGCCTCCCTTGTATAGACAGCCACCGGCAATCTTCGTTACAATGCGCGCCTTCTTTAATGGCGGCTGTAGCTCAGTTGGTAGAGTCCCGGATTGTGATTCCGGTTGTCGCGGGTTCGATCCCCGTCGGTCGCCCCAAAAAATCAAGCACTTAGCGGAGTTGCTCCGGTAAGCGAAAACGAAAAGTAAGCACATAGTAAGCAGAAAGCCGGCCCAAGCGCCGGCTTCTTTTTTTCTGGGTTCGGCGGCTCAAAGCCCGGCGGGCGGCGGTTCCGGGGCCGCGGTAGGGTGCTTCCGGTATTTCCGGAACACAGGCACGCCAGAACAAAAAACCGGCTTCGCGGCCGGTTTTGTGTAACGCCTAGCCGGTTTTCCTTCGTCGCTGCCTGGAATCCTCGGCGAGCGCATCCAGGCAACGGACCAGCGACCAGTTCCCGGTCATGGCAGCGGCCGCTCTCGTTTTTTCTGATCCCGATTCCGCCATTACCTCGACAGGTTGCAGCGGCGCCGCGTGCCGGTTCGGAATGTACGCCTGACTCCACCGTCGACTGGCCTGCCATTGACACAAACGGGCGCGGGCGCCCCAGGTATTACACCGCATCGCGCTCAATTTGCATGCTGGAGGTGATGTCGCCGGCACTGCCGCGCTCAATCTGGGTGGTAGTGCGCCGCTCGGGTAGCGCGACGATCT